>Ga0154315_1092_pt1 | contig 56496 bp, 33 predicted proteins | sample RifGroA2_FD_105609 | JGI IMG/M metagenome (GOLD analysis project Ga0154315, IMG submission 105609) | Elusimicrobia bacterium GWA2_69_24
AAGATCGACATCGCCCGCGGCCGCGAGTCCGCCTTCTACAAGGAACTCGTCAGCATGCCGGCCAAGCCCATCGAGCCCAAGTGGCTGCAGGAAGGCCGGGACTACCGGACCGTGCCGACCCCCTGGGGGAGGATCGTGGCCGCGAAGAACCCCTTCAACGACCTTTTCCACCTGACTTTCTGGTTCGAGCGGGGTTCCCGGCACGAGAAGTCCCTGTGCGCGGCCTTCGACCTGCTCGGGCTGTCGGGCGCGGGGGACATGAGCGCCGATGCCTTCAAGAAGAAGCTCTATTCACTCGGGACGACCATGAATACGGGCTGCGGGGAGCAGACCTCCATGGTCAGCCTGGGCGGCCTGGAGCAGAACCTGGAGGAATCCCTGCGCCTCCTGCGCCTGCGCTTCGCGGAGCCCAATATCGCCGGCGACACCCTGAAGAAGATGGTCGAGGTCAAGATCGGCGCGCACAAGGACAACAAGCTCAACCCCAACTACGTGGGCTTGGCCCTGGGCGAATGGGCCGGGCGGGGCCAGGACAGCGCGGTCCTCAATGAGCTCTCCGACGCGGAGCTCAAGGACCTCGACGAGGGGAAGCTCAAGGAGATCCTTAACGGGGTCTTCGGCTTCCGGTACCGGGCGGGCTACATGGGCCTGCGCACTCCCGAAGCGGTGCGGGACCTGCTGGCCGTGCCCGGGAAGAGCTACGCTGCGACTCCCGAGCGCCGGCCCCTGCGCTATCGCCGGCCCGGCAAGGCCGAGGTGCTCTTCACCCATCGCGACATGGTGCAGTCCCAGGTCGGGCTCCTGGCGGCGGACGAGGTGTACGATCCCGCGCGGCACGTGGACTACTACTTCTACTCGGACTACATGGGCGGGGGGATGAGCTCGGTCATCTTCCAGGAAGTGCGCGAGGCCCGCGCCATGGCCTACACGGCCCGCGGCGGCTTCATCTCGCCCGACCACAAGGGCGACGAGACCCGGCTGTGGGGCTGGCTGGGGACGCAGGCCGATAAGACCGTGGACGCCTCGGTCCTGCTCAAGGACCTGCTCACGAAGCTCCCGCCGTCGGGGGACCGCTTCCGCGAGACGAAGCGGGGCATCGAGGAGACCTACCGCACCTCCCCGGTCGAGTTCCGCGGGATACCGGGGACGGTGTGCACTTGGGAAGACATGGGCTTCGCCCAGGACCCGCGGCCGGAGCGTTTCCGCAAGGCCCTGGCCTACACCCTGGATGACCTCCGCAAGTTCGCCGCGCGCTTCGAGGCTGTGCCCAAGATCATGCACATCCTGGGCAACCGGAGCCGGGTGGACCTGGAGGGCCTCAAGAAGCTCGGCGAGGTGAGCGAGAAGCCGCTCGACGAGCTGTTCCCGTACTAGCCCCGGACAGTTGAGCCGCTGTTGAGTGGCCCGGAGGGGTCGTCCCCCCTATACTTAGGGTGTATGGAGAAGGGGTCGCCGGCGCTGCTCACGGATCTCTATGAGATCACGATGGCCTATGCCTTCTGGAAGGAGGGCATGGCCGGCCGGAAGGCGGCGTTCCACCTGTTCTTCCGGAAGAACCCCTTCGCGGGAGGCTATGCGGTCGCCTGCGGTCTCGAGACCGCGTTGGACTTCGTCTCGGAATTCCGCTTCGCTCCGGACGATCTCGAGTATCTCGCGACACTGAAGGGTGATGACGGCCGGCGCCTCCTGGGCGGGGACTTCCTCGAGGCCCTGGGTTCACTCGCGCTGGACGTCGATATCGACGCGGTCCCGGAAGGCACGGTCGTATTCCCGCACGAACCCGTCCTGCGCGTGACCGGGCCCATCCCGGCCGCTCAGCTTCTGGAGAGCGCGCTCATCAACATCCTCAACTTCCAGTCGCTCGTCGCGACCAAGACCGCCCGGGTCTGCGCGGCGGCGCGCGGCGACCCGGTCCTCGAGTTCGGGCTCCGGCGCGCGCAGGGGTTCGACGGAGCCCTCTCGGCCTCGCGCGCGGCGTACGTCGGCGGGGCGGCGGCGACCTCGAACACCTTGGCCGGGAAGCTCCTGGGCATCCCAGTCGCCGGGACGCATGCCCACAGCTGGGTCCTGGCGTTCGACAGCGAGCTTGAGGCGTTCGAGGCCTTCGTCCGGCGCCTGCCCCACGACGCCGTGCTCCTGGTCGACACCTACGGGACTATGGAAGGGATCGAGAACGCGATCCGCGCGGGCCGCGGCCTGCGGGACATGGGGGGGGAGCTGCGCGGGGTGCGGATCGATTCGGGCGACCTCGCCGTCCTCAGCAAGGCGGCCCGCAAGAGGCTGGACGAGGCCGGCTTCCCCGCGACGAAGGTCTACGCCAGCAACGAGCTCGACGAGACGGTGATCGAGAGCCTGAAGAGCCAGGGCGCCGCCATCGCGGTGTGGGGGGTCGGGACCAAGCTCGTCACCGCCCACGGCCAGCCGGGTCTGGGGACCGTCTACAAGCTCACCGCGGTGTCGGATCCCGCCCGGCCGGGGGCCTGGCTTTCCAAGCTCAAGCTCTCCGAGCAGGTCCTGAAGGTCAACAATCCGGGGATACAGCAGGTGCGGCGCTTCCGCGAGGGGGGGGAGTTCGCGGGCGACATGATCTATGAAGCCGGCCTGGGAGCCGGGATGGAGGACGCGCGCGGCGGGCCCCGGTGGGTGCTTCGCGATCCGTTCGACCCCGCCGTCCGCACGACGATCCCCACCTCGGCGGCACACGAGGATCTCCTGACGCCGGCGCTGCGCGGCGGCCGCCGCGTCCGCCCGGCGCCCCCGCTGGCCGAGTCGCGGGAGCGCGCGCGTACCCAACTCGCGGGCTTTTCCGAGGGCGTCCGGCGCTTGGCGAACCCGCACGTCTATCCGGTCGGGCTTGAGTCCCGGCTCTACGGGCTCAGGGAGGAGCTCATGCTGGGCGCCCGCGCGGCCGTGGGGAGGGGCCGATGAAGGCGCTGCTCGTGGTCGATGTCCAGAACGACTTCCTTCCGGGCGGAGCGCTGGCCGTGTCCCGCGGCGACGAGGTCGTCGCCGTCGCCAATGCGGCCATGCGGGAGTTCGAGCTCGTGGTCGCTACCCAGGATTGGCATCCCGCCGACCACGGGAGCTTCGCCTCCCGGCACCCCGGGCGCGCGCCCGGGGAGACGGTCCGGCTGGGGGAGGTGGACCAGGTCCTCTGGCCCGACCATTGCGTGCAGGGCACGCCCGGCGCGGAGTTCGCGCCCGGTCTCGATACCCGCCGCTTCGCGGCCGTGTTCCGCAAGGGTATGGACCCATCCGTTGACAGCTACAGCGGCTTCTTCGATAACCGGCGCCGGGGCTCTACCGGGCTCGCCGGCTACCTGCGCGAGAAGGGCGTGGGCGAGGTCTTCATCCTGGGGCTGGCCACTGATTACTGCGTGAAACGCACGGCCCTCGACGCGCGCGCGGAGAAGTTCGCCGCGCGCCTGCTCCTCGAGGGCTGTCGCGGGGTCGAGCTCAGGGCGGGCGACGGCGAGCGGGCTGTGGAGGAGATGCGCCGGGCGGGCGTGGAGGTGCTCCTGGGCGCCTACGCGGTCCATTGAGTCCCGCCTCGGGCCTAGAACCTTGGGACCCGGGCCCTGGGTCTCAGGCCTCATGCGCGGCGCCGCTGGCTCTGGTATGCTTTTCGCCATGAACCGAGCCCTGCTGATCGTCCTCGCCTTGTCCTGTCTGATCCCCGCCCGTCTGCGCGCCCAGTCGGTGGAGGAGCTGTTCGGGATATCCCCCGGAGAAGCCATCGCCGAGGCCCAGCGCCAGCAGGCGCGCTACGAGGCCGAGCTCGAGGTCCGGCGCGTCCGGAAGGCGCGCGTCGCCGCGCTCAAGGAATTCGTCGGTCTCGCGCAGACCTCCCGCCAGGACCTGCGCTGCGTCGTGGCCGCGGTCGCCGCGCATCTCGGCGTCTCGGTCCCCGCGGGCGAGCCGCCGGCCGTCTATCGCGCCAGCCAGACCATCCTGGAGGACTACCAGGGCCTCTACTACGCCGAGGTCGGCGCCCAGGACACCCCTCAGGCCGTGAAGACGGGCTATTTCCCGGGCGCCAACGTCATCTTCATCGACGACGCCTCCTCCGCGTACGGCGCCGGGCGGAGCATCGACGATGCTCTGGCCGGTCAGGTCGCGCTATACGTCCAGCACCGCGCGTTGGGACGGAATCCCTCCTCAGCGCAGGCCAGGGCCTCGGCCGCCGAAGTCGAGCGCTGGTTCCACGCGGCCTATACCGTTACGAAGCAGTCCGCCTGCCGCTGAGCGCCATGCGATACGTCTGCGCGCTTTTGGGCATCCTCACCGGCAAGTGGAAGGTCCGTTGCGACGAGTGCAGCCACCTGGACGGAACCGGCAAGTGCTACGGGCATCAGATGCCCGAGGATGTCATCCACCGCTCCATCGCCTGCGGCTTCTGGACCCGCAAAGGCTGAACCGACGTCCCGGCTGGAAGAGTCTGAAAGACGACCCCCCCGCGCTTTAAGGTTTCAAATCGAAACCTTAAAGAATCCTATTCGCGCGAAGGGTGCCTCAGCCGACGGCATCTTCTCCGAACAGCTTCCGGGCGCAATGTTGGTTGTGCTCCCGGCATAGCAGGCGCACGTTGTCGGGGTCATCGGATATCCCGCCCAAAGCCCATGGGATGATGTGGTCGTACTCGAGCCAGGCGGTATCCCCGCAGCGGACCCCGTCAGGGCCGATGAAGGCGCAGCGGCCGCAATCCCGCCTCCACACCTCGTCCTGCACCCACTTCGGGATGCTGCGGCCGCGGGCGCATGCTGGAGCCGGTTTCGTGGTCCGAAGTCTTCCTGACTGGGTCGGATGCTCGGCCTCGACCAGCCGCCTCAGAGCCTCGCCGAAGATCTCTTCCATGCGGCCGGCAGGGAAGCGGTGCCTGAGCAGATCGCGCGCTTCAGCGAACCAACTTTGGACCTCTTCCCTGGCAGTGAACGTGAACACGACGCGGCGCTCCTGCGGGGATGCCGGCGGCTCATGAAACGGCGTCGCCGGCAAGCGCAGGTCCAGTGCGGAGGGAATATCCAGCAGGGCAGGAACGGCGATGGGGGGAGTCGGCGGAGGAGGAGCGGGCGGCGGCAGCGAGCGGACGCGGTCCCTCGGTTCAGGCGCCGCGGGAGCCAACTCGGCGACGAGGCGCTCCACTTCCCGCGTACTCCTGCGGGAAGCCTTGCGCAGCAGTCCCTCATGGTTCTCGGAAGTGAGCCAGGGCTCGAGCATGGCGATGCTGACCAGATGCAGGTCGCCGTTGGCGAGCATTCGCAGTATCGATGGATACTCTCGCGCCGCGCGCGCCGCCCGTACCCGCCGGACCGCGTCGCTCTCGGAGTACCCCAGATGCCGGGTCAGGTACGCGAACACGGATGCGTATCCGCGCTCCTGACAAGCGCCGCGTCGGTCCAGTTCCCCGAGATGGAGGAGCAGGTCCACTAGGCTGAAGCGTTCGGTCTCCGCCAGTGCGTCTACCTTGCCGAGCAATGTCTCGTCGGATATCCCCGATAGGTCCATGCCACATGTACGACTGACCCCCCGAAAAGGTTCCATCGGGATTCATGGCGACCTTCACGAAAGGAAGTCCTGCAATTTGCAGCACTATTTCGCGTCCACCTCCAGCGCTGGAGGTGCGCAGTAAAAAGGTGAGCAAAATTAATCAGAATCTACTGGCTGGGTCGCCATCGGATCGGCGGCGTGATGCGGGGTTGTGTGTCCATCCGTCTCCTTCCTGCGAATCACCAACCAAAATGCAGCACCGGCAGACAAGAGGACCAATGCATGCAGGCAGGCCCTACGCGTAGCTCCTGTGCCTCGTTCATATGACATCCGACGGTCCCGCTTCTCAGTCAATGTGAGACCGAGTGCAAAGAGTCCAAGGGCGAGTGTCGCGCCCAAGAAGGAGGCTCCGACTGCCAGCTGGAATCTTTGATGATTTCCAAACGCGAGGCCAACGATGACCCCGCCCAGGGTGGCAACTGCTGGGAAAGCCAAGCCGAAGGGGGGAGCAGCCTCGCCGCGCATGAGGGCATAGACAAGCAATGCTCCGAGTGAGAATCCAATCGCGCCAAGGGCGACTATTCTCTAACCACGATTCCGCTTGCAATGGATTGTGGAATTCAATGTGCTCTAAGTTTTCGTGGCAGCAATAGACTGACCGGCAATTTACGGCGACAGAATCCATCATAGCACGGAAGGATGCCATCGCATCCATGGCTGGGCACCGCGAACGGAGCTGTGCCCGGGCACAGCTCGCTCCGTCGGAAACGCCGCAAGGTCCTATGCGCGAGTCCCGGGTTCTTTTTTAGTCCCAAGGGCCCACGCGGGCGGGGGCCGAAAAACTTCGTGATGTTTCCCTCTTGGACTCATAAGCTTGCAGGGCGCTTTAGCGTATCATGGTGCCAGACATTCAGAAGTTCATGTAGAAGGAGAACGGCCATGGGACGTCCGAACCGCATCCAATTCGCGGGAGCGTGCTATCACATCATGCTCCAGGGGAACAACCACCGAGACGTGTTCCTCAACACGCAGGACCGCCGCTATTTCCTGATGCTCCTGCGGGGCTATCGGGAGCGCTGCGAGCTGAAGGTCTACGCGTACTGCCTGCTCAACAGCTACGTTCACCTGCTGTTGGAGACTTCCCAGCCCAACCTGTCCCGGGTCATGCAGGGCTTCAACACCTCCTACACGAAGTACTTCAACCAGGCCCACAATACCGCGGGGCACGTGTTCCAGGGCCGCTATAAGGCCCTATTGGTGGACAAGGAGAACTATCTATTGGAGCTCACGCGCTACATCCACCTGGCCCCGGTCCGGGAAGGGATGCAGGAGAAGCCCTGGCGCTACCAGTGGTCCTCCTGCCCGGCCTACATCGAATCCGAGACGAAAGAGTCCCTGGTGGATTCCGAACAGGTCCTGCGGCATTTCGCCCGGGGCCGCCTGAAGCAGTCCGTCCGGTACCTCCAGTACATTAAGGAGGGTCTAGCCACGGCCAAGACCCCGGAGGAACTGCCGCGGATCAGCAACCTCTTCATCGGCGGCAAAGAGTTCGTCCAGGACGTGGCCAAGAAGTCCGGCACCGCGATCCCGGTGGCCGATGAGGGGCAGGGGGCCGCGGCCGCGCAGGCCATCCTGACCGAGGTCATGGACAAGCACGGCGTGGACGGGGAGAGGCTGTTCGGCCGCGTGCAATGGCGGGAAGTCGCTACGGTGCGCAAGACCGCCATCTATCGTATATGGAAAGAGGCGGGGTTGGGAGTGACCGAGATCAGTCGCATGTTCAATCGCACTCCCTCGGCAGTGAGCCAGCTCATCCGTTCCATAGAGACGTCCAAGGTCTCTAAGAACTGAAATCTCTTAAGTCTGGCACCAGGCCCATAGTCCTACGGGACTATGGGCCTCTTAATCAATAAAATATAGGCATCTAGCACTTCACAAAAAACGGTTTGTCTGTTACCCTAAGACCATGCGGGATTGGACACGCCGAATCCTGAAAAAGGCCACCGCTTCGGCCCTTTCGGGAGCCCTCATCCTCACCACCCCAGGGTTCACGGCATACCAGGCGCTCGCGGCCGAGATCGTGGTCCCGCAGGTCAATTCCACCGGGCCTAGCGGCATGGGCGCCGCAGGAGTCGCGGTGGTCGGGTCCATGCAGGCGCCGCTCGGCGGCGCGGGGCTCTCGGTGGGCGGCAATCTCCAGACCGTCCTTCCCAGCGTCCCTTCCGCGAACCTCTCCATCCCTCAGATCAACCAGAAAGCTCCTGCCGCGCTCCGGGCCGCGGGGGTCGTCCCGTCCGCGCAGGCGGATGGAGGGAAGATCGCGCTGCAGGGCTGGGTCGGCGCCGAGCTCGTGCAGCGCGCGGCCAAGGCCGAGCGGCCCGCCAGCGGGCTCTTCGGCGTGCTCATGAACCGGATCCGCCCCCAGGAGAAGGGCGCGGGCATCCAGGCCGAGAAGCTCCTCACCCCCACCAACGAGACGCTTGCCAATCCCGCCGCTTCCAAGTCCTGGGGCGGCCAGAGCTTCGCCGCTTTGCTGGGCGAGAAGACGGGAGCCAACCCCGCCGCCTCCTTGGTGGAGGCCGGCGTCACCGCGGGCCGCGGCAGCGGGCTCCTGCCTTCCTTGGCGGGCCAGCGCAAAGGCGTGGGAGACGGAGGAGCGCCCCCTGCTCCCGCGTCCGCCGCGTCCGCCCAGGCCAAGACCAAGAAGTGGACGATGATCATCGGGGGCGTGGTCGGCGTGGGCTTCATGGCCTACAACCTCTTCCAGGGAAAGGGATTGATGGGGGGCCTCTTGGGCGGCCTCTCCTCCTCCTGGCCCGTGTTCCTCGCCATCCAGGTCGGCCTCGGCCTGGCCATGCATTTCGGGAAGAAGTGGTATAAGGCGCACCAGGCCAAGAAGGCGGAGGAGAAGACCAAGCAGGCCGCCGGGGTCAACCACGCGGCCAAGACCCTCGGGGCCGCCGAAGCGGCGGACGCGCTGACGGCCATGGCCAACAGCGGCACGCACGCCGAGGTCTCCATCTTCAACTACACCACCAGCGAGTTCTTCCGCTACGGCGTCACCCCCGACCTCATCGACTCGGTGCGCAAGGGACAGTTCAAGGTCACCACCGACGACACCGGCGCCGTCTTCCTGGTCCCGAACCTGGCGCCCGAGAAGAAGGCGGAGGCCGAGAAGCCAGCTGGAGAGGCCAAGGAAACCGCCGAGACTCAGGCGCAGAAGGAAGGGGCCGCGGGCGCTCTGGAAGTGAAGAAGGTCGAAGAGAAACCCGCAAAGACGCAGCCGGTTGCGAAGGCCCCCGCCCATGCGCCTGACGCCATTCCTGAGGCGGCGCAGGGCGGCGGCGCTGCCGCGACCGCCGTAGAGCAGCCCGTGCGCCCGGCCCCGCGCAGCAAGGCCGGGCTCTACGGCGCGATCATCGGGGCGGTCCTGGGCGGCGCCCTCTCCATCGCGGCTCCCGTGGAAGCCATCCTGGTCCCGCTCATCGGCTGGATGATCGGCGAGCTGTTCGGCGTGAAGCGGCCGGCCCGGCGCAGCGTCAGCGTCCTGTTCGGGACCATCGGCGCCACGGTGCTCTCCTCCTACTTCATCTTCGCCGGAGTGCCCTTCCTGGTCCTCTTTCCGGCCGCCATCCTCGCGTCGGTGGGCGGCTACTACCTCGACAAGCTGGTGGACAGCCTGCTCTATTCGCGCCGCGTGAAGGCCGCCGCCCGCCAGGAGGCTGAGAACGAGAAGGCCGTGCCGCCGCCGCAGGAAGAAAAGAAGGAACCCGTGGCGGACGAGAACGGGATCGTGGCCGCGGCCAGCCCCGTTGGGAAAGTCGTGCAGGCCCCGAAGCTCTCTCCGGTGGAGAACGCGCCCAAGACCGAAGCCCCGAAGGTGGAAGCCCCCAAGACCGAGCCGGTCAAGGAAACCCCCACGCCGGACCAACCGGCCAAGAAGGGGAACAACCCGAGCGGGCTCTCGGGCGCCGCCCCCGCCAGTTTCCTGGACTTGCCGGAATCGGCCCGCGGCCTCGACACCCGGGTGCTGGCCGAGGGCAAGTCACGGGCGCAGGCGCGGGCCCGCAAGCTCGCTTCCGATGCCCGCCTGGTCCGGGTGGCCGTGAACCTGGACGATCCCCGGGCGCAGGTCATCTACATATTCCACTCCCGCTCCCAGAATAAGGTCATCACGGTCTGGAAGACCCGGGTCGGGGTCAAGAGCGACGCGGGTTCCGACCTGCGCACCGCGAACGCGCTCTGGGACACGCGTCTGGACAAGGTCCAGAGCCTCCAGGAGGCCTACGCGGCCCTCAAGCGGGATGCGCACTGGTTCAAGCCGACCCGCGTGGAGATCGTCTCCAAGTGGAAGGGCGACCCGGAGTTCGTCTTCAAGGACGCCCAGGGCCGGGAGCGGCGCGTGAAGGTGTCGCAGGCCCAGGATGCGGCCAAGGACGCCGTGGCCCCGCTCAACGCGCCCCCCGCCCTCAACCAACCCCTTCAGAAGCAGCAGGAAACGGCCGTTAGCCCCGCCAAACAGACCTCCCCGGCCGGCATCGGCCCTCCCAGCGCGCGCGCGCCGCCGGGCGCCCTTACGGAGGGGCCCCCGGGACCTCGAAAAGAGGGGGCGCCCGAAACCAAGGAAGCAAAAAACAGTCCTCACGTCAGCGAGGACTGGTTCGGTTTTAGGAGGGTGCGGGGTTTGCGGCATTCCGAGGGTCTCGGAGCCCTCCCCGCGGACGCTTCCATCGACCGGATCATCGAGCAGATCTCTAGACAATTCAGCATCGAGCGCGCGAAAGTCCTCGAACTCGGCACAAAATACGCCGTCACCCTGAATTCGCCCCGCGCGTCGTGGTTCGCGGTCTACGACGCGCTGCAGAAAGCCAACCGCCAGGAGTTCGACCAGCTCGACCAGCGCAAGTACGAGGGGGGGATACTCTCCGAGGCCCTGAGCCGGCTCTGGGTCAAGCTGGGCTGGAAGGACAAGGTCGCCGAGGCGGGTTTCCGCAAGCTCGCCAACCGGCAGTATACGCCGGGCTGGCGCGGCGCGCTGGCCCGCAGCCTCGAGGTGCAGAAGGGACTGCTGGGCGTCGTGGTCCGCTTCCCCTACCACCTTTTCGACATGTTCGTCTTCGGCTATTTCCGCCGGGCGATCTCATTCCAGGCCGCCCATTCCACCGAGGATTTCCTGACCATCGCGGACCGGCTCTCCCGCGAGAAGGCGGCCGAGGAGGGCAAGCTCACCGAGAGCATGAAGAACGAGCCGCCCCTCGCCGAGCGCTGGCTCGAGTCCGCTTTCCAGAACCAGATGTTCTCGGGGGTCGGCTTCTCCCAGCGGCTGAACGCCTCCGCGGGGATGCGCACCCTGCGCCGCTGGCTCATCGACCCCTTGCTGAGCCCCCTCGTCCAGTTCGTCTGGCGCCGGGCGACCATGGCCATCTTCAGCGCGGTGGCCATGGGGCTCGTCGGGGGACTCGTCCCCCTGCCCATACTCGCTTTCCACGTCACCGCCATCCCGCTGCTCGGCCCGGCCCTCATGGTGGCGGGTCACGGGCTCCCGACCCTGGCCGCCGGGCTGCCGTTCGTGGGCGGGGCGCTCTCCCTCATCCTCGGCAACGCGGTGAACGCCATCCTCGAGGACATGACGCTGGGGTCCTTGGTCAACGCCCTGACCCTCTCCTCCATCCTGACCTTCCCCGCGGCGCTCAAGGCGCGCCTCATGGACGACCGTCTGCACCGCCTGGGCACGCCCAAGGCCTTCAGCCGCGCTTTCTTCCACGGCGTCCTGGGCACGGCGGTGAGCTGGAAGTTCTGGTCCATGAACCTCAAGTCCATGTTCGGGCTCATGATCGTGGGGGCCGAGATCGAAGGCGTCATGACCTACGCGGGCAGCCTCGACGGGTTCTTCAACCCCGCCTACAAAGCCGTGACGGGTACCGAGTTCAAGCTCTTCCACACCGTGGCCGCCGCGGTCGAACGCCCCGAGGGACAGAGCCCCATCCCCTTCGGCGGGGCCATCAGCTGGGGCAACATCCTGGTCTACAAGTTCCAGAACCTGCTGGGCTTCAACATCACCGACCGCGTCTACGGCTTCGTGCACGGGATGGCCTACGGCGACTACGGCGACACGGTGGGCCAGGCCTTCGTCGAGACCCGCGCCATCCCCGACGCCTTGAAGGACTCGACGCAGATGCCCGGCCTGGACGCGCAGAAGTCCGGGGCTCCCGGGCCGGACCCCTCGGTCTCGGTGGTGGCGACCCTGGTGGGCGCGGCGGGGCGCGGCGCCCTGTCCGACGACGTCAAGGTCAAGCCTGGCACTCCCCAGGAGATGCGCGCCCGGGCGGAGAACGCCAAGCGGAGCGCGGGCGAGATCCGCGAGGAGATGGCCCGCGTCCAGACGCGGATCGGCGCCCTGCGCGACCAGATCTCCGGCCGTGAGCAGCGGCTGTCGCAGCTGGAGAAGGAGTCCAAGCCCGTCAGCGCGGAGGAGGAGGCCCGCTACCAGGAGGTGCTCCGCCAGCTGGACGCCAAGCGCGACGAGGGCTACGTCCAGTCGAAGCTCTCCGAGATCTACGACATCAAGAACCCCCGGGAAGGCTCCCCGGACCTCAAGGCCCTTGAGGAGCTGACCAACTACTACTACTCCCTGCTCCCGGCCGAGACCGGCAACCCCGGCGCCCAGGACGCCGTGGGGGTGCAGGTGGCGGTGCTCAAGATGGTCGAAGCCTCCATCGCCCGCTTCGGCGAGACCCGCCAGGAGACCCGCTCCGCCAAGCCGGCGGGCCGCGTGGACGAGGAACTGGGCAAGCGCATCGCGCCTTTGGTCGACGAACTCGAGCGCCTGCGCGCCAACGCCAAGGGCGAGCTCGCCAACCGCGACGCCATCGAGAAGCTCCTGGCCGCGGTGGCCCGGACCCGCAACATGGCGCTCAAGGAGCGCCGCGGCGGCACGGAGATGCTGGAGTTCCACAAGAACCTGGCCAAGCTCGCGACCGTGATGGACCTGGCCTTCTCCCTCAACACCATCGACGCCGCGATGAAGGCCATCGAGCAGATGCAGGCCATGCTCGACAAGAAGCTCGCCGACATCCGCGCGGTACAGGACCAGGCCGCGCAGGACCAGACTACGGCCGAGCAGCACCAGACGGAGGTCCAGGGCTGGAAGGACGAGGTCCAGGCCAAGGTGGACGGGGACAAGCTCTCCCGCAAGGACATGCTCGAGCTCGAAGAGCAGACCCGCCTCGGGGTGGAGGGCATCGGCCAGTTCCGGACCGAGATCCAGGGGCTCATCGCCCGCATCAACGCCGAGGATTCGGGCGGGAGCGCGGACCCCCTGACCGAGTACAACCGCCGCCTCAACCTCCTGCCCACGCTCAAGGAGTGGTACACCAACGGCAAGCCCGGCGACCCGGAGTTCCGCTCCCTGCCTATGGTGAAGGAGAAGCTCGCCGAGGTGGAGGCCGACATCGTCAAGGTGAACGACGGCATCCGCCAGATCGGGACCGCCCCCCAGGAGTTCGCCGGCATCCTCGTCATCGCGGTCCCCGGGGTGCCCTCGGTCACGGTCAACAACCCCAGCCAGGCCCAGACCCTGCAGATCCTCAACGACCGCAAGGCCTACTGGCAGGGCGAGCTGGCCGGCTACCGGACGAGCCGCGACGAGTTCCGCAACCGCATGAGCGCGACCTACGGCGGGACCGAGGTGGACGATTTCGGGGAAGCCCGGCCGCTCGCCCTGCCGCGCTTCCTGAGCGCGGAACAGGACAAGGTTCGGCGCTACTCGGCCGAGACCGCCGACCTCGCGGCCCGCGTGGACGCGGTCGCGGCCAAGATCAAGGCCGTGGTCCCCGGCGCGAACCTGCCCTCCCTCTCCGGGCTCGACCTTAAGGCGGTCGGGGACGCGATCGACGCGTATCCCGACCGGCTCAAGACCATCGAGTTCCCCAGCGCGACGACCCCGGAAGTGTTCAAGGGCAAGATGGCGCTCCTGGAGCTGGCCCAACTCCTCCCCAAGACCGGCCGCTCCATCCTGCTCTGGACCGAGGCCGACGCCACGGTCAAGGCCGTCCAGGCGGCGCTGGACTCCCCGGTGCCCCAGGTGCTCTCGGTCTACGAGCGGGCCGTGGAGACCCTGGAGGCCGTCGTGGCGGACGTGGACGCGGACGTCGCCTTCGTCAACGGCGGGGCGCACACCGCGGCGCAGAACCAGGCGCTCATCGATCGCAAGCGCGCCCTCATGGAGCGCATCCTGCCCATGCTCCAGGAAGCCCGCGACATGATGAAGGACGACGGCCTCCCCTTCATCCAGGAATCCATCAAGTCGGTGGACCCGAACGGCGACTCCTACGCCAAGCTGTTCAAGACCCAGGTCCGGCTCTACAACGCCACGCTGGACGTCCTCAATAAGACCGTTCCCTGGGCCCTGGCCGCCGCGGGCGCGCCGGAGGGGAACGTCTCCGGAGCGCTGGCCGGCATCGAGACCTGGCGCGTGAAGTACAATAACTACCTGACGGGCTATGACGACGACCAGGGCCACCACACCGGGGTGCAGGAGTACCTCGACAACATCGCGAAGTGGAAGGACCCGAACAACACCGAGACCGAGACCATCTACGGGCAGGTCCTTCCGGTAAGCCTGCCGCGCCTCATCGAGCAGATGACCGCGGAGCAGGCCCAGCGCGCGGGGCAGATCAACACCCAGCACGGGGAGATCAACGACATCCTGACCCGCCTCGAGTCCCTGACGGGCGGCAAGTACGGCCTGGCCGCCAAGAAGCTCCCCACGGGCATCCAGAGCGACAACGCGTCCAGCCTCGCCGTGGTCGACGGGCTGGCCGACAGCGGCGCCTACACCAACCTCGCTGACGTCCTGTCGCGCATCGGCAACGACTACAAGGACCTGGCCGGCAGCGTGAACGTGGGCACGGGTGGGGGGAGCACGGTCCCGCAAGGGACCCAGCCCAGCCCGACCGTGGACCAGGCGACGCAGATATTGCTCCTGGCAATCGAGGCCGCCAAGCGCATCGTGCCCTCTTCGCAGGGGACGCCCGAGTCCGCTCCGGCGGCTTACGCCGTGGCCCGCTACCTCTACACCGACGCGGCCCGGGATTCCGCGCGCAAGAACCTCTTTGAGCGCATCCCGGTGGCCGAGGTGTTCCTCAACAACGCCAAGACCACGCTGGGCCGCGCCATCGCGGATCTGGATAAGGACAAGGCCTACGTGAACGGCGGTAGCGAGACGCCCAACTCGATCTTCGACCGCAAGATCCAGATCTACGGCGAGCTCAACGCGGTGACCCGGGCCGGGGCGGACCTCTTCGGCCAGAAGATCAACTGGGACACCGAGTCCTTCGACACCGTGAACTCGATGCAGACCTACTACGACTCCTCGGTGACGATCTACTCCAACTCCGGGACCGTGACCTCGAGCGAGATCGAGGCCATCCAGAAGATGAAGGAGGCCCTGCAGAAGACCTACGACGAGCTGAAGACGCAGAAGACCACGCTCACCACCTGGATGTCCCAGCTCAACGATCCCCAGGAGAGCGCCCTGAACCGGATCGCCCAGGACCTGCGCAAGGTCCAGGAGAAGACGCGGGCCGTCCTGGAGCAGAACGTGGCGTACCGGGACCTGGAGGAGCGCCTCAAGCGCTCCCAGGACATCGTGGGCTACACCTTGGGCCGGATCGACGACGTCCAGGGCCGGCTCTCCGAGGAGCTCAAGGGCCTGCGCGACGCGAGCAGCCTGAGCCCGGACCTGCGCCGGCGCATCGACGACCTGCGCATCCACGGCAACTCCTGGTACATGCCGGCCGACACCAAGGACGCCTCGGCCGCGCTGGTCATCCCGAAGAAGGACTTCGGGAAATTCCTGGAGACCCTGTTCTCCAGCGTGCTCCAGCGCACCTCCCCGACCCAGGACCTCTCGGCCATGCGCCAGCAGCTCCTGGAGAACCCCTCCAGCCTGTCCAACATCATCCCCAACGCCGACGTCCTGGAGTTCGGCGACGCGGACGGGTTCTACCTCGTGTACCAGACCCAGTTCGCCGTGCCGCACGGCCTGGAGACCTCCAACTGGGTGACCCTGGGCAACGTGGCCCAGGTCTGGGGCAACAACATCAGCGTGACCGGCTACCAGTTCGGCAGCCCGCCCAACGACGAGAACGCGCCCTGGGGCGACAAGGGCGTGGAGGTGCAGATCGAGTCCCTGCAGGGCAAGAACTGGGTCAACTACCTCAACATCGACTTCCACCGCTTCATCCAGGACATCCCGCCGGACACCAAGATGGCCTCCTCCGCCCGCCAGAGCCGCCTCCTGGTCTTCAACGACTTCGCGGTGCTGCTCTTCGGCGACCGCCTCTACATCGCCGCCACCGGGTTCGGCGACGTGGCCACCGACAAGACCGGGGAGAAACCCTACTTCTATGGGGGCAGCCTCAAGACCTCGCTCAAGTTCACCGAAGTCGTCCGGCTCAACGCCGAGCAGCAGCAGGTCTTCGCCAAGGATCCGCGCTACTTCCTGGAGACCGTGAACCTGGACTTCACGGGCCTCGACCCGGACCTGAACCAGGACTACGTCATCGAGTCCCACGGGGAGAACAAGCACTACAAGCGCACCCAGATCGGGCCGAGCTTCGACGTGTCCAAGATGATCTCGGACAAGGCCCAGGATGCCTTCACGGTGGACCTCTATTGGGCCCGCCAGGAAGGGACCGACGACTACGACCAGGACATGCTCGGCGTCAGCGTGCTCAAGGGCTTCACCCTCCGCGATGACAAGGGCAAGCCCTGGATGGTCATCTCCAACAAGGCCGGCGCCGAGATGGGGACGCAGTACAACACCTACTCCGACAAGGTCTCGGTCACCCTTCCCAACCAGGGCATCGTGGTCAGCGCCGAGGGGCGCCTCATCGGCGACGCCAAGACCTACTACCTCGAGGGCGCCAAGAAGATGGGGGCCAACTCCAACGTCAGCGTGGGCTACGGCAACCGCTACGTGGGCCAGGAGCCGCGCCTCTACCTGACCATGAACAGCGCCTTCACCCTGGGCGAGCTCTGGCGGGCGGTGTCGGACCAGACGGCCGACGAGATGCAGGGTTCCAAGGCCCTCAAGCAGTACAACAAGGAGCTCGACGACTTCTTCTCCGTCCAGAAAGACGACAAGCGCGTCAGCGAGCTCGAGGCCGTTTTCCGCCGCGACATCGGCGCCAAGCTGGTCCAGCAGGACATCGGGTCCTTGGCCAAGGAGATCGAGGACCTGCGCAAGGCCGGGGCCCTCCTCGACAATACGCGCATCCGGGGCATGGTGGGGTTCGTGACCAATCCGGTCGGAGACGCCGTCTCCGACCGGGCCATGGGCGGCGGCTTCACGGCCGGCACCGAGACCTCGCTCACGATGACGAAGACCCAGAAGGCGCGCATCGACGCGGGTGTGCAGAAGCTCTACCGCGAGTCCCTGCGGCTGCAGTTCCGGATGCTGGACCTCACCAAGCAGTGGCAGGAAAACGTTTCCGAGATCGCCCAGGCGCAGTGGGAGCTCAAGCTGGCCCATTTCGCGGCCAAGGACGCGCCCACCGAGGCCCTGCGCGCCGAGGGGCGGTCCCGGGAGAAGGAGGCGGAGCTCAGGCTCCACCAGGCCACGATCAAGTACAACATGCTCTCCGGACGCTCCCCCGACGACGCCCTCCCCTTCAACGACCTCACCGTGGGAGAGCTCCAGTCCCTCATCAAGCAGATCCGCGCGACCGTCTCCACCCCCGACGGCCTCATCCAGGTCCTGCGCAACCTCGACCCCGAGGCCGTCCAGGCCCAGATGGGGGACAACCCCTTCAACCTCATGGACTGGGTGCCCTTCATCGAGAAACTGACCTTCTCGGTGGGGGTCCAGTTCCAGGACGCCATGGCCAACCAGGCGCTCGGGCTCGGGGTCACCCTGCGCCTCCCGTTCTACGATCCCGCGTCCAAGGAGCGGGACCATGCCTACCGCTTCGAGAGCCAGGCGACGATCCAGGAGATGCTGGCGGCCTACGAGGAGTACGGACTGCGGGCGCAGAAGGAGCTGGCCGAGGCGAAGTCCTGGAGCGCCGGGGCGGGTCTCCTCGGCCCGCGGCTGGCGGCTTCCGCCGACGGCCTGGCCGACGCCATCCGCCAGTACCGCAACGGCATGATCCCCGAGAGCCGCCTGCGTTCGGCCTTCGACCAGTGGCGCTGGTACGCCTCGAGCTATCTCCTGGCCGAGTCCCGCTCCGCCCTGACCGCGGGCTGGAGCGGGCTGGACGGGTCCTTCGGCAAGCCCCGCGGGGGGACCGACAAGTCCGTACTGCGCATCGGCTCCTTCCAGGACGCCTTCAGCGCGGTGGCCGGCAACTCGCGCAGTCTGGCCGAGATCGAGGCCCGGCGGCAGGGCGCCGAGCGCATGACCGAGGCGAACAACCGGCGCATCCAGAAGTTCTATACCGACCTCCACCTGGGCTACAACATCACGGCCGACGGGGTGGGCTGGCTCCCCTCCTTCGGCCTGAGCGGCTTCGGGGTCACCCCCATCCTGACCTTCGAGCTCAAGACGGCCGAGCTGGCGGACCTCCAGGGCGCGCAGGGCAAGGGCGAGGTGGAGTACTACGAGCAGTCCAAGGCCAAGCTGGAAGCCGACCTGACCGTGGACTTCTACCGCAACGCCCTGGTCTGGGCCCAGGCCGGCCGGTCGATCGCGATCCTCGAAGGGCAGCTGATCCCCTCCCTGCAGGCGGCGCTGACCCGCGCCCAGCGCGAGGCGGCGCCCGGCGACCCCGAGGGCCTGTCGGCCAAGGCCCAGAAGGACCTCGACGGGGCGGTGCGCCGCCTGCACCTGGCCCGGCAGATGCAGACCCAGGCCCTGGCCACGCTCAACCACCTCCTCAACCGGCCCTCCGACGCGCCGATCGACTTCCAGATCAGTCCGGAGGGGGCGCTGGCCGAGCTCCGCGCCATCTTCGCGGACCAGGACCCGCTGGCCGCCGACCGCGCGGTCCTGGCCTCCCGGGTGCGGGTGGCGCGCGCGGTCGAGACCATGGTGGACAAGAACCTCAAGGTCGAGGAGCTGCGGCTGGAGCCGGTGTCTTTGGTCGTGCGCTCCCTCGGGCGCATCATCCACGCTCTGGGCGACCCGACGATCGGCAACCCGGACCTCATGGCCGCGGCGCGGGTGCAGACTCTCAACGCGGAGCGGAGCCTGGAAGCTTTCGACGGCGAGCTCATCGTCAAGCGCTCCCAGCTCCAGACCGAGCTCGCGGGAGCGCGCTCCGCTCTGGCGGGCCTGCAGGGGCGCACCGACCCCGCGGCCCGTCTCGACGCCATGGAGTTGGAGGGGAAGATCCTCCTGCTGGAGGCCGCGCTGGCGCGCCTGGGGGCGGACCCCGCGGCGGGGACCGCCGGGAGCCTGCCCGCGGACATGGGCGAGCTCGAGCGGCGCGTGGTCGTCGCCGAGCAGTCCCTGGCCTACGCGGGCAAGAAGTCCGAGGTCACGGTATTCCAGCCGGAGACCCTGACCCACGACTCCGGCCTGCAGCTGCGCTACTTCCGGGCCAATACGACCTTGGGCGGCGACCGCATCGACAAGGACTACGTCGAGGGCTGGGTCGAGCTGCGGCTCAAGAACATGGACACCCCCTCCGAGGTGCTCCTGGCGCTCGGCCAGCTCCGCATCGACAAGGCCGACCGCATGCATCGCAACACTTCGGCCGCGGCCGAGGCCCGGGCCAAGATCCTGGTCTCCCAGTTCTCGACCAACGTGCGCCTCCTGCGCTGGGCCGAGTCGCTCAAGGAGTCGCCCGCCTCCAAGGACGCCCGGCGCGACATGGACGGCTTCATCCAGGAGCTCCGGGGCCGCCTGGAGATCCAGGGCGGGCGCATCAAGGCCCTCCTGGGCCTGCCGGCGCAGACTTCCGTGGACCAGCTCGCCACGCTGGTTCCCGCGGACCGGGCGGGGACCTCCGGGGACCTGTCGGCCCTGGCCCGCCAGTTCGTGGACGAGGCGGGGTCTTTGCGCATCGACCAGCTGCGGCGCTCCCTCTTCGAGGGCGGCGTCCCGGCGGCCTTCGGCAGCGAGGACGGACTCTCCCAGCAGATCCGCGCCGACGTGATCGCCGAGCGGATGAGCTACAAGGGCTTCACCCCGGTGGCCGCGTTCGGCATGTTCCGGGGCCGGTCGGTGGGCGCGGCCTTCCTCGAGGCCCCGGACCCGCGCGCGATCGAGAGCAGCTTGCAGCGGGTCCTGTCGGACTCGGTGCGCAAGGAGCTGGAATCCCAGGGCCGGATGCAGGAGATGTCCTTGCGCCTGCATCTGCTCATGAGCGGCGTGGCGGACCGGTCCCAGCTCGTCGAGAGCCTCAACGCCCGCGTGGCGGCGGAGGAGAAGGCCTACCGCATCTCCGTGACCCGGTACGAGGCGGGGCAGGCCAACCGCGCCGACCTCTTCTCCGCGCAGGACGCGCTGGTGCGGTCCTGGCTGGAGCTGGGCGACGCGGCGGCCCAGCTGAAGAACGATTTCATCGAGCTGGTGACCGAGCTCGAGGCCATCGGATACTCGGACCAGAAGCTGCTCAAGATCCCGGCCAGCCGCCTGGAGCTGCCCGAGCCGGGCCTGGCGGCGGACCCCGCGGCCGCGATCGCGGACTACGGCACGCGCCGGATGCTGGATAAGAACTTCTCGGAGCACCTGCTCGGGACTTTGCGGCAGGTCCGGGGGATCCCCCCGAAGCTCCTCGCTTCGCTCGAGAAGGAGGCCGAGACCTACCGCGCGATGACCGACGCCGCGGACCAGGTCCGCCACCACGCGGACATCGACCCGGCCAAGAAGTTCGAACTGCTCACCCAGGCCGACGTGGAGGGGCGGCGCGGCCGCGTCATGAACGCGCTGGCCGGGGTCCTGGCCTCGGTGAGCATGGACGTGGGTGCGCGGCGCGAGGTCCTGGGGCTCTTCGCCAAGGACCTGGAGTTCCAGCTGGCGGGGGCGGTATCGGTGCAGGGCCGCGACATGAAAACCCTCAAGGCCATGCGCCTGGCCTTCATCGCGGCCGACGCACTGCCCCACGCGGTGCAGGGCGCGGTGGACCGCCTCGAGCCCCTGCACGACCGGATGCTCGCGGCCAAGCAGGCCCTGCTCGAGGAGTACATGCTCGAGAGCCGCAAGCCCACCGAGTTCATCATCCGGGACGCGGCCCTCGACCGCTACCTCAAGGCCGCCGAGGCCTACGACGCCGAGGTGGTCAAGACCTTCCAGATGGCCGAGGTGCGCGGGGACGCCGTGATCGCCAAGGTGCTCGACTCCCTCTATTCCGTCCGGGAGTCCATCGCCCGCGAACGCGGCCTGGCCCGGCACGGCCGCGGCATGCAGGCCCTCGACGCCCTCATCATGCTGGAGGACGCGCGCCTGGCGGCCCTGCGCTACCAGCGCGCGGCCCCGGCCGACTTCGGACCGGCCTACGAGGCCCTGCAGAACCTCAAGGACCTCCGGAGCCGGTGGGAGAGCAAGGACGCCGCGGGGCTCGAGGCGGTGTACGCCCTGACCGAGACCGATGCCGCCGGCCGCCGGCTCTGGACGACCAAGGATTGGCTGACGGAGACCGAGGTCCGCAAGTTCATCGAGGGGGGGCAGGTCACCACCGACGACCAGGGCCGGATGTGGCTGACGGCCAAGCCCGGGGAGACGCGGCGCCTGGAGATCGTCTCGGGCGTGGACGCGGCCCTGGCCCGCCGGGACGCCGCCCGCGGGGCGCGGGACGGCAACGCCCTGAACCTGGAGATGGACAAGCTGTTCCAGACCAGCGAGTTCGCGCTGGTCGGCCTCGACGGCAAGGGGACGGCGAAGGGGATGTCGTACGCCGAGGCCTTCGAGAAGGCCCAGAACAGCCAGGCCTTCTATTTCAGCCGCCGGGCCGACGGCAGCGGGCTGCACGCGGCCATCCATCCCCTGCGCGGGCTTTGGTCGGACCCGGGCGCCACCCTGACGGTACTCTACACCGGCTCGGAGCGCTTCTCCCGGGACCGCTTCCCGACCCTGGAGAGCCTCCAGGACCACATCGCCCGCACCGACCGCCTTGGGCGGACGGAGGAGGGGGCCAAGTTCCTCCGGCTGGAGGCCGGCCCCCAGGGCGTAGCCAGCATGGTCGAGGCCGCGCGGGAGCATGAGCGCCGCTCCAAGGCCCAGGGCTGGGTCGGCCTCAAGCTCCAGAGCTACGGCTTCGCGGTGGATCGGACCGGGAAACCCGTCCAGCTCTACCTCACCCAGGACGAGTTCGACCGCTCGGTCAAGGACCTGCGCGAGTCGGAGCGCATCTTCGCCGACTCCCGCATCCGCATGGAGAAGGCCAAGGTCGAGGCTGATGCCGCCGACCGGTCCCTGGCCGGGCAGAAGGAGGTCACCGACGCCGAGTCCCTGCGCTTCCACGTGTTCGAGCGCGAACTCCGCGCGCGGCTGACCGAACAGGTCCACGAGGATCCCGATTTCGTGCGCAAGGCCGGCGAGAACGACACGGTCTATGCGGGCCGCATCAAGGCGCGGGTGGACGAGCTGCTGGTCAAGGACAAGGACTATAAGCGGGAGCAGGAGCGGTACTCCGAGTCGGTGGAGGCGTACAACAAGCTGGAAGAGAAGGCCATGGACGCCCGGCGCAACGCCGATAAGGCCCTCAGGGCCCTCAAGGACGCGGGACGCCTCATCGCGCACTCCGACCGCTGGGAAACCACGGGGGCGGCGTACCTGGATGCCCTGAAGAAGGCGGGGCTCGACGAAGAGGCCGTCCAGCGCGAGGAGAAGTCGCTCACCCGGCAGGGACCGCGCCGCCTCTTCATCGCCCGGGACTTGTCCATGACTTTCGATTCCCGCAACGCCCTCGTGAGCGTCCTGGGCCGGCCGGTCTTCGGCCGGGAGGACCTGTACGAGAAGATCGCCGATCCGGTCGGCCCCATCCAGCAGGTCGCGGGCGAGGTCTTTGCCGCGGTCATGGACCGCGACGGCACCGTGGTCCATCTGTACATGGATATGGACGTGGTGGCCGAGGCCGGCAAGACCTGGGCCATAGAGGACCTGCACTCCGACGCCAAGGGCGGCTCGGTGCGCTACACCTCGGGCGGCACCGAGATCTCACCGACCTTCCGCTTGAAGTACTATGTGGACACCGTGACGGGCCTGCCGGTCATGCTCAACCGCCGCTACATGATCTCCACCCTGCAGAAGTCGGGCAAGGAATTCGCCCAGGCGGACTCCTGGAGCTACGCCCCCATGAACTGGGGCAACATCATCATGGAGCTCCCCCGCGGCATCGTGCAGGCGCCCATCGAGCTCCTGACCGGCCGCGACCCGAACCAGAACGGCTTTCTGGGCAAGGCCCACATGTATAAGCTGGAGGGAGGGGCGACCCAGCATCACGGCTTCATCCGCAGCTTCCTGGGCAAGCTGGACGTCCTGGAGCTGATGCCCGACCCGGTGGACTGGTACTTCGACGCCAGCCAGTTCCCCCAGACCGTGAAGACGGACTCGCCCATATTGCCGGGTCAGACGCTTTACGACAAGAGCGTCCGGGCCGGGGACAAGGACATCCATTTCGGCCGTCTGCACACCCAGCGCACCATCGTGTACGAGACCGAGAACCTGGTGAGCGCGAACCGCAGGGTCCTGTCCTTCTTCGCGGGCGGCGTGGAGAACGCCTGGATGGAGACGCGCCGGGGCCGGGACGGGACCACCAGCACCTCGCGCCTGAGCGGCGAGGTCGGCCTGGACGCCTTGGAGAGCGCCCTGGATGACGCTGCGGTCGCCAACGACCCTGCCTCCTACGTCACCGACGGCGACAATCCCGTCATCCTTTCCGGGAACCCCGGGTCCATCGCGGTGGACCGCGTGGAGCGGCGCCTGCGTTTGCGGCCGGGTTCGGACCAGTACCAGAGCATCGCCGAGCGCTTGCAGACCCTCCCCGAGCGCATCGCCGAGCGCACCCTGCGCTCCCAGAAGGCCGCGCCCGGGCTGGAGGAGTCGGCCCAGCTCGCCGACCAGGTCTTCGATGGCCGTCTGGCCGAGCGCAACCAGGTGCGCGACGAGGAAGCCAAGCTCTGGGACGAGGCGCACACGCTGGCCTGGCGCATCGGCGCCCAGAAGGCGCTCGAGGCCGAGATGACCCGCATCAAGGCCGAGCTGGTCCAGCTGCGGAGCGATCTGCAGAATGCGCTTCAGCGCATGAAGGAGCTCGAAGCCGAGCTCGCGCACGCCCTGGAGCCGGGCACGGACCCCAACGACCCGAACCACCCGGATCCCCTGCAGCCCATCAAGAACCTGCCCTGGTGGGTCTGGGCCGTGGCCACGGCCGCTTTGGCCGGGGCCGCCCTGGCCATCTGGCAGTGGCTCCGCCGCCGCAACAGCGAACCCCGCTTCGCCTGATCTACCCACCGATCATCCTGGGTTTGGATGAGTGTTGGCGATGGCGGGTTCCAGTAGTCTCCGTCGGCTGGGTCGAAAAGCGCGGTTTTCATGGGCCGTTCGGCCTAAGCGATTCTCCGTCGGGCGCGGTACAATGACGGCATGAAGCTATTGCTCCTCCTTGTGGCCCTGCCCGGGGTAGGCCATGCGCAGAGGGTCTTCCTGCCCGCCATGACCACGGTCCCCACGGTCTCCGTGCTCCCCGTGCTCCCGATGCCGCCCATGGGCTCCGGGCTGCTGAGCTCTTTTCCCTCGACTTCCCTCGCCTCGCCCATGTCATTGCCGCTTCCCAAGGCCGCTCTTCCCGCCGTTACCGCGCGGGCCGCGGCGCCGCAGGCCGTTCCCGCCGCGGCCCCGACCGCCGCCGCCGAGAGCCCCGATTTCTCCTCCGCCCTCCAGATGCAGGGCTATCTCCTCGGCATACTCGCCGGGCGCACGGGGCAGGACGCCTTCATCCTCTCCATCGCCATGGCGACCTACGGCCAGGGCATGAGCATCGCGGATTACGCGCTCATCCTGCGCGAGTGCGTGGAGATCGGCGCGACCCCGGGCGAGATCCGCGACGCTGTCCTGCAGGCGACCGCGCGGACCCCGTTCGCGAAGCCGCTCGGGCCCGAGAACCGCCCTCCGGCCGGCGAATACTTCATGCTCGAGGCGATCCTCAAGGATGCGGCCCGCGAAGTCGAGATATTGCGCAACAACCGTGCCATCGGCTGGATCTACGATTTCGAGAAGGGCTCCGTCCCCGATGAGTTCGGCATTTCGCCCGAGGTCCGGCGCCTAGCGGGGGGCCGAGTCCTGGCGCGCCTGGGCTTCATCCGGCGCGGGGAAGCGGCCGAGCCTCTCGTCATGACCGCCGTGTCCCTGCCCGGTCAGCCCGCCAGCCTGAAGTATTTCATGGACTTGCTCCGCCGCTCGCCCCTACTCCGGGACCCCGCGCTCAATGCCCGCATCCGGGCGATGCTGAGCCTGTTCGAATCCGAAGGGCTGCTCCCCGCCGGCTACGCCGCCGCGCTTTCGGTCCCGCCCCCGCCCGGCGCATGATCTGCCCGCGCTGCGGAGACGTAGCGCTCGCCGCTTCCCAGGCTCAGCCCGGACTGGAGATCGACGCCTGCCCCGGCTGCCATGGGATCTGGCTGGACCGCAGCGAGATCTACTGCTTCGTCTCCCGGCCCCAGCAGGCGTTCGATGAGATGAACGCCGCCTATCAGGTCTCCGTGCCCAGCGCCCTGGCCTGTCCCCGCTGCCGGCAGAGTATGGCCGAGTGCCGGCTGGGCGAGCCTGCGCTCGCGTTCGATGCCTGTCCCCATTGCGGCGGGACCTGGTTCGACCCGGGCGAGGTGCAGGCCTTCTACGGGGTGCTCGAAGACCAGTGGCGCAAGAGCACGGGCGCGCCGCCCCAACCGCGGATCGGTCCGCGCCGCCCCACGGCCGAGGAGCTGGAGGCCTGGCTGGGGCCGGACCGCTCCCCGGCGCAGGCGGCCGCGGGTGCGCTGGCCCTCGCCGGGCTGACCATGCTCCTGCACGAGCCGGCGCGCTCGCCCGCCGCCGGCGCGGCGCTGCTGGCGGCGTTCTTCCCACTGGCCTTCCTGGCGGTGCGGGTCAGGCGCTGGTACATCGGGGGCGCGTTCGTGATCATGGGCGAGATCGGCAGCTACGCGGCCGAGAACGTCGCCGAGATCACGGCCCGGATACTCTTCACCTACGAGGAGTGGCCCTATCAGGTCACGCGCGTGATCCGGACCGGCGGCCCGCTCGACCGCGGGGCGCGCGCCCTGCTGCGGGTGCTGGTCCATCCGTCATGGGTGCGCGGCGCGTTCATCCTGCCCCCGGAGGGCGCGGACGCCCCCGCGGGGCCCTGGAGCGAGGCGGACCGCGACGTCCGGATCGTCCCCAAGTCCCTCTTCTTCTGGGCGGATCCCATCGCCGTATTCGCGCAGGCCGCTTCGGAGCGTTGGGCGCGCTCCGCCGCGCGACACTCCCGCCGGCGCCGCTAAGCCGGCTTCCGGATCCTATCCAGACCCAGCGCCCTGCTCGTCTCCGCTTCCCAGGCCAGGAGCTGCTGTACGGCCGACACGGGGACCTCGGCGAGCTTGATCCTCAGGGCGAGGGCGCGATCGCGCATCTCCCTTTGCCAGTCGCACTGCAGGTCGAGGAGGGGCGGCAGGCCGTCGAGCCCGGCGATGGCCCCGCTGACGTCGCCCAGTCGGGCCAGGGAGTAGGCGATCGCTTCCGCCACCCGGGGATTCTCGACCGGCCGGGAGCGGAGCTCTTGGACCGCCCCCTGGAGCGTCTCGATCCGAGAGAGCAGCGGCAGCGCCTCCTCCTGCAGGGCGGTCCTGACCTGCAGGAACCGCTGCGCGGGGTGGGGGTCCCACCCGGCCGGATCCGAAGGCCGGATCCGGCGGCCGAAAGTGAAATGGACCTTTTGGGCGGGGACGCACAGAGGCATGAAGAAGGCCCCCGCATAGAAGGCGTCGGCGTCGAAGCCGGAGGCGTCGAACCAGATTCCCCTCAAGAGGCATTCCACGGGGAGCTTGACCATCAGCCCCTCATGCAGTACGAACCCCGGCAGCTCTCGCGAAAGCTCTCGCCCGATCGCGAGGATCTCCTTCTTCTTCATGGGTGTCCATATATGATACCGAACCGCGAACGCCTGATTCCTCCTGGAATCGCCGTTGAGGCGGATGAGAGCGGTTCCGGCCCATACCAGTGTAGTGAGTCATAAGTCCAATCACATTCTTTACCCCGGCGAAAGCCGGGGTCCAGGCGCCAGACGTCACCCCGGCGAAAGCCGGGGTCCAGCGGCCTGCCGTCACCCCGGCAAAGGCCGGGGTCCAGTGGTTTGTCGTCTGGATACCGGCTGGCGCCGGTATGACGGCTAGCCCGAACCTTCTGGGCGACTGTGCCCGGGCACAGCCCGGGGGGGGCATGAAGATCGCAGCGGGGCGGCTTCTGGATGAATTGGACGCTCTTCTGATCGAGGCGTCCCGGGGGAGAACGTCGCCGCCCGCGTCTGAGGTTTCCGGGCTATTGAGAGGAGCGCGCGCCGGTCTTGAACACCATGCCCAGCAGTCCCACGGAGACCGTGTCGCCGTGCAGCGTCATGGTGGAGAACAGCCCGTAGTCGTGGAAGTCCATGGCGGCCCGGGCGAAAACGGAGGCGCCGGCCGCGGCCGCCTGCCCCAGCAGGCGGGCCGGGCCGCGTTTCCCGCCGAAGTCCCCGGCGGCGATCGCTCCGAGGGCCTGCACGTGCCTCTCCTTGGCCGGCTTGGTGACCGCCAGGAGCAGTCCCAGGAGCAGGAGTATCGTCAGCCCTTTCACTTGAAGAACAACCTCATCTTGCCGCCATGATGATCGCTTGAGTCGGACATTCCGCCACGCACAGTCCACAGCCGAAGCACTGGCTCCGGTTCACGGCCAGCTTGTCGGCCTTCATGGTCCGCGCCCCGAAATGACACACCTCCACGCAGGCTCCGCATTCCGTGCAGTAGTCCATGTCGGTCTGTTCGATCTTCGGTCCGGCGGCGTTCTCCTTCCTGCCGTTGATGTAGCTGCAGCAGCAGTCGCAGCAGAAGCAGACCGCGACCACCCTGCCTTCGTCGCTCAGGAAGGGGCGCGGCACGAGCTTCTGATCCTTGGCGAGGGACAGGAGCTTGGCGACCTCGTCCTTGTCGGCGGGGGCGCGTCCGTTCTCGCTCGAAGTCGCCTCGGGCGCGAAGCCCAGGCAGGTCCGGAGTCCCTTCCGGCAGATCCGGCCTCGTTCATCCCGGCAGGCGCAGTTGCTGATCCAGTACTTCTCCTGCTCGCCGATCGCTTCCTCCGCGTCCTGCATGGTCCAGACCACGTGTCCCATGGATGTCCCCCGAGGGCTTCCCGGCATTATCGCCTGTCCATGGTACATCATAGCCCAAACACGGCCCCGGCGGGCGCGCCGTTGCCGCGGATTTGAGGCCGCCTTGACCCGCCTTTGAGCCTGGGCCGCCATACTATAGCGCAGGGTCCGTGCCTGATCTCCGGAGGTTCGCGATGAGTCCCAAGGTCATGATCGCCGACGACGAGAGCCAGATCCATCTGGTGCTCAGGAGCATGCTCAAGGCCGGCTCTTACCGCATCCAGGACGCTTACAACGGGGCGCAGGTCCTGGAGGGGGTGCGTTCCGATCCGCCGGACCTGATCCTGCTGGACGTGAACATGCCGGACAAGAGCGGGCTCAAGGTGCTCGAGGAGCTGCGCTGCGATCCCAAGACCAGGGACATGCACGTAGTGCTCATGAGCGGCGATCCCACGGTCCGGCAGCGGGCCCGCACCCTGGCGGTGGCCGTGGACGACTGCATCGCCAAGCCTTTCGACCCGGACGGGCTCAAGGCCCGCCTGGAGCAGGTGTTGGGGCGCAGCGCCCCGGCGCGTCCGGCCTCCCAGCCGGTCACGGACCGCCCGGTCCCGGGCGCCGACGTGACGGACGCCTTGATCGCGATGCGGGGCCGGATAATGGAGCTGGACCGCAAGGTCTCGGCCGCGGATAAGGAGGCGCTGAAGTACATCCAGGCGCTGCACGAGCGGCTGCGGCGGATCGAGAAGGAGCGCGCCGTCCCGGCCGGCTCCGGAGCCCGGCGTCTGCTGCCCCTTACCGTGTCCGCGGCGGCCCTGGCCCTGCTTTTGGTCGCGCTGCAGTTTCAGAAGGCGCCTCCGGCTGCGGTCCCGGTCGGCGCTCCGATAGTCCCCGCGGCTCCGGCCGTGCCGGCCGTCCCGGTCGCCCGGGTCGTCATCCCGGCCGGCCCGCTGCCGGCGGGGCCCGGGCTGCAATCGGTGCGCGTGCAGAGCTTCCGAGTGAGTTTCGTGACCAGCCAGCCTGTGGCCGCGCGGGCGTTCTTGGGGCCGCGGAGCGGCGACCTGTTCGTGGACCTGCCGGGAGTGGTCACGCGTCTGCCCGGGGACGTGTTCCGCGGGCGCGGCAGCATGATCCGGGGGGTGCGCACGGCGCGGGCGCAGTTCGAGGGCGGACCGGGGGTGCGGAGCCGCATCTATCTGCGCGGGGCCGTGGGCTACAAGCTGAGCACGGTCGGCAACCGGACCATCCTGGACATCTACTACGGCGGCCGGAAGTTCATCTGAGCCGCATTGAGCCGCATTGACTATTCTGAGCCCCGGCGGGTTGATATACTCTGACACCATGCAGCCCGTGAGTCCCAGAGCGCTCCTGCTGATCGCGGCCGCGGCGCTGTTGGTGAGGGTCGGCTACGTCCTGTCGGGGCCCGGCAGTCCGGTGACCGGGGATTCCGCGGGCTACCACAGCTACGCGGTCCACCTGCTGGACTCGGGCGTCTACGTCAACGATGAAGGGGAGCGCGCTTCCCGCCCTCCGGGCTACCCGCTGTTCCTGGCCGGGGTCTACGCCGTCTTCGGAAGCTCCACGGCGGCGGCGGTCGCCATCCAATGCCTCTTGGGAGCGCTGACCTGCGTCCTCATCGCGCTGCTCGCCGGCGGCATCCTGCAGCCGCCGTGGCCGCTCGCCTGCGGCTGGGCCGCGGTGCTCTACTTCGGGCTCTTCTCGCCCCCCGCGTTCCTCCTGACGGAGTGCCTGTTCAGCTTCCTGCTCGCGCTCGCCTTCGTAGCCCTGCACCGCGGCTCCTGGCCGGGAGGGCGGCGCGCGTTCGTCTTCGGAGCGTCCCTGGCGGCGGCCTTCCTCGTCCGGCCGGAAGTCCTCCTCTTCGCCGTATTCGCGGTCGTCCTGCTCCCGTTCTTCGGGAAGGGCTTCGGACGGAGGGAGGCTCTCACGGCGGCGCTGGGCTTCGCCCTGCTCGCCGGACCGTGGGTCGTCCGGAACTACGCCGTCTTCGGCCGGTTCGTGCCGAGCTCCACGCGCGGCGGCGTGAGCCTCTATGCCGGCCTGCAGATGCCGCTCGAGCGCTCGGGCTTCCCGGTCGAAGCCTTCCATGTCCCCGCGAAGGACATCCCCGAATTGGACCAGGACGCGGACTACTCCCAGGCCTTCCGCCGGCTCCGGGCCTCCCTGGGCTGGGGACCGGTCATCCGGGCCTACGCCTTCAACCTCCTCACGCACCTCTACCCGTTCCTGCCCGGCTACGATTTCACCTTCGTGTTCCTGACCCCGTTGTGGTGCTATGGCCTCTGGCTCGCGCGCGTCCGCGGCGAACTGCGGCCCGCGGCGCTGTTCGTCCTCCTGTCGATCGCCCTCTACACCCTGTTCGGAGGGCCGGCCTCGCGCTATCGGCAGGGCTACGCGCCCCTGCTCGTCCTGCTGGCCGGGGCGGGAGCGGCCGAGCTGTGGGCCCGGGGAAGATCGGCGCGCCTGTGGTTGGCCGGCTGGGGGGGGAGCAACATCCTGTTGTGGATGTCGGCGGGTTGGATCCGGGAGGGGGCCCTGTGGGTGAAAAGGTCCTTCTTCGGATGATGCAGAAGAAGCAGCGGGAATGGCTCGAGCAGTGGAAGCGGTTCAAGGACAGCTCCCTTTTCCTGTTCCAGGAGTGGATCCATCCCAACCGCCTGGAGGATTTCCAGGGCAAGCGCGTGCTGGACGCCGGCTGCGGGCACGGGCACCACGCGCTCATGGCCGCGCGCTACGCCGAGAAGGTCGTCGGGGTGGACCTCAACGCGGCCGAGGTCGCGCGCGCGGAGACCAAGGACCTCTCCAACATCGAGATCGTCGAGGCCGATCTCGCGGCGATGGATTTCCGCGAGCCTTTCGACGTCGTCTACTGCATCGGCGTGATCCATCATACCGACGACCCCGACCGCACCTTCGAGAACCTGAAGCGCCTGACTCGGAAGGGCGGCCGGCTCATCGTCTGGGCCTACTCCCACGAGGGCAACTGGCTCAACCGCGTGCCGCTGGAGACGCTCAAGCGGATTTTCCTCCTGCGCTTGCCGACCGGGATGCTCGTATCCTTGTCCTACGTCCTGACCCTCCTGATCCATCCGCTGGTATGGACGGTCTACCTGCTGCCCCTGCGCTTCCTCCCGTACTATGAGTACTTCGAGAACTGGCGCATCCTGCCCTTCGGCAAGAACGTCCAGAACGTGTTCGACAAGCTCAACGCCCCGCAGACCGACTTCATCCGGCGCGAGCGCATCGAGCGCTGGTTCTCGCCGGCGGACTTCCGGGAAGTCCACATCTCGCCCTACAAAGGCGTGAGCTGGCGCGGCTCCGGGACGAAGAGGTAGGCATGAACGGGCACGGCCTGGGAACGATGAACCGCGAGATGCAGGGAGCCGCGGGCTATTACGATTGGCTCGCGCGGACCCTGCGTCCGCTGGCCGGGAGCCGCATCCTCGAGGTGGGCCCCGGTTTTGGGGACATGGCCGAGCGCCTGGGCCGCGAGGCGGAGAGCTACGTCGGCCTGGACAACTCCGAGGAGGTCGTCGCCCACCTCGCCGCGCGCTTCCGGGGAGCCGCGCAGTTCGAGTTCCTGCTGGACCAGGGGCTCGGCGCCGGCAGCAAGGCCGCGCTCAAGGAGCGCCGGTTGGACACGGTCGTGGCCTTGAACCTGCTCGAGCACCTGCCGGATGAGAAACCGGCGCTGGAGATATGGTCCGAGGTCTGCCCGGGAGGGACGCTGCTCGCCTTCGCCCCCGCGCTGCCCTGCCTTTTCGGGAGCCTGGACGAGGGGGCCGGACATTTCCGGCGCTATACCTGCGGGAGCATGAGGCGCCTCCTGGAGGACTCCGGGATCCGGGTCTCGAGCGTCCACTACTTCAACGCGGTCGGAGCCCTGGGCTGGTTCGTCTCGGCCTGCATCCTGCGGCAGGAGCTTGGGAGTTCCGGAACGGCGGGGATGGTCCGTTTCTACGACCGCGTCGCCCTGCCTCTCGCCCGCCTGAGCGACCCCCTGCTGAGCCGCTTCTGGGGCCAATCCGTCCTGGCCGTGGGCCGCTTCCCGTCCAAGTCAGCGTGACCGGGGCCGGATCTCGCGCTCCGACCCCTCCAGCCACTCGCCGCGGCGATGGTCGAAGGTCCTGACCACGACCCGGTCGGGATAGAGGAACAGGGAATTGGTCCAGATGTCCGCGTGCGTCGTGACCTGCGCGGACTTGTCCGAGAAGGAGCTGCGGCCGTCCATGTCGCAGTTGTGGATGTCCGTTATCCGGCCCTCGTAGAGGTTGACCGGATGGCGGGCCCGGGGGTTGGACGGGGCGACGTGGGTGTGGCCGGACACCCATAGGAACACCTGCGGGTTCCGGCGCAGGAGGCGGCGCAATCCCTTGTGGGGCTGCGCGAAGAAGTCCTTGTCCTCGGGGGGCGCGCCGTGTCCGCCCAGCGTCCCCTTCAGCGGGGCGTGGAAGAACACGATGGTCGGCGCCCGCGGGTCGCGCTCCAATACCTCCCTCATCCAGACCAGGGTCCCGGTGGAGATGGCGGCCAGGTGCTTGGACTCCAGGGCATCGATGGAAATGAAGAGCAGGAGATAGGGGCCGAAGCGCTTCTCATAGCGCAAAGACGGCAGGGAGAAGGTCTCCCGGAAAAGCCGCAGCTTCTCGGCCCTGACCGCCGGGGGGGCCCGGCGGGTCTTGCCGGTCCGCGGGTCCGTGTCGTACCGGAATTCGTGGTTCCCGGCGATGGGGTATACGGGCTTCTTCAGGCGGGCCAAGAACTCCTTAGCCGCGGCGTATTCCTCCGGGGTCCCCTGGGACGCGACGATGTCTCCCAAGGCGACGACCCCGTCGGCGTCGTCCCAGGCGTTGACGTCGTCCGCCGCTTTCCGCTTCAGTTCCGCCAGCCGTCCGGGCAGGTGCAGGTCCGAGAATACGACCAGGCGGGTGTAGTCGCGCCCCTGGGCCCAGGCGGACGCCGGGGCGAGGGCCCATAGGAAGAGGGACAGCAGGAGCATGCCGCGGCGGGACATGATATATCATACCCCAATGAGGACGATGCGGACCGGACTCGCCGCGGCCGCGCTGCTCCTGGCCGGCGCGGGGACCTGCGCCCAGACTCCGTGGCCGTTCGAGACGGAGATCGCCGCTTTCGAGGCCTCCGACCAGGTCCAACCTCCCCCGCGGGGCGCCGTGCTCTTCATGGGGAGTTCCAGCATCCGCCTGTGGGAGTCCCTGGCCCGCGACTTCCCCGGCCTCGCCGTGATCAACCGGGGCTTCGGCGGCTCGAAGGTCGCCGAGAGCACCCGCGTCGCGGACCGCATAGCGATCCCCTATCGTCCGAACCGCATCGTTTTCTACGCCGGGGACAACGACATCGCCGACGGCCTAAGCCCGGAGCGGGTCCTCGAGGACTTCCGGGGCTTCGTCGCCAAGGTCCGCGCGGCCCTGCCCGGCACGGCCATAAGCTTCGTCTCCATCAAGCCCTGCACCGCGCGGTGGCGGCACGCGGCGGCGGTGCGCCGCGCCAACGGACTCATCCGCGACTACGTCCGGTACCGGCCCGGCCTGGATTACATCGACGTCTTCACCCCCATGCTGGGGCCCGACGGCTTGCCGCGCCGGGAGCTGCTCCGGGAGGACGGCCTGCATCTGTCCGCGGAGGGCTACCGCCTCTGGCGTGAGGTCATCGCGGCCAGGCTGAAGCCGGGGCTGGTTCTGGATGCGGGGTTCGGGGCGGGCGGGGTCGCCCTGTCGACGAGCCCGCTGGGGGGGGAGGTCGCGGTCGGCTACGGCGTGGCGGCGGGCGCGGCGGGGCGGATACTGGTCGCCGGGGTCCTGAGCGATGCCGCCGGGATTTTCCGGCTGGCCGTCTGGCGGCTCGCGGCGGACGGAGCGGAGGACCCCTCGTTCGGGAGGGGGGGCTTCGCGGCCTCGCCGGGCCCGGATTGGGGCTGGGCGATGGCCGTGGACGCGGACGGGCGGATACTGGTCGCCGGCATCTCGGGCAGCGACTGGAGGACCTCCCCGGCGGCGGTCCTGCGCCGCTTCCTGCCCGACGGCCGGCCGGACGCCGGGTTCGGCGAAGGCGGCCGGGCCGCGGCGGCGAGCCCGCTGGGCGGAGCCATGGCCGACGGCAGTGCCGTCGCGGTCGACGCCGCGGGCGGTATCCTGGTCGCCGGAGCCGCCGCGGACTCGTCGAGCCGCACCCACGCCGTGGCCTGGCGCTTCCTGCCCGACGGCCGTCCGGACCCGCGTTTCGGGACCGGGGGGGCCGCGGTCCTGCCGCAGCCGGAGAAGACGGAGACGGCCGGAGCCTGGGCTTTGCGGCGGGGGGAGGACGGCTGGCTCGCAGCCGGCACCATCGACTGGCGGGACCTGGCCTTGTGGAAGTTCTCCGATGCGGGCGAGCCCGTTCCCGGCTTCGGCCGGGGCGGGCTCGCGACGGGCCGCGGCATCGGCCGCGGGATACTGCAAGACGACGCCGGGATATGGGTCGGGGGCTTCGCCTATGTCCGCGAAGGGGAGAGCGTGGTCGAGGAACAGGCCCTGCTCTCGCGCTTCACGGCCCGCGGCGCTTCGGACGCGGGGCGGGCTTCCGCCGGAGAAACGACTCTGTCCGGAGGCGCCTGGCCGCACCGGGAATCCTTCGCCATCGTCCGGTCGACCCAGGGCTGGCTCTTCCTTGGGGGGTACGCCGGGGACCGGGGTCTCGTGCGGGCCGCGGTTTGGAAGCTGGCCGCGGACGGCCGCGGGACCCCCGAGGTCCTCGTCCTGCCCAACGCGGCGGGCGGGAAGGAAGACCGGATCTACGCATTGGCCCTGGACGACGCGGGCCGGCTTCTCGCCGCGGGCTTCAGCCGCGGCGCGGATGGGAAGATGCGCCGGGCGGTGTGGCGGCTGAGGTCGGAACCCTAGTGTAGTGATTCCAACATTTCTTTACATTTAAAAAGCCGTCATACCGGCAAAAGCCGGTATCCAGACGACAAACCACTGGACCCCGGCTTTCGCCGGGGTGACGTCTGGTGCCTGGACCCCGGCTTTCGCCGGGGTGACGAATGTGAATGGGACTTATGACTCACTACACTGGTATGAAAGCGGGCCTCGCGATCCCCCGCGGCGTATGGATGCTCGGCTTCGTGAGCCTGTTCATGGACGTCTCCTCGGAGATGGTGCACTGCGTCCTGCCCGTGTTCATGGTTTCCGCGCTCGGGGCCAGCGCCACGGCCGTGGGACTGGTCGAGGGCATCGCCGAGGCCACGGCCCTCATCGGCAAGGTGTTCTCGGGCTCGCTCAGCGACTATCTGGGCCGCCGCAAGGGCCTCGCCGTCATGGGCTACGGCCTGGGCGCCCTCTCCAAACCGTTGTTCGCCCTCGCGGGAACGGTGCCTGCGGTGCTGGCGGCCCGCTTCATCGACCGCATCGGCAAGGGTTTGCGCGGCGCTCCCCGGGACGCCCTGATCGCGGACCTCACTCCGCCCGCCATCCAGGGCGAGGCCTTCGGCCTGCGCCAGGCTCTGGACACGGTCGGCGCCTTCCTCGGCCCCCTGCTCGCCATGGCCTTCCTCCTGGCCTGGCCCGGCGGCTTCCGGACGGTGTTCTGGTTCGCCGTGATCCCGGGCGCGCTCTCCGTGGCCCTGCTGGCCGCCGGGGTCCGCGAGCCGGAGTCCTCCATCGCCCGGCCGGCGCAGAACCCCATCTCCTGGGGCCTGCTTCGGAGCCTGGGTGCGGAATACTGGCGGGTAGTCGTCGTCGGAGCCGTCTTCACCATGGCGCGCTTCAGCGAGGCGTTCCTCATTCTGAGGGCGCGCGAGCAGGGCCTGCCCGACGCCCTGGCTCCCGCCGTTTTCATCCTGATGAACCTGGTGTACGCCCTTTCCGCCTATCCCGCGGGCTGGCTCGCGGACCGCGTGGACCGGCGCGCCCTGCTCGCCGGGGGCCTGCTCGTGCTCATCGCCGCCGACCTGGCGCTCGCCCGCGCCGGCGGCTGGGCCGGGGTCGCCGCCGGGGTGGCCCTGTGGGGCCTGCACCTGGGGCTGACCCAGGGACTGTTCGCGGCCATGGTGGCCGCCGCCGCGCCGGCGGGCCTGCGCGGGACCGCCTTCGGGTTCTTCAACCTGGCCGGGGGCGGCGCCATGCTGGCGGCCAGCCTGCTGGCGGGGGCTCTGTGGGACGGGCTGGGACCCGCCGCGACGTTCTACGCCGGGGCGGCTTTCTCGGCCGCCGCGCTCACGCTCCTGTTGTTCCGCGACCGCTCCGAAGCCGTCCCGGCGGGGTGATACCCCGCGGGCGCAAGGCCCGCGGCATCTTGACGACGGTGGGTGTGCCCGGGCACAGTTCATGCGGGAAGTTTGCTGAGGCGCTAAAGCGCAGGCGAAGTCCCCGGGCGCCGGACTCCGTTTGGGCAGATTCACCAGCCCTGGCGACAGCACCATGTCGGCGCATCGCTGCTGCGGTTCCTCCGCACCTCCCAGGGGATGCGGTATCCGCCAGAGGCAGACGGGAATGACTCAGCGCAGGAGGGGGACGGCTTTCTTCTCCTCGGCGGGCTCCGGGGCGTTCCGCTGTGCCGGGCCGGCTCCCGCGCCGGACGCGCGCGGCGCGGCTCCTTCGACCAGGAGGTCGAGCCGGTACCCGGAGCTCTCCGAACTGGTCCGGCGGCCGAAGGCGAGCGTCTCCTGGTTCTGGACCTGGAAGCTGCCGGACGGGGCGCCGGGCCGCGTGTATTCGAGCTGGTACTGCAGCTCCACGGCTCCCCGCGGGGTGACCGCGGGGAGTATGTTCATAATGAAGCCGAGTTTCCGGCCGCCCTGCGTGCGGCCATCCACGACGTTCCCTTGCGAACCCGGTCGGAGGACCTGCCGGCAGAGCACCTTTTCCCGGCCGCGGGAGAGCTCGGCGCTCACGCGGACGTTGGCCGAGCCCGAGGCGTCCCAGGCCGCCGGGGACTTTCCGGCGGCGTCCAGGCTCAGGTCGATCCGCCACCTCCCGCATTCGACGACGGTCAGGCCGCCGCCCGGGCGGATCGACAGCTGCCCCTGGGCCTGGATGACCTGACCCGCGGCGCCGCGTCCCTGGGACAGCTCCAGCTGGTAAGAGAGATCGCTTCCGCCGAGGAGCACGTTGACGATCATGTCCCGCCGCGAGCCGTCCTTTCCGACGACCGGGCCCACGACGTTGGCCTGCCCTCCCTGGGGCAACTTGACGGTCTGGACGTAGGCGGTCTTCCCGTCGGACACCTTGACCCCGAGGAGATGCGTCTGCGCCGAGAGCGGGGCTGAGAGGAAAGCGGCCAGGCAGGGGAGGAGTATCATGCCGCTAGCATAGTCAAAGCGCCTGGCGCACGCAAGGCCTGCCTCGACCCCAGCCGGCGCGGCTGGTTCAGCGGCGGCCGTCGTAGAAGATGTCGAGCCCGTCGCGGCTGCGCAGGGCTTTGGAGGGGGAGCGCAGGGCCACCCGCAGCATGGAGAGGAACTCGGCCGGGCCGTAGAGGTGCGCTTTGCGGCCGGAACTCAGATGCGCGCGCCGGGACAGGATGGCGAAGCCCAGGCCCCTCGTCCGCCCCCAGGCCTTGAGGGCCTGGCTCAGCCGGATCTCCTCGCCGGCGTAGAGCTCCTCGGGGAAGCCGCCCGTCTCGCGGAAGGCGTCCGCCCGGCAGAAGACGAAGGAGCCGGCGGCCCAGAGCAGGGTCCGGGAGATCAGGTTCCACGCGGTGACGACGGGGCGCCAATGCAGGGGGATGTCGTCGAATGCGATGACGCAGCCCCCGCCCGCGAGACGGCCGTTCTCCATCGCGTCCAGGGCTTCCCGCAGGGTCTCGGGATGGAGCAGGGAGTCCGCGTCGATGAAGAGGAACCAGTCCCCGGTCGCCTCCCGGGCGCCGGCGTTGCGGGCCCGGGAGATCTGGTTGTGCGGCTCGAAGACGGATTTCGCGCCTTCCTGCCGGGCGATGCGGGGGGTGGCGTCCGTGGAGTTGTTGTCGCAGACGATGAGCTCCACGGTCTCCGGGTCCAGGCCGCAGGCGGCCAGGGCGGCTTTGGCGCTCCTGATGCAGGCGGCCAGGCGCTTCTCCTCGTTGAACGCCGGGATGACGATGGACAGCTTCATCCTCATCATGATACCCGATTTTTCGTATTCTCTCGGGAGTGGACCCGGACCGGCAGTTCTTCTCCGAGCGTCGTTTCGGACTCTGGGCGCCCGCCCTCCTGGGGGCGCTCATCGCGCTGGTGTACGGCCCCCTGACCTGGGCGCCGTTCATCTACGACGATTCCCTGCTCATCCTGCGCAATCCCCAGGTGGCCGGTCCCTGGACCGGCTGGCAGGACATCCTGCTCGCCACCTTCGGCCGCTCGGGGGAGTTCGAGCCCCTGGTGGTCCTGTTCCATCGCTTCCTTTATGGGCTGGCCGACGGCTCTCCGTTCTGGTATCGCGCCACGAGCCTGGTCTTGCATTGGCTGAACGCCTGGGCGCTCTGCGCCCTGTTCCGGCGCTTCCTCGGCGATTTCCGCCTGGCGTTCCTGGCCGCCCTGCTCTTCGCCCTGCACCCGGCCCACGTGGACGCGCTGGCCCAATCCGTATCGAAGAAGCATCTGCTGGTGACCCTGTTCGCGGTACTGTCCCTGCTCGTCCAGCTCCGGACCGGGCTCCGCCCCGCGCTTCGGGCGGGGCTGTGCTGGCTCTGCACCGCCTTGGCGCTCGCCTGCAAGGAGACCGCCCTGCTCGTCCCGGCGCTGGCTTTCCTGGCCGCCTGGGCCGAGCGGGGGGACGCGCGGGCGGTCCTGCGGGAGGAGCGGTCTTTGCTCGCGGGGATGGTCGCGCTCTGCGCCGGCTATCTGATCTTCCGCGCGCTTTGGGTGCCCAGGCCCGCGCCCCTGCTGGAGGGCATCCAGTTCATCGGTTGGCTGCTGACCGTGATGAAGTGCCTGCTCTGGTACCTGGGTCATCTCGCTCTCCCGTGGGGATTGTGCTTCGAGTACACGCTGTCCCCGATTACGTCTCCCTTCAGTCTGCCTGCGCTGGGCGCGGCGGCGGGGGTCGGCGCTCTGGCGTTCCTCTTCCGGCGCCTGTACCGGAACGATCGTGTCGCCTGCTTCGGGCTCGCCTGGCTCGTACTGGGACTCGTCCCCTTTCTGGCGACGCTCCTCTACCCTTTCTTCAGCCTCGTGGCCAACCGCTACCTTTACCTCGCCTCGGCCGGCTTCGCCCTCCTGGCGGTCCGGCTGGCGCAGAAAGCGGCGGCGGGACGTCCGGGGGGGAAAGCGGCCATCCTCCTCGGCGGGATCTTCCTTCTGGCCCTGCCCTACGCCGCGGTCTCGGCCCGCCGGATGGGGCTGTTCGCCGACCCGCTGGCATTCTGGTCCGAGACGGTCGCCTGCGCGCCGCTCAACCCCCGCGCCTGCGGGGCCTTCGGCGGGGTCCTGCTCGAGCGGCGTCTGTACGCGGACGCCGTGCGGGAACTGGAACGCGCGGTCGCCCTCGCGCCGGACTACGTGGAGGCCGCGCTCGACCTGGCCATGGCCTACGCGGGAGCCGGCAAGCCCGAGAAGGGCGTGGCCCTGCTCGAGAGCCGCCTCAAACCCCGGGCGGACAGCGCCGTATTGATCAACCTCGGAGTGCTGCTCATCGAGACCGGACGCCATCGCGAGGCTTTGGGCATACTCCAGCAGGCGGCCGCTCTCGAGCCGCGGGCCCTGGACATCCGGCTCAACCGCGGCTGGTGCGAGCTGGAGCTGGGCATGCTGGCGGAGGCGGAGGCGGACCTGTCGGCGGCCGCGGACGCGCCGGAGTACCGGGCCAAGGCCCTCCACGGGCTGGGCCGGATCGCGCTCCGCCGGGGGGACCGGGAGACCGCCGTGCGCCGTCTGGACGAGTCCTTCGCCCAGGATCCCCTGCAGTTGGATATCGTCTCCGAGCTGACCGGACTGCACCGGGACATGGGACGCAAGGACCGGGCCCGGGAGGTCCTCGAATTCACCTCCCGGCGCTTCGAACGGCTCAAGGGGGACGTCATGAAAGTCGACCAGGGCTCGCCTTCTATCCGGGAGATAGACGCCATCCTGGACCGGTTGCGCCGCGAATGGGAGTCTTTGTGAGCGCCGGGGCCGGGGCTGGATTTCGCAAAGTCGCAGTTGCCAGGAAGAAGGAGGAACGCTGAAATGGGCTTTTCGCCTAAGTTCACTATCACCAACGCACTAACGGCCGCGCTCACAAAAATCGAGCGTGCGCGCGGATTCCTGGAGGCAGCCAAGCTCTCCGAGGACTGGATCTCCGAGATGCAGAACCGGGCCCTGGTCCTGGAAGCTCACCACACCACCCATATCGAAGGCACCCACCTGACCCTTGAGGAGTCCGAAAAGCTCCTCGCCGGAAAAAAAGTCCCCGGCGCCGACCCCGACGACGCCCGCGAACTGCTCAATTACCGTGAGGCCTTCGACCTCGTGACTGAATACCTCGACAACGGCGAACCCCTCACCGAGGCCCTGATCAGGGAAATCCACAAGCGCCTGGTCAAAGGGGTGCGCGGAGACAAGGCCTCCCCTGGCCAATACCGCAAAGGCCAGAACTACGTGGTCAACTCCAAAACCAAGCAGGTTATCTATACCCCGCCGCCCCCGGCCGAGGTCCCTGGGCTGATGGAGGATATGGTCAACTGGCTGAGATCAGAGCACGGCGTCAATCCGGTGCTCGAGGCGGGCATCGCCCAGTTCCAGATCGTCCACATCCATCCCTTTGATGACGGCAACGGTCGGACCTCGCGGCTGCTCTCGACCTTGTGCCTCTACCGCAAGGGCTACGACTTCAAGCGCCTCTTCACGATCAGCGAATACTACGACCGTGACCGGACCTCTTTCTACAAGGCTGTCCAGGGCGTCCGGGAAAAGGGCATGGACATGACCGGTTGGCTCGAGTATTTCACGGACGGCCTGTCCACCCAGATGCGCGAGGTCCAGGAGCATGGCGAGCAGGTGATTAAGACCGATGTGCTGGTCCGCAAGCACGCCCTAAATGCCCGGCAGCGATTGCTGGTCCGGCTTGTCATGGAAAAGGGCGCCTTGACCATCCATGAGCTCGAAGGACTCTGCAAGGGAGTGCCTCGGCGAACCCTCCAAAGGGATCTGCAGGGCCTTGTCACAGCAGGACTGCTTGTCACGGAAGGCGCGACGGCGAAACTTAGATATCTGCTTAAGAAATAAATGGAATCTTGCGCCATTCTTGCGCCACATCTTGCGCCAAACTCGCGCCAAGTCTTGCGCCACCTGCAACCTCCGTTGGGCCAACCTTCAATCATTACTTGGCTGTTCTCCGGTCGAACCATTAAGCCGGGCTTAATCCCCGCCATCCGGGCCATTTCATGATATATCATAGCCCCGTGGCCGAGATCCCAAGAGAGTCTTTGTGAGCTCCGCTCCGGGGCGGGTCCTGGGGCTGTTCGACCTGACTTGCCTGGGGGTCAACGCGATAGTCGGGACAAGCATCTTCCTGTTCCCGGGACTGCTGGCGGGGCACCTGGGGCCGGCATCGCCCGCGGCCTTCATCCTCACGGGGCTGCTGCTTTTGCCGGTCGCGCTCTGCTATGCGGACGCCGCCTCGCGCTTCGACCGACCCGGGGGCCCCTACCTCTACGCCGACGCGGCCTTCGGGGAATGGGCGGGCTACGGGGTCGGGTGGATGTGCTGGTCGGCCGAGATATTCAGCTGGGCCGCCGTGGCGAGCGGGCTCTGCGCGTACCTGGGCTATTTCTCGGGATTCTGGACGGAGCCCGCGACGGTGAAGGTCACGGCGGCCGGGGTCATCCTCGCGATGGGGGCCTTGAATTATCGGGGAGTCCGCCTGGGCGCCTGGACCACCAACGTCTTCACCTTGGCCAAGCTCATCCCCTTGTCGGCTTTCGTCCTGATCGGGCTCTTCCACGTCCGCGCCGCCAATTTCTCCCCGCTCGCTCCCTTCGGTTGGGCTCCGCTGGGGAAGGCGTGCTTCCTGGCGTTCTTCGCCTTCTCGGGGTTCGAAGTGGTCCCGGTGCCCGCGGGGGAGGTGGAATCGCCGCAGAAGAACGTTCCGCGCGCGGTGGTGGCGTCCCTCTGCATCGCGGCGGTGCTCTATGCCCTGATCCAGTTCACGGCCGTCGGGGTGCTGCCGACCCTGGCGGCATCCGAGCGCCCGCTGGCCGCCGCGGCCGCGCTGTTCCTGGGGCCGCTGGGAGCCTCCTTCATCGCCGTGGGCGCCGTGCTGTCCACGCTGGGCTTCAACGCGGGCTGCGCCCTGGGGGGGCCGCGCTATCTCGTGGCCCTGGCCCAGGACCGGCATCTGCCCCGGTGGTTCGCCTTCGTCCATCCTAAGTTCGGGACGCCGCACCGGGCGGTCGCGGCCACCGCGCTCCTCTCCGTGGCCGCCGCGCTGGCCTTCGACTTCAGCAAGCTGGTGGATTTCTCCATCGTGGTCATCTGCGTCCAGTACGCGGGCACCTGCGTGGCGGCGCCCATCATCGCCCGCAGGCGCGACGCCGTCGGCTGGCTGCTCCCGCTCTGCGGGATCGGCGCGACGTTGTGGTTGGGCAGCCAGGCCGGAGCCGGCGAACTGGTCTGGGCTCTGTCCTTGCTTGCGCTGGGATACTTCCTTAAAGTAGTCTTTCGCAACAAGACATGAGCGGAGTCATCGAGGCGGAGGGGCTGCGTCGGGAGTTCGGCGACACGGTGGCGGTCAGCGACGTGACCTTCACGGTGGAGGACGGGGCGGTCTTCGCCCTCGTGGGGCCCAACGGCGCGGGCAAGACCACCCTCCTTAAGATGCTCGCCGCCCTCCTCGAGCCGACCGCGGGCACGGCGCGCGTCTGCGGCCACGACATCCAGGACGCGCCCCGGGAAGTGCACGCCTGCCTGGGCTTCCTCACCGATTTCGGCGGCCTCTACGAGAACCTGGCGGTCCGGGAATACCTGCGCTACTTCCACATGGCCTATCGCCTGCCGGCCGGGACCCGGAGCCAGCGCATCGACGAGGTGCTGTCGCTGGTGGGGCTCACCACGCAGGCGGATTCCGCCATCGACACCCTCTCGCGGGGCATGCGGCAGAAGCTCTCGCTGGCCCGGACCCTCCTGCACGACCCGAGGCTCCTCCTGTTGGATGAGCCGGCCTCCGGCCTCGACCCCGGGGCGCGTCACGACATGCAGGGGCTCCTGCGCTCTTTGGCCCGCCGCGGCAAGACCATCATCGTCTCCTCCCATATCCTGGCCGAGCTCGAGGACTATTGCTCGCACGTGGCCATCCTCGACCACGGGTCGCTCATCTTCGCCGGTTCCCTGGAGGAGGCCCGGCGCTCGCTGGGCAAGGGACGGCGCGTCCGCCTGCGCGCGCTTTCCGGGATGGACGACGCGATCGGCATCCTGGGGGTGCGCAAAGGGGTGGGGGATGTGCAGCGCCTCGGCGACGAGGCCTCCTTCGAGTTCCAGGGCGACGATGCGGCGGCCGCCGAGCTCCTGCGGGCGCTCGTGGAACGCGGGGTGGGGGTGGTCTCGTTCGCGGAGGCGGCCGGGACCATTCAGGACAGCTATCTCTCGGTCATGGGGAGGAGGCCGTGAGCGGGCTCCGGGAGGCTTTCCCCGAGATCGCCCGGTACTCCATGAGCGAGACGCGGCTGTCGCGTCTCACCATCGCGGCGGTGACCACGGTGGTGCTGGGCGGAGCCCTGCTGACCATGGATTCGGCGGCGGGGGAGAGCGGGAAGCTGCTCTATTCGACCGCGCTCGTCCTGGAAGGCCTGTTCCTCCTCGTCTACGGCACCGTGCGGGCGACCGGTTCCGTGCTGAACGAGCGCGTAGAAAGGACCTGGGAGATCCAGCGCCTCACCCCGCTGTCCTCCTTCGAGATGGCCGTCGGCAAGCTTCTGGGGGCTCCCATCCTGGCCTACTATCTGGCCATCCTCATGCTGCCCTGGGTCGTGACGGGCTTCCTGCTCTCGGACCAGACCACCCTCCTCGATTTTTGCTGGCATCAGGCGCTGCTGGTGTCCGCGGCGTTCTTCGCCATCTCCCTCGGGCTCCTGACTTCGAGCCATGCCGGGGAGGCGACCTCCGGGTCGTCCGCGGGCACGGGAGGCGGGCTGGTCGGCTTCTTCGCGCTCCAGGTCCTGCTCCAGTTCCTTTTCGACCGGCATCCGGGCGGGCCCGGCCTGCGGTTCTTCGGGGTCGAGTGGGACCCCAAGGCCTTCGTCGTCTTCAGCTGCGTGGCTTTCGGGCTCTGGGCGTTCGCGGGGGCCAAGTGGCGCATCGGCAAGGAGCTTCTGGAACGCGGCCGCCCCTGGCGCCTGCCGGCGTTCATGGGGTTTTTGGTCCTCTACCAGACCGGCTTCCCGAACTCCAATATCTATTATTCCGCCGTGGCGCCGGCCTTCTTCGCCTTCTTCTCCGCGGTGCTCAGCCGGGAGAGCCGGGACCATTGGAAGCGCTGGCTGACCGGCGGCGATAACCGCGGCGGCCTGACGCCCGCCTGGATCACCGCGGCGGCGAGCTACGCGGGCCTGGCCGTCATCGTCGTCGTATTCGGGAAGACCTCGGGCTGGAACGCGGAGGGCCCGGAGTGGCGCTATCCCCTGATGCAGGCCTGCTTCCTGTTCCGCGATTTCGCCTTCCTGCAGTTCTGCCGCTTCACGGCCAGCCGCCGGCCCGAGGTGATGGCGCTCATCTTCATCGCCCTGATGTACGCCCTGCCGACCGCCGTCCTGGCATCCTTCGGCATGAAGGGCGCTTTCTATCTCTGCGTCCCCTACGTGGACGCCGGTTCGGGCGCCTTCCTGAACATCCTGCCGGCCGCGCTCCAGGCGGTCGCGATGGCGGTCCTGCTCCGGTCCACCGTCCGCAAGCAATTCGGCATCTAGTGTAGTGAGTTATAAATCACATTCGTCACCCCGGCGAAGGCCGGGTCCAGTGGTTTGTCGTCTGGATACCGGCTGGCGCCGGTATGACGGCTTCTTAAATGTAAAGAAGTGTTGGAAGCACTACACTAGCGTATAAACGACGAGGCCCCCGGCCTCGCGGCCGGGAGCCTCGCGCTATTGGGAATGGTTCAGCTTAGTACGCTGTCCAGACGCTTCCCTTCGAGTCCGTGTGCGTACAACCCACCCACAGCGTCCCGTAGTTCGGGTCCGCCGCGACGTTGTTGTATAGCCAGCCGCCGACGTCGCTGGTGGCTGACGCATTCGTGACCCCGGCCGTGTCCATGTGGTAGGACGGCGTCTTGGCCTTGGGGATCGCGGACATGTACTTGCCGCTCGCGGTCAGCGAGGCCAGGTTCATGGGATAGTAGCCTTCCATGTCCCCGTAGTAGATGCTCAGCGCGGAACGGACAGCTCCGAGGTTCCCCTTCGTGGAGCCCTCGTTGGACTTCCGGATCAGGTCGGCGAACTTCGGGATGGCTATCGCCGCCAGGATTCCGATGATGGCGACGACGATCATCAGCTCGATGAGCGTGAAGCCGGCCTTCTTGCTTTTCAACATGCCTTTACCCCTCCTGAAACGTACCGGAATCCACCCCAAGCCCGTCATCCGATCCGGTACTGCTGGCTTTCTCAAGCCCGGACGACCGCTGCAATTATCCCATGTCGCCGCCCCTTGAGTCAAATCGTACAATGGACGGCGTATGCGTCTGCCCCGGATCCTCCTGACCTTCCTGGCGCTGGGAGCGGTGTCTTTGCAGTGGGCGCAGTGGTCGGTCCACCCCCAAAGGTCGGTCGTGGAATCCCGGGTCGGGTCCGCGGAGGCGTTCTTCCACGGCATGCCGGATCCGGGCATATCCCTGGCCATGCCCCTGTCCGCCGTCCTCGAGGCCCTGGCCGGCGCGCACGCGCCGCCCCTGCTGCGGCGGTACGGGCCCCGGCTGGTAATGGCGGCCTCGCTCATCCTCGTGTACTGCCTCGGTCGTCTGCTGTTCGGCGGCCTCTGCGGGGTCCTGGCTCTCCTGGTTTGCGCCGTACTGGGCCTGATCTGGTTCGTGGACTCGCAGGAGCACGTGGCCTACGTGCTGCTCCTCCTGCTTACGGCGGTCTTCGCGGCTTGGCGCGGAAGGGCCCCGAGCCCGCTGCGCAGCGCCGGGCTCGGCCTGGCGATAGGGGTGAGCCTCCTGGTGCGCTCGCCGCTGGCCCTTTACCCGCTGGTCCTTTCCCTATATGATTGGCTCGCCTGGAGAGGGAGGCCGGCGCGCGAGCGGTGGGCGAACCTGCTGCCGCTCTGGATCCTGCCGGCTCTCCTGCTCAGCCCCTGGGTCCACATGAACCGGGTCGTGCACCGGGAGTTCATCCCGCTGGAAAAGGGGCGGGCCGAGCTCGGACTGGCCGCCGGCGCCCTGGGGGTCGTCCCCGGGATGGACGTGGACCGGCTCCGCGACGGGCTGCAGCTTCCGCCGGGGTCGGGCATCGTTTCCTGGGCGGCGGGAGAGGTCGTCCGCCATCCCGGGCGCTTCGTCGCCGCCTGCGCGGCGCGGACCGGGCTCGCCATGTCGGAGCACTGGGTCCTCCTGTTCCTGTTCCTGGCCGCGGCCTGGCTCTTCCGCGGCAGGGAGGATGTCCGGCAGACGGCATTGCTCGCCGCCTATTTCGTCGCCGTCCACGTCCCCGTGGGCTTCGTGGGGAGGTATCTCGCCCCGGTGTGGCCCATCATGGCGGTGCTCGGGACGGGGCTGGTCTCCAGGCTATGGGACTCCCCGTCTCGACCCGCGGAGGCGCGCGCCAGCGTCGCTTTCGCCGCGCTCCTGCTGGCGGCGGCCGCCGGCCTCGGGCTCTACGCGGACGCCCTGGCCTGGTCTTATCCGTTGCGCCTGGACGGGAGCATGCGCGGCTTGAGCGCGGCGCTGAAGCGCCATCCCGAGGACCCGTGGCTGTGGTCCGAGCGGGGGCGGCGGCTGATGGGGCTGGGTCTCCCATCGGACGCCGAGGCCGCCTTCGCCCGGGCGCTGTCCTTGGACCCGGGGCCGGAGCGGAAGCGCGATCACGCCTGGGCGCTCATCGCGGGAGGGCACGAGCGGGCCGCGGAGCCCGGACAGGACCTGCTGCTCGAGGCCCTCCGTCTCCTCAGTCTCGGCCGGGAGGATGACGCGGCGCTCGTTTTTAACCGGGCTCGTTCCCTCTCCGCCGCGGCCTCCTGTCATGTCGGGCTCATGAGGACCGAGCGCGAAGCGGCTCTCCGGCAGAGGTTCTGTTCCGAGGACGGCGGAGCCTCGGAAGCGTTGTGGGGATTGTCGGCAGGCCTGCCGTTCGGGCGCCGCGCTGCCGTCCTGGAACGGCTGGGGCGGGTCCCGGGCGTGGATGCGGAAGTCCGGCTCCGCGCGGCGCGTTTCCTCGCCGAGACGGGGAAGACGAGAGCGGCTGCCGCCATCTTGGAGACGCTCTCCCGCGATGCGGTCCGGAAGGACGAGGCGCGGGCCTGGCTGGCCCGGGTCCTTTCAATGGAGGGACGGGGCGAGGCGGCCCTGCGGCTCCTCCGCGAAAACGGCGCCGTCCTGCCTTTCCGGTTCTGGGCCGCCTTCTCGGCGGCGGCCCGGGGCCAGGGACAGAAGGCTGTGGCCCTCGCCGCGCTGGACCGGTCCGGAGGGATAAACGCGGACCCCGAGTCCCGCGTCCTGCCGCTGCTCTATGCGGGATTGGGGGCGAAGCCGCAGGCGGCGGAGCTGCTCGCGCGTTCCCTTCTGGACGGGCCGGAGGCCGCCGCTCCCTGGCTGTGGATCGAGACCGCCGCGGCGGCCCGGCTGCTGGGAGACTCCGCCGCGGAGCGGACGGCGCTCGAGCGCGCGGGGCCGCGCCCCTGGAACGCCGCCGACCTCGAGCCCATGCTGGCGTTCTTCCAGTCCATCGGAGACCCGGGGGGAGCCTTGCCCGGGCTGGATATCCTCGCGGAGAAATATCCCTCAGCCGACGGCTGGGCCGCTCTGGCCTCCGCCGCGGCCAACGCGGGGAAGGCGTCCCGGGCCCGGGAGGCGGCGGCCGCCGGCCTGGCCTTGGGACCGTCCCCCGAGCTGAAGCTGCGTTTCGCCCTCCTCTTGCAGAGGGCGGGGGATTGCCGGAGCGCCGTTGCGGCCCTCGGCTCCCTCACCGAGGTCCCCGGGACCGCGGCGGCGGCCCTGCGCGCGCGCGGCATCTGCAGGCACCTTGCGGGAGCCGCGGCCGATGCCGTTGCGGACCTCCGGCTGGCCGTGGCCGCGGCTCCGGAGGAGCTGTCCTCCTACCTGACCCTCGCCGCCATCCACGAATCCCGGCGCCGCTACGGCGAGGCCCTGGCGGTCTACGATGCGGGACTCGCGCTGGAGCCTTCCGACGCGGACCTGGGGCTGTCCCTCCAGCTGCGGTCGAGCCGGGACGAGCTCTGCGCTCGGCGCTCCGGACTCTGCCCCTGAACGCGGAGAGCCCCCAGGATATCCCCTGCGGCGCCGGCCTTCCGGTCAGTCCGGTTCGGGCCAGAAGCAGTCCTCGCGGCCGCAGTCGCGCTGTCCGCCTCTTCCTTTTCGGCCGCCGCCGCGCTTTTCGCCCCGCCCGTCCCCTCGGCCGAATCCGCCGCGGGAGGCCAGGCCGCGCCGGTGGGCCGCGAAGAGCAGCTTCGCCCGCTGGGTGGGCTTCAGGATGGACGCCAGCTTGGCCTCGAATTGTTCGCGCTCCTTCTGGATGGAGCTCTTGAGGCCCTTGATGCGGTCGAGCCCGGCGCCGATCTCGGCATCCCCCTTGCCCTCGCGCACCTGTTCGCGCAGGGCCCGCATCTCCGAGCGCAATTTCTCGCGCAGCGGCTGCACCGCTTCGCGGTGGGCTTTGCGCGTTTCCTGGAGCGTCTTCCTCTGCTCCTCGTTGAGATCGAGCTTCTTCCCGGACGGCTTCTCTTTCGACTCCGACACCCCGGCTTCCTTCTTCTTGGGGCCGTCATCCTTGGCTGCCCAGCCGGGCTGGCTGGCGATGGCCGCTATCAGGCCCATTCCCAACAGGATGCTCGTGCTCGTCTTCATGGATCCTCCCTGGGTCCGCCGGGTTCCCGGCTCCACCCAGGATAACGGTCGGGAGGCCGGTTTATTGTCTGGCGGCGGTTTCGAAGGCCGCGGTGAACTCCGCGGCCGTGGGGGGACGCCGGTCGGGATCCTCGTGCAGGGCTGCCGCGAAGAAGGGGTCCAGCGGGGCGGGAAGACCGGGGACTCTCCGGCTGGGAGGGGTGAAGCGCATCGCCCGTTTGGCCTCGAGCATCCCCGAGAAGCTCCCTTCGAAGGGCAGGGCGCCGGTGATCATCTCATAGAGGCAGACTCCCAGAGAGTAGATGTCCGATTCCCGGCGCACGACCCCGGCTTCGGATTCCGGCGCCATGTAGGGGGGGGTGCCCGCCATCGTGTTGGTCATGGAGAGGCGGCTCAAGGCGTCCTTGGCCACCCGCGCCACCCCGAAATCCATGACCTTGACCAGGTTATCCTTCGTGATCATGATGTTGGAGGGCTTCAGGTCGCGATGGATGACCCCCTGCGCGTGCGCGTAGTGGAGCGCGGCGCCCGCCTGGCGGAGCACGAAGCGGGCCTGGGGGAGGGCCAGGCGCTGGTTCTTGGCCAGGACCGCGTCGAGCGTCATCCCGTCGATGTATTCGAAAACGAGCAGGATGTCCCCGTCCTTCTCCACTACGGCGTGGATCTCGATGATGTTGGGGTGATGGAGCTTGGCGACGGTGCGCGCCTCCTTGAGGAAGCGCTCCGACTCCGCGGGGTTCAGGCGGATCTCGTCGCGCATGCGCTTGATGGCCACCCGGCGCTCGAGCGAGAGGTCCTCGGCCTCGAACACCGCGCCCATCCCGCCCGAGCCGATCTGGCGGCGGATCCGATAGCCGGTGGGGATGCGGACCCCGGCCGGAGCCGGCGGCTCGTCGGCGGGCGGGGTCGCGGCGGCCGCTCCCATGCCCTGGCGGACGATCCAGGTCGCTATGCGCCGGCGCTTGAGGAACAGGAGGGCCGGCATTCCCAGGAATATCCCCGCGAGGATCAGGAGCAGCAGGAGGCGCCGCAGCGGCGGGGGCCTCCCCACGAACGGGGACTGCGCCGCTCCGGGCTGGGCCCGGAAGAACGCCAGGAGCTCCTCGTTCCCTTCGGTCCGGGATGCCGCGCGCCGCAGGTCGCCGAACTCCCGGGGGGCCAGGGTCGCGGCCTGGGACAAAGAGCGCAGGCTTCCGCTGCGGTCGGCCAGCCCAGCCTGGGCGTAGGCGAGCTGATACCAGGCCCAATCGTTGGAAGGGCTGAGTTCTATGGCCTCCTCGGCGAGGGGGTGGGCCTTCTGGGGGAGCGGGGTCCGGTTGAGCACGAACGCGCGCGCCGCCAGGAGGTTCGAATCCTTCGGCGCGATCCGCAGGGCGGTCGCGATCTCGGAGTCGGCTTCGTCCGGTCGTCCGAGCATGGCCAGGGCCATGGCTCGCAGGGCATAGGCCTGGAGCTGATGGGGGGCGGCCGCGATGACCCGCCCCGCTTGCGCTTCGGCCGCGGCATAGTCGCCCTGCCGGAAGCTGCGTTGGACCTTGGGTAAGGAGGGGGTCTTCCGTTCCGCCGGGGGCGCGGCGGGCGCGGGGACGGCGGAGCCGGGCCTTGGGGCCGCGGTTACGGGGACTTCGGCCGGGGGGCGGAGGGGGCCATCCTCCTCGGACTCCGCCCCGGGATCGAAGCCGACCGATGTCAGGCTCCCATGCAGGGCATCGATGATCCGCTCCCGGAGCTTGGGCGGGAGGCTATCCAGGGTGCGGACCAGGCTCCCGATGGCGGCTTCGCGGCGTTCCCGGTAGAAGCCGGGCTCCAGGCGCTCCCGGTCCTCCTCCAGGGTCCGCAGCTGGTCGAGGTCCTCCATGAGCCTGGCGGCGAAGCCGAAGGCCTCCTCCGGGCGCGGCACCGATTCGATGAGTCGGGAGAATCCCTTGGCGTCCTCCTTCGGCAGTTTCCGCAGCAGCTGCTCGTAGCGGGAGGGCGGGCCGCCGGGCTCGGGGAAGCCCTCCGGACTCCCGGATTCTTGTGAGAGGGCCGCGGACGCGCCCAGTCCCAAGATGAGGAGCGTTGCGGCGGCTTCCGCTAGCTGCTTCAATTGCAGTCCTGGGGGCACACACCCCGGTTCTGTTCTACCTGGTCGCAGACCCCATCGCCGCACTTGCCATTGTTTGGTCCCATGCCGCCCTGGCCGCCTTGACCCATGCCGCCCTGTCCCCCGCGCATCCCGCCGCCCTGGCCGCCTTGACCCATGCCGCCCTGTCCACCTCCCTGACCGCCCTGCCCGCCGCCCTGGCCGCCCTGACCGCCCTGACCGCCGCCCTGACCGCCCTGACCGCCGCCCTGACCGCCCTGCTTTTGGGCATTATCCTCCGATTCCCAACCCGACACAGGGACCAGTCTCTTCCGGGACCCCGGAGTTCGGGGCTTCTCAGCGGTCTGCGCGGCCCTCCGGTCCTCTTCCTTCAAGAAATCGTCGAAGGCGCTGTTCTGGTCATCGTCCAGGGCCGCTCGGATACGCTGATTGCCCGCCTCCACGGCTTTGCGGACGTTCCGGTCCGTCGCCTCGAGGATGCTCTGGATGTCCGCCAGTTGTTCCTCGCTGAGTTCCAAGGCCTTATCCAGCTTGGACAGCCGCTGCGCGGGAGGGTCCAATCGGACCGCCCGCTTGCCGGAGGAGGAAGCCTTCTCGCTGGCGCCAAGACACGGGGGCGCGGTCAGCAAAAACGCCAGAGACGCTATTGTTCGGAACCGATTCATTCTCATCATGCCCCCCGGTCGGTGGGAAGAGTATACCCCAGACAGGCGCCCCATACCATGCCCATGCTCCCTAGCGCTCGCCGGCGCCGCTCGCCGGGTCGGACTCCGGCAGGAGTTCCGCCATGACGGCCGCCAGGTCCTGCAATGAGAGCGGTTTCAGGAGGAGGCGGGTGGTCGCCGTCGCGGGGACGATCTGCGCCGCCTTCTCCCGGGGAAGCGCCGTGAGGAAGATGACGGGCGTCGTGCGGGTGACCCCGGCCGCTTCCATGCTGCGGAAGGCGCTCGTCCCGTATGCTCCCGGCATCATGATGTCCATGATGATCAACTGCGGCTTCCATTCCTGCGCCCGGATGGACGCATTCACGCCGTCCGCGACCGAGAACACCTGGTGGCCCCGGGATCTCAGGAAATCTTTGAGTATCCGGGTCAGATGTTCGTCGTCTTCCGCGATCATGATCAGAGCCATGTCCCCTCCCTTATTCCCGCCCTGCCATAGTATGGCCCCGGATAGCCGGAAGCGGCTCGTAAAGAAATTTACAAGAGGATTAGTTTGGAAATACAACGATTATTCAGGTCCGCCGCGCAGCGCTTGCGGGCGCCATGAAAATGCCTGCCTCGGGTCCCGCCGCCTTGGCGGGGACCGTCGGTCCCGTCCCTACCTGACGACCGCCAGTTTCATGACCCTGCGGCTGCCTCCGCTCTGAAGGAGGACGAGGTAGACTCCGCTGGCCGCCGGAAGGCCGGCCTCGTTCTTCCCGTCCCATACCGCCAACCCCGACGCCGACGCGGTTCCGTTCCATACCCGTCGGCCGCGCAGGGTGTAGATGGACACGCTCGCGCCGGCGCTCAGGTCGCGGAAGAATACCTGACTGTGCCCGCGGGTCGGCCGGAACGGGTTGGGGTAGATGAGCGCCGCGTCGAGGCCGGCGGCGGGTCGGATATTCATGACCTGGAAGGTGGAGAAATGGTCGGTCCGCGCGCTGACCGCGTTGCCCGCCGGGTCCGGCGTGGAGGGGATCGGGAGCCACTTCCGGCGCTCCTCGTCGTAGCGGCAGACCACGAGTTGGGTCTCGTCGAGGCCGGCGACGTCCGAGTCGCGGTAGCCGATCGTCAGGGTCACGGGCTTGGAGGGTTGGAGTCCCCCGGCCACCTCGATCTCGGCCCCGAGTCCCGTGGCAGCCATGCCTCCCTCCGGCCGCGGCGCCGCCGAGGGGAGCGCGCGCACGGTCACGGCCACCTCCGCGGGAAAGGCGGCCGCCGGGATGGATACCTGGATCCCGCCCGACGGGACGTGGAGAGAGATCGTGGAATCCGAGTTCGGCCGCGCCGTTCCCGTGGCGAATGATACCCCGCTCCCCTCCTGCGGGGGCTCCTGTTGGGCGGGGCCCGCCTCGACGATGAGCGGGGTACCCGTCACCCGCAGGGAGGCGGGGGAGTGGGTCTGGGTCGTCCCGGTCAGGAGGTCGGTGACCTTGAGTCCGCCCGATATCTGTCCCGAGAAGTCCAAGGCGACCGCGCCGGAGTCGCTCCAGACGACGTAAAGGGCTTGGGCCGGCGAAGTGGAACTGGCCTGAAAGCTCAGCTTGTGGCAGCGGATGCCTTGGGCCGTCCAGTCCTTGAGCTCCGATTCGTAGAGACTCGTCTGGCCCTCCTTCTGGTTCCAGAGCCGGCGGGCCAGCGTTTCCATGGAATACGGATAGGAATCGCCGTCCTTGTGCTCGAAGGAGGATGCGCCCGGGTTGGCGGCTTCCCAGCCGAGGTAGGCTTGGCGCACCTCGCTGAAGGTCGAATAGCGCGCCACGGGGTTGCCGCGCGGGGAGGTTTTTCCGATGAAGTTCTCGCCCAGCCAGGAAAGGAACTCGGCCGTCTCCTTGCGGTGGAGGCCGCTCACCAGAGCATGGGGATGGCTGTTCCAACCGAAGACGAAGACCTTGCCGTCTTTCCCGGTGCGTTCGCGTTGGCGCCATTCGAGGTAGAGCATGAGGAAGCGCTTCTTCAGGGCCGGCACCGTGTTGTCCAGGTAGCGGCGGTCGTCCATGGGACCATGGTCCTCCGCGGTGCCGATCTGGGAAGTGTGCGGCACCACGACGTAGGTGGCGGCCAAGTCCTCATCCAGGGCCCCTTCCGACCCGGGCCGCCATGGATTGTAGACATCGTGCCCGAAGAGACTGAAGAAAGTCTCGTTGCGGCCTCCGCCCTGCATGGGGTAGCCGAATTCCCGCATGAGCAGGTCGTTCTCGCCGTAGTCGGACGGCGCCTGGGCGGAGATGACGGTATCGATCTTCGCGGCATCGTAGCCGGCCTGGACGATGAGGCGGTCCAGGACGGACTTGTTGTCGGTCCAGATCCGGCGGGATTCCTCGATGGTGGGCGACGCGATGCGGCGCCAGTCGTGGGGTCCGTAATAGGCGTAGGGGTGGGCGTGGGTCCCCACGTCATGGCCGGCGGCGATGAGGGCGCCGATGTCGGAGGCATGGCCGTTCTCCAGGGCGAATTCCGCGTACTCGCCGTTCGTCTGGAGACTCAGTTTGGCCCCGGAGGCGGCCGCCGTGGTGCTCAACCAGATCAGTTCGGCGCGGCGGCCGTTGTAGTCCCCGGTCTGGAGCTGTCCGTGGTTCTCCCCCATGTCCTCGATATGCAGGTCGAAGACGATGTGGATGGGGATTGTGGAGACCGGGACAGCCGTGCCGGTCTCGGATCCCGGGGTCGCCGCCGAGACCGAGGCGGACTTGGCCGAGACGTTTCCCGCCGCATCATAGGCGGTCACGGCGTAGGCGTAGGTCGTCCCCGCGGACCGCCCGGTATCCGAATACGCCGTCGACGCGGTGGTGGCCGCCTGGACGCCGTCGCGGTAGACCTGGTAGCCGGCCACAGCCACGTCGTCGGTGGACGCCGTCCACGACAGGTCCACACGGGAAGAAGAGACGGCCGACGCCTTCAGCCCGGCGGGGACGGTGGGGGAGGCTGCGTCGAGCGCCGGGGCCGAGGCCGCGGTCGTGAAATCGAGGAAGATGTTCGGGCCGACGAGAGAGGCGAGGATCTCTCCGCCGGAGACGCTGGGAGAGCCCGAGACGTCCTGCAGCACCGAGATGCTCCCATGCGCGCCGCCGTTATTGGTGTTGGCGACGTAGGCGCGGTCCCCGGGAAGGAAGACGATGCCGTGGGGCTGCGCGCCGACCGCCAGCGAGACCGTTCGGTCCTGGACGGGGCCGGTCGCCACCGACGTGTCGAACATCAGTATTTCGTTGGTCGACTGACCCGCGACGAACATGCGCCGTCCGTCCGGGGCGAACTTCCCCTTGCTCGGCTGGGGATTGTTGCCCGGCTTCGTCGACAGGATCGGGACGGTGGCGATGATCTGCGGCGGACTTAGCGCCAAGTCGAGCACCAAGATCTTATTCGTTCCATGGTTCAGGACGTAGGCGACGTCCTGGGCCGGGTGCATGTCGAGGCCCTCGGGCTCCGAGCCGGCCGGCAGGGCCGCCCGCAGGACCGTCTGCCGGGTCTGCAGATCCAGGACCAGGACCGAGGGGGCGGGATCGTCGCGCACGGTTACGACGGCGTAGCGCCCCGAGCGGTCGAGCATGACGTTGATCGGTTGTGTGCCCGTGGGGACCGAGTAGGCAAGGACCGCGGTCGGCGGCCAGGAGTCCGGGTTCAGCGAGACGACGTCGAGCCGGTCGTCGGCGTTGCGCAGACCGTCGGAGCCGCGCGTCGTCAGGAGGAGGGTCCTGCCGTCCGGGGTCACAGCCGAGCCGATGGGGATGCGTCCCAGGCCCGCCACGGGGATGTCCGCCCGCTCCAGCGTGTCCGCCCGAAAAGCGGCCAGCTGTCCGTCCGAGGCGGCCGCGTAAATCAACCGCCTCGTCGGGTCGGCCGCGATCGTCACGTTCGTCGTGGCGAAGCTCACCTGGGCCACGATCTGATCGGTGGCGGGGTCTATCTTGCTGACTGCGCCTTCGGCCGCTGTGACCATGTTTCCGCCTGACACCAGGATGAACCCCTGCCCGCCGGTCTGGACGGCCAGGGTGACGGCCGAGGCCGAGGCGGACTTGGCCGAGACGTTCCCGGCCGCGTCGTAGGCCGCCACGGCGTAGGTGTAGGTCGTCCCCGCGGACAGCCCGGAATCCGTGTATGAATTCGTCGCGGCGCTCGCCACCTGGACCCCGTCCCGGTAGACCTGGTAGCCTGCAATGCCCACATTATCGGTGGAGGCCGTCCACGACAAGTCCACCTGGGAAGACGAGACGGCCGACGCCTCCAGTCCGGCGGGGAGGGTGGGGGGGGAGGCGTCGACCGTCGAGAGCGATGCGTCCGGGACCACTAGAACGGGGTTGGCATCCAATAGGACCGTCAGGCGGTCGTTCTGGGCGCTGGTGGGCGTCGAGCTGAAGTTCCCATAGCGGTCCGGAACGAGGCTCGTGAGCGTGTAGCGGGCGGAGGCGACGCTCAGGGCGACGCTGCCCGCGCCGCCTTCCCGCCACAGGACATAGAGGGGTTGCGAGTCGCTCCGGCGCGTGTACTGATAGGCGAAGACCGCGCTCCCGTCATGGATACCGGCGACCGTCCCCGCCGGGGAGGCGACCAGGTTGTCGGTGGTCTGAGCCAGCCTCTGGTACGCCCAATATGACCGGCGCGTCGTGTTCAATCGGCCCGGATCGGAGCAGTTCTGCGCTCCATCATCCACCAGTCCCATGGAGTTGAACACGGAGACCGAGGATCCATTGAAATTGTAGAAGTCCAGCAATTGGCTCCAAAACAGCTTGTCGAGACCGTTGGCGCGTCCCCATACGAAGCGTTTGACCAGGGTCCGGGCCTGGTCTTCCTCGGTCTGCGCGGGCATCCGGTCCGGACACCCCACCCAGGACGCATCCTCCATGGACCAGATCTGCACCCCGCCCAACCCCAACGAATCCAGATACTGCCGGGCGGCGGGGATGGTCCGCGATTGCCAGGGGGCCGTCGCAGGGAACGCTTCCGTCGCCGTCTCGGTCCAGAACCACCAGTGGATGTCGATCGCCGCGAAA
>Ga0154315_1076_pt1 | contig 54605 bp, 49 predicted proteins | sample RifGroA2_FD_105609 | JGI IMG/M metagenome (GOLD analysis project Ga0154315, IMG submission 105609) | Elusimicrobia bacterium GWA2_69_24
CGCTCCGCCACGGGCAGGGAGGCGATGAAGGCGCGCAGGGAGGCGACCGCTTCCAGCCGGAATTCTTCCCGGCGTACGACGCCCTTGGGGACCTTCTTGGGCTCCAGCTCGAACTGGGGCTTGATGAGGGCGATGAGGTCGAAGGGCCGCGCCAGGCAGGCGATGACCGGGGTCAGGACCTTGGCGAGCGAAATGAAGGAGACGTCCATCACCGCGAGGTCCAAGGACGGGTCGTCCGTCCCGAAGACGGCAGGGGTGAGGTCCCGCGCATGGGTGCGCTCCATGCAGACCACGCGCGGGTCGGCGCGGAGTCGGGAGTCCAATTGGCCGTGGCCCACGTCCACGGCGTAGACCTTGACGGCGCCCCGCTGCAGCAGGCAGTCCGTGAAGCCGCCGGTCGAGGCTCCCACGTCCAAAGCCAGCCGCCCGTAAGGGTCGACCCGGAATCCGTCCAGGGCCGCGGCGAGCTTGAGCCCGCCCCGCGAGACGTACGGGACCGCATCCTTGAGGACCTCGATGCGCGTCTCCAGGCGCAGCAGGTCTCCGGGCTTGGGGTCCTGCCGTCCCTCCACCCGGACCTTGCCGGCCATGATGGCGGCCTGGGCTTTGGCGCGCGTCGCGAACAGGCCTTTGCGCAGCAGCAGCACGTCGAGACGTTCCTTTTGCATCGGTTGTTGATTATGGCCTATCCCCCGGCCCCTTGACAATGCCGGGGGGCATCCCTAAACTATCGTCGGAGCCCGGAGGCACATGAGCAGGTCCACCCTTGGCGCGATTTTCTTCTGCCTTTCCCTATTCGTGGGACCGCCGTCCTTTGCCCGGGACCCCGGCAACAAGCCCGGCGGTTGGGGCGGCGGCGGCTGGCTTGGGGATCTGGGCGAGGGGCCGTTCGTGCCGGGGCAGGTGATCCAACTGCCGGGCGGGGGGAGCTACACGGTCCCGACTCCCAAGAACTACCTCAACGACAAGAAGGCCATGCAGGAAGCTCTCGCTGGGCTGGGTTCGCCAGAGGTCCGACAGCGTGCGGTCCAGTATTGCCAGGAGTACGGGGACGACTGCAACGCCTATATATCAGCCTTGGTGGCCTTCGACCAGAGGGGAGAGGCGGGGGCGGGGCGGTCGCCCGATGCATTCTTTTATATGAAGCAGATCAAGAATGCGAAGCTGCTGGATACGATCCGGGAGGATTCCCGGGTGGAGCGGGATTGGGAGAAGCTGCACGGCGTGAGCGAGCAGATCATCTCCCAGAACCCCAATCGTCCCCAAGGGTATCTGGGCGCCGCGGACGCGGCCCTGGGTATGGGGCGGCCTCAGGATGCCATCAAATACCTTGAAGACGGTCTGGAACAGAATCCCGGCAGTGCGGAACTCTATTCCAAGCTCGCCCAGGCTAAGTACCAGAGCGGGGACATGAAGGGGGCGTTCGAGAGCGGCCGGCAGGCCATGGAACTGGGGGCGAAAGATTCCGGGACCTTCACCTTGACCAAGATGGCTCAGCAGCAGATGGCCCGCGGCGGCGGGGCGCCCGAGCCGGGCGACGGGAACGCCGGGGCGGGCGGACCGGCGCCGGACATGCCGCAGTCGGCCGATCCCGTATTCAACCCGCCCGGGGCCGGCCAGATATCCTCCGCGCAGTTCCAGGCTTCGGACCGGCTCTACAAGAACGCGCAGGGCATGCTCCGCGCGCACGACTTCTCGGGCGCGGTGGAGGCGGCGACCAAGGCGCTCCAGTACAACGATAAGAACGCGGCCGCGCTCTACACGCGCTCCTTGGCCTTCATGCAGATGGGCCGTCACCAGCAGGCCCTGCAGGACATCGAAGCCGCGCTGACCCTGGCGCCGCGCAACGATACCCTGCTGCTGGCGAAGTCGAGCATCCTCAACCGCATGGGCCAGTACGGCTCGGCGCTGTCCATCGCCAAGCAGGTCGCCCAGATGCGTCCCGACAGCGCGGAGGCCTACCACAACATGGCCTGGGCTTTCGCCGGCCTGGGGGACCGGGCCGAGGCCGTTTCCGCGCTGCAGCGGGCGGCCTCCCTCGACGCGCGCTTCCAGCCGCTCTACCGGCAGGCCCTGCAGCTGCCGCAGGACGCGGACCTGGCCGCACTGTTCCTGGGCGGCCCCGGCGGCGACGCCTCCCGCCCGGCGAAGAAGGAGGGCGCGGGGCGCGGCAGCTCGCTTTTGGTCTGGATCGGCACCATACTCGGCGGCATCCTGGTGGCTTTCCTCGCGGTCCTGGCGCTCACGCGCGAGGGAGGCGGCAAGATCAAGCGCGCCGCGCGGAGCCTCGCCTGGACCTCGCCCCGCGTGGGCGAGAAGGCCGTCCCGCGGGAAGGCGCCCCGACGCTGGCGGGGGTGGGCGGGGGCGGCGACATAATCGGCGGCTCCTTCCGCATCCTGCGCCAGATCGGCGCCGGGGGCATGGGGGTCGTGCACGAGGCCGTGGACGTCACGCTCGAGCGCCACGTCGCGGTCAAGAAGATGCGCGAGGAGATACGCTCGGACCCCCGGGAGCGGGAGCGCTTCCTGCGCGAGGCGAAGACGGTGGCGGCCCTGCATCACCCCAACATCGTGGAGATCTACCGCATCGTGGAGGAGAACCTCGACGTGTACCTCGTGTTCGAGTATGTGGAGGGCCGGACCATCCACGAGGTCATGCGCGGGCGCAAGACCATGCCGGTGCCGGAGGCGGTGGCCGTCCTGCGGGGCATCTGCGCGGCCCTGGAGTTCGCGCACAAACGCAATGTGATCCATCGCGACCTCAAGCCAGCCAACGTCATGCTGGACGCCGAGGGGCGGGTGAAGGTCATGGATTTCGGGGTGGCCCGCATCACCCAGGATTCGCTGAGCCGGCTCTGCATGACGAACACCGTGGTCGGGACCCCGCCCTACATGGCTCCGGAGCAGGAACAGGGCATGGTCCGAAGGGAATCGGACCTGTACGCCCTCGCGGTGTGCTTCTACGAGATGGTGACCGGGCAGCTGCCCTTCAGCGGCGTGGGCGCCGGAATGCTCATGGCCAAGATCAACAAGACCTACATCCCGCCCTCGCGGGTGACGGCCGGACTCCCCGCCGGCCTGGACGCCTGGATGGACAAGGCCCTGGACCCCGAGCCTGACAAGCGCTGGCGGACCGCGGCCGAGTTCATCGATTCGTTGGAATCGGCGGTCTGAGCACTAGCGTTCGCACCCTTCCATCAATCTTGCGGCCTGCGCCTCCGCGGCCTGGAGCAGCGACAGTTCCTCCTGCGTCAGCAGGGTGCGGACCCCCGCGTCGTAGAGCTCCCGGAGTCGGCGGTAGAAGGCGGCACGGATCTGCAGGTTGCGGATCTCGGAGCCGGGGTTGCGTCTGATCTCCTTCAGGGAGAACGAGGGGGAGCGCATCTGCTCCACCCAGAACCGCGCCTTGAGCTCCAGAGCGCCCGCCTGGAGACGGTCGACCCGCTCCTCCCAGCCGGAGCAGCCCTGCGCGGAGGGTTCCGCGCTGGCGCCGCGCTCCCACCAGGCCGTGAAATCCATGTCGAGTTCCGGGAGGGGCACTATGAAAGAGTCCTCCGGGGCCGGCGCGGAAGGCGCGGCACGCTCCCAGTCCCGCCGCACCTGGCCGACCGCGGCGCCCAGCACCCGTGCGTCCTGCGCGTCGATCAGGCGGGCGTTGATCTCGACCTGTCCGTCACCCGCGCGGAGCAGGGTGCCGGTGACCACGGCGTCCACGCCCATGGTCCGGCCGAGCGCCTTGGCGTCCCGGGCGTCGACCATTCCGAGGTTCTGCAGCTTCTGCTCCGCGAGGACCTTGCCGAGGTTGCGCCGCTCCACGACCTTGAGGGAGGGCTGCTGCGCGAGGGCGGAGACCAGGCGCTCGGAGACCGCGGTCCCGCCGGCGGCGTCCGCCGGGTCGGAGGAGTCGAAGGGGAGCAGGGTGATCCGCTCGATCCCGGCGCGCTGGGCGATGCGCGCGAGCTCCGCCGCGATGCGGCGGTAGGCGGCGCTGCCGCCCGCCCACAAAGCCCCCGGCAGCCAGCCCGAGAGTGCGAGCAGGGCTCCCATCCGCAGTACCTTCCCCAGCCTTCCCATGCCCTAAAGGTAGCCGGATTCCGCCCCGCGTTCAATTCACAGAGGCCGAAATCTGGCGAAGCATCCGGTGTAACCGGGTGTAACCGCGGCCGAAACAACGGGCCCTTATTTTTTAAGGGTTTTCGGGAAATTCGGGCCTATGTAGGCGTAGCCGAACCCGCGGACCGACTTGATGCGGCGGATGATCTTCTCCGGCAGGGTCTTGCGCAGGCGGTTGATGAGGATGTCGAGGGCCCTGGAGATGGCGGGGTCTTCCCGGTTCTCGACGAGACGGAACAGGTCCTCGCGGGGCACGGGGGAGGGGGAACGTTCGACCAAGGTGCGCAGGAGCTCGTAGGTCTTGGGAGTCAGCGTGGCGGCGAGGACGCCGTCGAGGTATATCTCGTGGCGCTCGGGCAGGAAGGCCAGGTCGTCGCGGCGCTCGATGCCGGCGTCCAGGTCCCTGCGGCGGAAGACCGCTTCGATCGTGGCCAGGAGCTCCTCGCCGTTGGGGCTCTTGGCGATGAAGTAGTCCGCTCCGGCCTTGAGGCAGGCCACCTTCTCTCCGGCGTAGTTGGTCAGCATGATGACCGGCGTCTTGCGGGTCTCGGGGAGTTCCCGTATGCGCCGGCAGAGCAGGGAGCCGTCCTGGTCGGTCAGCTGCAGGTCGAGGATGATGCAGTCCGGGGGGGACAGGCGGACCATGCGCAGAGCCTGGCGCCCGCTCGCGGCGGTGCGCAGGTCGGCATAGCCGCTGGTCTTCAGCCAGAGGCGGATGATCTCGGACCAGTCATCGTCGTCTTCCACGATGAGTATCTGGGTCCCGACGCGCTTGCCGCCCGCCATATCGAGCCAAGTCTAGCAAAAGAAGCCCGGGGATATCGGCGCGAGGGCGGTTTTTTGCCATAATGCGGAGGGCGCTTTCGCCGTGCGCGTGAATCGGAGGGATCGCGATGGGAATCTTCGACAAGGGGTCCGCTGGAGCGGAAGCCGGGCAGCAGGGACAACGCCCGGCTCCGGACGTGGTTGAGAAGATCGTGAAGGAATACGGCGCCTTCCTGGAGTCCTACGCTCCCAAGGCCGGGCGCATCAGCGACGTGGCCGAGCTGCCCCATCCCAAGGAGCGCATCAAGGAAGCCTTGCTCGCCGCTTTCGCCTACGCCGACGCCCCCATGAAGGAACTTCTGCGCGCGGGCTATGTCTGCCTCTACCACTGGCAGGAGCAGGTGGGTGATCCCGATGCGCTGCCCGAGGAAGCCCGGCAGCAGCTCCACGCCTACGCGGATGAGGAGCAGAAGACCCTCCAAGGCGACCTGGAGCGCCTGGGCCTGCTGTAGACTCCGCGGCGCCCCGCAACATCCCCGACCTTGCGCCCCGTCGGAGCCTCTGTTATACTGATAATGGGTATATTCAAGGAACCTGTAACCCGCATCTGACGCATCCGTAAGGTCGTTATAAGGTAATCGCGGCCTGGCCCGCGATACCATCTGGGGGTTCCGAAGGGGGCGGAGCCCCCTTGGGATGCACCGGCGCGAGCGAGCTTCCTTTCGAGCGCCGGTCTTCAGACCCCGAGCGGAGCAAGGGGTGCATCAGATGGGGGTGAATAGGATCGACAGGGATCGTTTGTCTGAAGGCCGCAGGCCCTGGTTGGTCGGAGCCAGGATAAAAGCTGACCAAAACACAAAAGCCAACTCACCGTTGGCCTGGGCCACTGCCTAACAAGCAGTAAGTCCACGCCGGTCCCCAACACCTGCTAGGGGAGCGCCGGCGTCAATCAGCAGGCTGGGAGCCGCGCCGCGCGCTTCGTCGGCGCGGTTCCGAGAACACACGGAGCTGGCCTCGGGATACTCGTCCGGCGGTTTTCCCGGGGCGAGACCAACGTCGGACTAAGCCTGTAGTGGCCCCAGAGGGCGGTTCTTGGACGCGGGTGCGAATCCCGCCACCTCCACCATATGGCCGTCCGCGTCCCCGGGGATCCCCGGGGACGCGGACGGCGAATCGACCATACACCATGCCAGACGGCAGAAACCTCACCCTGGTCGGGGCCAACCTGATCTTCATCGGCGTCTCGGCGGCCCTGCTCTTCTTCCCGGGTTGGGAGCTGGCGCTCTACCCCGCCTTCACTTTGCTCTTCTTCCTCAACGACTTCCGTCATGAGTCGGAGATGCAGATCATCTTCGTCTTCCTGGCCACGGTGGCCGCGTTCCTCGCCGCGACGCGGATCCCGGACTCCTCCGGGGTCGCCGCCCTGCTCATCGAGATGGTCGGGATGTGGCTGCTGGTCGGGGGCCTCGGCTTCCATCGCACCCGGCTCGCCCAGCGGACCAGCGCGGTCCTGCGCGAGGCGGAACAGTTGGACGCGCAGATCCGCGACAGCGACCGCGAGCTGCGCTTCTACAACACCTTCGAGAGCTCGGCCGTGGCCCAGATCCGCCTGCGGCGGGACCTCACCCAGGCGGCCAAGAGCCTGGGCACGACGATGGAGGCGCACGAGGTCCAGGTGCGCCTCCTGCGCATCCTCGAGGGGCGCTACAAGACCAGCAAGGTCGCCCTGCTCCCGGGACTGCCCCAGGACCCCTTGGTCGAATGGGCGGTCAAGACCCGCGCCCCGGTCCTGGTCCGCGACATGCATCTCGAGGACCGTTTCGGCGCCCGGTCGAGCGCGCATGCGTTCCGCTCCGCGCTCGTCGTCCCCCTGACCGTGGAGCAGAAGCCCTACGGCTTCGTCCGCCTGACCGCGGGGGAGCCGGGCGCCTACGGCTCCGACGACCTGCGCACCGTGGACCTCCTGTCCACGCTGGCCTCCCTGACCCTCGACAACGTCCATCTATATGAGAAGGTCCACGATCTGGCGATGCACGACGGGCTGACCCAGCTCTTCACCCAGCGGGCCTTCCGGCTCCGCCTCAAGGAGGAGCTCCTGCGGGCGGGCCGGGCGCAGATGCCCGTCGGCCTGCTCATGGCGGACATCGACCACTTCAAGGGCTACAACGACACCTACGGCCATCAGGCGGGGGACGAGCTGCTGAGGACGGTCTCGCGCCTCCTGGTCAATCAGGTGCGGCCGGTGGATTGCGTGGCGCGCTACGGGGGGGAGGAGTTCGCGCTGATCCTGCCCAACACGGTGCATGAGCAGACCGTCGCGCTCGCCCAGCGCATCCGTCTTGCCGTGAGCGCCGAGCCCTTCGTCTTCAAGGGGAAGCGTACGCAGGTGACCATCTCGATCGGCGTCGCCTCGTTCCCCCGCGACGCCACTTCCCAGAACCAGCTCGTGCGCGTGGCGGACGAGCGGCTCTACCAATCCAAGGACGGCGGCCGCGACCGGGTGACCGGATGATCAGCGCGCGCTGGGCTCTCGGCCTGCTGGCGCTGTTCCCCGCGGTCTCCCTCTGGATTTCCTGGCCTCGCCGCCGGCTGGCCGCGTGGGTCGCGGCCGGAGGCTGCCTGGTCCTATGGCTGCTGATGGTCCCGGTCGCGGAGCCGGCGCTGCGCCGGCCCTGGGCGCTGGCGGGGCTGGGGAGCCTCTTCGCCTGCTTCTACGCGACCTTCGTGGTCCTGCGCAACAGCCGGGAGTACGAGCGCCTCGATTCCCAGCTGAACGGGCGGCGGACGAACCGCGATAAGCTCCGGCAGTCCCTGGACGCGGCCCAGAGCCGGAGCCGGGACATCGAGACGGAGCAGCGGGAGGTCCTGGCCCTGTACGGGATGGTGAAGGGGCTTTCGGAGGCGATGACCTGGGAAGACATCCGCCCCAAGATCGAGATCGCCGTGGAACAGTACCTGCGGGTCGAGGAATTCTCCATCTTCGTGTCCGAAGAGGGGGCTCCGGACCGCCCGAAGCTGCTGGTGCGCCGAAAGCTCGCCTCCTCCGTGGGGGCCTCCTGGGAGACGCTCCAGCGCTACCTCCAGGAGCACGACCTGCCCCTGACCGTGCCCCACAGCCTCCGCTCGCCGGAGGCGGCGGTGGCGCTGCCCATCTTCGAGAGCCAGAAATTCATGGGCTATTTCTACGCCCGCCTCCCGCGGGGGATGGACGCCGAGACCTTGCTGGCCAAAGCGCAGTCTTTCGTGGAGGAGATATCCTTCGCCTTCCGCCGGGTGAAGCTGTTCAACGAGATGGAGCAGCAATCCCAGGTCGACGGCCTGACCGGAGTGTACCGGCGGCGGGTGCTGGATGACAAGCTCTTGGAGGAGGTCCTCCGGGCCGAGACCTTCAAGATGACCTTTTGTCTGATGATTCTTGACATAGACCATTTTAAGTCCTTGAATGACGAATACGGTCATCAGTTCGGAGACCAGGTCCTCCAGAAGATCGGGGAGATCCTGCGGGAAAGCGTCTACGAGACCGATTTCGTCGCGCGTTACGGGGGGGAGGAGTTCGCCATCCTGCTGCCCCGGGCCGAGTCGGCGGGCGTCCTGCGCAAGGCCGAAGCGGTGCGGAAGGCGATCGAGTCCGCCGTGTTCGAGCTGGCGATGCAGAAGGTCCAGGTGACCGTCTCCATCGGCATCGCGCACTATCCCCGCGACGGCAAGACGGCGGCGGCGGTCATCCAGAGGGCCGATCAGGCCTTGTATCACGCGAAGGAAAGCGGGCGGAACCGGGTGGTGGACATCGCTGAGGTGCGAAAACTCTCATGAACGAAGAAACGACGAGCCTGCCGGACCCCGCCGCCCCCAGCGACCCCCAGCCGGTCCCGCCGCCGCGGCGGCTCTGGCTCAAGGCCCTCGTCCTCCTCTACGCCGCCTCCATGCTCGCGGCGGCCCTGGTGGTCTGGCGTTCCGACGACCGCCGTCCCGCGGCGGCCGAGGGGAAGCGCCCCCTGGACGTGGCCAGATCCCTCATTCCCTCGTCGGCCGGGGACAGCGTGGGGGTGATCCACCTCAGCGGCGTGATCACCACCCCCGACGACGGGCCCTCCTTCGGCTCCGGTCCCAAGAACTGGAGCCGGAAGATCGAGAAGCTGGCCGAGAAGAAGGAGGTCAAGGCCATCGTCCTCGAGATCAACTCCCCCGGCGGGAGCGTGGGCGCCGTCCAGGAGATCCACGGGACCATCCTGCGGATGCGCAAGAAATACAAGAAGCCGTTCATCGCGCATTTCGGCGACGTCGCGGCCTCGGGGGGCTACTACGTCGCCGCCGCCTGCGACAAGATCGTCTCCCATCCCGGATCGCTGTTGGGCTCTATCGGGGTGATCTTCTCCCACAGCAACATCGAAGGGCTCCTGGGCAAGATCGGGGTCCGCTCCGAATCCATCAAATCCGGGAAGATGAAGGACATCGGGTCCATGACCCGGCCCATGACCGCCGAGGAGCGCCAGCTCCTGCAGTCCCTCATCGACAACGCCTACGGGCAGTTCCTGGGCGCCGTCTCGGAAGGGCGCCGGATGCCGAAGGAGAAGCTGCGCGCCCTGGCGGACGGGCGGATATTCACGGGCGAGCAGGGCCTGCAGGCCGGGCTGGTGGACGAGCTGGGCGGGCTCTGGGACGCCGTGCAGCTGGCGGGGAAGCTGGCCAACATCAAGGGCGAGCCCAAGGTCTACCGCGAGAACGAGTCCTTCGCCAACATCATGGAACTCCTGAATTCCGAGATTTCCGACGCGTTGTCGCCCCAGGCCGGGCTCCTGCGGGAGCTGCGCTCCTGCAACCGCGCGGGCCTGGAATACCGCTGGTCCTACTGATGTCCGCCAAAGCCGACGGGCTGGGTATGATCTGCGACTTCATCGAGGCTCCGGAGCAGGCGGCGGAACGGGTCCGCGGCGCTCCGAGGACCGCGTGGGGCGTCCTCGCCTACATCTTCGCGGCCGCCAGCCTCTATCTGGCCCAGGCCGTGCTGGGAAAGCCGGCGTTCCTGGGGGTCTCCGGCTTCTCTCTGGCCCTGGCCTGCTTCTGGAGCGTGGCGGCCGGGATCCTGCTGGCGGCGGTGATCCATCTCTTCGCCGAGGCGCTGGGCGGCACCGGACGGGTCCTGCCCCTGTTCGTCCTGCTGGGCTTCAGCGAACTGGCCTGGACGCTGGTGGTCCCGGCGACGCTGATCCTGCAGGCGGTCGCCCCGGGCAGCATCTGGACCTGCCGGCTCTTCTTCCTGGCGGTCGGCTGCGTGGCCCTGTCTCTGAAGGCGCGCAGCATCCGGCTCAATTACGGACTACCCGCCCTGCAGTCCTGGGTGGCGCTCCTGGCGCCGTACGCGGCCATCGCCCTGCTGGCGGCGCTCTTCATGGCCGCGGCCGTCTGGGGCGTCGTCCGGCAGGTCATGAACCTCTGGGCATGAAAGCCCCCATCCCCGAGGAGTATCAGGGCCTTCCCGTCGTCACCCCCCGGCGGATGGCCGAGCTCGACCGCGCGGCCACGGCGGAGTTCGGTCTGCCCGTGCTCCAGCTCATGGAGAACGCGGGCCGGGCCGTGGCCCAGGAGACGGCGCGCTTCCTGGCCGCGCTCTCCCCCAAGCCCATGGGGGACCGCCTGGTGACCGTCTGCTGCGGCCGGGGGAACAACGGGGGCGACGGGCTGGTCGTCGCCCGTCATCTCAAGGAGATGGGCTGCGAGGTCATGGTCTTCATCTCCCCGCCCAAGCGCGACCGCCGCCATTCCGACGAGGTCCAGCGCAACCTCACCCTGGCGACCGAAGCGGGGGTGTCGATGCACGAAGCCTCCGAAGAACTGGTGGAGCTCGACATCCGGCTCCGTTCCTCGGAGGTGGTGGTGGACGCCCTCCTGGGGACCGGTACGACCGGGAAACCGGCGGGGATCACGCATAAGATGATCCAGTGCATCATGAAGTCGGGCAAGCCGGTGATCGCGGTGGACCTGCCCTCGGGCCTCAACCCGGAGACCGGGTATCACAGCGGGGTCATCATCACCGCGGCCCTGACCTGCGCCCTCGGGCTTCCCAAGCGGGGGCTGCTGGCGGCCGCGGCCAAGCGCTTCGTCGGGGATGTGAGGGTACTGGACATCGGTTACCCGGCGCCGCTCCTGGCCCGGGCCCGCGGCGGGAATCGGTGAGGAGGGCCGTCCTCCTCCCGCTGGCGCTGCTGCTCGCGGCCGGCTGCTTCAGCCGCCGACAGACCGCGGGAGTCCGTGAGCCGCGGCCGGAAGGCGGGCGCGGGGGCAAGGGGACCTACGCCGTCCTGACCACCAGGCACGGCGACATCGTCGTCCGGCTGCTCCCGGAAGAGGCTCCCCGGGCGGTCGAAAATTTCACGGCCCTCGCGGCCGGAGGCAAGGAATGGACCGATCCCCGGACGGGAGAGAAGACCCGCCGTCCGCTCTATCCCGGCACCCGGTTCTTCCGGGTGATCACGGGCTTCATCATCCAGGGGGGCGATCCGCTCGATGACGGCTCGGGGGGGCCCGGCTACCGCTTCCCCGACGAGATCTTCCCCGGGCGCGGGTTCGACAAGGCGGGGCTCCTCGCCATGGCCAACGCGGGTCCGGACTCGAACGGGAGCCAGTTCTTCCTGACCCTGGCCCCGGCCCCTTTCCTGAACGGCAAGCACACCGTGTTCGGAGTGGTCGTCGGCGGGCTGGAGGCGGCCCGGGCCGTGTCCCGGGCCCCCCGGGTGCGCCTGGACCCCGCCAGCGGGCGCGAGCTCGACCGACCGGTCGAGCCCGAGGTCCTCGAAGCCGTCCGGATCGAGGAGCGATGAAGCGCGTCATCGAGGGGGTCTACCGCCTGGAGGCCGCCGGGTTCGTCAACGTCTACCTGCTGGTCGGCGGGGCCGACCTGACCCTCATCGACGCGGGCCATTCCCGGTCCGCCGAAGGGCTGCTCACGGAGCTGCGGGACAACGGCTTCGATTTCAAGGACGTCGCCCGCATCATCGTCACGCACGCCCACGCCGACCACGCCGGGGGCCTGCACGCCTTCCTAGAGAAGCGGCGCATCAAGGTCTACGCCCACCCCAAGACGGTCCCCATCCTCACGGGGAAGGTCCCCATGCCCTCCGCGCGGGGAGTGCGGGGCTTCTGCCGGGATTTCCTCTGCGAACAGCTGCTCCCCTGGAAGCCGATCGAGGCGGCGGTGGCGCTGGAGACGGGGACCCCCCTGCGGGGGATCCCCCAGTGGCAGGTCCTGCAGACCCCGGGCCACACCGAGGGCTCCATCAGCCTTTTCCATCCCGCCGCGCAGGTGCTGATCTGCGGCGACGTCCTGTCCAACCGGGGGGGGAGGCTCCACGCCATGGCTCCCGTCCTGCACGAGGACCCCAAGACCCTGCGGGTGTCTATCGAGGGCCTCTCCAAGCTGGACGTGGACATCCTATGCTGCGGGCACGGGCCCGTGCTCCGCGGCGGGGCCTTCCGCTATATCGAAGCGGTCCTGGTCAGGCGCTGAACGTCGGCGGCCAGGGCGCACAGGTGCTCCCGGATCCGCGGGTTCTTCAACTCCAGCCGGGGCAGGATCTCGCGGCGTATCCAGTTCCGGGTGAAGCGGTCGGAGCGGTTGGAGCGGTCCGACCGGAAGCGGAGCCCGTAGGCGCGGCAGTAGCGCAGAATCTCCGAGCGGTCGAGAGCCAGTAGAGGGCGCACCACTTCTCCGGGCCCGCGGCCCAGGGGCCGGCAGGCCGGGATGCCCGCCAGGCCCTTCGCCTTGGTCCCGCGCAGAAGATGGAGGAGCAGGGTCTCGGCCTGGTCGTCCATGTGGTGTCCGGTCGCGATCTTGTTGGCGTTCCGGCGCCGGGCGATGCGCTCCAAGGCCCGGTAGCGCAGGTGCCGGCCGGCGTCCTCCAGCGAGCGCCGGTCGCGCTCCGCGGTCGCGGAGACCGGGAGCCGCTCCAGGATGAAGGGGGCCCCCAACCTGCCGGCCAGGCGCCGCACGAAGGCCGCGTCCCGGTCCGCGTCCCGGCCGCGCAGGCCGTGGTGGAAATGCGCGATGGCGACGGTGATGCGGCCCTTGCCGGCCAGGCGGCTCAGGTGGTGGGCGAGGCAGACCGAATCCGCGCCCCCCGACACCGCGGCCAGGACCCGGTCTCCGGCCTGCAGCAGCCCCTCCTTGCGGTCGAAGGCGGCCAGGCGGGAGAGCAGGCTCTTCGGCTGGGGCATCCCGGTTAGGGCTCGCAATGAAATAGGTGGCGCACTTCGGAGGCCCGCGATTGAGCCGAGTTCTAGGCGCGAGGAGCGCGCATAGCGTGAGCTATGTAAGCGACGAGCAACGACGAAATCGGCCAATAGCGGGCCTCCCCGAAGGGCCGGGGCGCTTTTGGGCTGCACCTTCGCGATGCTCGACTTACAGGCCTTCAGGCCTGCGCGTCTCGCATCGCTTCGGCTCGCTCCAAAATCGCCTCCGGCGAATTGCGCCACCTATTTCATTGCGAGCCCTTATGCTACCAAAGGCCGCCTCCCCCGGGCAATGTTGCGTTTGCCGCGCTAAAAAATATTATAATTACCCGTCATATCCTGATAGGGATAGGTTAGCCAATGGCAAAGAAGATCTTGGTGGTCGACGACGAGCCGGAGATGCTGAACCTCATGCGCTTCACCCTGGAGCAGGGGAAGTACGAGGTGGTAACCTGCGACTCCGGCCGCCACGCGTGGCAGGCGATCATCGACAACAAGCCGGATCTCATCCTCCTCGACGTCATGCTGCCCGGGATCGACGGCTACTCCCTCCAGATCAAGATCTCGCAGGACGACCTGACCAAGCACATCCCGATCATCATCATGACGGCGCTGGAACCGTCCCGGGCCCTCTTCAAGAAGTTCGAGCAGGTGAAGGGCTTCATGACCAAGCCTTTCAAGACCGACGATCTGCTGGCGAAGGTGGAGGAGATCATCGGGAAAGCCGCTCCTGCCTGAGTCTTTTTTCGCTCCCTCTCGAATGTCCGAAGATTCCTTTGACGCCATAGTGGTCGGCGCCGGTCCCGCGGGACTGTCCGCCGCCATCACTATGGCCCGCGCCGGCCTCTCCGTCGTGGTCCTGGAGCGCGGGGAGTACTGCGGGGCCAAGAACGTCCAGGGCGCGGTCCTGTATTCGCGCATGCTCCACGACATCATCCCCGAGTTCTGGAAGGAGGGGGAGGCCGTGGTCGAGCGGCCCATCGCGGAACAGCGGATGGTGGTGACCACCGAGGATTCCTGGCTCACCATCGGCTACAAATCCAAGAAGTTCCTGGAAGGCATCCCCAACTGCTACACCATCATCCGCACCCGCTTCGACCAGTGGTACGCCAAGAAGGCCGAGGCGGCCGGCGCCCAGGTCTTCACCGGGGTCAAGGTGGACGGCGTCGTGCGCGACGGCGGGATGATCGTGGGCGTGCGCACCAGCGAGGGGGATGAGCTGCGCGCCAGCGTAGTCCTGGCCTGCGACGGGGTCAATTCCATCCTGGCCCAGAAGGCGGGCTTCCGCAAGGAGCTCCTGGCATCCGAAGTCGCCTTGGGCGCGAAAGAGGTCCTGGAACTCCCGGCCGGCAAGATCGAGGACCGCTTCAACCTGGAGCCGGGCGAAGGAGCGACCATGGAGGTGTTCGGGTCCACCTCTCTGGGCATGCTGGGCTATGCGTTCCTCTATACGAACAAGGATTCCCTCTCCTTGGGGGTGGGGTGCAAGCTCGAGCATTATCAGAAGAAGGGCCTGCGCCCCTCCGAGCATCTCGATATCGTCAAGAAGCATCCCCTCGTCAAGAAGCTCATCGAGGGCTCCAAGCCCCTCGAATACTCGGCCCACCTCATCCCGGAGGGCGGCTTCCGCTCCATGCCCCCCCTGGCCAAGGACAATTTCCTGATCGCCGGCGACGCGGCCCAGATGGTGAACGCCGCCTACCGCGAGGGCTCGAACATGGCCATGACCGCCGGCCGCCTGGCGGGGGAGACCGTGATCGAGGCCAAGAGAGAGGGCGATTTCAGCGAGGCGACGCTGAGCCGCTACGTAACCAAGCTCAAGGCCTCCTTCGTCTGGCCGGACCTGGAGGAGCTCAAGGGCCTGCAGGCGGCGGTGGAGGCGACCCCGGACATCCTGGAGTACTATCCGAAGCTCGCCTGCCAGCTGGCCCACCTGCGCTTCACCGCGGACGGGCTCCCGAAGAAGGACCACTTCAGGCAGGCGCTGGCGCTCATCCGCAACCGCGGCATCATCAAGCTGATGCGGGACCTGTGGCCTCTGCACAAGGCGGCGATCTGATGGAAAAAGAGACCGTCGAAGCGAAGCTCGGCCTGCTGGACTACAAGAAGTACTCCCAGACCCACATCACGATCCGCAACACCTCGGCCAACGCGCCCTGCGTCAAGCGCTGTCCCGACAAGCCCTGCGTCACGGTCTGCCCCGCCAAGGTCTACGAATGGGAGGCGGCGCACCAGAAGATACTCGTGGCCTACGAGAACTGCATCGAGTGCGGCGCCTGCCGCATGGTCTGCCCGTACGACAACATCGAGTGCGACTGGCCGCCCGCCGGCCACGGCGTCAAGTACAAATACGGCTGATCCCCCTCCGCCGCTCCGCGGCACCTCCCCCACTGCGTGGGGGAGGCCCAGCTCTGCCGGGGAGGGGGATCTCCGGATAGGCTAGCGGAACAGCTTCCGGAACCCGGCCATCTCCATGGGGTGCATCTCGAAATCCCCCGGCGCGCGCACCACGATGTTGACCTCCCCCTGTGACAGGCTCAGCATCGCGTATTGGGCCTCATTGGGGTTGAGGAGGATCTCTATGGCGCCCAGGTCCGAAACATTCGCGGGCTTGTAGATGTCCACGACCAGGACGTTCTGCAGGATGGTGGCCGTGACCTTCTCCTTGACGTTGTTCTTCATCTGGGCGTCGAAGGTCACCATCACGTCCAGCCGGTCGCCCTTCTTGACGAAGAGCAGCCTGTGGCCGCCCAGGGGGATCGTCGCCCCGCGGTAGCCCTTGACGACCCCCGCGACGTCCGGGGCGCGCGGCGCGGGCGTAGATCCCGCCGTGTGCTGCGCCGCTCCGTCCGTGCCCGCCGGCTTGTCCGTCTCCGCCGCCGCCCAGCCTGCGAACCAGACCGTCGCCGCCAGCGGCAGAATCGCCAGAGTCAGTCGTTTCATGGTAAGCCTCCTTGCCATCCATTACGCATCGTCCCGAAAAGCATTACATCCTTCACAGCATCCCCGTCTGGAAGATCTCATCGAGGCTCGTGCGGCGAGTTTCGAGCACGAAGGTGGAGCCCTCGAGTTCCCAGGTCACGGCCCGGCGCCCCTCCGAAGAGGAGTGCCGCCCGGCCACGGTGACGGCCGGAGGTCCGATCGGCAGGTCCATGACGGGAGCGCCCCCGTCCACCGGGCGGAAAAGGTCCTGCAGCTGGAATGCGCGGCCGGGCTGGAGCAGGGTTTCCACGTCCGATCCGGCATCCGGGTCCTGCCCCGCGGCCGCGAGCGCTGTCGCAGGGGTCAGGGCGGGCGGCGGCGGCATCCGGGACACGGTCGGCGGGGTGAACGCGGGGAAACGCTCCGCCGGCGGCTGCGGGGCCCGGAGGGCCGGGGTCATCAGGAGCAGGACGGCGCAGGCCGCGGCCAGGGCCGGGGCCCAGAGGCGCCAGGAGCGTGAGCGCGGCGCCGCGTCCGCCCCCCCCAGGAGCCGGGTGCGCAAAGATTCCCGCACGCGGCTCTCCGAGCTGAAGTCGATCCGCGCCAGGCGCTTTTCGAATCCGGATTCTTCCTGGTTCATTCCCCGCCTCCTGTCCCGCCCATGGCCGCCTGCAGTCTCTTTACCGCCCGGTGCAGGATGACCCCTACGTTGCTTTCGGTCAGGCCGGTCATGGACGCTATCTCCCGGTTGCTGATCCCCGTGCCGAACCGGAGGCCCAGGAGGTCCCGTTCCCGGTCGTCGAGGCCCCGGAGCGCCACCGTGAGCGCGCGCCGGGTCTCTTCCTCTTCCAGCAGGGCGGGGGCTTCCGGTTCGCGGCTCGCCCGCTCCGGGAGGAGGTCGAGGGGGAGCCAGGACCGCCAGCGCCGGGAGCGGAAATGGTCGTTGACCCCGTTGCGGGCGACGGCGAACACCCAGGCGTCCAGGGGACCTCGTTCCGGCCGGTAGGTATCCATCTTCCCCAGTATCCTCTCGAAGACCCCGCTGACCACGTCGTCGGCGGTCGCGGCGTCCTCCACCCGGTAGCGCACGTAGTTGTAGACCCTGGCGAAGTAGTCGTCGTAGAGTTGGCTGAATCCCATGTCCCGGGTCGTCTGCATGCGCCTCTCATATATGGATACGCGGGAGGCGCGGGAGTATTACACGGATTGTAATACTTCCGCACCGGGGCCGTATCCATTGCTGACGGGAGGGTTTCCATGAACGCGAAAAGGGTCCTGACAGCCGTGCTCGTCGCCGTCGGGCTCTGCGCCTGCAGCGGGGAGAAGGCCTGGCTCGAGAAGTCCCACGCCAGCATCTCGCTCTATGAGCAGGGTCGTACCGTGGAGGCCCTGGCCCCCGGGCAGGCGGCGCTGGACATCGCCCTCAAGCGGTTCGGGGAGCATGACGTTCGCACGGTCTATTCCCTGGACCATGTGGGAAAGATCCATTTCCGCTTGGGGATGATCGAGAAGGCGGAGCCGTTCTTCGAGCGGACGGTACGCTTGAACAAGGAGCTGCTGGAGAGGGACGATCCCAAGGCGGCCTACTATCTGGGCAACCTGGCGGAGCTCCGCGCCGCTCAGGGACGTTTCGACGAGGCCGAGGAGCTGTACGGCAGCGCGCTTTCCTTGTACCGGCGCGCCTACGGCGAGTTCCGGGTCCCTACGGCCGCGGTGCAGGCCAGGATGGCCTTCCTGTATACGCGCTGGGGCCTGCATGAGCGGGCGGAGGCGCTCTTCCGCCGGGTGGACGCCATACAGCAACGGCTGACGGAATCCGACCCCGCGACCGACGCCATCGTGTCGGCCGGGAAATGCGAGATATTCACGGCCCACGGGAGGATCGACGAGGCGCTGGAGCCCTGCGAGCGGGCCCTCCGGCCCGCCCCGGGTCCGGCCCAGCCGGGCGAACCCGAGGCGGCCGAGGCGTTGAGCGCGCGCGGGCTCCTTTATCTCAAGAAGGGGCATCTTCCGGAAGCGGAGAAGGACCTGGGGGAGGCGGTGGGCTACTACACGGCGAACCCCGCGGTGGACGCCTACGGGCGGCTGGGGGCCCTGGCCAACCTGGGGGAGCTCATGGCCGCCCAGGGGAAGGCCGAGCAGGCCAAGGAGACCTTCACCAAGGTCCTGGCGCGGGTCGACAATTCCTACGCGGCCATCAAGCTCCTCATCCGGGCGGGAGGGGTCTACAGCCGCCTGGGAGAGCTGGACACGGCGGAGGAGCTCTTCAAGAGCGCCATGACCAAGCACGAGGACTCGCCGCACGCGGACCGCTCAGACCGCGAGGCCATCCTGGCCGCTTTGGTCGACCTCCGGGTGTCGCGGCGGGACTACGCGACCGCGGAGAAGCTCCTGGAGGCGGCCTGGGCGGACAGCGGCGAGTTCAGCGGTCCCAATCACGGCGCGCTTTGCGAGGCCCTCTATCGTCTCTCGCGGGCCGAGATAGCCCGGGGAGAGCGGAAGAAGGGGCGGCAGCTGGCCGAGCGCCTGGACTGGCTGTCCTACTCCAACTTCGGCCCCCGGGACACGGCCCGCAAGGCCAGCCTGGTCCGCCTGGCCGAGCTGTACGAAGCCCTCGGCGACCAGACCAAGGCCGGCCAGTACCGCGCCCGCACGTGATATACTGGTGCCTGTCACTCAACCAAAAAATGGAACTAACTCGGAGAGGCGGGGGGGCGCGCTTGAAGCCATGATCGCGCGCAGGATCATGGCGGGATTCCTGTTGGCGGTCGGGGTCTATGCCGGGGGCTATGTTTGGTTCCGGAACGCGCATGTCGAGGTTTGGAACGAGAGTGGCCGGCCCTATGTCATATTCCCTAAAGGGAATCCGATCGCCTACTATCTATTCCGACCTTTGACGTATGTCGACGGCAGAATCACCGGGATGGGCTTTCACATCGGCCCGCATGCTGGCAGTGCCGGGAATCAAGCAAATTAGGTTGTCGGTGGCGAAACACGATAGGGGCGGTTGGATGCTGGACTGGGCGGACGTTGCGCGGCGACTCTGTCGTCGAGAAGTGCTGTAATTCGCGCCACATTTTTTAGAATTCCTCCAGCGCTGGAGGAACTTTAAGAAAAGAGCTTCAATAATTGGCGGAATCCGATATTGCGGTCGCCATGATTCCAGAACTGGCAGGATGGCGCCGAGGGCGGGAAAGCTTGCCAAGCCGGAAAGAGGGAGTTCGCATCACCCGGGGAGGCTGTCTTGAGGAGATATCTAGTCGTCGCCATTTGCGCCTTAGTGGTCGGGTGCCGGAAGACCCCTGAGGTCCCGCCGCGCCAGGCAGACGCCTTGCGGCGCTACACGACCTGCGAGTTCGCCGACGGTCTCAAAGCCGTGTCTGTAGACCGTCTTCCCGAGAACGTGACGCGGCGCCCCGTGGAGACCACGAGCGGCCCCCGGGAGATAACATTGGCCGACGGCTATAGGGTCCTGTTGGCCTATCCCGACGGCGACTACTTCGTGAACCTGAAGGTCGAGATGTCGGAGGCGGGCAAGTTCACCGAGGACAAGAAGGCCGTCATCGATCAGATGGGATACCTGTCGGCGCAGGCGAAGGGAGCTCCCTTGCCGCTGGAGCACGCGACGATGAAGGGTCTCGACGCATACTCCCTGAATAATCCGGGCATCGCGGGTACCGGGCCCATCAGTTTCTATTCGCTTTTCGACGATGCGAAAGGCGTGGTCATAACCGCGTACCTGCTCAATCAGCGGCCCGACCGCAGGAAATTCAAGACCATCGAGGAATATCGGGTCCTGCGGGACGCGTTCCTCGACAGCTTCACGGCCTGCGTCGGCGAAGTCCATTGACGCGCGGGTCCTCACGGCGTTTTCTGGGACTGGTCGCATTTTCCCTCGCGATCCAGGGTTGCGTGCCGTGGCCGCATCATGAGACACACACGCCGCGGATCGCCGGCCTCCTGACCGCCGCAGGGAAGTCGGCGGCGGATGCCGAGATCCGCCTGACGCGGGACTCGGGCGACCCGGCCTGCGCAAGACCCGAACTGGTCAGCCGGCCCGATGCGGAGGGGCGGTTCGGATTCCCGGCGCAGCGGGAGTTCCGGTTCTTCAAGCGCGTGCTCGGCGACCGGTACTATCAGTGGACTTTGTGCATCCTGGCGGGCGGGAAGACCTGCCTCGGCCACCGCTACCGGCGGGTCGGATTCACGGATGAATCAGTCGAGCTGCGCTGCGCTATCGTCCCTGAAAGCGGCGAGACCGGAGTCTGCCATGTCGTCGCCCCATAGGGAGATCCGGGAGGATCGCATCCGGCGGTTCGTCAGCGAGGAGGTGGCGATCGTCCCCTACGACGCCCGCTGGCGGCAGTCATTCCAGCAGGAGAAGAAGTCCCTGCTGTCCTACCTGCCGTCCGGACTCATAAGGCGCATCGAGCATTTCGGCAGTACGGCCGTGCCCGGGCTCAGCGCCAAGCCCATCGTGGACATGCTGGTGGAGGTCTCATCCTTGGAGGAGACGAAACTGCGGATCGTTCCCATCCTGGAGGCGCGGGCCTATGACTACCTCTGGCGCCCGACGATGGGAGATGACGGGCCGCCATTCTATGCCTGGTTCATCAAGAGGGACTCCAACGGGGCGCGGACGCACCACATACACATGGTGGAAAAGAGCTTCGCGGAACACTGGGATCGGCTCCTTTTCCGGGACTACCTTATCGCGCATCCGGAGACGGCCAGAGCCTACGAGGCGCTGAAGCTCCGTCTGGCCGCGGCGTCTCCGTCCGACCGGGACGCGTACACCCGGGGCAAGACCGAGTTCGTGATGGAAACGACGAAGCGGGCGAAGCGATGAGGGAGATGCTGATCCGCGAGGCGCGGGAGGCGGACCTTCCGGCGATCCTGGCGGTCTATCGCAGCGCGGGTCTGGAGCGGGGCCGAGGCCTGTCCCTGGACACCGCGCTCCGGGTCTTCCGGCGCATGAAGGGCTACCCGGACTACCGGGTCTTCGTCGCGGTGCTGGACGGTGCGGTGGTGGGGACCTTCGCCCTCCTCATCATGGAGAATCTGGCTAACGGCGGTCTTCCTTCCGCCGTGGTGGAGGATGTGGCCGTGGCCGCGGACCGACAGGGGCAGGGCATCGGCGGGCGGATGATGGCTTTCGCGCTGGAGCGCTGCCGCCGGCGCGGCTGCTATAAGATGGCCCTGTCCAGCAACGAGAAGCGTACCGCTACCCACCGGTTCTACGAGTCGCTCGGCTTCGCGCGGCACGGGTTCAGCTTCCGGGTGGAGCCGAACCCGTGCCCGCGTCTTCCGGGTGTCAGCGGCCCGAGGCCGCGGCGGCGAAGGTCAGGTGCTCCTTCACGATATCGGCGAACTCCCGGTCCACGGCCGCGAAGCGCTCGCTGAGAGCCGCGCTGCGCTCTGGACCGAGGGCGTCCTCCGCCATGGGGTAGAGGATGTTGTCTTCCTTGTAGATGTGCTCCTCCAGCAGGCCGCAGTAGCCCCGGGCGTTCTCCGTCAGTGCGGCGGGATTCCCCTCGCGGAGCGCCGCCTCCATGCCGCGCACGAAGCCGCGGCCCAGGTCGTGCTCGTGCAGCATCTGTTGCCGGGGGTCGCAGTGCATCTCGACCCCGGGGGCGCTCAACTCGGGGAAGAGGAGATCCTCCTCCTTGGCGTGGTGGAACCTGTCCGCGTAGCCCTTGATGAAGGCCACGGCCTTCTGGAAAAAGGCCTGGTCCAGGGGAGTCCCCTTCTCTACGCGGCCGCACTCGGCGCGCAGGGCGGCGATTACCTTCAAGATGAGCTTGTGCTCCTCCGAAAGCCGGGCCGTGGCCGGCGCCCCAACGGATTCCTTCACGATGGTCTTTGGCATCCCATTGTCTCCTTGGTTATCAGAGTTTGATCCCCAGCCGGTCCCAGACCGACTCGCCGTCCGCGATCTTTTCGGCCTTGAGGCGCGGATAGGTCGTGAACAAAAACCACACCAGGGGCAGGACGCCGAACACGATGATGACGGTGTCCGGGATGATGCGCAGGTTGCCCAGCAGTTGGACCATGCCGCGTTCGAAGAAGGCGGCGTCGCGGGCCATCCAGAGCCCGCCCTTGTAGCTGGTCCAGGCCTGGGCGATGCCCACGGGGAATAGCGTCCCCAAGGACATCGCCAGCAGACCGCCGTTCATGCCCCAGAACGAGACTTTGAGGAGCTTATCGTTCCAGGCCGAATCCTCGACCATCCCGCGCCAGGAGAACAGCAGCAGCCCGATGGAGAGCTGGCCGTAGACCCCGAATAGGGCGGCGTGCCCGTGGTTCAGGGTCAGGTAGGTGCCGTGCTCGTAGTAGTTGACGATGGGCAGGTTGATGAGGAACCCGAACACCCCGGCGCCCAGGAAGTTCCAGAAGGACGAGGCCACCAGGAAGTACATCGGCCAGCGGTAGGGGAAGGCTTCCCCCTGCTGGCGCACCCCCTTGAACTCCATCATGCCCCGGACCACGAGCCCGAACAGGGGCACCGGCTCCAGGGAGGAGAAGACCGAGCCCAGCGCCAGCCACAGGGTCGGCCCCCCGTACCAGTAGTAATGGTGCGCGGTGCCCAGGATGCCGGTCAAGAACACCAGGGCCGCGGTGAAGTAGCCGACCGTCAGGGCCGAGCGGGCCGATGCCAGCCCCATGCTGACGAGCAGCAGCGAGATCACCCCCACGCCGAAGAACTCGAAGATGCTCTCGACCCAGATGTGCACCACGAACCAGCGCCAGTAGTCGGCGATGCTCAGATGCGTACCCTTGCCGTAGAAGAGTCCGAACCCGAAGAAGGCCACCACCAGGACCGCGCTGAATACGTAGAAGCCCACCAGCGAGCTGTATTCGTTGTTCTCGCGGTTGATCACGTGCCGTCCCACGGCCCGATACACGATGAGCAGCCAGGCGATGAGGCCGCCGAATAGCAGGATCTGCCACAGTCTCCCCAGCTCCAGGAACTCCCAGCCCTGATGCCCTAGCCAGAACCACAGGTCGCCCAGCAGGCCCTTGATGCCCAGCACCTCGCCGGTCAGGCTCCCGACCGCGACCAGGACGATGGCGCCGAACAGGATATGAACCAGGAGGGCTTGCTTCTTGGGTTCCCTGCCCCCCACGATGGGGGCCAGATAGATGGCCGAGGCGATCCAGGTCGTAGCGATCCAGAAGATCGCCAGCTGCAGGTGCCAGGACTTGGCCCAGCTGTAGGGGATGAACTTCCCGATGATGGGCACGTAGAAGGTCCCCGGGTGCACGGTGTAGTGGGCCAGCAGGCCGCCGAACACGGTCTGGAGCAGGAGCAGCAGGATGACCACCAAGAAGAACTTGGCGGCGGCGAACTGACTGCCGGTCAGCGGAGCGCGGATGAGCTTCTCCGCCAGGGCCGGGCCCGCGGGGTCTCCGTACCAGATGCGGTAGTGATGGACGAAGAAGATGAAGAAGCCCAGCACCAAGAACAAGGACATGATGCCGCCCAGGCTCCAGAGATAGACCTCGGCGTTGGGGACGTTTCCGGCGTCGCGGTCCGCGGGCCAGTTGTTCGTATAAGAGGAATCCCCTCCGGGGCGGTCGGTGGACGCGGCCCAGGCGGTCCAGAAGAAGAAGCGCCCCAGCTGCTGGCGCTCCTCAGGCGTGGGCACGGCTCCGGGCAGGATGCCGTAGCGCTTGGCGCCGTTGGCAAAGACGTCCTCCCAGTGGCGGAGCAGGTCCGCCATCGCGGCTTCCTGTTCGGCCGGCAAGGCGAGGGTGTTGCGGACCGCGTCATAGCGGTTCTCGCGGAGGAGGCGCCGGGTCTTCATCCCCGCCGCGTCCATCTGGTCCGCGTCGAGCTCGGCGTAGGGCTTGCCGTAGAGCCGCCGCGCCACCGCGTCGCGCATGGATCCGACCACGAGATGGAGGGAAGATGCTGAGAACTCCGGTCCGCGCTGGGAGCCGTGCCCCCAGACGCTGCCGTGGTCCATGAGTCCGTAGCGCTGGAACACGGCCTGCCCCGCATAGATGTCGGCCTTGGTGAACAAGGTCTGGCCCGAAGATCCCAGCACTTGCCCCGGATAAGGGGGCACCCGGCGCGCCATGTGCGCGCCGCCCGCCAGCAGTCCCCCCATGGCGATGAAGAAGCTCAGTATCGCCGCCCACTTCAGTTTGTTGATCGAAATCACCAGCCCTCCTCGATATCAGACTTCGTTGTGCCCATATCATGCCCTAACCCAACCGCCCCCGCCTTGACTTAGGTCAAGCAGGGGAAGGATGGGCAGTCCCATAGAACGATTGCATTGCTGTCATGAGCGAGTTAGACTTGGGTGAGCGCGCGAGCGCCCGAGCTTCTGTCGCTGAGCGGAGCATCCCATGGCCGAAGAGAACGACATACTTCTACTGCGGCGCGCGATTGCGGAACTGCAGTTGGAACTCGCCAGTGTGCGTAGCGAGGTCCGCCGGCTCGGCGGCCGGCTCCCCGAGAAGAAGTCCGGACCGGTCAAGGCGGAGGTGCCTCCTCCGGCCCCAGCCATGGAGGAGCCGGTTCCCGTCTTGTGCCCGCGCTGTCATGCGCCGGTGGATCGAGGGGATGCTTTCTGCGACCAGTGCGGGGCGTCGACTTTGGATGTGAAACCCTCTCCCGCGAGATTGCGCCCGCCCGCCCCAAAGAAGGCAGAGCCGGAACTTAAGATCGACTGGGAACGCTTCATGGGGGTGAAGCTCTTCGCCTGGGTCGGCGGCTTCGCCCTCTTTCTCGGCGTCATCTTCTTCGTCAAGTACGCCTTTGAGAACAACCTGATCAGCCCTTCCACCCGGGTGGCTCTGGGGATGCTGGTGGGCATCGGCGCCATCGTCGGCGGACTGTGGCTGCGGCCGCGCGGCTACGCGGTCACGGTGGAGACCCTCTGCGCCGCGGGCATCGCCATCCTCTACGGCGATGCATTCGCAAGCCGTGCTTTCTATCGGCTGGTCTCTCCCGAGGTCGCTTTCGGACTCATGTCGCTCATAACGGGCGCGGCATTCGTGCTCTCGGTGCGTTTGGGGTCGCGCTACGTCTCGATCCTTGGGCTGGTGGGGGGCTTTCTGACCCCTCCGTTGCTCTCCACGGGAGTGGACCATGCAGTGGCACTCTTCAGCTACGTCACCATCTTGAACGTTGGTTTGGCGGCCGTGGCACTGCGAATGAAATGGGACTTCCTGGTGCCGCTCGCCGCCGGAGCCACGCTGCTGATGGAGATCGGCTGGACTAGACAATTCTTCTCTCCTGATAAGGAGACCCTCCTCGCGGGCATCATACTATGGTTCTGCGCCTTCTTCCTTGGTGCTGCCGCTCTCGCGCGTCGGCGCGATCATGATGGGCTTGGCTTCCATCTGCCCGCGGCGGCCCTTCCGCTGTTCTGTCTCGGATTCTCCGCCTATCTACTGAGCTTTCAGGCCCTGGGTAGCCGGCCGATCCTGCAGTTTGTCCTGCTGAACCTTCTCAATCTCCAACTCGCTTACGCTGCCCTGCGGCGTGAGGAGCCCCGGCCGCTCTACATCATCGGCGGTGTCTTCAGCTTCGTCATCTTGTCCGCCTGGACCAATCGGTTCCTAACCGGGGATATTCTCAATGCGGCCCTCGCATGCTTCTTGGCATTCGCGGTCATCCATGCGGCGGCCCCCGCTGCCATCCAACGGCTGCGTCCGGACCGCAGTGCCTGGAATTGGGGCTATGCTTTCCCCGGACTGGTCCTGGCGCTGCTCGTCTTCGCCATCCACAGTCAGCGCGCCGTTGGCTTCCTCGTTTGGCCCACGGTGATGGTGCTGGGAATGGTGGCGCTGGCCTTGGCCTGGTTCGCGGCCGCAGCCTGGGCCGCGGTCGCGGCCCTGGCCCTAGTGGTCGGAGCCTTCGCCGCGTGGATGCTCCGTCTGCCCGATGCGGCGGGAGTGATCCAGATTTTACCCTTGCTGGGGGTGTTCATATTGGCTTTCTTCGCTTGGCCGCTCTATCTCGCCCGGACATGGGTGAGGTCGGGGGGGGAGAAGCCGAAGTCGGGTGAAGTCGAGAAAGCCGGGATCTCAGCGGCCGAACTCGCCGCCTGCGCCGCAATCATGCCCTTCTTCCTCCTCGTCGCGGTCTGCGGCAAGGTTCCCCTACCCGATCCCTCCCCGGTGTTCGGCTTAGTCTTCCTGCTGGACATCCTGCTGCTGGGCATCGTCAGGTTTCGAAAAATGGATGCCGCGGCGCTGGTGGCGCTCGCCGGAACGGTCATGGTGCAGGCCTTCTGGCACGGACACAATTTCCAGGCTGAGGCGCCAGCGGTCGCGCTGTGCTGGTACTCCCTGTTCTATCTGGTCTTCCTGCTTTTCCCCTTGCTCCTGTGCAGGGGGACGGAGCGGTTGGGAGCATGGCGGGCCGCCGCAGCGGCCGGACCGCTGCAATATCTCCTGGTCTATCGAGCGGTGTCCCTGGCCGTTGGAAGGGACTACATCGGGGCGGTCCCCGCCGCGTATGCGGCCTCCTCGCTGGCCGCGCTCATGTTTGCCCGCGCCATCGTCTTGCCGGGGGAGGGGCGCAAGTCCGTGCTAGCCTACCTGGGGGGCGTCGCGCTGTTCTTCATCACCCTCATTATTCCCGTCCAATTCCAGAAGGAATGGATCACCTTCGGTTGGGCCCTTGAAGGAGCAGCGTTGGTCTGGCTCTATTCCCGGGTCCCGCATCCGGGCCTCAAGGCTTGGGGAGCCGGTCTGCTGCTGGTCGCATTCGCGCGACTTGCCCTGAATCCCGCAGTGCTCTCCTATCATCCGCGTACCTCTGCCCCGCTGTGGAACTGGTATCTGCTCGTCTACGGGGTGTCGGCGGCCTGCATGTGGTTCGCGGCTCCGCGCTTCTCCGCTGACGAGGATCGCGTCCAGGGAGTGCCTGTGGGCACCTATCTCAACGTCTTCGGCGTGGTGCTGGCCTTCCTGCTGATGAACATCGAAATCGCCGACTTCTTCAGCAAGGGACCGGCGATCACCTTCGACTTCTCGGGATCCTTCTCGCAGGATATGACCTACTCCCTGGCTTGGGCGCTGTTCTCCATCGCCCTCGTTGGGTTCGGCATCGCGCGGTCAAGCCAGGGCGCACGCTACGGCGGTCTGGCGCTGCTGGTCGCCACCATCGGGAAGGTTTTCCTGCATGATCTTTGGCGTCTGGGCCAGCTCTATCGCGTCGCATCCATCGTCGGGTTGGCTGTCGTCCTCATCCTCGTTTCCTTTGTCTATCAGAGGTTCCTCAATGAGAAAACGCCTGCCTAGCCTCCTTTTGCTCACCCTCGCCCTGCCGCTTGCCGCCGCCGTCAGTGAACGGTGGAGCCACACCCAGTCATTGAACGTGCCCGCTCCGGGACTGGTGCGCGCCCGATTGGGGATTCCCACGAACTCCGTCGCGCGCCCCGACCTGCGGGACCTCGGCCTCGAAGCCCCTTCCGGACGGGAAGTCCCGTATTTCATCGACCGGCCCATGCCCAAATCCGGCAGTTGGTTTCGGTTGGAGGGAGGCGCTCCCTCGGTGGAGAAGGGGTATACCGTCCTGGCCGCCCGGACCGGGGCCGCTTTCGCCGGGAGGCGATGGGACTTGCTGCGGCTGGTCATCCCCGGCCGGGAGTTCATGAAGGCCGCCACGGTGGAGGTGCGCAAGGGTAAGGGCGAGGCTTTTCAGACCGTCGTACGTAACCGGCCCGTCTTCCGGCAGCCTGACGGGGTCGAGTCGCTGGAATTGCCCGTGCCCGCCGAAATTTGGAGCGAGGTCCGCGTGCGTTTGGATGACTCACGCAGGGACGCGGTCCCCGTCTTGGGTCTTGAGGCCCGGGCGCAGGCGGAGGAACTGCCCGATCTCGACGAAATCGACGCGGCCGTACTCGAACGGACCGAGAGCGGCGAGGAGACGGTGTTCCACCTTTCGTTGGGTGGGGCCAACCTCATGCTTACATCGCTCGTCGTTGCAGCCAAGGAGCCGGTGTTCACCCGCCGCATCGAGCTCTTTCAGCGCGTTTACCGGGATTATCGCATCCAGGAAGAAACGCTGGGTTCGGGGAGCATCTACCGCGTCGCCCTGGAAGGCGGCACCGCCGCGGAGAGTTTGAGCCTCCCGCTCTCCGTGCAGGTCGCAGGGAAGGACGTCTTCCTGCGCATCCGCAACGGGGACAGCCGGCCCCTGCTCGTGGCGGGGGTGCGCCTCAAAGCGGCGCCCGCGTTCATCGTCTTCCATGCCGAGGAGCCTGGGAGCTATTCGCTGTCAGCGGGAAACGAGGAAGCGGACGCCAAAGAATATGATGTCGCAGATCTGCGCCAGAGACTGACGGCGGCGTCTGGGGCGCTGGTGTCCTTTGGGCCGCTGCTGAACAATCCCTCCTTCCGCGCCCCGGAGGCCCTGCCCGGGGTCGAGGAGGCCGGGACCGAGCTCGACGTCGCGGAGTGGCCCTACAAGAAGCGGGTCGAGCTCAGGGAGAACGGCGTGCAGCGCCTGGAGCTCGATCTTGAGACCCTATCGCGCGAGTCCGACGGGTTGGCCGACCTGCGGCTGATGCGCGAAGGGCGGCAGATTCCATACCTCTTCGACGAAGTCGGTGTCACGCGCAGCGTTCCGTTGGTTTTGACCCAGGAGGGGGAGAGAGATCGTGTCAGCACCTGGAGTCTGGGTTTGCCCTATCCCCACGTTCCGGCCGCGAGCATCCAGTGTTCGGCGAGCCGGCCGGCGCTATTCGACCGGCAGGCGCGCATCTACAGCGAGCTGCGCGATGAACGGGGCGACACGGTCCGGGTCCAATTGGGCGCCGCCGGGTGGACCCGCCGGCTCGGACAGGGAGATAGCGCGGTGAGCATCGGGCTAGGTCGCCCGCCGCAGGGGAGCCGACTCACCCTGACGGTGGATAATGGGGACAATCCTCCGCTGACACTGTCGGAGTGCAAGGCCTTCTATCGCTCGCCGCGCCTGCTCTTCAAGGCCGCCCCCGGCAAGGAGCTTTTCCTCTATTACGGCCGAAGGAATGTGTCGCCGCCGGTCTATGACCTGCGGCTCGCCGCGCGGGAACTGCTCTCCAAGATGCCCGGCGAAGCATCTATCGGGAAGGAAGAAGCGCTTTCGGTGGCGCCTTGGTGGGCGGCCGCCGCCCCGGCCGGCGTCGGTCGTTGGGCTTTCTGGGGCGTGCTCGGGCTCGTGGTCGCGGGGCTGCTCTTCGTCATCGCCAAGCTGCTCCCTGAGGAGCCGGCGGCCTGACCTTCCCATAGCCTGACCGCACTTGCCGTCCGGGGGGACTACTGGCTATCCTTTATCTCCGCTCCCCGGCAGACATGAGATCCCTCTTGAGACTCTGGCCCTACATGCGCCCCTACCGGGGACGCTACGTCCTGGGGATCGTCCTGGTCGTGCTCGGAAGCGTGCTCGCCATCGCGGTCCCGCTCATCGTGCGGGCCGCATTCGACCGGCTCGACCGGGGGGACGTCGGCGTCCCCATCGCCTATTTCGTCGCCGCCATCGTCGCGGCGGGGCTGGCCAAGGCGCTGGTGGTCTTCAAGGGCCGCTACACCATCATCGCGGCCTCCCGCCGGGTGGAGTACGACCTGCGCAACGCTGTGTACGGCAAGCTCCTGCGCCTGCCCGCCGGCTTCTACGACCGCCACGCCTCGGGGGACGTGCAATCCCGGGCCATCAACGACGTCGAGGGCGCCCGGATGATCGCGGGCATCTCGATCGTCATCATCGCCTCCAGCGTCATCCTCTTCTTCTCCAGCCTCGCCGCGATGTTCTCCATCTATCCGCGCCTGGCTTGGATCGCCATGTCGCCGCTGGTCTTCGTGGGCGCGGTCATCGCCTTGGTCAGCCGCCAGGAGTTCCTCCAGTCCGAGCGGGTCCAGGAGCGCCTGGCCGCCCTCAACACCTTGGCCCAGGAGAACTTCTCGGGGGCCCGGGTCATCCGCGCCTTCTCCCGGGAGCCGGCCGAATGCCGCCGCTTCGCCCGGGCTTCCTCCGCCTACAAGAAGGCGGCGCTGTCGGTGGCCGTGCTGGAGGCCCTGGCCTGGACCGCCATGCCGATACTCGTGGAGGCGGCTATCGGCGTGACCCTCATCGTAGGCGGCCTGGGGATCATACGAGGGACGTTCTCGAAAGGGGATTTCGTCGCGTTCACGGCGTACCAGTTCATGCTCTCGTGGCCCGTGATGGTGACGGGGTGGGCGGTCGCCCTGCTTCAGCGCGGAGCGGCCTGCATGGACCGCATCGCGCTCATCCTCGACGAGCCCGAGGCGGAGTCCCCGACCCGGGGTCCGGGCGCCCCGTCTCGGGGTCCGGGCGCACCGGCACCGACCCGGGGCGGCGTCGAGATCCGGGACCTGACCTTCCGATACTCCGCGGACCGCGCGCCTGCGCTGCAGGGAGTCTCTCTGCGCATCGCTCCCGGGGAGCGGGTGGCGGTGGTGGGCCGGACCGGCTCGGGCAAGAGCACGCTGGCGCAGATCCTGCTCGGCCTCTACGCCGCGCCCCGGGGGACCGTGCTCATCGACGGTAGGGACATCAACGACTATCCCCGGAGCGTCCTGCGCGGAGCTTTGGGCGGGGTATTGCAGGACAACTTCCTGTTCAGCGACGCCATCTCGGCCAACATCGCCTTCGGCGCCCGCGGTTCGGCTTCCTCTGATGAGGTGGCCTGGGCCGCGGACAGCGCCCGCCTTTCGGGAGACCTCGCGTCCTTCCCGCAGGGTATCGATCAGGTTATCGGCGAGCGGGGCATCACCCTTTCCGGCGGGCAGAAACAGCGCGTCGCGATCGCGCGGGCGCTCATCCGCCATCCCTGCCTGCTCATCCTCGACGATGCCCTGTCGAGCGTGGACGTGGATACCGAGCGCGCCATCCTGGAGAATCTGAAGGGATATCTCGCGGGCAAGACCTGCCTCATCGTCACCCACCGCTTCTCCTGCGTGTCCTTGGTGGACCGCGTCCTGGTGTTCGACGCGGGTCGGCTCGTGGAATCCGGCACGCATGCCGAGCTCGCGGCCCGGGGGGGGCTCTACACCCAGCTCCTGACGCGCCAGCGTCTGGAAGAGGCGTTGAAGCAGGCATGACCGCCATGGACGACGACGACGACCCGGGCAAGGGCCGCATCGCGGACCTGCGGCTCCTGCGGCGTTTCCTGGGCTATCTGCGGCCCCACCTGGGTCCGGTGGTCTGGAGCGGCTTGCTCCTTTTCGCCGGAATCGGCGCGGAGCTGGCCGCCCCGTTCCTCCTGCGCCAGGCCATCGACGGCCCCGTGGCCGCCGGGGACCCCGAGGGGCTATGGCGCAGCTGCGCCGTCTTCTTCGGGGTGGTCGTGCTCACGGGCATCCTGAAAGGGGTGGAGCACTACACCTCCAACCTGGCGGGCCAACGGGTCATCTACGACCTGCGCACCGAGCTCTTCGGCCACCTGCAGAAGCTGCCGGTCGCCTATTTCGACCGCAACCCGGTGGGACGCCTCATGACGCGCGTGACCGGCGACATCGAGACCTTGAGCGAGTTCTTCTCCTCAGGCCTGATGGGGCTGTTCAGCAGCTCGCTGCTCCTGGTCGCCGCCTTCTCGGCCATGCTTTGGGTCGACTGGCGCCTGACCCTGTGGACCATGGCCGCTTTGCCTCTGGCCATGGGGGTGGCTGCCGCCTTCCGGCACTACGGCCGCAAGGCGCACCGCGACGCGCGCAAGGCCGTGGCCGCCGTGTCCGCCTTCCTCAACGAGAGCATCGGCGGGGTCAAGACCATCCAGATATTCAACCGGGAGGCGGACTGCCTGGCCCGCTTCGACAAGAAGGGGGAGGAGTTCCTCCAGCGCTCGCTCTTCACCGCCCTGGTCTACTCTCTCTTTTGGCCGGGGATCGAGGTTGTGACCACGCTGGCCACGGCCATCCTCCTGTGGTTCGCCGGGAACTCCATCCTGGCCAAGACCATGACCTTCGGCTCCTTCCTGGCCTTCTGGTATCTGGTGCGGAAGTTCTTCGAGCCGTTCTACGAGCTGGCCGACAAGTACAACATACTCCAGGCCGCCATGGCCTCCTCCGAGCGCGTCTTCCGCATACTCGATACGGAACCCGGCATCGCGTCCCCGGCCGCGCCCGCGGCCCCGCCGGTGCGCGGAGAGATCGTGTTCGAGGACGTGGGCTTCTCGTATGACGGCAAGACCCCGGTGCTGCAGGGACTTTCCTTCCGGGTGCGCCCCGGGGAGAAGGTGGCCCTGGTCGGCTACACCGGGGGCGGCAAGACCAGCGTGCTCAGCCTGCTCCTGCGCCTCTACGATGTCTCCTCGGGCCGCATCCTCGTGGACGGGACGGACGTGCGCGAGTACGATCCGCGCGAGCTCCGCCGCCGCTTCGGCATGGTGTTCCAGGACGTCTTCCTTTTCTCGGGCACGGTGGAGGAGAACATCAGCCTCGGCGAGGAACTGCCGCGCTCGGACCTGGAGCGGGCCGTGCTCCAGGCCAACGCGGAGCCCATCGTCGCCCGCCTGCCCGACGGCTATCAGTCGAAGATCCACGAGCGCGGCGCCGCCCTGTCGGCGGGGGAGCGCCAGCTCCTCTCCTTCGCGCGGGCCCTGGCCGCGAGTCCGCCCATCATGGTCCTGGACGAGGCCACCTCCAGCGTGGATGCTGAGACCGAGGGTCTCATCCAGGACGCGATGGGGCGCATCCTCGAGGGCCGCACCGCCGTCATCGTGGCCCATCGCCTCTCCACGATCCGCCGCGTGGACCGGATACTCGTGCTCCATAAGGGGACCCTCCGGGAGGAGGGCACGCACGCGGAGCTCCTGGCCCGGGGCGGGCTCTACGAGAAGCTCTACCGCCTGCAGTGGCAGCCTGCCCCCGCTCGCTGAAACCGCAGCCCGCGGCCGGGTCTGTCCGGAAGCAGTCTTCCCCTGGCTTCAGGGATCCATATGCTCCTAGCGTGTGACGCAGCGCCCGCCTTCCATCCGTATGCAGTTCGGCACATCAGGACCGCCGGGAGATTCTGAAGGCGGCTTCCAGACCGGGGGAGATCGTCCCTCCGTCGTGGACCTCTGCGGCACCGCTTGCGGCGGCGCTGGCGCCGCCCGCAAGGGCGGCACGGCCCGAGGCGGCGGGGCGTTGAGCCTGATCACTTGGGCGGTTGCCTCTTGGAGGTACTGCACGAGGGCCAGCAACGTAACCATATCGGGAAACGCCTCTCCCCGCGAACGCAGCTGGAGCAGTTTCCGGGGCAGCCAGTCGGAGCACTTCCAAAACCCCGCATAGACCTCCAAGTCTCCTGATGTCGAATCTTCCGGCGACAGGTCCGGCCAAACCAGCTCCAGCTCGGTCCGAGAACCCATCAATGTGTCGAGGTCTCCATCCCAAGCGCAGATCATGGAGGTGAAGGCGAACAATTTCTCCTTCGCGGCCGCCCTTCGGCGCCATCTTTCCCTCGCGTTCGCAGACTCTTCCAGGCGCCGCTCCTCCTCGCGCTGGGCGGTCGCGGCGTCCACGGACGCCTTCAAGCGGTCCTGCTGATTCCGGATAGCTGCCAGGCCGTCACGATGCGCCATCCAATCCTTTTCCAGAGCCGGTTCGCCGCCGGGCCGGACGGCGTAGGGATAGTCATTCGAAGAAGGTCCGGCCCGGTAATCCCGGTCGGCGAGCCGCCTCATCCCGGTCCCGACGGCCCCAAGCCAATGCTCTTGACGCCGCTTCTCGATGGCGGCGACCTCTTCCGTCTCCAAGCCGATCTTCGCGGCGGTCTCGAGTTCGGAATCGTAAGCATGCAATTTGTCATAGTCCCCAGCGATCCAGCCATTTGTGAGCTGCGACCAACGCGAATGCTCATAGTCAACTGCGGCCGCCAACGCCGCGGGGCTCCCGAGTTTCCGGCAGCGCTCAAGGACGCGGATCGAGATTACCGCACGACCGTCGTCCAGGATCTTCGACCCGAGTTCTTCGGGGTCGTAGGTCCATTTGAGATGAAGCGTCTCCGCCCCGCGCCTAGCCTCATAGAAGGCCATGTCGCTCTCTTGGATGACCGGGCGGAACGAAGTGGGTTCGCCATGAAAGACGCCTCCCCGCACCCGCCCGGAGTTGGCCCCGCCGCCGACCCCGTACGCATCTTGCGTCGCAGTCACGGCGTCAGCGAAGGCTATTGGGAGTTGTGCTTCAATATCTTCCATCGTCTGAACGACTCTTCTCCAATCCCGCTCAGCTGTGAGGTCGCCTCTCTGGGCATCGGACCGCAATATCGCTTCCTTTGCACGCTCCTTTTTAAGCCGCGTTTGGAGATCGAGGGCATGCCCGATTATCCCCATGAGCTTCTCTCTCTCGACTTCTCCAGGCTTGCATGGATAGTGTCGCCGGCCGGCCAAATTCGCGCCGCAGGAGGTGACTGCACCCCCAGGAACTGAAAGAAGAATCAGGAAAAGGCACAAGGCAGTCACGGCAAGACCTCGATACCAACCGATTGGGAAGGGAGCACACCCAAACACTCTGAATCCATCTCACGATAGTGCCGAATGGTGGCCTCACGACTGACCCCGCGAGCCTCCAAGCGCTTGATGGTGTCCTCATCGGGATGACCGAACACTGGGTGGTCATCCAAGATGACCCATATCCGATACTTCCCAGGTAGCTCAAATCTATGGGACGTCCACAATTCGCTGAACGGTCCTTCCGGCCGAGGCCATAGTTCCGCCGCTCCTGCCGCGATGAGCCGCTCGTGCTCGCTGTTGCTCACCCAGCGCCACGGTCGGCTCAGGAGGGTCTCCCCGGGCGCCAAGGTGACGTCGAGGTCCGCCTCGGCCCTTCGCCGCACCTCGTTGCGGCGGACCCAGTCCTGGATCTCGGCATCCGTCATCTTCTCCGCACCGGGGACCTGGATGGGACGCTTGGTCCGGTCAGCCATCCCCCATTCATCCGCCAAAGTCCCGATGACCAGGCGCTTGGTCGTGCCGTCGGGAAGCGTCGCCTGGAAATCCCAGCGCCCCATGTCGTAGCGCATGCCGTCCTTAAGGAACGACGGCTTTTCCCAGTAGTGGACGGGCTTGCGGCCCCGGTTTTGGATCTCAATCCGGTACCAGAAGGTCTCCCCGACGCGGATGGATTTGTCGCGAGCGAAGAGCACGACCTTGATCTTCTTGTCGAAGGGCTCCGGCTGGAATCCCTTGGGGGCGGGACGCACGAGTTCCTTGCGCTCGGCCGCGCGAACCTGCGCCGCTATCATCTCCGCTTCCTTGTTGAGGCGGGCGCCGTTCGCTAGATCCGGCTTGTACTCGGCGAAGGCCGAAGCCGCGGCCAAGACCAGGAGCAACAACCTCATCGGATGATTATACGCCCTTCCGGAGCAGCCCCTTCGGGTCTTAGGGCCCAGCGGACCCCGGGCCTTTCATCATCCCACCGCGACTCTGCCCAGACGAGGCAGCTCCCTATGCTCCGGAGCATGTCTTAGCGTGTGACGCAACGCCCGCCTCCCATCCGCATGCAGTCCGGCACATCAGGACCGCCGGGAGACTCTTGTCCTGTCTCTGCGCGGCTTGGGCGGTGCCGATGAGAGCCGCCAGCTTGGCCATCTCCGTCGGGGTCCGACCCGGGTCAAAACGTGGCGCAATAGAGGTATACTACGCCCATGCCGTGCGTTGGAGGTGGCCCAGCCATGAAGCAGTTCCTATCCGCCGTGTCCCTCGCTGTCCTCGCCGTTTCCGCCCAGGCCTATTCCGGACCCGCCCTTCTGGGGTCCTCCGAGTTCCGCCTGCCCTCTGTCTCCCAGGTCCGCGTGCTGGCGGCGGAATCGGTCGCAGGGGTCCCGGGCGAAGCCCTGGACAAGGTGACGGACCTGCGCCTCCTGGTCCGCTGCGGCAAGGACAGCCTCTTCGGTTTCGTGGACACCGAGGCGCAGTACCGCGCCTCGGTCGAGCGCTGGACCGGGGTGCTGAACGCGGCCGGCATCAAGCCCGGGACGCCCACATTCAAGGACGGGATGTACGTGCTCCCTTACGACGCGGGCGGCCGCCGCATCCGTGAGTTCATGGCCGAGCCCCGGCAGTTCAAGCCCAAGGACGAGGCCTCCCTGCGGGAGAACATGGGGTTGATGCTCGCCGAGATGCGCAAGGAGGGCTTCCCCATCGTGGCTTCCTACGTGGTGGACGTGGAGATCCTCCTGCCCACCTATTCCATCTACTACCTCACGGGGAAGGATGAGAACGAGGACCACGAGAAGCAGGTCCGCATCCTCAACCGCGGCGACGACATCGACTTCGACATCCTGGAGGGTGCGGGCATCCGCTTCCTGCAGAAGCCCGAGACCTGGATGGGCGTGTACGTGGGGCCGGAGGTCGGCTTCGTGAGCCGCATCGCCAAGACCCTGGAGAGCATCCAGGAGAAGCTCAAGGCCCGGGTGGACTGGCTGGTGGGCCAGGGCAAGGTCATGATCGGCACCCGCATCGGCGAGATCCCGGCCGACGTCTCCGAAGAGTACCGGTACTACGTCAACATCTACTTCTACCAGTAGCTGACGCGGGCTGGGCGGCGAGCCAGGCGGCGCCGCGCACCCCGCTGGAATCCCCGAACTTCGCCTTGACCAGCCGGGTGGCGGCGGGGACATCCATGAACACGTGCTCCGCCCATAGGCGCGGGACGTTCCGGTACAGGCGTTCGATGTTCGACACTCCGCCGCCGAGCACGATGGCGTCGGGATCGATGAGATTGATGACCGAGGCCAGGCCCCGCGCCAGGCGGTCCTCGTAACGCTCCAGGGAGGCCCTGGCTTTCGCGTCTCCGGCTTCGGCCCGGGCGGCGAGCTCGGCGGCGCTCCAGCGCTCATCGGTGCGGGCCTCGTGGTCCCGGCTCAAGGCAGGCCCGCACAGGAAGGTCTCGATGCAGCCGTCCCGTCCGCAGTAGCAGCGGGGCCCCGGCCGCTCGTCGTCCTTGGGTCGCGGGAGGGGGTTGTGCCCCCACTCCCCCGCGATGGCGTTTCTGCCGGTGAGGATGCGCTGGCGGATGGAGATGCCGCCGCCCACGCCGGTGCCCAGGATGACGCCGAAGACGACCGCGGCTCCGGCCGCGGCGCCGTCCACGGATTCGGACAGGGTGAAGCAGTTCGCGTCGTTCTCCAGCCGGACGGGGCGGCCGAGGAGGCGCTCCAAGTCCTTGTCGAGGGGCTTCCCGATGAGGCAGGTGGAGTTGGAGTTCTGGATCACGCCGGTGCCGGGTGCGAGCGCCCCCGGCGTCCCGATGCCGACGGCCGGCGAACGCCGGCCCAATTCGGCTTCGAAACCCTCCACCAGCCCGCGGATGGCTTCCAGGACCGCGGGATAATCCCCCTTAGGCGTCGGGACGCGGCGGCGCAGCAGTTCCGCGCCGGAATCCTCGATCGCCAGGGCTTCGATCTTGGTCCCCCCGAGGTCGATGCCGATGAGCATGGCTAGCAGGCCAGGGCCGCGACGCGTTCCGCGATGGCGAGGGCCGCGGTCAATCCGGGCGATTCGATCCCTATGAGATTGATCCAGCCGGGGAGGCCGCGGGCGGACTCCTCGGCGATGACGAAATCCCGGAAGCCGCCCTCCGGCCCGGAGAGTTTGGGGCGTATGCCCGCGGTGTCCGGGTCGAGGTCCTCGGGGGCCAGCCCGGGCCAGTAGCGGGACGCGGCCGCGTGGAACGAGGCGCGCAGGGCCGGATCCACATCGTAGTCCAGGGAGTGGACGAAGGCGCTGTCCGGGCCCAGACGCACCCTTCCTTCGCGGTCCGGGGTCAGGTGGACGCCGAGCCCGTGCGCTTCCGGCACGGGATAGACGAGATGCGGCAGGGGGATGGGCCGGCGGCAGCGGAAGTAGCAGCCCTTGCACCAGTGGAGCCGGTAGCTGGCCTCGTCGATGCCGATCCCGGCGAGCTCGGCGACCCGGTCCGAGTGCAGGCCGGCGGCGTTGACCACGACGGGGGCGCACAGCCGCTCGCCCGAGGGGCCGAAGGTCAGGACCCAGCCCTCCGGCCGTCGTTCGACCGCCGTGAGCGGGGAGCCGAACAGGAAGATCGCGCCCGCGTCCGTCGCCTTCCCGAGGAGATGGCGCATGAGCTCCTCGGAATCCAGGATGCCGGTCTCCGGGCTCCAGAGGGCGGCCGCGGCCCGGAGTCCCGGGACCAGGCGCCTGGTTTCGGCCCCATCCAGGAGCCGCAGCCCCTCGGCCCCCGCGGCTTCGGCGCCGCGCCGGAGGCGCTCGAGAGCCGGTTCTTCCGATGGGTCGGCCGCGACCACGAGCTTCCCGGTCTTGCGGACGAAGATCCCGGCTTCGCCGGCCAGGGCGTAGAGCCGGCGCCGCCCTTCGTGGCAGAGCAGGCTCTTCAGGCTCCCGGGCGGGTAGTACAGTCCCGCGTGGATGACCTCGCTGTTGCGGCTGGAGGTCTCCACTCCGTGGCGGGCATGGGATTCCAGGACCACGACGCTGCGGTCCGGCCGGGCGAGCCGGGCCGCGGCCGCGAGCCCCACCACACCGGCCCCGACGACTGCGATGTCCACCCGTTCCATCGGTTCAGAAGGAGTAGTTGATGTCCATGAAGACGTTGGACCCTTCCTGCCCCCAGCCCAGATCGATGGAGCCCACGACCTGGGGCCGGGCCACCGCGCGCACCGCGATGCCGTAGACGGGCCGGCAGTAGCGGCTGGCCATGCGCTTGGGGGTGCTGAACACGGTGCCGAGCTCCACGAAAGGGGCCAGTTCGATGTCGGTGGACACCCCGGAGACGCCCACCCTGTAAACGGTCACCCGTTCCTCCAGGGACGCGGTCCACATCCCCTTGTCGATATAGCGGCCGTCGCCGTAGGCGCGGTGGAGCTTCTTTCCGCCCAGGGAGGGCATCAAGTGGAAGGGGGCGTCGCCGATGATCTGCTCGTAGCGCAGCCGGGCGGCCGTCGCGTGCTTGGCGGCCGGGTCCGGTTTCCAGAAGGCGCGCAGATCGGTCCCGTAACGCTGGAAGGCGTACTCGCTGCCCCAGTCGGTCTGGGAGTTCTCGATCATGATCTTCGCGTATACCCCGCGGGAGGTCGTCACCGCCTCGTCGCGGGTGTCGTAGTCGATGTAGAGCTGGAATTCGGCGTCCTGGTGCCAGTGGTCCGGCGTGACCTCGGGGAAGCTGACGCCGATGTCGGGCAAGTCGTCGATGACGCCGGCCGCGAGGCGCACCCCGGCCAGCTGATGCGCGAAGTTGAAGCGCAGGCCGCTCTCGGGCAGGATGGGCAGTCCCAGTCGGAAATTATAGAGAGCGGTCTTGCGCGTGAAGTTGGATTCCGCGCCGCGCGGGGAGTCGGGGCCGATGCCGTAGAAGCGTTTGGACCCGTCCACGTCGTACTGGACCTTGGCCGTGGCCGCGATGTCCCGGCCCAGGAAGTCCATGTCCTCGAACTGGAGCATGGCTTCCCGGTCCTCCGCCTTGGAGATGGAGGCGCGGGCCTGGTAATTAGCCTTCGTCGTGGGGTAGTAGTAATAGCGGTAGGTCGGCACGAACCCGAAGGTCTTGTTGTGAGTCACCGACGGCGCGTGGATGTGCCGGATGCGGGTCTCGTCCTTCCCGTGGAGCACCAGGATGGGCATGACCCCGTAGGTGAAGCCGCGGTTCGGGTTGGTGTCCACGATGGGCAGGCGTATGAACATCCCGTTGCGCAGGGATCCCATGAGCAGGGAGACCGGGAAAGGGTGCTTGGGCAGGGGCGCCTCGAGTTCCGTCGGGTACTTGGCGGGCGGAACGGCGGCCTCCGGCTCCCGGATGAGGGGCGCCTCCTTCACGGGGCGCGTGGGCTTGGGGAGGGCCTTGAGCGGGGACCGCAGCTTCCGGAACTTCTTCTTCGGGGGGGTGGCCGGCGTATCCGGCCAGGCCGCCGGCGCGGCCGCCAGGGCCGGGAGCAGCAAAGCCAGGATGCAGTGGAGCAGGCACGCGCGCTTCATCGCCAAGGATGGATAGTCTAACAAAGCGCGGAGAGCCGTTCGAGGCTCCAGCGCGCCTGCTCGGCCAGCACCGGGTCCGCGCTGCGCGCGAATCCCTCCAGGATCGGAGCGAACCGGCGCTCGCCGGAGTTGCCCATGGCCAGAAGGACGTTGCGCAGGAAGGCCGCATGGCCCGTCCGCTGCAGCGGGGTTCCCCGGTAGGCCGCCGCGAACGCGTCCGGGCTCAGCCGGGCCGCCGCGTCCAGGTCCAGGCCGGGGGAGCGCTCGGCGCGCAGGGCGGGCTCCGGCGGGGAGAAGCGGTTCCAGGGGCAGGCTTCCTGGCAGGCGTCGCAGCCGAACACCCGGTCGCCGTGGGCCGGGCGCAGGTCCGCGGGGATGGAGCCCTTCCGGTGCTCGACCGTGAAGTAGGCGATGCAGCGGGAGGCGTCGAGCACGCGAGGGGCGGAGAGGGCGCGTGTGGGACAGGCGTCGAGACAGCGCGTGCAGGTTCCGCAATGCTCGGCCGCCGGCGGATCGTAGTCCAGCTCGAGGTCTGTCGCCAGTCCCGCCAGGAAGAAGTAGGACCCCAGGCGCCGGGAGATCAGCATGGCGTTCTTCCCGACCCAGCCGATGCCGGCCAGGCGGGCATGGAGCCGCTCGAGGACCGGGCTGGTGTCGACGAAGACGCGGCCCTCGGCTCCGGGGACGGCGCCGCGCAGCCACGACAGGAGGGATTCCATGCGTCCGCGCAGGACGTCGTGGTAGTCGGGAGGCAGGCAATAGCGGGAGAGGCGCCCCTGCCCCGGAAGCGTCGCCGCGGGCTTGCCGTCCGAGTAGCTGAAGGCGCACAGCGCCACGGAGCGGGCCTTGGGGAACCAGCGCGCGACGGCGTCCCGCTGTTCCGGCCGGCGCTCCATGTAGGTCATGCCGGCGTGCATGCCGCGGGCCAGCCACTCCCGATACGCGGCGGCCCCACCCGGCAGGGCCGGGTCCGGGGCCGCGGGTGCGATGCCGACCGCGTCCGCGCCCAGGGAACGCGCCCGGGCGCGCAGGGCGGCGGTCAGAGCGCGGGTTCCGTCTTGAGGATCTTGAATTTCTTCTTTCCCGCCGGGAGGTCGACCACCACCTCTTCGCCGACCTTGTGGCCGAGGATCCCCTGGGCGAGCGGGGAATCCACGGAGATGCGCCCCGAGGCCGGGTCGGACTCGGAGGCTCCGACCAGGGTCCAGGACCATTCGCTGTCGGATGTCGTCTCTTTCAGGATCACCTTCACGCCGATCTGGACCTCGCCCTCCTTGATCTGGAGCTCGTCGATGAGGCTGGCGGAGGAGAGCTGGTCCTGGATGCTGTCCATGCGCTTGAGCGTGTCGGCCATCCGTTCCTTGGCCGAATGGTATTCGGCGTTCTCCTTGAGGTCGCCTTTCTCGGCCGCCTCGCCGATCTCCCGGGAGAGCAGGGATTTCTGCTTCATGAGGACGGCCAGGTCCTGCTGTAGCTTGCCATAGCCGGCGCGGGTAATATAGTTCCTGCTCATGATCATGCCTCGTATGTCAGGGGAGAATCGGGCAAATAAATAGCCCCCGCTGTCCGGGGGCAACCATAGTATAGCATGAAATCAGCAGGCGTCAAGCCCTAGAAAGTCATAATTTCTCAACACTTTCCCCACATGGCCGTCAAAGCCGCAACCAGGGAGCGCAGGACGCTGCGGACGTCCATCTGCCGGCCTGTGAGCCCGCGGATCGAGGCCGGTGGGAAGGCGGCTTCCGGCATGGAGGCGGGAACGGGATTATTCACGTTGACCCCGATCCCGATGACCATCCAGTGCAGTTCGTGCTGCGTTCCGGAGGCTTCTATGAGGATGCCGCAGAGCTTGCTCGGCCGGGTCTGCCCCGGGGGGACGGCCAGCACGTCGTTGGGGAGCTTCACCCGCATGCGCAGGCCGCTCAGCTTGCCGAGGGTCCGGGCGCAGGCTCTCCCCGCCTGCACGCTCATGCGCGCGAGCTCCGCCGGCGCGACGCGGGGGCGCAGTATCAAGGAGAAGTAGAGGCCGCCCTCGGCCGAGCTCCAGCGGCGGTCCATGCGGCCGCGGCCGCGGGTCTGCCGGTCGGCCCAGACCAATGTCCACGCCGGAGCGCCCTCGTCGGCGAGCCGGCGGGCCAGGGTCTGCGTGGAGGCGAGGCGGCGCCGGTGGATGATCCGCCGCACGCCGGGGAGGCGGAGCGGGGCCTTCACGGGTCGAGCTTCAGGCTCAGGTCGAGCGCGGGCGCGGAATGGGTCAGCCGTCCCACCGATATCCGGTCGGGGCCCAGGCGGGCCAGGGCGGTGACCGAGCGCAGATCGACCCCGCCGGAGACCTCGACGCGCGTCTTCGGGGAGCGCTCCCGGATGAAGCGGATGTTGCGCCGCAGTACCGCGCGGGGCATGTTGTCGAGCAGGATCAGGTCGGCCCCCAGCGCCAGGGCGAGCCGCACCTCGGCCGCGTCGCGGGCCTCGATCTCCACCGGGACGCGGGGGTGCCGGCGGCGGAAGGCGCGCAGGCGCCGAACGACCGCCGGTGACGGGATGCCGGGGTCGCCGGGACCCTCCAGTCCCCAGCCGGTCAGGTGGTTGTCCTTGAGGAGCACCATGTCGTGGAGCCCCATGCGGTGGTTGCGGCCTCCCCCCGTCCGGACCGCGTACTTCGCGAGCGCCCGCCAGCCCGGGAGGGTCTTGCGGGTGTCGTAGACGCGAGCCCGCGTCCCCCGGACCCGGGCCGCGTAGCGGTCCGTCAGCGTGGCGATCCCCGAGAGGTGCTGGAGGAAGTTCAGGGCCGTCCGCTCCGCGGTCAGGATCCCGCGCGGGCCGCGGATGCGGCAGAGCACATCCCCGCGGCGGATCCGGTTCCCGTCGCGGAACCGCCAGCGCAGACGGGCGGAGGGGCAGGCCCGGCGGAAGACCTCGTCGGCCAGGGCGCGGCCGCACAGGATCCCTTCCGCCTTGGCCACGATGCGCGCCGAGTAGCTGCGGGCCGGCGGCAGAAAGCGCAGGGTGGTGAGGTCCCCGCGCCTGCCCAAGTCTTCCCGCAGAGCTCTTCGTACCAGGTCCCGGGTCTCAGGGTCGATGCGCACGGCTCCTCCTTCGCGGACGGGCCTCTCCCGCCCCCGCGGGGCGGGGGGTCTTCCCCTTGCCCGTCATGTCGCGCAGTTCGAACAGGTGGTCGCGCAGCATGGCGGCCAACTCGAAATCCAGGGCCTCCGCCGCTTCCTTCATCTGCCGCTCCAGGGTGTCGATGAGGTGCGGGATGTTCTTGGGCGTGAGCGGGACGGTCGCGGAGGCGCGCCGGAGAATCTGCAGCCCCTCGCGCTTGGCTTTCGACTGGAACTCGGCCAGGTCCTGTATGGCCTTGCGCACGGTCTTCGGGGTGATGCCGTGCTCCCGGTTGTGCGCCTCCTGGAGCACGCGGCGGCGGTCCATCTCGCCCATCGCGCGGCGCATCGAGCCCGTGACCTTGTCCCCGTAGAGGAGGACTTCCCCGCCCACGTTGCGCGCGGCTCGTCCCGAGATCTGGATCAGGGTCGACTCGCTGCGCAGGAAGCCCTCGTTGTCGGCTCCCAGGATGGCGACCAGGGAGACCTCGGGCAGGTCCAGCCCTTCCCGCAGGAGGTTGATCCCCACCAGGACGTCGAAGTTCCCCTTGCGCAGGTCCTGGAGTATCTCGATGCGGGTGAGGGAATCGATGTCGGAGTGCAGGTAGCGCACGCGCAGCCCCTTGCGGGTGAGGAAATCCGCCAGGTCCTCGGCCGTGCGCTTGGTCATGGTCAGGACCAGGCAGCGTTCCTTGCGGGCGACCTTCTCCGCGATGCGGCCGATGAGGTGCGGGATCTGCCCTTCCGTCGGGTGGACGCTCACCGGCGGGTCCACCAGGCCGGTCGGCCGGATGACCTGCTCGACGATCTCCCCCCGGGTCATCTGGAGCTCGTAGGGCCCGGGCGTCGCCGAAACGTAAATGGTCTGGGGGGCGAGGTCGCGGAACTCCGGGAACCGGAGCGGGCGGTTGTCGAGCGCCGAGGGGAGGCGGAAGCCGAAATCCACCAGGGTCTGCTTGCGGGAGCGGTCCCCCTCGAACATGCCGCGCACCTGCGGGATGCTGACGTGGGATTCGTCCACGAAAAGGAGGTAGTCCTTTGGGAAGTAGTCGAGCAGGCAGAAGGGGCGGGCCCCTGGGGGGCGCCCGGTCAAGTGGCGCGAGTAGTTCTCCACCCCGTTGCAGAAGCCGAGCTCCCGGAGCATCTCCAGGTCGTAGCGGGTGCGCTGTTCGAGGCGCTGGGCTTCGAGCTCATGCTTCCCGGAGCGCAGCTCGGCCGTCCGCTCCAGCATCTCATGCTCGATGGTGACGAGCGCGCGCTCGAGCTCGGGGGGCTTGGTGACGAAGTGCTTGGCGGGGAATATCAAGGCCCGCTCCAGGTCGGAGAGCTTGTCCCCCGTGAGGGGGTGGACCTCGGAGATCCCGGCCACGACGCCGCCATCCAGCCGGACCCGCAGGGCGTTGTCCTCGTAGGCCGGGAAGACGTCCACCACGCCGCCTTTCACGCGGAAGCGGCCCGGGAGGAACTCGACCTCGTTGCGCTCGTAGTGGCTGGCGACCAGGGCGTTCAGCATCTGCGTCCGGCCCATGGGGCCGCCGACTTCCAGCCGGAGGCAGGAGTCCTGGTAGTTTTTCGGGGAACCGATGTTGTAGATGCAGGAGACCGAGGCCACCACGATCACGTCCCGCCGCGACAGGAGGGAGCTCGTGGCCTTGAGGCGGAGCTTGTCGATGTGCTCGTTGATCGAGGCGTCCTTCTCTATGTAGGTGTCCGTGGAGGGGACGTAGGCCTCGGGCTGATAGTAGTCGTAGTAGGAGATGAAATACTCGACCGCGTTGCGCGGGAAGTAGGCCTTGAACTCGGCGTAGAGCTGGGCCGCCAGCACCTTGTTGGGGGAAAGGATCAAGGCGGGCCGGTCCAGCCGTTCGATGACCTTGCCCACCGAGAAGGTCTTGCCGGAGCCGGTGACTCCCAGGAGGACCTGGTCGCGCTTGCCGCCCAGAACTCCCTCGGCGAGGGCGGTGATGGCCGCAGGCTGGTCCCCGGCCGGCTCGAAATCGGATATCAGGCTGAAACCCATTATTGTCAGGAAATTAAATCAAAAATCCGGGGGGACAGCCATCGCGGCAGTGGAGTGATAGGCCTTTGGGCCTATTTGCGGCTGGGCCCTTTCCCGGGCCGCGTGGGCCCTGTCGGCCCTGACCGGAAGGCGGCGTCCAGGCTAGACTATGGGCAGGGATAAGAACATGATGTACCTCCGATTCATCATCTGCTTGAGCGTGGGGCTCCTGGGACTGGGCATGTTCCTGAAGGCCCTCTTCGACGGCCCCCTGTACGATTGGGACCTCGTGGCCGACTTCAAGAAGATGGCCTCGGACATCTCCCGCAAACGCCGCTACGTGCAGATCGACATGGCGCCCAACGAGAACTCAGTGCGGCTGGCGTCCGCCGTCGTGGCCGAGCGCCGGCGCGTCGCCAGGACGCGCGACCTCCTGCCCTCCGACATCTCGGCGACCCCCAGCAACATCGCCCCGCGGCATCCCGCCGACCTCATTCCCACCCTCAATTAAGGTTTTGATATGATGGGCGAGGGACGATGAACATCCTCGGCATCACCTGCTACGTGCACGACTCCGCGGCCTGTCTGATCCGGGACGGGAAGCTCGTGGCCGACGTGGAGGAGGAGCGGCTCAACCGCGAGAAGCCCAGGGCAGTCCGAACCGGGATCTCTGCCTGGCTGGAGGGTTGTTCCTGAACTGCAACCTCAACGCGGCCATCCAGGCCGCGGGCTTCTACCAGCGCTGTTTCGTCCCGCCCTTCCCCTCGGACGCCGGCGGGGCCGTGGGCGCGGCGCTATATGCCGCTTTCGGCGCCGGGCGCGAGCGCTTCATCCCCGCCGCGGAGCCCTTCTCCCCTTTCTTGGGTCCCGAGTACGGCGACGCCGAGATCGCGGCGGCCCTGGGCGGGAGCGGATTGTCCTATCGGCGGGTGTCCGACCCGGGGGAGGCCGCCGCGCGGGCCCTGGCCGAACGCAAGGTCGTCGGCTGGCTGCAGGGGCGGGCTGAGTCCGGTCCCCGGGCCCTGGGGGCGCGGTCCATCCTGGCCAACCCCATGGACCCGGGCATCCAGGAGTACCTGAACGCCAAGATCAAGAACCGCGAGTTCTTCCAGCCCTTCGCCCCCCTGATCACCGAGGGCGCCGCCCTGAAGTACTTCCACCTGGAGGCGCCCCTGCCCAGCAGCGTCCTCTACATGCTCCTCACGGTCGACGTGCGCAAGGAGTACCGGGAGCGCCTGCCGGGCATCACCCATGTGGACGGGACCGCTCGAGTCCAGGTCCTGCGCCGGGAGTGGAGCCCCCGTCTCTACGCCCTGCTCCGGGAGTTCGAGCGCCTGACCGGGTTCGCCGTCGTGATCAACACGAGCTTCAACCAGCACGAGCCCATCGTGTGCTCGCCGGCCGACGCGCTGAAGACCTTCCGCGCCTCGGGCCTGGACCTGCTCGTGATGGGCGGGATCGTCGTGGAGCCTCCCGTCCGCCGCGACGCCCCTCAGCGCCAGTCCCGCTCCAGCGCGGCCTCGATGAGCGGCAGCGGGATCGCCCCGTAGGAGAGCACCCGGTCGTGGAACTGCTTCTCTGAGAAGCGCGCGCCCAGGCGCTCCTTCTGCCGGCCCTTGATGCGCAGTATCTCCAGGCGGCCCAGGGCGTAGCTCATGGACTCCATGGGGTCGAGCAGGGCGTACAGGCGCGCGGCCCGGGCCGCGTCCGCCCGGTCGAGGCCGAGCGACTCGGCCAGGACGCGCGCCCCGCGGGCCAGGCTCCAGCCCTCGGCGTGCAGTCCCATGGCCACGCGCGCCCGGACCAACTGCCAGTAGCGTTCGTAGAGCATGAGCAGCCGCCCGCCGTCCTTCAAGAAGCCCGAATCCGCCAGCACGCCTTCCATGTAATGGGCCCAGCCCTCGCCGAGGAAATAGTCCCAGAATATGCGGCGGATGGGGGCCGGGTGCTCCTTCTGCCGCGAGAGCTGGAGATGGTGCCCCGGCGTCGCCTCATGCAGGGCGGTGAGGTCGATGATCTCGGGCACGCCGTAGGTCGCCAGCCAGCGCTCCACCTCGGCCGGGGCTGCGCCGGGCGGAGGCAAGGTGACGAACACCTGCCCGTCGCGCGTGGGCCCCAGGGGCAGCGGGCCGTCGTAGGCCGCTTCGGTGATGGAGCTCCGGAGGTACTCTGGGGTCGCCAGCACGGTCACTTCTCCCGCCGGCGGGGTGGCGATGCCCGCGTCCGCGATGTGCCGCCGGGCGCGGGCGATGGCGGCGCGGTACGCGTCTAGGATCTCCTCCAGTTTCAGAGGCTTGCGTCCGGCGGCCGACACGGCGTCGCGCCAGGAGCGTCCCGGGAACAGGCGCGCGGCCAGGTCCTTCAGTTCGCCCAGGGTCGCGGCAGCCTGCTCCTCGGCCAGGGACCTGAGCCCGTCCAGGGTGGCCTGGGGCAGATGCGAGCGCAGGGCCTCCTCCACCGCTTTCCGTCCGGCCGCCCAGCCGCCGCCGGGGCGCGGCTGGCGCAAGGCCGACTCGAACCGGCCGAGCTCCCGGCGGGAGGCCGCGACGGCGCGGCGGATGCGGGCGTCCTCGGAGGGCAGGAGGGCGGCGAGGACACGCTGGGTCTCGTCCAGAAAGACCCGGACGCCCGCGGCTTCCTCCAGGGCGGCCTCGGCCGCGATGCGCGGCGCGGTTTCCGCTTGGCGGCGCCCCTGCCGAAGGACCTTCGGGTACTGCTCCAGGCGCGCCAGGGCCGCGGCGGCGCGCCGTTCGACCGGGGCGTAGTCCTTGGTGAGCTGCATGGAGATCGTCTCCAGTGGGGAGGTGAGGAAGGTCCCGACCTCCGGCTCGCCCGCTCCCATCTGTCCGGAAAGGAGCAGGTGGTCGACGGCGTCCTCGCGCGAGAGCCGCTCCGCGGGGATGCGGTCCAGGGCGCGGGAGACCCGGCGGTAGAAGGCGTCCCGGCGCGCGCGGCTGCGGGAGTCGTGCGCCGTCAGGACGCCGTCCCCGGAGTGGATGCCGAGATAGCTGGCCGCCTCGGGATCCACCCCGGCGAGTCCGTCGAGGTAGAGCTGGACCGCGGCCTGGAACCGGTCCGTCGCTTCCGGGTCGGCGTCGGTCCCCTGCAGGCGCCGCATGCTTTCGAAGAGCGTGTGGACGCGTCCGCGGTCCGCGGCCGGCAGACCGCGGGTGGCCCGCGGCGCCCGGCGGCCGGGCGGGGAAGAGACGGCGCGCGGGGCAAAGCGGAGCAGCGCCGCCCGCGGGGCGGCGGACGTCCTCGGCAAAGGGGCCGCGGTCGGGGTGATGGCGGCTTCGGGCAGGAAGAGGCCCGGAGAGGCGAAGGGGGCTGGTGCATGGGCCGCGAGTCCGGGTGAGAGGAGGGATAGGGCGGAAGCGGCCGCGCCGGCCCCGGCCGGTCCCACCGGGACGGCAAGACCCGCGGCCGCGGATACCTGACGCGGCGCGGTCTGGGCGAGGGACGGACTCGCCAGCAGCATGCTCAGCCAGACTACGATCATTCTCTGGGGATAGGATGCCCTGGGTCTCGGTCCGGCCCCAGGGCCGAAGGGGGAGCGCCGCCGCCGCAATGGGCCCAGCCCGTTTGGGACCTCCCGCCGGAGTGCTATACTTCCGCTGGTGAAGCCTGCGCGCGAGCAGAAGACCGCCGACCCCGGCGGTCTCCGAAGGATCGCCCCCATCCTGGCGGGACTCATGGTCGTCCAACTCTGGGCCGGGATCTCTTTCATCCGTTCGGCCGCTCCCACCTACGATGAGCCGGTGCATCTGACCGCCGGATATTCTTACTGGAAGACGGGGCGCTACCGCTTGAACATCGCGGACCATCCGCCCCTGGCGGAGATGCTCGCGGCCGTCCCCCTCCTCGTCCTGGATCCCGTGCTTTCCCTCTCGCACCCGGATTGGATCCAGATGCGGCGCTATCCCTTCTCCGATTTCTTCCTGTATCATAACCGGGTCCCTCCGGGGAAGCTGCTCGATTCGGGACGGATCTTCCTGTTCGTCCTGCTCAGCCTCCTTCTGCTTCCCGCCCTGGCGCTCTGGGGGTTCCGGCTGGGTGGTCCCGTCGCGGCCGCGGGAGCGGCGGGGGCCGCGGTCTTCTGTCCGGTCCTGGTCTCGAACCTGGCGCTGGTCACCACCGACGGAGCCTCCGCGGTGCTCTTCTTCCTGGTCCTCTGGCTCCTGTCCGGGGAGCGGCGCGGCGCCCGGGAGTGGGCCGCGGCCGGCGCCTGCGCCGGTCTCGCGCTGGCCTCGAAGTTCAACATGATACTGCTGGGGCCGATCGCCGTCGGGATGCTCCTCCTCGAACTCGGCCCCGGCCGGTCCCCGGGTAGCGTCCCGCGCATCCCCTGGCGGGGGGCCGCGCTCTTCGCGTTCTGCGCCTTCGCGGCCCTGGCCCTGGCTTACCGCTTCACCCAGCTGCCGCTGTTCTGGTACGGCCTGCGGGACACGCTCGCGCGCATGGATTCGGGCCGGGCCTCGTTCCTGCTGGGCCGGCACTCCAACACCGGGTTCGCGCTCTATTTCCCGGCGGCATTGGCCGTGAAGACGCCGATCCCCATCCTCCTGCTCGGGTTCGGGTCCGCCGCGTTCGGCCTCTTCAGCTGGCGCCGCAAGCTGCTCTGGGTCATCCTCCCCCTGGCCGCCTATTTCGCCTCGGCCCAGCTGTCCAAGGTGCAGATCGGGGTCCGCCACCTGCTCCCGATGATGCCGCTGTTGGCCCTCCTGGCGGGCTGGGGCGCTTCCCGGCTCTGGTCCCTCGGGAACCGGTGGCGCGCCTTCGTCGCCGTCCTGGGTGTCTGGCTGGCGGCATCCGCCTTCCGCGTCCATCCCCATTATCTGGCCTATTTCAACGAGGGGGCCGGCGGCCCGGCGGGGGGGTACCGCTGGCTGGTGGACTCCAATCTGGATTGGGGCCAGGACTTGAAGGGTCTGGGGGATATCCTGAAGGAGATGGGCGACCCTCCGGTCTACCTGTCGTATTTCGGCACCGCGGACCCGGCCGCCTACGGCATCCGCTTCGTCCCGGTGGTCAAGAACTGGAACGTGCCCCGGGACGGGGACGCTGTGGATCCCGCGGCGTCCGGACGCGTCCTCTTCGCGGTCTCGGCCACCAACCTCCAGGCGCAATACATCACGGACAAGACCGTCTTCGACTGGCTCAAGCCGAAGCATCCCATCGCCGTGGCGGGCCACAGTATCTTCCTGTACGACCTGAGCGCCGACCCCGAGGGCCGCGGACATCTGGCCGGGCTCCTCGCGCTGGAGGGACACCCGCGCGCGCCCGCGTTATCGAAGAGTCTGATGTCACTCGCCCCTCCCCACGGGAGGGGCGAGTAGCGGGTGGGGCAGAGCTCTGTTACAATAGGGCCGTCCATGGATCCCATCGTGATGCCCGAATTGCGGCGCCGTCTGCGCTCCTGGCGGCTGCAGAGGCTCTCGTCTTTGGCCCTCGACGGAGTCCTGCGCTGGCTTTCGGCCGCCGCGCTCGCGCTCCTGGCCGCGTGGGCCCTCGATCACCTGCTGGGGCTCCGGCAGGAGGTCCGGCTCGGCATGTTCCTGACCGGCTGCGCCGCCCTGGCCGCCGCGTTCTATTCATTCCTCCTGCGCCCCCTGCGGCTCCTCGCGGCGCGCCGGGTCCTGGCCGCGATCGTCGAGCGGCATCCCGGCTTGAGGCCCTATCTCGGCTCGGCCTGGGAGCTGTCGCGGTCCGGGGCGCGCGGCCGGGTGTCCGAGGAGCTCATTCGCGAGCATCTGCGCCGGACCGACGCCCTGCTCCGGGGCCTGCCTCAGGAGACGGCGTTCTCCCTGCGGCCCTCCGGCCGCACCGTCCGCGGCTGCACCGTGGTCCTGGCGGCCTGGGGGCTGGGCCTGCCCTGGCTGCTCCAGGGAGTGGTCCGGTTCGACCGGATAGTGACTCCCTGGCGGGACATCCGGCTGGAGACGCTCGCGGAGATCGAGCCGGGCAGCCGCAAGACCGCGTGGGGGGAGCGGGTGCGCATCTCGGCCCGCTGGAAGGACGCGCGGTCGGAGCCCCTCGTCCTGTCCGTGCGCAGCGACCTTCCGGGCTCCCGCTGGGAGGCGGTTCCCTGGGACCGGCCCGACAAGGAGGGCTTCTCGTATCTCGCCGAGGGACTGGTCTCCCCGCTGGAATACCGCGTCACCTTCCGCGACCTCCGCTCCCGGACCTATCGCCTGACCCCGGTCCCTTTCCCGCGCCTGAAGGGGGTCCGGGCCCGGGTCCGTCCCCCCGGCCTCGGGGGAGAGGAGAAGGAGATCGCGCTGGAGGACGCGGGTGAGATCGCGGCCCTGCGCGGCAGCTGGGTGTCGGTTGCGGGCCGGCCGGACCAGCCCCTCGCCGCCGCGGGACTCGCGGTCTCGCACCTGAGTTCCCGGGTCGCCATGAAACGTCTCCCCGACGGGCGGTGGGAAGCCGGCTTCCCCTTCAGTGAGAACGGGACCCTCAAGCTCGAACTCGTCGGGACGGAGGGGACGTCCGACCCCGCCCCCATGGCCTATCCCCTGCGGGTCCTGGAGGATAAGCCGCCCGTCGTGGACCTGCTGTCCCCGGCCTTCGACGTCGAGATGAGCCCGCGCGAGAAGCTGCCCGTGACCTTCGAGGCGCGCGACGACTACGGGCTCTCGTCCTTGGCGCTGGTCTATCGGGTGAACGGGGGCACGGAATTGGTGGTGACCCTCAAGGGGACGGCGGCTCGGCCCACCCGCCTGGTGAGCGACTATGACTGGGACCTCTCGCGGCTGCCGGCGGGTTCCCGGGTGGACTTCCGCCTCCGGGCCGCGGACACCGCCCGCCCGGCCCCCCAGACCGCCTACTCCGCGCCGGGGGTGGTGGTCCTCATCGACTTCGAATCCCAGCACCTCCACACGCAACGGCAGTGGCTGGGGGCCGAGGCCGCGCTGGGAAAGCTGGCTGAGCGCGAGGGTGAGATGCGCCGCCTGTCGGAGGAGGCCGCGAAATCCGATCCCGCCCAGCAGGCCTCCCGGCTCGACGAGCTGCAGATCGTCGGGGCCGCCCTGTCCCAGGAATGGTCCGACACGGCGCAGGGCCTGGACGCCTTCGCCAAGTCCATGGCGGAGGACCCCTACGCCAACCCGGGCATGGCGGAGAGCGCGGGGGCCTTGTCCCAGGCGCTCCAGGGACTCAAGGAGCGCGAGTATCCCGCGGCCCGCGAGGCCGAGCGGAAGAAGGATTGGCCCGAGGCCGCGCGGCGGCACAAGGAGCTGGAGGAGCGGGTGCGGCGCGCCGCCGAGATCCTCAACGCGGGGCGCGAGGTCCAGGCCATGCAGGACTTCTGGGCCGAGGCGAACCGCATGGACCAGGCCGGCTCCGAGATCTCCGGGGCGCTCGATAAGCTGGCCAAGGGCGGCAAGGCCCCCACGGCCGAGGAGAAGCGCCGTCTCGACGAGGCGCTGGGCAACCTGCGCCGACAGATGGAGGCCATGTCCAAGGCCATCGAGTCTTTGCCCAAGGTGGACCCCGAGTCCTCGCGGGCCCAGGCGCGCCGCGTGTACTCGGTGCCTCTGCAGGCCGCGAGCCGGTCCATGGACGCCTTGCAGGAGGCGCTCGCGCGCGGGGATTACGCGGCCGCGGCCCGGATCGCCTCCCAGCTTTCGGAGCAGCTCGCCCAGGTCCAGAAGACCATCGCGTCGGCCGCGCAGTCTTACGCCCAGGAGGCGGGGAACTCCCCTTCCCAGCGGGTGGAGGAACTCGAGCGGTTGTGGAAGGAAGCGGCCGAGGCCCAGGCCCGCGGCCTGGGCCTGACCGGGGAGATCGAGGACCAGAAGATCCAGGAGCGGCTTCGGGCCCAGTCCGACCTCCTGCGCGCGCTGGAGGCCGAGCAGCGCGCGGCGCTCGGCGACGCGGCCGCGCTCGGCCCGGCCATGCCCGAGGAAGCTGCCCGCTGGATGCGGGGCGTGCTCGCGGAGTTCCAGCGCGCCAAGGTCCGCGAGGCGCCCAAGCTCCTCGACTACACCGTCCATCGGCTCCAGGTTCAGTCCGCCCGCCTGCGGCGGCCCGACGGCGGCGCTTCCCCCGAGGCGGAGGGCCTCGACCGTCTGGCCGAGCGGGAGGCCGGTATCCTGGAGCGCTTGCAGCGGGGCGCGCCCGCGCCCGCCATGACTGAGGAGCGGCTCTCCCAGATCATGGCCGACGCCGCGGTGCAGCGGCAGGCGCGCCGGAAGGCGTCCGAGGTCGAGGCGGCCATCGAATCCATCGCGAGCGATTTCGGGATGGCGCCCGCGGCGGCGCTCGACGCGGTGCGCGCGGCCCAGGCCGAGCAGGTCTCGGCCGAGGGGGCGCTGGGAGTCCAGGATACCGAGAAGGCGCGCGGGCACCAGCAGAAGGCCCTCGAGCTGCTCGACCAGGGGAAGAAGTCCTGCTCTGAGAGCATGGCCCAACAGCAGTCCATGGCGCAGGGCGCCGCCGCTCCGTTCAGCCGCCAGCGGGGCGTGGCCCGCCCGGCGGGGCGGGGCGGCCGCGTGGGGGCGGACACCGGTTTCGTGCCCTTGCCCAACGCCGAAGAATACCAGCCGCCGCGAGCGATCCGCGAAGAGGTGGAGAAGTCCCTGCGCGAACGCCGCCCAAAGAGCTACGATGACGCCGTCAACGAATACCTGAAGAGGATGTCGCAATAGAGCCGGAGCACGGAGGAAAACGATGAGCTTCAAGGGACGGATCGACGCGCAGTGTCCGGAGGGCTGCCTGACCTTTCAGGCCGAGGTCTGGAGCTTCGTCCGCGGCGACCAGGACGCCAGTCTCCGGGACCAGCTCCTGGGCGGCGAGCTGAACCTCCTGCTCTGCGAGACCTGCGGGGTCGCGTTCTATCCCGAAGTCACCGTCGTATATTTCGACCCTTCCGCCGAGCACCTGGCGTTCGTGTTCCCACCCGCTTACGAGGAGGAGGCCGAGCGCTGGAAGAGGAAGATGGCGGAGGATCACGAACAGATGAAGGCCGTGCTCAAGGACTCCATCGTGGGTCTGGAGCCCATCTCCTATTTCGGGATGGACGCCATCCGCACCGCGCTCCAGGAGGACGATGACCTCGAGGACGAGGCGAAGGTGGCGGAGTATTACTGCCAGCAGCTCAAGCTCGGCGTCCATGCCGTGGACCGGTCCTTCGCCCGGCAGAGACGGGTCCCCCGGCTGGTCCCGCTCCAGGGGAACAAGGAGTTCACCCGCGAGGCCGCGGTGAAGGGCATCAAGGCCCTGCTCAAGGCCAACGACCGCCTGCGGAGCTTCCTGGGTTGGGAGAAGCGCCTGGCCCTGGGTGAGACTCCGCCGCTGCCGCGCGGGAGCCGCGCATGAAGGTCGACTCCGGGGTCCGGGCGCGCCTCCTTCCGCTGGCCGGCATGGCGGAGGACCTCGGCCTGCCGCTCTACGCGGTGGGCGGCTGCGTGCGCGACGGACTCCTCGGAGCGGCGGCGAAGGACCTGGACCTTTCGGTCGAGGGGGACCCCTTCCCGCTGGCCCGGGCGGCGGTCCGCCGCTGGGGCGGCAGTTCCGAGGCCTTCGGCCGGTTCGGGACCGTGCGCCTATTCTTCCGCGGCGGGTTCCGGCTGGACCTGG
>Ga0154315_1132_pt1 | contig 53910 bp, 48 predicted proteins | sample RifGroA2_FD_105609 | JGI IMG/M metagenome (GOLD analysis project Ga0154315, IMG submission 105609) | Elusimicrobia bacterium GWA2_69_24
GCGCTTACATAGCTCACGCTATGCGCGCGCGTCGCTCCTGGTCTCGGCTCAAAATCGCGCGGCCAAATTCCGCGACAATTATCCGGTCGGAGCACTAGATGATCCTGAGGCGCCTGCTGCCGTTCGTCCTGGCGGCCGCGGCCCTCGGATGCGGACGCTTCCACTACTACCCCACCCCACCCCAGGCCAAGAAGCCCCGCTTCCCTTTCAAGGTCTCGGTGCTCCCGTTCCAGGACGCCACGGAAGGGCCCGGCATCACGCGGATGGGCATCGCCGGGCAATGCGATCTGATGAAGGCCTCCTGCAAGCCCGTAGGTATCGAGCTGAAGAGACTGACCCCCGAGGCCCTGGGCCGCTGCCTCGCCCTGGAGATGAAGTCCTCCCGGCTCTTCCAGGCCGTCGAGTTCTCGGAGCAGACCCCGGGCCTGCGCCGGACGGACGTCATCCTGCGCGGGCTGGTGCGCCGGGCCGAGGCGGTGAACCGGGGACAGGAAGTCAGCCTGATGTTCGCCCTGGACGTGGAAGCGGTCACCACCGCCGACTCCGAGACCCTCTGGCGGGACACGATGATCCTGGAGCGCTCCGGCCCCTCGGGCGACAAGCGCATGGACCAGTATCTCCTCAACTTGATCCTGCGCACCGCCTTCTCCGACTCCGTCCGCCGCACCGCCGAAGGCCTCGAGCGGACCTTGGCCCGCCCCGGCGGCCCTTAGGGCTCGTAAAGAAATAAGTGGCATGATTCGCCGGGTGCGATTTTGGAGCGAGCCGAAGCGATGCGAGACGCGCAGGCCTTAAGGCCTGTAAGTCGAGCAACGCGAAGGCGCAGCCCCTGCGGCGATAGCGCCGCAGGGACCTGCGGCAGGGAGTAACTCCTTTCCGCAGGCCCAAAAGCGCCCCGGCCCTTCGGGGAGGCCCCTGCCGCTATTGACCGGCAGGGACCGTGCAAGAAGATGTTCTCCGGACGCACGGCCCGCTATTGGCCGATTTCGTCGTTGCTCGTCGCTTACATAGTTCACACTATGCGCGCTCCTCGCGCCTAGAAATCGGCTCAACATCGGGCTTCCGAATCGCGCCACTTATTTCTTTACGAGCCCTTAGGCGCCGATCCCACCCCACGGCTGCCATCCACATGGCCCCCCCCGCCGCATATCACATTCCCGCGACCACCGTCATATCCGGACAATATCAGCACTTCCTACCATCCGCGCCCCAGATTTCGTCGTGCTACAATAAACCGTCTATATCTCGTTAAGCAGACACTCTTCGCTGCGCTGACCCATTGCCTTTAACCTACATTGTAGTTATACTGTAGTATGACCTCGCACTTCCAATGGGACCCCGCGAAGGCGAGATCGAACGCCCGCAAACACGGGGTATCCTTCGAGGAAGCGCAAAGCGTCTTTTACGATGAGAATGCTCGATTCATGGCCGATCCCGAGCATCCCGGGGGCGAGGAACGGTTCCTGCTCCTGGGGATGAGCTCAAATCCTCGCATTCTCGTTGTGTGTCATTGCTACCGCGAGGCCGAGTCCTTGATACGGCTTATTTCGGCCCGCCGTGCGACAAAGAAAGAGCAGGCGCTATATTGGGAGCATATCCGATGAAAAGGGAATACGATTTTTCGAAGTCCACAAAGAATCCGTACGCAAAGGCTCTGAAGAAGCAGATCACCATCCGTCTGGATGAGCCGACGATCGCGTACTTCCGTCGGATCGCCGGACAGACCGGATTGCCCTATCAGAGCCTGATGAACCTCTATTTGCGGGATTGCGCAACGCACCACAGAACGTTGCGCATGAACTGGGCTGCCTGACATCGGGTTCAGTCGACCGCAGCACGAAGGGACCTGGCAGCCGCGGACACCTGCAACTGTGCCCGGGCACAGCTCCGGGCGCACAAAGGCGCCCCGGCGTCGGGGGTGCCGACGCCGGGGGATGCCGGACCGGTCCTGCGCGGTGCGGTGTCAGCCTTCCTGGACCGCCTTGATGCCCCAGTCGAAGGCCTTCTCGTTGAGCGGGATCATCGCGCACTTGGACTTGAGGGCCATGCGGATGGCCGCCAGGAAGCTCTCCTTGGGCAGGATATCCGTCGCGGCCTGGAGCGCCCCCAGGGCCACGATGTTCTTCACGACCAGCTTGCCCAGGTCCTTGGCGATCCGGGAGAAGGGTACGCCGTAGACCTTCCGCCCGTCGAACTTGGGCGCCTTGGTGACCACGGAGCTGTCGTAGAAGATGTAACCGCCCGGCGCCACGTCGGGCCCGAACTTCTCCAGGCTCGGCTGGTTGAAGGCGATGAGGATGTGCGGCTGGGGCGACGCCGGAGAGAGCACTTCCTCCGCCGCCATATGCACGTCCGCGTAGGACGTCCCGCCCCGGGATTCCGGCCCGTAGCTGGGGATGTGGGTCGCGTCGTAGCCTTCGTTGATCCCGGCGCGGGTGATGAGCATCCCGGCGGTCTGGGCCCCGTCCCCGCCCGACCCCGCCAGCTTGATCGCGACGTCGTCCTTGGCGAGGTGCTGGGGGAACTTCTGGGCGAAGCGCGGGGCCTTCTCCCCGCGGCCCTCGGACACGATGTTGGCCACCTTCTCGGGGTCGTGGGTCGGGACGAAGGTCTTGAAGAGCTCCTTGGGCTCCACGTCCTTCTTCACGCCGAGCGGGAACATGGGGAGCATGTTCTCGATCAGCCACTTGGTGGTGTCCACCGGGGACATCTTGAGATGCGTGGGGCACTCCGCGAGGACCTCGATGAAGGAAAAACCCTTTTTCTCGGTCTGCAGGCGCAGACCCTTCTTGATCGCGGCCTTGGCCTTGTTGCGCTCCCGGGCGTTGTAGAGCGCCACCCGTTCCACGTAGATGGCGCCGTCGAGCCCCGCGATCATCTCGGCGATCTTGAACGGCTGGCCGTTGATGAAGCCGCGCCCGTGCGGCGAGGTCGCGGTCTTCTGTCCCATCAGCGTGGTCGGCGCCATCTGGCCGCCGGTCATGCCGTAGATAGCGTTGTTGATGAACACCACCGTCATGGGCACGCCCACCTGGGCGCTGGAGACGATCTCGGCCAGGCCGATGGAGCCCAGGTCGCCGTCGCCCTGGTAGCTGACGACCATGGTCTCGGGGTTGGCGAACTTGTGCCCCAGGCCGACCACGGGGGCGCGGCCGTGCGCGGCCTGGGTGTTCCCCACGTCCAAGTAGTAATAGAGGAAGACACTGCAGCCCACCGGGGACACCGCCACGGTCCGGTCCTGTATGCCCAACTCCTCGATGGACTCGGCCAGGAACTTATGGGCCAAGCCGTGCCCGCAGCCGGGGCAGTAATGGGTGCTCTGACCCTTGATGCCCGCGCCGTTGGCGTGCCGGTCGAACTTGTTGTAGAAGGCTCCGACGCTCATGACCGCACCCCCTGGAGGGAAAGGACTTTCGCGACGATCTCCTCTTGGGAAGGCAGTATCCCCCCCAGTCGGCGCACGGCGTGGATGGGCGGGAACTCCCGGATCTCCGCCTTGCTGATGGCCAGGCGCATCTCGTCTTCCAGCTGGCCGTTGGAGGCCTCCACCATGACCAGGTGCTTGGCCTTGCGCAGGATGGGCTTGAGCGCCGACACGGGGAAGGGCCACAGCGTGATGGGCCGGAAGAGACCGGCCTTGATCCCCTGGGCGCGCAGGGTAGCGACGGCGCCCTTGGCCATCCGCGACGGGGTGTTGGTCCCCACCAGGACCACCTCGGCGTCGTCGCAGCGGTAGGAATCCGACAGCTGCTCGGCCGCGATCATCCTCTCGTATTTCTCATTGAGGTGGACGTTGTGCCGCTCCAGATCCGCCTCGCTGAGGCAGATGGAGCAGATGAGGTTGCCCCGATGCGCCGCGTCGCCGTACACCGCCCAGTCGGGGATGCCCGGCTTGCGCATCACCTTGGGCAGGGTGACCTTTCCGGTCATCTGGCCCAGATAGCCGTCCGCAGCGATGAGGACGGGGTTGCGGTACTTGAAGGAGAGCTCGAAGGCCTTGATGGTCAGGTCCAGCATCTCCTGCGGGGTGGAGGGCGCCAGCACGATGGCCTGGGTGTTGCCGTGGCCGAGCCCGCGGCACATCAGCTTGATGTCCGCCTGCTCCGGCGCGATGTTGCCCAGCCCGGGCCCGCCGCGCATCACGTTGACGAAGACGCCGGGGACTTCCGAGCCGATCATGTAGGAGATGCCCTCGAGCATCAGGCTGAAGCCCGGGGAGGAGGTGAAGGTGATGACCGGGAGGCCGGCCCCGCCGGTCCCGTACATCATGTTGACGGTGGCGACCTCGCTCACCGCCTGGAAGAAGACGCCGTCGAGCAGGGGCTGGAGCTTGGCCATCAGCTCCGCGCCCTCCGTGGAGGGGGTGATGGGGTAGCCGTACACGTGCCGGCAGCCCGCCAGGATCGCCCCGATGGCGGAGGCGTAGGTGCCCTTGGTCACCAGCGGCTCGCAGTCCGGGAAGGGGAGCATCTGGTCCGGGATGGTCTGGGGCTTGGGAGCCTCGGTCTTGCGGGGGCCGAAGAGCTTGCGGGGGTCCTGCAGCTCGAAGTCGCTCTGCACGCCTTCCGGCCCGCCGACCTCGGTCAGGCGCAAGCCGTACGGCTCGGGGCAGGCGTTGACGCAGAGCCCGCAGGCGGTGCAGGCGTCCAGGCTCAGGGAGACGGGGACCAGACCGGTGCTCGGATTGATCTCCTTGCCCGGCGTGATGCAGCCTTTCGGGCACGCCTCGATGCAGCGTTCGCAGCCCTTGCAATAGGAGGGCAGGAGGAAGGGTTTGGGCCGGGTCTTAGGTTTGGAGACTTTCGTTGTCATGGGCCACCTCGAAGACGGGAGTATCCTCATTATACTTTTTGGAACCGCGCAAGTCAGGCGTTGACAAAGCCCCGGCCGAAAGACACAATCACGCTGTGAAGCGATCCCTCATCCCGCCCTCCGACAGCCCCTGGATGCCGCGCCTGGCAGCCGCTGCCGCGCTGCTGTGCTGCCTCGCCTCCTACGCCTTGGCCCGCGCCGGAGGGGGCCACAGCTACTCCGGAGGCGGCTTCAGCGGGGGCGGCTACAGCGGGGGCGGCTCCATCCACGGGAGCGGAGGCTCCGGGCTCATAGAGCTCTGGATCTGGCTCGTCATGTCGCACCCGATCATCGGCATCCCGGCTACCCTGCTCCTGATCTATTTCCTCTACGCCGGCGGCGGCAAGGGGCGTTCCATGTACGTGGGCCACACCATCGTCCGCGGCGCCGCTACCCAGGTGGAGTCGGAGAAACTGACCCGCCTCGCCAAGATCAAGGAGCGCGACCCCGCCTTCGACGAGAACGCCCTCGTGCGCCGGGTCATCAACGCCTTCCTCAAGATCCAGACCGCCTGGTCCGCCCAGGACATGTCCCCGGCCCGCGCCTTCGTCTCGGACGGGGTCATGGAGCGCTTCTCCATCCAGATCGCCATGCAGAAGGCCCGGGGCATGCGCAACCAGATGGAGCGCGTGGAGGTGCGCGACGCGCGCATCGCCCAGGCCGACTCGGACTCCCACTTCGACACCGTGCACTTCGCGGTCCGCGCCACGGCCGTGGACACCGACGTCCTGCTCAAGGACGGGAGCACGGTCCGCAACTCGGGCAAGACTCAATCGGAGTTCGTCGAGGTCTGGTCCTTCCTGCGCCGCCCCGGCGCCAAGACCCTCCAGAAGCCGGGGCTCATCGAGGGAAGCTGTCCCAGCTGCGGCGCCCCGCTCCAAGCCATGGACGCCGCGAAATGCGGGTCCTGCGGCTCCTTCGTGAACTCCGGCGAATACGACTGGGTGCTGGCCGAGATCACCCAGGGCGAGGAATGGACCGTGCGGCCTCCCGAGCGGACCATCCAAGGCTACCAAGCCCTGCAGCAGCGCGACCCCGCGTTCAACATCCAGTTCATGGAAGACCGCGGCTCCGTCGCCTTCTGGCGCTGGCAGATGGCCGCCTGGGAGCGTAAGCCCGACCTCCTCCAGGCCCTGGCCAACGAGGAATGCGCGAAGGCCTTCATCGCGGAGATCTCCCAGAAGCACGTGGTATATAAGGAAGCCGCGGTGGGCGGGGTCGAGGTCCTGGCCTGCGAGAACGGCGACCCGTTCGACCGCGTCCACGTCCAGGTCCGCTGGTCCGGCGAGCGCTTCGAGATCGCGGGGGAGGAGGCCGTCTCCCAGGGGCAGTCGGTCATGTGCCACGTGTTCATCTTCTCGCGCAAGAGCACGGTGCGCACCGACCCGCGCCACGGCCTGCGCTCCCTGCGCTGTCCCGGCTGCGGGGCCCCGCCCTCGGGCTCCGCGCAATCCTCCTGCGAGTACTGCGGCGTGCCCTTCAACGACGGCAGCGTGGGCTGGGCCCTCGCCGCCATCATGCCGCGCGTCCTGTGGCAGCGGCCCGGGATCCAGACCGCGCAAAGGGCTATCCCGGGAGCCGCCGGCGTCCCCGCCGCCCAGACCCCCGAGTCGGATTGGGCCGCCGTCCTCACTCCGGCCCACGGCCTGGCCGTGATGGTGGGGGCCATGATGCTCGACGGGACGATCGACAAGCGGGAACTCGATTTCGCCAAAGCCTACACGCGCAAGCACAACATCCCCGACTCTCGGATCGACCAATATGTCCAGGCGGCCAAGCTGGGCCAGCTCCAGATCCCGCGCCCGAAATCCCCGGCCGAGGCGCGCGCCTGCATGACCGGGCTCATCCACATGTGCCTGGCCGACGGGACGGTCTCGGCCCCCGAGATGCGTTCGCTCCTGGCTTTCGGAGGGCAGCTGGGGATGACGCCTGACGCGGTCAAATCCCTGGCCGTCGCGGAGCGCGACTTTCTGTACCGCCGCGCCAAACAGTCCCTGGCCGAACGGAAAAATTGACCCGCGCGCTTTTCCGCCTGCTCGTCGCGGGACTGTCCCTGCTGGCCGCGGGGCTAGGACTCGAGACCGCCGTCCGGCTGACCGGCCGCTTCCCGACCGCGGGCATCTGCCCCGACCCGCTCACCGGCTGGCGCTACTGCCCGGGCTATCGCCGCCGCACTCAGGACCCGCAGGGGACGCCCTTCGTCCTCTCCATCAATCGCGCGGGGTTCCGGGACGACGAGCACGCCCCAGCCAAGCCCGCCGGCATCAGCCGGATCCTCATCCTGGGGGACTCGTATGCCGCCGGGACCGCCCTGCCCCGGGAGAAGACCGCCGCAGGCCTGCTCGAGACCGCGCTCAATGCGGGCACCGCGCCCGGCGAATCGCGCTTCGAGGTCATCAACGCGGCCGTGGCCGCCTGGGCGACCGACCAGCAGCTCCTCTATCTCAAGAACGAAGGCCTCCGGCTCCAGCCGGATTTCGTCATCCTTCTATCGGCGCCGAACGATGTGCGGGAAGCCTACGCCAAAGGATTCTTCAAGGTTGAGGACGGGACCCTGCGCGTGTCCCCCCACCCCCCCCTCCCGCTCAAGACGCGCCTGCTCTGGCACCTGGCCGCCGGTTCCGGCTTGTTCCAGCTCCTCCAGGATAAGCTGTTCCACACCAGCCACGGCGCTTTCCCCCGCGTCTTCCAAGACTACCCGCCCACGTTCCGCATCGGCGACCGGCTCTGCGCGGATCAGGACCTGTTTCTGAAGAACGAGCCGCCGGAACTCTCCCGGGCCCTGGAGCTGTTCGACGCCTTCCTGCTGGAAACGGCGCGCGTCTCCCGGGAAGCCGGGGCCAAGTTCATCCTCTCGGTGGTGCCCACCCAGCTGGAATTGGACGGCCGATTGCCCGGGATACCGTTCGAGCCCGGCAGGGTCTCCGAGCGCGTCCGCCGCCTGGCGCGCAAGGACGGCCTCCCCTTCGTAGACCTGTTCGCCGCCTTCAAGCGGGAGAAGGATTTCCGGGACGCCTTCCTTATCGGGGATTACCACCTCAGCGAGGCCGGTCACACCCTCGTCACGAACGAAATACGGCAAACTATTTTGCCCTTATTACATAAGGAAAATCATCGACTTTTAATGTCGAGTGACTAAGTCAGGACTTGAAAATGACGCAATTGTCTGCTATCACTTCAGTACCCGGTCCTTCTCACCGGGAGTCGTCGCGCCGAGAAGAGGCAATCCTGTGCATTTGACCTTGATCATCTTGGCGTCACTCCTCCTATATCCCGGGTCCTCCCTCCTGGCGAAAGATTCCGCGCGCTACGACCTCTCCTACTATTCCACCACGGACCTCGCGCAGGCCCACGCCCGGCGCAGCGCCATCGTCGCGGCCCTGGGCCCCGAACTGGGCGCCCGCCTGCGGGTGGTGCGCTCCGACTCCGGTTTTGCCGTGGTCTATCGCCGCCGCGGCAATGCCGAAGGCGCGCGCAACGCGGCCGCGAACCACTCCCGCATCCTCACCGCCCGCGGCATGGGCGCCGCCAGCGTGGTCGCGGCCAAGGACTGGGTCGAGGTCGCCAAGGGCGCCAAGCTGCCGGCCCCGGCCGCTCAGCCCGCGTCGCCCCCTCCTCCTCCCCAGGCTCCGCAGCCCCAGAGCGAGGCGAAAGCCCCCGCGACGGAGACGGCCCTCATCGATTCCAACCAGCGCCAGTGGCTGGAGTCCATGATCGAAGCGCGCATTAAGAGCCTGCGCCGCGACGGCCACCTCGCCGCGGACGAACGCACCGCCTGGTCGGTGTACGACTTCACGACCGGGGAAAAGCTGGTCGAGATCAACGCCGACATCAAGCTGCAGGCCGCCAGCCTCATCAAGCCCTTCGTGGTCCTGGCCTACCTGCACCAGGTGGATCAGGGCAAGCTCAAGTACGACGACCTGGCCCGGCGGCACATGGTGCGCATGATCCAGCACTCCGACAACCGCTCCACGAACTGGGCGCTGAAGCGGCTGGGCGGCCCGGCCGCGACCTCGCGCATCCTGAAAGCCAGCTACGGCCGCATCCTCAAGGGCCTGGAGCTCGTGGAGGCCATCCCGCGGGGCGGCCGCACCTACCGCAACAAGGCCTCGGCCGCCGACTACAGCCGCTTCCTGCTCGCCCTCTGGAAGGACGAGCTCCCCCGCTCCGACGAGATCAAGCGCCTCATGGCCCTGCCCAAGCGCGACCGCATCAGCACCAACACCGAGGTGCCCGAGGACAACGAGGTGCTCAGCAAGACCGGCAGCACGCGCCACCTCTGCGGGGACATGGGCCTCATCCTGGCCCGCTCGCCGGACGGCACCGAGTATCCCTACGCCCTAATCGGCATCATCGAGAAGAAGAGCGCGGCGCGCAACTACCTGCGCTGGCTCCGCTCCCGGGGCAACATCATCCGGGAAGTCTCCAGCCTCATCTACCGCACCTTGGGCGAGCGCCACGGCTTCGCCCCCACCCGGCTCGCCGCCCGCTGACCCTCGAACTCTGTCTGGGCAGAGTTCGCTCCTAAGGCAGCGCCGCACCCGTCCCAAGGTCACATATCGGTGACCTTAGTGCAGTATCTCCAACGCTTCTTTACATTTGAAAAGCCGTCATACCGGCGCCAACCGGTAGCCAGCGTGTGGAACGGATTCACAAATCCTGTTCTGGTGCCTGGACCCCGGCTTTCTCCGGGGTGACGAATGTAATTGGACTTACTATGCAGTCCGTAGTATGGGAGACGGTTCTGGATTTGTCCCCGTTGGAGTGATGCCGCAAAACGTTTCGCATACTGCGGACATGTTATGCGTTCTTTTTTGCGACCAGCGGGAAGCGCTCTGGATGCTCAAGCGAAATCATATCTATGTCTACATCCAAATCCGGCCAATAAAGATGGGTATTGTGAAGAAGTCGGACGTTGTGAACGGCGGATATGACCGCGTCCTTGAACCAGGGGTAATCCGGGAACGGCAGCATGAATTCCCGGCCTTTGACAAAAAGCCAAATGCCGTGTTGTGTGATGTCCTGAACCTCAACGCGAGAAGTGCTTTTTCCAGGCGCGGATGACTTCATCTTTCCTCCCTTCCACTACCTTCTGAAGGTCGTTGAGGGCCCGTGAAGATAGCCCATAATTCTCGCACAAGGCTACCGTCGGTTCGATCCAGAACTTTGCCTCTCCTTCGGACGATGACACGTGAATGTGCATTCGAGTCTCTTCCCGTGAGAAGAAAAAGAATCGATAACCCTTATGACGAAATACGGTCGGGCTCATATATCCCCATTATATCGTTAGAACCAGGAATTGGCCAGTGTGTCGATGGATACGCATAACGAATGGGTCGGCGGCGCGCAGCCTGGTGGGCGCCGACGGCACTGTGCCCGGGCACAGTCGATACTGTTCGAGGCCCGTGCCCGTCGCAGCGGATGTTAGACATCGTCATTGTGTATTCAGGGACATTTCGCACAGGGCCCACTCTTGCAAATCTGAATATCGAACGAATGCGCAAGATCAACCGGCAAAATGATGGTATCCGCAATTCCGGAGAACAGGACGTCGGGTACGGCAATCATTGAGCTGAAACCGGTTCCGCACTTCACCTTGTACGCGGCACACCTGACCCCTGGGCGGGTGGCCCGGACTCCGGGTCGGCCGGATTTCGCGACCGGCGCAGACCGCTTCGTCGTCCCGGCGAAAGCCGGGACCCAGTCATTGCCGTTAGGGCTCGCAATGAAATAAGTGGCGCACTTCGGAGGCCCGATCTTGAGCCGATTTCTAGGCGCGAGGAGCGCGCATAGCGTGAGCTATGTAAGCGACGAGCAACGACGAAATAGGCCAATAGCGGGCCTCCCCGAAGGGCCGGGGCGCTTTTGGGCCTGCGGAAAGGAGTTACTCCCTGCCGCAGGTCCCTGCGGCGCTATCGCCGCAGGGGCTGCGCCTTCGCGCTGCTCGACTTACAGGCCTTAAGGCCTGCGCGTCTCGCATCGCTTCGGCTCGCTCCAAAATCGCCTCCGGCGAAATGCGCCACTTATTTCATTGCGAGCCCTTAAGCCCTACGCCTGCACCCCGGTTCAAGCCCGGGGTGACGGCGCACGGATGGGACCGGGAGCGAACCCTGTTGCTTCTTCTTGACAAGGGGTTTCAGCTTCCGTATAGTGAGGGTCGTCTCCGACGGGCGGGAGGGATATCATGGCCATAATCGACAGGGTAAAATACGACGGTCCCGGCAACGTCCTGGTGTGGCGGCACCCCCCCGACGACCTCTCCTGGGGCACCCAGGTCATCGTCAACCAGTCGCAGGAAGCCATCTTCTTCAAGGGCGGCCAGGCCCTCGACGTGCTCGGCCCCGGCACCCACAAGCTGGAGACCTCCAACATCCCGCTGCTGCGCACCCTCATCAAGATCCCCTTCGGCGGGGAGACCCCCTTCGCGGCCGAGATCTACTACGTCAACAAGGCCACCAACCTCGACATCAAGTGGGGCACCAAGTCCCCCATCCCGGTGCTCGACCCCAAGTACAACATCTTCCTGCCCGTGCGCGCCTTCGGCCAGTTCGGCGTGCGCGTCCAGGACTCCCGGAAGTTCGTGATGCAGCTCTCCGGGACCATGAACGAGTTCACCACCGAGACCCTGTCTGAGTACTTCCGGGGCATCATCCTCACCAAGGCCAAGGACTACATCGCCGAGACCATCGTCCAGAAGAAGGTCAACCTCTTGGAGATCACGGCCTTCCTCGAAGAGATCTCGGCCGAGCTCCAGAAGAAGCTGGCCAAGGACTTCGCGAACTTCGGCATCCAGCTCGTCAACTTCCTGCTCAACTCCATCAACGTCCCCGACGACGACGACACGGTCATCCGCCTGAAGAAGGCCCTGGCGGAGAAGGCCGAGATCGACATCCTGGGAGACGGCAACTACAAGATGAAGCGCGCGCTCGACGCCATGAACTCGGCCGCCTCCAACGAGAGCGGCGGCGCGGGCGCCGGCATGGGCCTGGGGATGGGGATGGGCGCGGGCGCCGGCATGGGCGGGATGATGGCCGGCATGATGGGCTCCATGGCGGGGCCCGCCGGAGTCCAGGCCCCGGCCGCGGCTTGCCCGGGCTGCAAAGGCCAGGTCGCCGCGGGGGCGAAGTTCTGCCCGCACTGCGGCAAGGCGCTCGGCGCGCGACCCTGCCCGAAATGCGCGGTCGAAGCTCCCGCGGGGGCGAAGTTCTGCCCCGGCTGCGGACAAGCGATACCCTGACCCCTTGAGATCCTTCCCGGCGCTGCTGCTGACCGCTGCGATGGGGACGCTCTGCGTCCCCCTGGGCGCGCAGGCCGTCCCCGCCCCCGCCGCGGCTCCGGGAGTCTCCCTGGCCGGCCACCCGGGCAACGGGTCCGATGACCCCGAGGTCCGCCTGCTCGAGCGGCTCAACGAAGCGGAGAACGCCTACAAAGAAGGCGCGGCCCTGCTCAGTCAGGGGCACACCGAGAAAGGGCAGGAGCGGCTGAAGAAGGCCTTCTCGGTCGTGGCCTCGTCGCTCGAAAGCGACGACCTCGCTTATCAGGTGCAGGGCGACCTCCTCAACATGATCGAGAAGATCCGGGCCTGGGAATCCGGAGATATCGATGAGGTCCAAGAGGAGGCCCCCTCGCTCGACGCCTCCGCCGATGAATTGAAGGCCGAGCCCGCGGCCGACATCCCGAAAGGCCGCGAGTCCCGCAAGCACCGCATCAAGATCGATCCGGAGAACGAGCTCGTCAAGAAGTACATCCACCTCTACACCAACAAGCGCAGGAAGGAGGTGGAGGAGGCCCTGGCCCGCTCCGGCCGGTACCGGGACATGATCGTCACGGCCCTGCGCAAGGCGGGCCTGCCTGAGGAGCTCTTCTGGCTGGTGATGACCGAGAGCGAATACAAGCTCAAGGCCATCTCGCGCTCAGGCGCGGGCGGGCTCTGGCAGTTCATGCCCGCCACCGGCCGCCACTACGGGCTCGAGGTCTCCTATTGGATCGACGAGCGCTACGAGACCGAGAAGGCGACCAAGGCGGCCCTGCGCTACCTCTCCGACCTCTACAAGTGGTTCGGGGACTGGCATCTGGCCCTGGCCGCCTACAACCGCGGCGAAGGCGGAGTGGGGCGGGACCTGAGCTATTCGCGCTCCGCCGACTTCTCGACGCTCTCCGACCGGGGCGTACTTCCCGGCGAGACCCAGCATTACGTCCCGAAGTTCATGGCCTGCGTCCTGATCGGGGAGAACCCGGAGCGCTACGGGCTCGACCCCAAGTACGACAGCCCCGAGCCCTACGACGTCGTGGAGTTGGAGCGGGACCTGGACCTGGGCATCGCGGCGAAATGCGCCGACACGACCGCCGAGGTGCTCCAGAGGCTGAACCCTCAGATCCACGCCTGGTGCACGCCAAAGAACCAGAAGAACTTCCCCCTGCGCATCCCGAAGGGTACCCGGGACCGCTTCCGGGAGAACCTGGCCAAGGTCCAGGACTGGAACCCCGGGCCCCAGTACACCCGCTACCAGGTCCGCAAGGGCGACAACCTCGGCAAGATCGCCAAACGCTTCCGCACCACGTCCAAGAACATCGCGACCCTCAACGGCATCAAGAATCCCCGGGCGCTCCGCCCCGGCATGACGCTGAAGATAAAGCCCGGCAAGGGTTATCGCGGGGCGCCGTGAACCGGCGGCTGGCCGTTCTGGCCCTGACGCTCGCGCCCCTGGCGGGAGGCTGCGTGCCGCGCGCCCAGAGGGTGGCGGAGCGGATATACAACGCCTGCGAGGCCCAGGGATATTCGGAAGCGGAGTGCCTGCGGCGCACCGGCTGCCCTCCCGACCAGGACCGGGACGAGTGCCTCCAGAGCTTCAAGAACCGCCACCAGCTCTACATCGGCTACGAGTGAGCCGCTTCCGGGACCCCGCTCCGGCGCGGCCCCGGACGGCGGCCCAGGTCTGAAAATGTAGAATGGGGGAGACCATGGAGCGGAAGATCCTGTTGGTCGAGGATGACGCGCATGTCCGGATCCCCATCCGGGAGATCATGGTCGGCGCCGGCTACCGGCTGGTGGAAGCGGAGTCCGTGGAAATGGGCATCCACCTTTTCCGGACCCAGGAACCCGACCTGCTCATCCTCGACCGCCACCTTCCGGACGGCTCCGGCCTGGAGGTATGCGCAGCCGTGCGCAAGCACGCCTCCCTCTCCAAGACTCCGGTCATCATGCTCACGGGCGCCGGCAAGCTCGAAGAAAAGGCGGAAGGCTTCGCGGCCGGCGCGGACCAGTACCTGGTGAAGCCCGTGGACCCGAAGGAGCTGGTCCTGTGGGTCGACTCCCTGCTCCGCCGGATGGACATGGCCGAGGATCCGGGCGCGGTGATCGAAGCGGGCGAGCTCCGGATCGAGGTCGACGCGCACATGATCCGCTTCAAGGACCGCGAGCTCGCCGATCTGACCGTCAAGGAATTCGAGCTCTTCCAGTTCCTGGTCCGCAACCGTCCCCGGCCGCTGAGCCGCCAGTTCATCCTCTCCAAACTCTGGCATACGGTGGCCGTGGACAACCTCATCGACGTGTACATCAGCAAACTCCGCAAGAAGCTGCCCACGGAGCTCGCGGACCGGCTCCAGTCCGTCCCGGGCAAGGGCTTCCGCTACCTGGGCTGATGGCCTCCGCGGCAAAGATGACCCTGCGCACGAAAGGCGTGCTGCTCGCCGCGGGCACGACGCTGGCCGTCCTGCTCATCACGGACCTTGCGTTCCTGCGGATCGGCAAGGACGTAGAGGGCAAGTACGCCGCCCGCGCCGCCCATTGGGCCCGGGAATGCGTCCGCGGGCTCCGGTCGGGGGGCCCGGGACTCCTGGAGGACCGTCTGCGCCGCATCAAGGACGGCGCCCTGGCCGCGGAATACCTCTATCTGCTGGGACCCGGCGACATCTTCCTCGTCCACTCCGACCCCCGCTACGCGGGCCGCCCGTACGCCGAGTGGCTCGCGGCCGGCCCCCGCCCCGGGGTGGAGGAGTTCCGGCACCCGGTCTCCGCGCCGGACGGCGCCTCGTATCAGGCCGCGCTGGGCTACGCCCCGGCCAAGGTCCGGGCGGAGGAAGAGGTCATCCGCCTGCAGTTGCGGGAGCTCATGGGGCCCTTGGCGCACGCCAACATCCTGATCGTCCTCCTCATGATCCTCATCTCGTTTTTGGTCTCCCGCGGACTCATCCGGCCGCTCGACGCGCTTGCGAAAGCGGCGCGCGCGGTCGGCCGCGGCGAGCTGAAAACGGTGGTCCCGGAATCGAGCCGGACCCTGGAACTCGCGGTCGTGCAGCGGGAGTTCAACGCCATGGCGTGCCGCCTCGCCGAGCTCGACGACTTGAAGAGCGAGTTCCTGGCCAAGATCACGCACGATCTGCGTAGCCCCCTCGGCGCGATCCTGGCCTACACGGAGCTCCTGCTCATGGAGAAGAAGGGGCCGCTCGCGACCAAACAGAAGGACGCCCTGCGGATCATCCTGGACAGCGTGAACTACCTCAGCGAACTCATCAACAACATCCTGGACATGACCAAGATCGAGGCCGGCCGCATGGAGTTCTTCCCGGCCCCCGTAGACCTGCCCAGGACCATCACCGAGACCCTGGCCCTGCTCCGGGTCAAGGCCGCGGAGTTCGGGCTCTCTCTCGAGGCGGAGGCCTCCGAGGGTCTGCCGGACGCCCTGGTGGACGTGCAGGCGCTCAAACGCATCCTCATCAATCTCGTCTCCAACGCCATGAAATGCACGCCCGCGGGAGGCAAGATCACGGTCCAGACATCCCTCGCGGAGGACGGGAAGCTCCACGTTACGGTGCGCGACACGGGCATAGGGATCCCTCCCGACAAGATGCATCGCCTGTTCTCCAAATTCGCCCTCATCCACCGCCAGGAGGCCCTGCCGCGCCAGGCGCTCGGCACCGGCCTGGGCCTCAGGATCTGCAAGGAGATCGTCGAGTGGCACGGCGGCCGGATCTGGGTCGAGAGTGAAGAGGGGAAGGGGACCGCGATCCACGCCACCTTCCCACCCGTGCCTGACCTCCCCGACGAAGAAGCCTAGCGCTGTTTCGTCATCCCGGCGAAAGCCGGGATCCATGAGTCTGGACCCCGGGGTCAAGCCCCGGGGTGACGAACCACACTAGATCTCCCAGCGCAGGATATCGAGCTCCCCGCCGTCGAGATCCAGGTCGAAGACCCGATACGGTCCGGGGCCTCCCCCCTGGGCATGCGGCGGCACGGCGAGCACTCCCGGGATGGGCGGGGGGGGCGGCGGCAACGGGGGCAGCCGGGGCAGCCGGATGCGCGCCACCAGGATGAGCTTCTCGTCCGGGGGGAGGAGTCGCGCGAGCGCGGCGCGCAGGCCGTCATCGGCGACCATATACACCCCCCCCTCCGGGCCCGCCCAGGAACGCAGGTCGCGCGAGAACAAGCTCCAGAGCTCGGAGCCCCCCGCGCTCCCGTAGACGCTGCGCGGCGCCGGCCTCGCGGAGCCCGGACCCGCATACGGCCCCGGGCCGGGAGGCAGCGGCGGCGGGACCTCGGGACGCAGGACGCCCGCGTCGGCCAGGCGCCAGCGGCCGATGGCATCAAGATGCTGGTTCAGGCCCTGCGGGGAGACGAGTATCCGCCCCGCCGGCACGTGCGCTTCCAACTCCCGGGTGACTTGCGCGAGGGCGGCGTTGCGGCTCGTGAGCATGCGCACCTTCAGGAAGGATTGCGGCAGCCCCCATAGACCCATGCCCAGGACCAGGAGGACGCAGCCCGCCCGCACCCTGAGAGGATGCTTCCGGTCGAGCCGGCTGAGCAGCCAGACCCCGGCCGCGGCGTAGACGTAGAACGTAGGCAGCAGATACCTCATGGACTGCGGGTCGGGAGGCGTGTAGTACGACATGTAAAGCAGCGTGATGGTCGCCGCCAGCATGGCGGCGAGCGCGCCCACCTTCCAGCGCCGGCGGTCCGCGCACAACGCCGCGATGCCCGCGACGCCCAGCGGGAAGAGGAGGAAGCAGCCCTCGGACATGAGTTTTTCCAGGAATGGGAACGCATGCGCGGCCAGATGCTCCAGGCCGAAGGCGCTCTGCTCCCCCGTGAGAGCGTATCCCGTCCGCCAGAAGGCGCCGTAAGCCGATTGATTCCTGAGGGCCACGGCCGCCAGTGGGACGGCCGCACCCGCCCCGGCGGCCAGCAGGGAACGGCCGAACTCTTTCCCGCGCTCCCGATGCAGGACCATGAAGAGCGCCAGGGGCGGCAGAAGCACCGCTTCGGGATACCGTATCGCGGGGACCATCCCCGCCAGGAGGCCTGCGGCCGCGGCCCACCTCAAGGACCGGGTGGCCGCCCACCGCAGCAGCGCGAACAGGGAGGCTCCGAGGAAGAACACGGCCGCCGCATGCGCGTCCCCGAAGAAGGCGTGCTCGTTGGCCATGGGATTGACGGCCATGAGCCCCGCCCCGAGCAGCGCCCAGGGCTCCGACATGAATATCCGGCAGATGAGGAAGAGGCCCAGGAGAGACAACGAGCACAGCAGGGCGCTGAGCAGGAGCGCGCCGCCGGTCCCGAAGAGGCGGTAGGGCAGCGCCAGCACCGCGGCCAGGCCCGGCGCATGGGTGCAGTAGTAGCGTCCCCCGGGCGTCGCCTTCCAATGCGTGCCCACGTACTGCGCCCGCGACCCGGTATTCATCCAGGTCCGGCCGTTCTCGGCGATCAGCCGGGCCTGCGTATAGTAGCTGTTGGCGTCCGGGGTCGAGATCGCGGGCGCGAAGAAGCAGAGCGCCGCTCCGAAGTGGGCCGCGGTGAGGAGCAGGGCCAGCCGAGCCCAAGGTCCGAACGCGCGCCGCTGTTCTCCGGCGATCATTCCGCCACCCCCCCCATCCGCCAGGTGCCGAGGTCATCGATGCGCTGCTTCAAGCTCTGCACCTCGGAGGTGTTCTTGTTCTGCTTCGCGGTCTCCATCCGGCTCTCGAGCGCGTTCTTCTTGGCGAGGGCCTTGGCGGACAGTTCCACGTACCGCTGTTTCTGGGTCTCGAGCCCGGTGTTCGTCTCCTTGTACTCCTGCGATATCTGGGCATCCACCTTGGCCAAGGAGCGGTCCGTCTCCGAGAGCCCTCCGCGCACCTCCCCGAACAGGCTCTCCAGGTCCGTCATCTCTTCCTTGGCCGCCCGCACATACTCGTGGCGCTCGTCGGGGGCCTCCGGCGAGCTGGTCGGGACCTGGTTCGCGGCGCTCGTGCCCTCGGCCTGAGTCTTCTCTCCCTGCGCCAGGGTCTTCGCGGCGGCGGCGCCCTCGCCCTCGGCCTGGGACACCGGGTACGTGTAGCCGGGGTTCTTTTCCTGCGTCGGGATCGCAGCCTCGAACTTGTCGTTGAAAGTCCGGATCGTCGCCACGGTCTTCGTGAACGCCCCGACCTCGGTGCGCGCCTGTACATACGTTCCGGCGGCTCCGGCGTAGTCTTCTTTGGCCTGGTCCCGGTTATCCCGGGCCGTGATGGCCCTCTCGCGGGCATTCCCGTACATCGAGACCAGCTGGCCGGCCAGCGCGTCTCCGGCCCTGGCCATCCGGCCCCAGAAATCGACGGCCTGCCCGTAGCCCAGGATCTTGGCTTCCAGGCCGCGTTCCCCCGTGTTCGCGACCCCCGGTCCGATCCCGCGCCCCTCGCCAGCCCCCCCGGCGACGTCGCTCCCGTTCCCCTCACGGTCGCCCCCGGCAAGGGCCGCCATCGCTCCCTGCCCGGCCTGATCGAACCCCGAGGCCCCGGCATACGAACCGCGGCCGCGCCCGCCCGCCGCAGCGGCGGCGGCGACGCCGGCGGCATCGGACCGCTCGGCGGCGAAGGCGACGACGGAACCGGCCCGGCCCTCGGCGCCGCCGGCGGAATGGCTGCGCACCGCGTCGGAGTAGCGGCCGTTCCCGTCCACGAACTCACCCTGCGCGGCCTCCGCGCGGCTCAGCTCCGTGCCGGACCCCGTCCCGCGCCGGGCCGGCCTCCCTCCCCGAAGGAGAGCGGCCGCGCTCGTGCCGGGTCCCAAAGCCTCCTGGAACGCAGAGTTCGAGACCCTGTCCCCAGGCCAGATCCTCAGGCTCCCTCGCGAGCCGGCCTCGCCCGAGTGCCTGCTGAAGAACAGGAAGGAGGCGGGAGCCAAGGTCAAAGACAGGATGGCAAGGATGGCGAGCGCCCACTCCCGGGCCTCCCGCTCCGCGGAGTTGCCCGACGCCGTCATCCGGCACACCCGGGGCCTTGCGGTCTGTAGTGTTTCGTTCATGCCCATAGGATGCATGAATCGCCGCAAGGCCGCCCCTAAATCAATTCTTAATTTAGTTGCGCTTGTTTTATAAGCTCTTTTTGATGGGATTTGCCCGTATTAAGTCCGGCTTAAACACAATACCATTCACTCAAGGTCTCCTTCCCCCCTTGTGGGGGAAGGTCGGGATGGGGGGAAGGAATCATCCCGTCGAGACCCCCCACCTCAATCCTCCCCCGCAGGGGGGAGGAAGTACGGACAACGGTTTAAGTGAACGGCAATGTGCTTAAACGGGTGCTTCCAGGACCGCGTACCCGAAAGGTTCGAGCTCCAGGGAGAGCCCGCCCTCAGGGCTCAACGGGTGTTCATTGGAGGCGATGAGTTCCCGGAAAGACCCGGCAACACGGTCCAGCTGGACGCACTGAGTCCCGGCAGCCCGATTGAGCAGGAAGAGCAGTTCGCCCGAACCGTCCCAGCGCCGGCATGCGATGAGGTCCTTCGTCCCAGGGATGTCCAGGAGTTCGAACTCTCCATCCGCCAGCGCCGGCCGCGTCCGCCGCAGGCGGATCAGCTTGCGGTACAGGTCGAGCAGGCCCCGGTCCCAGCGCCCCTCGTCCCACGGCATCCCCTGCCGGGCGCCGTGATTGAACAAGCCCTCCAGCCCCACCTCTTCCCCGTAGTACACGTTGGGCGCCCCGGGGAATGCCATGGTGAAGACGAGCCCCAGCCGCAGCAGGCGCTCGTCCCCGCCGTAGGCGTCGCGCATCCGGTCGGTGTCGTGCGAAGTCATGATGTTCATCTGGGAGAGCGCCACGGAAAGCGGGTACAGGTCCAGGATCCTGCGGATCTCCCCCCTGAACGCGGCCTCGCCCAGCGGAGCCAGGGCGCGCCCGCCATAAGAGATGGAGACTCGCATCTTCTCCCCCGCGAAATAGCCCATGACCGCGGCCGGCAGGAGGTAGTTCATCACCCCGTCGAACATGTCGCCGCGGAGCCAGCGCCGGGCGTCCGTCCAGATCTCCCCGACCAGGTAGCAGTCGGGGTTGACCCCTTTGCAGATGCGCCGGAACTCCCGCCAGAACGCGTCGTCGTCGATCTCGGTGGGGACGTCCAGCCGCCAGCCGTCGATGCCGAACTCCAGCCAGCGCCGGGCCACGTCGAAAATGAAGCGCCGCACCTCCGGGTGGGCGGTGTTGAACTTGGGCAGGGCCGGCAGGCCCCACCAGCAGCCGTAGTTGGGCTCCTCGCCGGGGGCCAGGTTGTAGGCCTTGAGCGGGAAGCTGCCGGCGTGGAACCAGTCCCGGTAGGGGGACGCCGCGCCGTTCTCCAGGAGATGGTTGAACTGGAAGAAGCCCCGGCTGCAGTGGTTGAAGACCCCGTCGAGGACTACGCGCAGGCCCCGGGCGTGCGCCGCGTGGAGCAGGGATTTGAGCGCCGCGTCGCCGCCCAGGATGGGATCCACTTCGAGATAGTCGAAGGTGTGGTAGCGGTGGTTGGCGGTCGACTTGAAGACCGGGGTGAAGTAGATCGCGTTCACGCCCAGGTCCGCGAGGTGGTCCAGACGGTCCTCCACCCCCGGCAGGTCCCCCCCCTTGAAGCCGTGCGGCGTTTCCGGAGCGTCCCACTCCTCGAACTCACCGCCCGAGCGCACCCGCCCGCTGCGGCGGAAGCGGTCGGGGAATATCTGATAGAAGACGGTGCGGCGGACCCAATCGTGTCCCATGGCTCCCTCAGGACTTGAAGACGGACTCGGAGACGCGGCCGCGCAGGCCGCGCCAGCAGCAGCGGTTGCGCCCCCCCCGCTTGCAGCGCAGGAGCAGGTCGTCGGCCGCCTTGAGGAGTTCGTCGGTGCTCGGGCGCAGCCCTTTCGGCCGCAGGGACACGGTGGCCACGCCCGCGCTGAAGCGCAGGGTCTCCGACCCCAGGCCGAGGTCGGTCTCCCGGAGACGCCGGTGGACGCGGCGGAAGATGTTGAGCACCGCCGAGGCGGGAGCGTCCGGGAACAGGACCACGAACTCCTCGCCCCCGAAGCGGCAGACGACGTCCGAGTCCCGCACGGTCGCCTGGACCGCCTGGGAGAACTGCCGCAGGACCCGGTCGCCCATGGCGTGCCCGTACTGGTCGTTGAAGCGCTTGAAGTGATCGAGGTCGATCATGCCGACCGACAGCGTCATCCCGCTGCGGCGGCGGCCGCCCTCGTCGAGCAGTTCGGCCATCCGCCGGGCCAGCACCGAACGCAGGTAGAAGCCCGTGAGCACGTCCCGCTCCGAAAGGTACTTCACCCGCCGGAAATCCCGGGTATGCAGGATGCGGTAGCGGAGCAGGTTCTCGAACGGCCGCATCCGCCGGGCGAAGGTGTCCCGGGTATGGCGCTTGGTGGTCCTAAATGACATGTGCAGCTTGGCCAGGAGCTTGGAGTTCTCCGGGTGGAGGACCACCCAGTTGAGCCAGGCCTTGGTGCGCTGCTCCCGGGCCACCGCCCGCTCCCGCGCGGAAAGTTCGGCCGGGACGTCGTTGACCAGGCGGGGGCTCTTGGAAACCAGGCACTCGAGCAGGCTCTGTTCGACGAGGCTGGTCTGCAGGATGCGCTGCCGCTTCTCGGTGCTGTAGCCGATGAAGATCTGCTCCTCGACCAGCCCCCGCAGGAACTTGGTCTGCCGCCGCGCCGCGTCTTGCAGTTCGGACGCCAGCGGCATCCGGCCGCGCGGGTTCCAGCCGAAGCGCGCGAAGAGCTCGCGCTCGTCGTAGTCGGTCAGGATCGTGATGTCGCCCTTGTAGGCGCCGAAGAAGCGGAAGAAGTGCCGGAACATGTCCGTGCCGACCTCCCGGAGGTCGTTGGAGCGGATGGAGCGGTCGAAGAGGGCGGCCCGGGACCGGTAATCGCGCAGCTCCCGTTCCAGGCGCCGGACCTTGTCCTGGAGGTTCACGGCTTCCTCCGGGTGTCCATGAACTCCGCGCCGTAGGTTTGCTCGAGGCGGGCCAGGCCGGCCCGGCAGTCGTCGTTCGCCTCATCCAAAGACAGGCAGAGATACCACTCGTCGCGCGCCTTGGCGTAGTCCCCTTTCTGGAATAACATCAATCCCGCCGCCCAGTGGCCGTAGGCCGAGCGCTTGGACGACTCCGATACGGCCGGAACGGTGAGCTGGACCGGGCCCGGCGCGGCGGGCGCCATCGTCCCCGCCGTCGGCCCCGCCCGGGACCTTCCCGCCATGGCCGCCCTCTCCGCGGAAGGTGGAACGGCGCGCTCCGAGGACGGCGACCCCTGGGTCGCCGCCAGCTTGGCGCCCGCCAAGCACTGCCGGTTGCCGGGGTCCTGGCCCAGGCAGCGCGCGAAGCTCTCCCGCGCCCCGGCGTAGTCCCCGGCCTCGATCTGCTTCACCCCGGCCTGCGCGTCGGCGTCGCCCCCGGCGAGGACCGCGCCGGTGTAGCGCGTGCCCGGCATGTTGGACCCGAGCCCCTTGGCCTCGATCAGCTTGAGCCCGGCCCGGCAGTCCGCGTTCGCCGGGTCCCGCTCCAGGCAGCGGCGCCAGAGCGGCACCGCTTCCTCCGGACGGCCCGCGTTCACCTCTTCCACGCCCAAAGACCATAGGCCCTTGGCCTCGGGGAGCTCGGAGACGGCCTGGGGCGGGGCCTTCTTCCCGCAGGCCGCGCAGAGTCCCGCCGCCGCGACGAGCCGGAGGAGCCGGGCTCGGGTCATTTCGGACCCCGCGTGGCTTCCTTGATCTGCTGGAACTGCACCAGGAAATCCCAGGCGCGGTCGTGACCCTTCTTGGCCGCGGCGAGCATGTGGGCCTTCCCTTCGTCGAAGCGGACCGCGGCCTCCGCCTTCCGGCCGGATTCCAGATCGCGGGCCGCCTCGGCGAAAAGGACCCGCCCCAGGCGGAATTCGGCCTCGGCATCGCCCTTCTCGGCGCGCTCGCGGGAGATGGTCTCGGCCTCCGGGTAGCGGCCCGCCGCGAAAGCGGCGTCGAAATCGTCCCAATACCCCTTGGGCGGCGGCGGCGGCTTGCCGAAGACGGAGGTGGCGAGCGTCTCGTCCACCGTGGCGCGCAGAGACGGCGCCGTATCCGCGGAGTCGAACCGGACGCTGACCCAGACCCAGCTCACCAGGGCTGCGGTGATGAAGGACCAGGCGAGGACCTGGAAGCGCTCGTACGGAAACCGCACCCAGAGGCGCTCCCCTTTCACCCGGTACAGGAAGAGGTCGTATTCCCCGAAGGTCCCCGCGCACATGGCGACGAAGAGATGCTCCAGTACGCCCCAGTGGAGCAGGAACTTGAGCGGACCCCAATGCAGGAGCACCGCGATCCAGACGGGCCAGGTGATGCCGGCGCCCTCGAAATGGGACAGGACGGCCCGGAGACCAAGGAAGACCGCTACCAAAAGCGAGGCCTTGAGCAGCATCCCGCGGGCCAGGTACCACAAAGGCCCGAACAGGAACGGCAGGAGGCTGAAATGCTCGGGCTTGCATTTCCCCAGCATATACTCTTCCCACAGATGCCAGCGCGAACCCGGGATCGGCTTGGTGTCGCACAGGATGTTCGCGCTCCGGAGCTTGTTCTGCATCCGCTCCAGCCGCCCGCTCCCCGCGGGGGCTTCCAGCAGGAACGCGTCCCCGTCTATGGCCTGGGAATCCCGGAGAACCTCCCGGGCCAGTTCCGGGGTGCGCTCCATCCAGTTGCCTGGGGGATATATGTAGAGTCGATCAGCGCTCATGCGCGGGGCGTCTCGGTGCATGGTATGATAGCCCTTCCACGGGCACCCTTTCCATAGGAACGGCGCGAAAGGCTCCGGCATTCGGTAGAATGGCATGGCCATGAGGTTCATACACACCGCGGACGTGCACCTGTCCGCCGACGCGCCGCACCGGCTGGAGGTCTTCCGGGAGATCTGCGCCCTCGCGGCGGACTGCGACGCCCTGGTCGTCGCCGGGGACCTCTTCCACTCCGGGAAGGTCCTGCGGGACCGCAAGCTCCTGGCGGACCTGCGCGAAGCCCTGGCCGGGACCGCCGGGAAGCCGGTCCTCCTCATCGCCGGCAACCATGAGCACCTGCGCTCGGTCGGCGCGGCAGCGACGCCGCCCTGCGCCGCCGACCCCTTCGCCGGACTGGAACTCGGCGGGCACGTGTTCGCCTGCGGCGCCGGCCCCGCGGACCGCGAGGTCGGCGGCGTGCGCTTCCGCCTCGTCCCGTTCCAGCGGCAGGGCCTCCCCGCCCAAGGGCTCCGCCCGGCCGCCGCGGAAGACCTGCCCCGGGTCGCGGTCCTCCATGGGACCGCAATCGACCGGCCGGGGCTGACGATGGCGGCGCTGGACTCGGGCGACGACGAGGACAGCGGCGACTGTCTTCTGCGCGACGCGGACCTGGCCCCCTTCCGCTACGCCGCCCTGGGGCACATCCACCGCCGCGACCAGTGGTCCCCCGGCCCGGGCTGCGTCGCCTCCTATCCCGGCTCTCCCGACATGGTCAGCAGCGACGAGACCGAGGAGCGGACGGTCAACCGCGTCACCCTCGACGGGACCGGAGCGGCGACGGTCGAACGCGTCCCCCTGCGGGCCGCGCACCGGGCGCTGCCGCTGCATATCCTGCTCCTGCCCGGACTCGCGCGCCAAGCCGAAGAGCGCGCCCGGCTCCGCGTCGCCCAGGCCCCCCCCGGCCAGGTCCCGGTCCTGCGCATCACCGGCTTCGCGCCCCGGGCGGAGGCGGCGGGCCTCTGCGCCAGCCTGGAGTCGGCCTTCCGCTCCCGCGCGCCCCGCCCCATCGTAAAGAACCGGGTCCGGGACTCCGGAGAACTGGAGGTCGGCGCGGGGTCCCTGGTGGGAGAGCTCTTCGCGAAGCTCGGGGCTCTGGAGGAGCGCGATCCCGTGCTCGCCGGCCGGGCCGCGCACCTCGCCTTGCTGGCCATGTCCGGGGAGAACATCCCCGCGGAACTCGCGGCGGAGGACGCGGATGCTCCGGCTGACTGAGCTCTCCGTCGTCAATTTCGCAGCGCTGGGGACCCGTTCCCTGAGCTTCGCCGGGCGCTCGACGGTGGTCTGCGGGGCCAACGAGGCCGGCAAGACCACCCTTTCCGATGCCCTGCTCTGCGCCCTCTTCGGGAAGCCCTCCGGGAACACCAAGGAAGGGCAAGTCCACCTCACCCGCTACGGCGCCTCCGGCCAGTCCCGGGCGGTCTGCGACGTCGACGGCCGCAGGGTGGAGAGCGATAGCGACCGCCCGTGCGGAGCGGAGCATCTGGATGAAGCCCTGTTCCGGGAGCTCCTCTGCTCCCAGCGGGGCATGCTGGACTTCCGCCTGGGTGATCCCGAGCTGAACGCGGCCCTGTCTTCGGCGGCCCTGGGGGCGGGCCGGGTCAGCATGGAGCGGGCGAAGGCGGAGCTGGCGAAGGTCTTCGACACCCGCAAGAACTATGCCTGGATGAAGCTGCTGGAAAAAGCGCGGGAAGCGGAGAACGCCGCGGAAGCCAGGCTCGCGGCCGCCCTGGGCCTGCGGGGCGACTCCGCCGCGTTCCAGGAATCTCAGGCGCAGGAAAGCGCCCTGGCCCGCGAGGTCGCGGAACTCGAAGCCGCCGCGGCCCGGGTCCGCGAGGCGCGGCAGGCGGCGGAAGCGGAGGAGCTCCGCGACCTGAAAGCCCGGAACCGGACCCTCGCGGAGAAGGAACAGCTCCGTTCCGGCGCCGGGCTCCCCGATATGCAGACCCTGGCGGAGCGGGAGCGGAACATCGCGTCGCTGCGCAGCCGCGAGACGGCGCTCGAGCGGGAGCGGTCCCTGCAGGCGCAGGCCGCCCGGGACGCCGAGGCCGAGGCCGATGCGGCGGAACGCAAGCTGGCGGGCCTCGCGGAGACCGCCCGGCTCGACGCCCTGGATGCGGCCCTACGGCGCAGCGAAGCCGCCGCGCTCGCCGCCGGAGCGGCCGGGAATTCGGGCCGGGCCCCGGCCTGGGTCGCGCTCCTGGCCGCGGGCGCGGCTGCCCTGGTCTTCGGCGCCCCGGCCTGGAAGCTCGGCGGAATGGCCGCCGGCCTGGCCGCCGCCCTGGCGGCCGGCGCCCTGGCCTGGTTCTTCGCCGCCCGTCAGGGCGGCGACGCCGGGCCTGCGGCGGCGGACGCCCTCCGGGAGGCGTCGGCGGCGCTGGAAGCCGCCCTGCGCGCCGCCGGCTGGGGCGCCACGGCGCCGGAGGAGGCGGGCCGGCGCTGCGCCCAAGAGCGGGAGGAACGCGCCCGGGCGGAGACGGCCCGGGACAACGCCCGCGCCCGGGCCTTGGCCAGCCGCGAGAAGGCGCGCGGGGCCGAGGCCGAGCTGGAGAAGGCCCGGCGGGAGAGGACGGCCGCGGAGGACGGGCTGACCGAGGCGCTCCGCGCCTGGAACGTCAACGATCGCGCCGGGGCCGAGCGCTGGCTCGCCGCTTGGGAAGGAGTCGTGGCGGAACGCAAGACTTGGGAAGCGGCCGCGCGCACCCGCCTTCCCGCCGCGGAAGACCTCCATGCGGCTCTGGACCGGCGCCTGCTCGAACTGGAGGGCGCCCGCGTGCCCGCGGACTTGTCGGGAGTGGGCCCCGCGGATCTGGAGAAGCGGGATACGACCCTGTCCAGGGATCTCGAGGGGAAGCGGGCCCGGCTGGATGTCCTAAGGCGCGAGTCGTCGGCCCTGGCCCAGCGCCTCGCCCTGAAAGAGGCCTCGCTCGGAGGGACCGCCGAGGCGCTGTTGGCCGCCGCCCGCAAGGCCCAGGCGGACTTCCGGCGCATCGTCGGCTGGCGCGACGCCGCGCAGGAAGCTCACCGGGTCCTGGAGGAACTCAGCGCCGGCACCGCGGCGCGCATGGAGGAGCTCTTTGCGGCCGCCTCGCCCATGTTCCAGGAGCTCACCGGAGGACGCTACGCCGGGGTCCGCCGGAGCGCGGGTCCCGGCGAACCCCAGCTCAAGGCGGTCCATGCCGCGGCCGGGGAGCGGCCCCTGGAATGGCTCTCCTCGGGCGCCGGCGACGCCCTTTGGCTGTCGGTGCGGCTCACGCTGGCGCGCCGGGCGATGCCGGACGGCGGCCTCATCCTCCTGGACGAACCCTTCCATTCTCTGGACCCCGTTCGCGCCGGGAAAGCGCTGCAGATCCTGCTCCGCTCCGAAGGATTGAAGGGGTTCCAGGTCATCGTCCTCACCAAGGATGACCGGCTCGCGGACCTGGCCGCGCAGGCCGGCGCCCTGCGGCTGTCGCTCTGAGGGCCCTCAGCATGGGGGTTCACAGGTCCCTTGACTCCTCCTTGATGTAAACTTACCCTAGTAACATCGGTACTATGTCCAAAGGGACTGTCCTATCCTTCCTGCTGTTCGCGGCGGCCGCATCGGCGGCGTCCCCGGCGCGCGTGTGCGCCGCGACCGGCACGCCCTACGACCCCTACACGGATCAAGCCAAGAAGAAGGCGGAGGAAGCCCAGAAGAAGGCCGGCACCGCCATGCAGGAAGTCCCCCCCCTCGACCCGGAAGTCATCAAGCAGATCCAGGCCGCCCAGAACATGGGGATACTGGACTCCCAGACCCAGCAGACCCTTCAGGGAGTACTGGAAGGGGACTATTCGGGCGCGGAAAGATCCGTGGAGTACAAAAAGGGCCTCGACATCCAGAAGAACGAGGAATCCCGGATCAAGAAGTTCTCCTCGCCGCTGGAGAAGAAGCCCCTCTCCGCCCCGGGCACCGCGGACAAGATGGGCGGCCTGAATCTCCCCAAAGGGAAGCTGCGCCCCGTGGACTTCGGGGCGGACAAGAAGGATGACGAGAAGCTCCGCCCCAAGACCTTCGCGGGCCAGCAGAGCGGCAATTCCAGCGGGAGCAAGGGCTTCAACTCGGGCGGCGGCTTCGTGAGCGCCCCCATGGGGACTTCCAGTTCCGGAGGCGGTCCCCCGGGCGCCCAGGCCGGCTCGTTCCACCCCATGCAGCGCCGGGAGATCGCGGCCAAGGAGGCGGCCGGGAAAGCCCTCCAGCCCATGCAGGACCCGTTCACTTCCAAGCGGGATGCCAAGTCCGCCCCCAAAGCCGGCGCCGCCGCTCCCGGAGAAGGGGGACCGCTCTCCCCGGATTTCGCCGCCATGCTCGGCGAACCCGGGGAGGCCGACGGCTCCAAGAACCCCAAATCCGCCTACGCCAAGAAGGAAGCCGCGGCCCGCGCCGAGCTCGCGAAGGACCCCAAGAACCCGGACGCCTACGCCGTCCTCGCCCAGTCGCAGATCGGCCAAGGGCGCTACGACGAAGCGGTGGGCAGCGCCGACCGGGCGATCGCAGCCGCTCCCAAGCACGCGGGCGCCCACGCCCTGCGGGCGATCGCGTACGAGCAGTTGGGCGACAAGGAGAACGCCCTGCACGACCTGCGGGTGGCGGCGGCGATCGACCAGGACCGCTTCCAAGAACCCTACGAAAAGGCCCGCGCCGGGCAGCGGCTCTTCGACCCGAGCCGCGACGACAGCTGGTTCCTGCTCGAGGCCATCGTGCCCCCGGCCCGGCCATCCGGGTCCCGCAGCGCGGGCACCGCCGTCCGCGGTGTGGCGGGGGCGCTCATCGGCGTCCTCCTGCTCGCCGCCGGCGGGATCGTCCTGCGCCGCTACCTGCACCGCCTCTCCGCGGAGGAGCGCCGCAAGATGGAGTCCACGCTCAAGCAGGCCGTGCAGGGCCAGGTCCTGCCCAAGGTCCGGGCCGAGACCGCTCCCCCGCCTCCGACCCTCGATGAGCCGCTTTACGAAAAAGCCGTCATCGCCAAGAAATACAAACTGCTCCAGCGCACGGCGATCGACGGGGAAGTGCAGGTCTGGAAGGCGTTCGACAAGACCCTGGCCCGCTCCGTGGTGATCAAGCGCTTCCCGACCGAAGGCCGGTCCCCCGAATCACGTTCGCGCCTGGTGGAGCAGATCAAGAGCACGGCGGCCCTGCACCACCCCAACATCGTCGACATCTTCGAGATCCTCGACCGGGACTCGGGCCTGCTCGTGGTCTACGAATACGCCTCGGGCAAGACCCTGCGCCGCGTGCTCGAGGAACTCGGTCCGCTGCAGCTCAAGCAGGCGCGAGAGATACTCATCCCGGTCTGCCGGGCGCTGGAGCACGCCTTCCGGCACGGGCTCAACCACGGCGGGCTCAGCCCCGAGCGCATCGTGCTCACCCAGCAGGGCTACGTGAAGGTCTCCGATTTCGTCGCGGCGCGCCTGCTGGGAGCGACCGACGACGTCTACCTGGCGCCCGAGGCCCGGGGTCAGGGGATCCCGGTCAAGGCCTCCGACATCTACTCCATCGGAGCCTGCTTCTTCGAGATGCTGACCGGCCGGCGCGCCATGAACGCGGAGGAGACGGCGTCGGCGGGCCTGCCCCTGGCGGTGCGCATGCTCCTGGTCCAGCTCATGGAGGCCGACGCCGCCACGCGCCTGGCCTCCCCCATCGGCGTCATCCAGGCCCTGCAAGAACTCCCCGACCAGTAGCTAGCCCCCCGACTGTGCCCGGGCACAGCTCCGGGTCGACTATCTCCCCGGCCGCTCGACCGTGTTCTTCCGACGTTTCGCCATCGCCTCATCGCCGCATCCCTCGCGCCAGTACTCCTTGCCGCAGTTCGAGCGTCTCTTCCCTGCCTCTGTCGCATTTGCACAGCCTGCCGATGAAAAGCTAAAAGAGAGTCGCCAAGCATCTTGGAGACGCACCATGAGCGAGTCGACCCAATGGTATAAAGACGCAATCATCTATGAGCTCCACGTCCGCGCCTTCTTCGACGGCAACGATGACGGGAAAGGCGACTTTGCCGGCCTGACGAACAAACTCGACTACCTCCAGGACCTCGGAGTCACGGCGCTCTGGCTGCTTCCGTTCTATCCCTCCCCGCTCCGGGATGACGGCTACGACATCGCGGATCATTTCAACATCCATCCGGACTATGGGACTCTGGCCGAGTTCAAGCGCTTCCTCAAGGAAGCCAAGCGGCGGGGCCTGCGCGTCATCACCGAGTTGGTCCTCAACCACACCTCCGACCAGCACGAACTGTTCCAGAAAGCGCGGCGGGCTTCTGCCGGCAGCCCCGCCCGGGACTTCTACGTATGGAGCGACGATCCCCAGAAATACCAGGAAGCGCGGATCATCTTCCAGGATTTCGAGTCCTCGAACTGGACCTGGGATCCCGTCGCCAAGGCCTACTATTGGCACCGGTTCTACGCGCATCAGCCGGACCTCAATTTCGACCATCCCGAGGTCCGCAAGTACATGCTGAAGGTCGTCGACTTCTGGCTGGGTCTGGGAGTGGATGGACTGCGGCTCGACGCCGTCCCCTACCTTTTCGAGCGAGAGGGGACCAACTGCGAGAACCTCCCGGAAACACATGCTTTCCTCAAAGAACTGCGGCTGCATGTGGACCGGAAGTTCTCGGGCCGCATGCTCCTGGCCGAGGCCAACCAATGGCCCGAGGAAGCATCGGCCTATTTCGGGGCGGGCGACGAATGCCACATGGCGTTCCATTTCCCCCTCATGCCGCGCCTGTTCATGGCCCTGCACATGGAAGACTGCTTCCCGGTCGTGGACATCCTCCAGCAGACCCCCGACGTCTCGGGCCGGGGGCAATGGGCGATCTTCCTGCGCAATCACGACGAGCTCACCCTGGAGATGGTGACGGACGAGGAGCGGGACTACATGTACCGGTACTATGCCCGCGACCCCAAGGCGCGCATCAATCTCGGCATCCGCCGACGGCTCGCTCCCCTGCTGGGCAATCATCGCCGCAAGGTCGAGCTGCTCAACGGCCTGCTCCTATCCTTGCCGGGGACCCCGGTGCTCTACTACGGTGACGAGATCGGGATGGGCGACAACATCCACCTGGGCGACCGCAACGGAGTGCGCACGCCCATGCTGTGGAGCGCGGACCGCAACGCCGGTTTCTCCCGGGCCAACCCGCAGAGCCTCTATCTCCCCATCACCATCGACCCGGAATATCACTACGAGGCGGTGAACGTCGACATCCAGCAGAATAACCCCCACTCCCTGTTCTGGTGGATGAAGCGCCTCATCGACCTGCGCAAGAGATACAAGGCCTTCGGCAGCGGCTCCTTGGAGTTCGTCGCCTGCGAGAACCGGAAGATCCTATCCTTCATCCGTTCCCACGACGGCGAGCGCATCCTGGTCGTGGCCAACCTGTCGCGCTTCGTCCAACTCGCCGAACTGGACCTCGCGGGCTGCAAAGGCATGGCCCTGGTCGAGATGTTCGGGCGCTTCGAGTTCCCCCCCCTGACGGAGAAGCGCTGCATGCTCACGCTGGCGCCCCACTCCTTCTATTGGTTCCGGATCCGGCAGCCCACGGCACCCGAGGTCGATACCGCGCTCGTGCCCGCGGAAGCCCCGGCCATCGAGGTCTCCGGCGGAGCGGCCGGGATCTTCTCGGGCAAGGCGGACGCAAGGCTCTGCGAAGCCATGAAGACCTATCTCCGGTCCCGCCACTGGTTCGCGGGGAAGTCGCATCAGCTGCGCTCCGTCCGCATCCTGGACGAAGCCCGGCTGCGGTATGGAGAATCGGCCGGCGCACGCATCTGCCTCCTCCGGGTGGAGTTCCTGGACGCCTCGCCGGAGACCTATCTCCTGCCCATCACCATTGCGACGGAGAAGCAGGCCCAGAGCATCCGGCAGGAGCATCCCTTCAGCATCCTGGCCGAGCTCCGCCGCAAGGGCGGCAAAACCGCATCCGAGGGGGTCTTGTTCGACGCCGTCGCCGATCCGGAATTCTGCGCGGCGCTCCTGGCCGCTATCCGCGCGGGGCGCCGGCTGAAGAGCCGCGCGGGAGATATCGTCATGACCGCGGCCTCCGCCTTCGCGGCGGCGGTCGACGGACGCCCCCTGCCCGAGCCCGCCTTGGCCAAGACGGTACAGCGCAACACCTCGGTCTTGTTCGGCGACCGGCTCATCCTCAAGCTCTTCCGCCGGATCTATGCCGGAGAGAATCCCGATGCCGAGATCAGCCGCCACCTGGCGCAGGCGGGCTTCCCTTACTCCCCCGCGCTGGCCGGGGAGATATCCTATCGTCCCAAGCGGGGCGAGTCCACGACCCTGGCCGTGCTCCACGTCTATGTCCCGAACCGGGGTGAGGCCTGGCAGTACACCCTGGACACCTTGCGCCGGTATTTTGACGACCTCACGGGTCCAGCCGACTCCCCCAAGGAACAACCGGTCCTGACATCTCAGTTCCTGGAACTCCTGGACCAGGAGCCGACACCCCTTGCGGCGCAACGCATCGGAGCCTATCTGGAAACGGCCAAACTCCTGGGCAAGCGCACGGCCGAACTCCACAAGGCTCTCGCCGATGGGACGAAAGGAACGAGTTTCGCTCCGGAGGACTTCTCGGAGCTCTATCAACGCTCCCTCTATCAATCCCTGCGCACCCGCGCCAACGACACCATCTACCTCCTGCGCCGCAAACTCAATGACATCCCCGAGCTCCATCGGCCGCTGGCCGAGACGGCGCTGGGCAAGAGCAGCGAAATCCTGCGGCGTTTCCGCGGGCTGGTCGGGAAGAAGCTCTCCGGACAGAGGATCCGCTGTCACGGGGACTACCATCTCAAGCAGGTCCTCTACACCGGGACCGATTTTCAGATCTTCGATTTCGAGGGTCCGGCCGCGCAGGTGCTCCATGACCGCCGAATCAAGAAGTCGCCCCTGCGCGACGTCGCCGGCATGCTGCGTTCCTTCGAATACGCGGCCTACACGATCCTTCTGGGGCGCGTCGGGGTCTCCCGGGCCGAGGATGCGGTGCGCCTGGAGCCCTGGGCCCGCTTCTGGTGCCAATGGGTCTCCGCCGCCTTCCTGAGATCCTATCTGGAAACGATCGGGGATGCCGCAATCCTCCCCAAGAGCCGCTCCGAATTGGATACTCTCCTCGGGGTATTGCTCCTGGAGCGGACCGTCGAGGAGATCCGCAATGAGCTGGAATCCCATCCCGAGTGGGCGGTCATCCCCTTGAAGGGCTTGACCCATCTGCTGGGGGCATAGGCTCGCAGGACAAGGGCGCTAGCGCCCCGTAGACCGGGAACGGCACGGACGGTCCGGCAGCATTTCGCACAGGATCTTCAGGAATTGATGGACCTGCGTCTGCCGGGGCAGATAGAACTGGGCCGCCGACTTCAGAGCCGGGCCCACCCGGATAGTCACCGCCCGGCGCCCCAACTCTCGAAAACCATCCTCATCGGTCCGGTCATCGCCGATGAACATCATCCTGCCTCCGGGTGCCGCGATGCGCGCGATCCGCGACAGGGCGTGCCCCTTGTTCCAGGCCAGATGCGGCCGGATCTCCCAGGATTTCTTCCCCGCCGCCAGCACGAGCCCTCTGCGCCCCTCCACCACGCGCTTCAGGAACCCGCCCAGCACGTCCGCGTCCTCGCGCTGGACGCCGCGGTAGTGGATGGTCATGGTCAAGCCCTTGTCCTCCAACAGCGCCCCCGGGAAAGCGCGCAACGCCGGGGACAAGGCCTTGGCCAGATGCTGGATGCGCTTGGACGCCGCACGCGCCTGCGGGTGGCACCAGGCGACACCGGGACCACGCATCACCAGCCCATGGTTGCCGGAATAATAGATGCCCGGGATGCCGACCTTGGACATGATGTCGGGGAGGCTCCGGCCGCTGATGATGGCCAGGCGGACGGCCTTGCCTCGCCTCAATGAGGCAAGCAGTCTGCGCGTCTTTCCCGGAAGCCGGGCCCGCGAAGGCCGACGCACCAAAGGAGACAGCGTGCCGTCGAAATCCAGCCCGAGGACCAGGGGCCGTCCGTCCCCGACGCCGTCCAGCAGTGTGCGTTTTAGTTCGGCCCAACCTCTCACTCGCAGTCGCCTCGCGAGTAGTATACCAAAGTCCCTGATTTTCCCTTATGCTATGCCATGCTGGCAGCCCTTTCACCGGAGATCCGATCCGCGATTGAAGCGGCGCTGCCCGGCTACCTGAAGCGCCAACGCTGGTTCGCCGGGAAGGCCCGCTCCCTGACCGCCGTCTCGGTGGATGAAGCCGTTATGCTCCCCGGGCCCCGCCCCGCTGCCCTCTTGATGGTCTTGGTCCGTTACGGAAACGAGTCATCCGAGACCTATCTCCTCTGCGCCGCACAGGGCACCAGAGCGCACGCAGAGACCCCCGTTCTGGCGCGGTGCGGCGGAGTGGTCCTCTGCCCCGGACTGACGGAACCGTGGGTGCGGGGATGTCTGTTCCACGCCATCCGAAGCGGACGGACCTTCCCCGGGGAACACGGGAGCGTCAGTGGGGAACCCCCTTCGACCTGGCCGGCCACCCCCGTGCACGAGGATCGGACTCCGGGTTCCGCCATCCTGAGGACTGAACAGAGCAACACCTCTCTCGTGTTCGGCGAACGCTGGATCATGAAGTTCTTCCGTCGCTTGGAACCAGGAGTCAACCCGGAACTCGAAATGTGCCGGGCCCTGAGCTCGCAATCAGCATTCACCCGGACGCCTAGGCTTGGAGGCACCCTCACCTATCGACCGGAGGCTGGAGAGCCCTTGACCCTGGCCGTCCTGCAGGGATTCGTCCCCAATCGAGGCGACGCCTGGACCTATTCGCTCGCAGAGGCTCGCCGCTTCCTCGACGGATCCCCCGAAGAGGATTCTCTGCACAACGGATCGTATCTCAAATCCGCCCGCCTGCTCGGTCGAAGGGTCGCGGAGCTCCACCTCGCTCTATCTCGGATCACCAATGACCCGGCTTTCCGTCCTGAACCATTCACCCTGCAGAGCCTTCGCCGCCTGCGCGGATCGATGCGCGATCGCGCTCGGACCGCCCTGGGTCTGTTGCGCGAAGGGAACCTCCCGACTGAACTCCGCGCCGACGCCGAGGGACTCCTGGCACGGGAGGGAGAGGTCCGGAGTCGCTTCGAGGAACTACCCGGCGCGGGGAAAGGTCTCCTCCGCATCCGGGTCCACGGGGACCTGCATCTCGGACAGATACTCTACACGGGCGACGACTTCTACATCATCGACTTCGAGGGTGAGCCCGCGCGGCCGCTGGCCGAGCGCCGAGCCAAGGAATCGCCCCTGCGGGACGCGGCGGGGATGCTGCGCTCGTTCGAATACGCGGCCCAGGCGGCGCTCCGCGACCGGACCGCGCCGGCACGCGAGCGCGCCGCCCTGGAGTCCCGGGCCCGGGCCTGGGGCGCGGCCGCGGGCAAGGAGTTCCTGGACGAATATCGCTCGGTCCTGGCCGGTACCCCGCTGTTCCCGCAACGGGCCGCGCGACTCCTGGACGCCTTCCTTCTGGACAAGGCCCTCTATGAGCTGGCCTACGAACTCAACAACCGCCCGACCTGGGTGTCGGCGCCCCTGCGGGGAGTCCTCGATATCCTGGCTGGAGGGTGCGCGTCCTGCCCGCCGCGGTCCCCCGCACGGTCGGGGAAACCCAAGCTCACCCACGCCGGAGTCAGGCCGCTCCAACGATCAACAGCAGCGCGATCCAAGCCCCGCGCCACGGGAACCAGGTAGGCGGCGGGCTGCCGCAAAGCCAGGAACCCGCACCGACGAGCAGAAACAGCAGCGGAGTGCTCAGCCAACACCAAAGACCGCTTTTCTCCATGTCCAGGCGATGGCGATCCGCCGTCACACCGCCGGGGGTACCGCAGGCCGGGGTTCCCGGCGGATCTGGCTGAGTTCCGTGATGAGGTTCCCCGCCCAGCGATAGATGTTGTTCTCCCGGATGGTCTCGCGGGATCTTTTCATCCGCGCGGACCGCTCCTCGGAATCCATCTCCAAGGCATAGCGGATGGCGTCGGCGGTCTGCTCGATGTCGTAGGGGTTGATGATCAGGGCGTCGCGGAGTTCCCGGGAGGCCCCCGCGAAGCGGCTCAAGATCAGAACGCCGCCATTGTCCTCGCGGGCGGCGACGAATTCCTTGGCGACCAGGTTCATCCCGTCATGCAGCGACGTGACCATGCAGAGGTCCGCATGCATATAGAAGGGGAGGATCTCGCGGTGGCTGTGGTGCTTCTTAAGATACACCACGGGCTTCCAATCCCGGGCCTTGAACTTCCAGTTGATCCTCTCGACCTCAGCATCCACCTCCGCAAGGAAGTCGTGATAGCGCTTGATGTGGGTGCGGCTCGGGGCGCCGATCTGCGCGAAGCTGAACCTGCCCTGATACTGCGGATATTTCTCCAGAAAGCGCTCTACGGCGCGCAAGCGCTCGAGCACGCCCTTGGTGTAATCCATACGCTCCACGCCCACGCCCAGGAACTCCGCCTTGGTCCCCAGCTCCTTGAGCAATGCCGCCCGGTCCAGCACCGGCTTCCCTATGGGAGCGATGTCCTGGAAGGCGTTGGGGAAGGCGACGCTGATGGGGAACGGCTTGACCACGGTGGGGTGGCCGCCCTTGATGACGGAGAAACGCTCCCAGTCGATGCGGGACTCCAGGACCCGGTCCACCGTGTCCAGGAAGTTGTTGCAGTGGAACTGGGTGTGAAATCCTATCAGGTCCGCGCCGAGCATCCCGGATAGAAGTTCCTTCTGCCAAGGGCAGATGCCGAAGGCCTCGGGATTGGGCCAGGGTATGTGCCAGAAGATCGCGATCCTCGCGTCCGGACGCCTGGCCCTGAGGAGGCTGGGCAGGAGTGCGAAGTGATAATCCTGGATGAGGAGGCAGGGCTCCTCCACCCCCGCGATCTCCTCCACGACCGCATCCGCGAATTTCTGGTTCACCCGCTGATATTGCGCCCAATCCTCCTCTCGAAAGACCGGGCGGGCATGGGCGATGTGGCACAGGGGCCAGAACCCTTCGTTGGAGAACCCGTAGTAGTAGCCGTCTTCCTCTTCCTTGGTGATGGCCACCCGCCGCAGGGTATAGCACGGATCTTCCGGAGGGACCCGGATCCGGCCGTTCGCATCGGCGGTCTCGAAGTCGGCATCGCCGGCCCCATGGGCGACCCAGGTGCCTCCGCAAGAGCGCAGCACCGGGTCCAGGGCCGTCACCAGACCGCCGGCCGGGATGATGGTTTCTATGGCGCGGCCCCGGTGCATGTCCATGTAGGGTTCCCGATTGGAGACGATGAAAAGAGGCTTCCCCTTGAGCCGGGTCCTCACATGTTCCTTCAGCCGCTCCGGGGTCCAGAGAGACTCCGCGTTCTCCCGCAGGCGCGCCTCCTGCTCCGCCGCGGACTTGGCCGCAGCCAGATGCGCGGCGAAAGTGGAGACCTCCTTGGCGATCGGGGCGAAGAAATCGGCCTTGGGCAGCTTCAGCGGCTCCGAGGTCTCGCCGAGACGCAGCTTCTTCATCCACTCCGCCGCCTGTTCCAGGGGCCCCGCGATGTTCCACTTCACGACCAGCAGGGTCACGAAGGTGATGAGGACCATCTGGATCATGACCCGCAGAAAGGTGCGGCGCCAGATCCGTGAAAGATGACTCTGGATGAATGCCGCGTCATGGACGATGAGCAAGGCGCCCGCGATCTTGTCATCCGGACGCAGCGGCAAGGCATGCAGATGCAGGTCTCGTCCGCCGACGGTCACAAATCCGCCGACGTCCACCCCCGCGGTCATGGATTCCGCGACGATCGGCGGCAGCCCGGGCAGCACCGAGGCGAGGCTGGCGGTGACCGCCAGCGGCGTGCCTTTGAGGTCGTATACCGCCACCCCGGCCAACCGCTCCCGGTTCCCGAATCGCTCCACCAGGCGCTGGAGCTTCTGGGAAGGCCCCTTCGTCAGAAGAGGCTCCACGGATTCCTGGAGGCTCTGCGCGAGCAGCAGGGAGCGGCGCCCCAGATCCTCTTGCTGGATCTCTCGTTCCTGACGCAGCTGGAAGAAGGCTGAGAAAGCGGCCACCGCGGCCACGACGACCAGGAGGGACAGCGTCAGCCTTAGTGTTATCCGCATGGAGCAGACCTCGCCTTCGGACCGTCAAGGGAAGGTATCATTTCTGCAGGACCCTTTTGAGGAGCAACGGGGCGAGGAACGTCGTGGCCACGACCATGCCGACGACCGCGGTATAAAGCGGCACGGCGATCACGCCCGATGCCAGTCCGATCTGGGCGAAGATGAGGCCCACCTCTCCCCGGGGGATCATGCCGACGCCGATCCCCAGCCGGTTCAAACCGCGCCCCCATACGGCCCAGCCGCTGACCACCTTGCCGATGATGGCCAGGACGATGAGCGCCGCGGCCAAGCCCAACATGGCGCGGTTCTCCGGGAAGAAGGGGTTGTAGGCGCCCAGCCGCACCTTGGCTCCGACCATCACGAAGAAGATCGGGACGAATAGGTCGGATATGGGCTTGAGAGTCGTATCGATATCCTCGCGCTTGTCCGTTCGCGCGAGGATGATCCCCGCCGTGAATGCTCCTACGATCATCGCGGTGCCCAGCGCCTGGGCCAGGAGGGCCATGGCGAAGGCGAAACAAAGCGCCGATACGATGAGCACCCCCCTTACCCTCATCCGGTGCACGATCTTCACCATGACATCCGAGACATGGGGGCCGATCCAAAGTGCGGCGCCGAGGAACACGACCGCCAGCAGCGTGGTGCGCAGGACGCTGAACCAAGACAAGGAGCCGGACGCTGCGATGCCCTGGACCGCGGACAGGATGATGATGCCTAGGATATCGTCGATGACGGCTGCGCCCAATACGATCTGAGCCTCCGGGATCCCCAGCCTGCCCATATCCGCAAGGACCCGCGCCGTGATGCCGACACTCGTCGCCGTGAGCGCGGCCCCGATGAAGACCGCCTGCATCCCGCCGTATCCCAGGAGGGACATGAGACCGTAACCCAGCAGGAACGGCACCGCGACTCCGACAGAGGCCACGGCCAGAGAAACCGGCCCGACCTTGAGCAACTGGGAGAGGTCGCTGTTGATTCCGGTCTCGAAGAGCAGGAGGATGACCCCGACCTCGGCTAGGATGGCCAGGACGGAGTCGTCCGGGTGGAAGAACGGAAATAATCCGAACCCCAGAACGACTCCGCCCAGCAGTTCCCCGAGAACGGCGGGCTGACCCCAGCGCTCGGCCAATTCCCCGAAGAGCTTGGCGCTGAGGAGGATGGCGAGCAGATTCGCCAGCAATCCGGCGATCCCCGGCTCATGCATATCGATCCCTCTTCCCTAAAACACGCGGATGCCGAAAAGGAATCGGAGGAGTAATAGGACCAGTCCGGCCACCACGAAGGATATCACCAGGGCGGTGAATCCGCCCCCCCCTACGCCCCCCTCCGATGACTCCGGCTTCTGAACCTTGTCGTCGTGCATGATGGTCCCTCCACAGATGTGGAGCGGCGATAAACAAAAGGGCCGCCCGAGGATATCCGGGCGGCAAAAAGGCCGCCCGGGTTTCCCTAGTGTAGTGAGTCATAAGTCCAATTACATTCGTCACCCCGGCGAAAGCCGGGGTCCAGGCCCCAGAACAGGTCTTTTGAATCCGTTCCTCACGCTGGATACCGGCTGGCGCCGGTATGACGGCTTTTCAAATGTAAAGAAGCGTTGAACTCACTACACTAGATGGCGGCCCGACCATCTCATTCCTCCGGAGCGATGGACCGCTCCGGACCCTTTTGTACTCGGCTACATTATATCAAAGCACGGCGGGACGCGCCCTCCGTTCTCAGGCGGCGCGTTCGGCGCGGAAGCGGCTGAAGATCATGCGGCCGGCGGAGGTCTGCAGGATGGAGGAGACCTGCACGTCCACCCGCTTGCCGATGTGCCGCTTGCCGTCCTCCACGATCACCATCGTCCCGTCGTCCAGGTAGCCGACCCCCTGCTCCCGCTCCTTGCCTTCCTTCATAACGAAGAGCGACATGCACTCCCCGGGCAGCACCACGGGCTTCAAGGCATTGGTGAGGTCGTTGATGTTGAGGCAGAGCACCCCTTCGATCGCGGCGATCTTGTTGAGGTTGAAATCCGTGGTCAACACCTTGGCCCCCAGGTCCTTGGCCAGGCGCACGATCTTGGCGTCCACCTCGTCGCACTCGGGCACGTCCCGGTCGATGATCTTGGTCGCGATGCCCGGGTTCTCCTGCAGGCGGGCCAGGATGTCGAGCCCCCGGCGGCCGCGGGCGCGCTTGAGGTTGTCCGGGGAGTCGGCGAGCCCATGCAGTTCGTTGAGCACGAAGCGCGGCACCACCAGGGCGCCGCTCAGGAACTTGGTCTCGCAGATGTCCACCACCCGGCCGTCGATGATGGAGCTGGTATCCACCACCTTCAGGTCCGCCCCACGCCTGCGGGAGGAGGCCAGGATGTCGCGGTCGAGCGAGTCCAACTCCGGGAACTTGCGGACGCTGACCACGAGCCCAAGGGTCGCGAAGGCGAAGTAGCGCAGGAGGGCATACTTGTCCCACTGGGTATAGAAGGCGTCGCTGGCCACCTGGCGCACGAGGTAGTCGATGAAGCTGGCAAGCAGGGTGGCCACCCCGGCCCCCAGGATGCCGAAGATCATGGTAAGGAGGTTGATGGATTCCAGCGCCAGCTCGACCGCCACCAGAGTGACGCCGACCAGGAGGCCGATGAGGAGGCCGGTCTTGTCCCGGGCGATCTGCGTGTAGGCGAGGATGGGGCAGGCGATGACGATGAGGATGCGGTAGATCCAAGCTGTCATGGGTTCTCCTTGAAACTGACGGCCGCGGCGGACCGAAGGTCCTCCGCGCCGAATACCTCGATGGAGGGGTTCCCCCCCGACTGACGGAGCGCCGCGAGCGAACGCGCGGAGACCACGGCTTTCTTGAAGCCCGCCCGGCCCGCTTCCTGAAGGCGGCGGTCGAGGAGGCCGATGCGCCCCAGCCGTCCCAGGAGCCCCACCTCCCCCAAAAACACCTGGTCGGCCGGCAGGGCCTCGTCCCGCGCCGAGGAGAGGATGGCGAGACACGCCGCGAGCTCCAGCGCGGGGTCGCGCAGGCGCAGGCCGCCCGCCACGTTGAGATACACGTCTTTCGATTCCAGGCGCAATCGCAGATGCTTCTCCAGGGAGGCCACCAGGACCAGGACGCGGTTCAAGTCCAGCCCGGTGGCCATGCGCCGCGGCAGCGGATAGCGCGTGGGGGTCACCAGGGCCTGCACCTCGGCCAGGATGGGGCGGTTCCCCTCCATGGCCACCGAGACCGCGCGCCCCGCGCCCGCGCCCTCCCCCAATTCCTCGATGAAGAAGGCGGAGGCGTCCGACACCTCTCGGAGCCCCCCCTCGAACATCTCGAAGAGGCCGAGCTCGGACGCGGAGCCGAAGCGGTTCTTCTGCGCCCGCAGGATGCGCAAAGACTGCCGGGCCTCCAGGTCGAACTGGAGCACCGTGTCCACGAGGTGCTCGAGCACCATGGGGCCCGCCACGCTCCCCTCCTTGGTCACGTGACCGAGGAGGAAGAGGACGGAGCCGCGCTTCTTGACCGCCCGCAGGAGCTCGGCCGCGCACTCGCGCACCTGCCCCACCGAGCCCGCGCCTCCCGTCATGTCCGCGCGGCAGACCGTCTGGATCGAGTCCAGCACCACGACGCGCGGGCCGTGCTCCGAAATGGCATTCACGATCTTATGCAGGTCGGTCTCGGCGAGGAGCAGGATCTGCTCGGAGCGCACACCCAGGCGCTTGGCCCGCCCCGAGATCTGTCCCAGGGATTCCTCGCCGCTGACGTAGAGGACTTTACCCGAGGACGCGAGCTTCCCGGCGACCTGGAGCATCAAGGTGGACTTCCCGATCCCCGGGGGGCCCGCCAGCAGGGCCACCTGCCCCGCGACCAGCCCGCCGCCGAGCAGACGGTCGAACTCGCCGATGCCGGTCGCCAGGCGCTCCTCCGCGGGACCCTCGGTCCCGGAGAGCGGCACCACCTCGGAGCTGAAATCCGTGAGGGAACGCGGCGCCGCACGCTCCCCGGCGGCGGAGCGCACCTCCACCGCCTCCTCGACCAGGGAGCTCCAGGCGCCGCAGCCCGGGCATTGGCCCGCCCACTTGGGCTCCGAATGCCCGCACTCCGAACAACTGTAGACGGATCTAAGTCGCGCCATCATCCCCTATTCGGCCGCCGCCGCATCGCTCATGGTACTCAATCCTTGATCTTCTTGTCCCGGAGCTGTTTGTAAGCGTCCCGCATGAAGGTGTAGGGGTCCAGGGCGTCCTTCTTCAGGCTCTCGTACTCACCTAGGTGCAAAGACAGCCAATTGACCTGGTCTCCGGCGCTCACGCCCACCGTCGTGGGCATGTTGGCCACGTAGCCGACGGGACTCAGGAACACGGCGGGGAGCATCATGAGCCCGTCGCGCAGGTTGGTCGGGCCCAGCAAGGGCAGGACCAGGGGGAAACCATCTCCCACGCCGTACTTCCCCAGGGTCTGCCCCAGGTCCTCGTCCGGCGGCGGAGGCAGCCTGAACCAGCGGTCCGCGGGGTCGAAGAGCCCCGCGATCCCCAGGGTGGAATTGGCGAGGAAGCGTCCCAGCTCGATGCCGGCGCGCTTGACCTTGAACTGCAGCACGCAGCCGATGAAGCGGACCGGGAAGCCGAGGTTCCGGTAGCCCCGGTTCACGCTGACCCGCACGGGCCTCGGCGTCACCGCCGCGAACGACCAGGCCAACGGCTTGCCCACCCAGAAGTAGAACTTGTCGTTGACCGCGAACATCACCCGGTTGTAGCCGCGCAGGGGATCGAAGACCGGCTTCAGGGCGGCGGTGCTGGATGCGGTCTGGAACTCCCCGGCGAACTGGTCGAACTCCGACCCGGCGCTCTCCGTCGTCGTGGACGCTTCCGGAACGGCGGCCTCCGCCGTGGCGTCCGACGCGAGCGACTCCGAAGGAGCCAGCGGCGCCGACAGCACGTTCGCCACCGACGGGACCGGGATCGAGGCGGCCAGAAGGACGACATCCCCGGGGGCGGAGGACTCCTCCGCCCGGACCGCCGGCGTCCACAGGACGACGAAAGCCAGCGCCGCGGCCGGAGAGACCTTCATCGCAGGTAGACTCGCGGCACGCGCGCGCTCAGACCGGTCGCGATCTGGTACGGGATCGTCCCGGAACGGCGTGCGACCTCGCCGGCGGTGATCTCGAGCTTCCCGGAGCGTCCGATCAGCACCGCCTCATCCCCGACCTCGGGGCGGGGCACTCCGCTCACGTCCACCATCGTCATATCCATGGTCACCGCGCCCAGGATGGGACAGCGCCGGCCGCGGATGAGCACGGACGCCCCCGGGACCGGGCTGCCCGCGCTCAGCTGCCGGGGCAGACCGTCCCCGTAGCCGATGGGGAGCGTGGCCACGCGCCCCGCGCGGGCCATGCGGTGATGCCGGCCGTAGCCGATCCAGGTCCCGGCGCGGACCTGCTTGAGGAAGACGACCCGGGTCTTGAGGCTGAGCACCGGCGTAAAATCCTCGAACAGGCCGTAGGCGGCCAGGCCGGGGCGGACCAGGTCCCAGCGGCTCTCCGGGAAGCGCAGGGCGCCCGCGGAGTTCGCGGCGTGCCGGATGGGGATGCGTCCGCCCAGCCGCTCGGCGCCGGCGACCGCCTCCGCGAAAGCGGCGAGCTGGCGCCGCGTAAACAGGGCGTCCTCGTCCGCGCGGGCCAGATGGGTGTAGATCCCCTGCAGGCGCACGCCCCGGACGCCGAGGAGGTATTCTACGACCTCGCGCCCCGCCGGCCAGCGGACCCCGATGCGCCCCATGCCCGTGTCGATCTTGAGATGGCAGCACAAGGGCAGGCGGCGCCGCTCCCGGGGCGCCAGATGCCCGGCGGCGCGCACGAGGCGCTTGGCGCCGTCCAGCGAGGCCACGGTCGGCGTCAGCCCGTAGCGGATCGCGGCGAGCGTGCTCTCGAAAGGATATAAGGAGCCCAGGATGAGGATGGGGACGCGCAGGCCCGCCTCGCGGAGCACGGCCCCCTCCTCGACGGAGGAGACCCCCAGCCAGGCGGCGTGCTTGGCGGCCACCGCCGCGCGGGCGACCTCGACCGCCCCATGCCCGTAGCCGTCGGCCTTCACCACGAAGAGGATGCGCGCGTCCCGGCCCACCCGGTCCTGGATCCGTTCCAGGTTGGCGCGCAGGGCGCGCAGATCGATCTCCGCCCAGGTCGGACGGTAGAGCTTGGGGAACCGGATGGAATAGACGCCGCTCCCCGCGGCAGGCGCCCCGTGGAACCTATGGGGCGCGGCGGTCACGACTCGAACTCGCCCTGGCCCGACCCCTCGTCCCCGGGTTCGGGGACGTCGGTGGCGCTCTCGAAGCGGGTCAATTCGTGCCGGAACACGAGCTCGACCGTGCCCACGGGGCCGTTGCGCTGCTTGGAGATGATGAGCTCGGCCTTGTTCTGGACCGAGGGGTCGTCGCGCTTGTAGTAGCCTTCCCGGTAGATGAAGGCCACGACGTCGGCGTCCTGCTCCAGGGCGCCGGACTCGCGCAGGTCCGAGAGCTGGGGCCGGCTGTCGGAGCGGCCCTTGTCCTCGGGGCGCCGCGAGAGCTGGGACAGGGCGATGACCGGCAGGTTCATGTCCCGCGCCAGGGCCTTCAGCCCGCGGGAGATCTCCGAGACCTCCTGCTGGCGGCTCTCGGAGCGGCGGGAGCTCCCCCGCATGAGCTGGAGATAGTCGATGACGATCAGGCCCAGCTCTTTGCCTTCGGCGCGCAGCTCGTTGGCCAGGCGGCGGGAGCGGCTGCGGACCTCCAGCACCGAGAGACTGGTCCCATCGTCGATGAATAGCGGCGCCTCGGAGATGCGGGCCGCCGCGTTGGTCAGGTCAGTCCAGCTGCTGCGCTTGAAATAACCGGTCCGCACATCCTGCTGGTTCACCCGGGCCTCCGAGGAGATGAGCCGGGTCATGATGGAGCTGCGCGACATCTCCATCGAGAACACCGCGACGGGGATGGCCGGGTCCTTGAGCGCCACGTTCGCCGCGATGTTGAGGGCGAGGGCGGTCTTGCCCTGGCTGGGGCGGGCGGCCAGCAGGATGAGGTCGCCGCGCTGGAGCCCCGCCGTCATCTTGTCGATGCGCTTGAAGCCGGTGGGCACGCCGATGACTTCCTGCTTGCGCTGGTGCAGGAGTTCGATGCGCTCGATGACCTCGTGGGAGAGCTCCTTGGCCCGGTAGAAGCTGGAGACGGTCTGCTTCTGGGCGACCGCGAGGATGTTCTGCTGGGCCTCATCGAGGAGCGCGTCGGCCTCCTTCTCCGTCCCATAGCACTGGCCTACGATGTCGGTGGAGACCCGGATCAGCTCCCGCAGGACCGAGCGTTCCCGGACGATCTTGGCGTAATGGTCGACGTAGCCGGCGGTGGAGACCTTTTGGGTGAGCTCGGCGAGGTAGGAGGCGCCGCCGATCTCGCCGATCTGCTTGAGGCGCTTGAGCTCCTCGCCGACCGTGACGCAGTCGATGGCCTGTCCGTTCTCGCAAAGGCCGAGGATCGCCGCGAAGATCTTGCGGTGGGCGTCCCGGTAGAAATCCTTCTCTTCCAGCAGATCGACGGCCTTTTCGACGGCTTCGGCTTCGATGAGCATCGAGCCGAGAACGGCCATCTCGGCCTCCAACGCCTGAGGCGGAATGTGCGGCGAATCGGGCATGGACTCCCTCCCGGCGGAGCCGGTCAGCCGCGCGGGACGACGGAAACCTTGATCTTGGCGCTTGCGTCGGAGGCGAGACGGACTTCCACCTCGTGCTCGCCCACGTCCTTGATGGGGTTCTCGAGCATGATGGCGGACTTGTCCACCGTATAGCCGGAGGCCTTGAGGCTCTTCACCACGTCGGACTTGCCGACCGAGCCGAACAACTTGCCGTTCTCGCCCACCCGGCGGGAGAACGACAGGGCGACCGACGCCAGCCGCTGGCAGGTGGTCTTGGCCTCGGCGAGGGCTTTCGCGCCGGCCTTCTCGCGGCGCTCCTTGCCCTTCTCGAACCAAGCCATGGCCGAGGGCGTGGCCTCCATGGCCAGTCCCCGGGGGATCAGATAGTTCCGGGCGAATCCGCGTGCGACCTGGCGGATCTCTCCGGCGCGGCCCAAATTCTCGACTTCGGACTTGAGGATAACCTTCATAGCTCAGAGCTCTCCTGGATTTCCCGGGCCGGCCGCTGGCCGGCCCCGGCTAAACCGCCGTGAAGGGGAGAAGCGCCAGATAGCGGGCCCGCTTGATGGCCCGCCCCAACTGCTTCTGATGCTTGGCGCAGGTGCCGGTGATCCGGCTCGAGAGGATCTTCCCACGCTCCGTGGTGAAGGTCCTCAAGACCTGCGTAAGCTTGAAATCGATGTGCTCCACCTTGTCCGCACAGAAACGGCACACCTTGCGGCGCGGCTTGAACGGCCCGCGGCGGCGCGCGGTCGGTGCGAACCGGGCGCGCTCCTTGCCCCCGCTCGCCGGCGCGTCACCCTGGGACGGCGTCGTCTCCACCGTCTCCTGTTCCATTAGAAGGGGACCTCCTCCAAATCTCCGTCCGACTTGCTCTCGCCGCCCTCGGGGGCGGGAGCGCTCTCGCTGGTCGCCGACGCCTTGGCGAGGAACTGCACACGGCGCGCCACGACGTCCAGGGCGAACCGCTTCTGTCCCGTCTTATCCTCGTAATCCCGGCTCTGCAGGCGGCCCTCGACGTGCACGGGGCTGCCCTTCTTGAGCCGGTCCTTCAGGCGGTCCGCCGCTTCCCCCCACACCGTGACGGGGACCCAGCTGGTGTCGTCCTTCCACTCTCCGGAGGCGGTGTCCTTGAAGCGGCGGGTCACTCCGACCCGGAAGGTGCACATGGACGTGCCCTTCGTCGTCGACCGGAAATCGGGGTCCTTGCCCAGATAGCCGGAGATCAGCACGATGTTCTGCTCGAGCAGGCGAATCTCTTTCATTGGGGAGCCTGGACCTTGTCCTTGTCCTTATCCTTCGGGGGCTCGATGGCTTTGCCCTCCTGGGCGTGGACCGTCAGCGCGCGCAGGATGTTCTCCTGGATGCGGAAATGCTGGCTGATCTTATTGACCAGCGGGCCTTCCGCCGAAAATTTCAGGTAGATGTAGAATCCTTCGCGGGCCTTGTCGATGGGGTAGGCGAGCTTGCGGCGACCCCACCGGTCCTCGTTGAGGATCTCCCCTCCGCCCTTGGTGATCATCAGCTTCGTCTTGTCTGCGAATTCGGCGACCTCCGGGTCGGAGAGGCGGGGATGGATGACGAGAACGGTTTCGTAGGTGGCCATATATTCCAATGACTATATCAAAATGATTTTTGCGGCACAAGCCAAAATATCACACCCCCCGGAAAATCCCATCCCGGGCTGAGTGAATCCGGCCCCTCCGCAGCGTGCCGAAGCGCGCGCGGCTATTATACCTTATGGCTGGGGGGGCAGCGCAACAGGTAGAGCGCAACAGGCGGATTGACAATAGATGGTAAACGATGTATCCTGATGCACACGAGAGGACGCATGCGCCGAAAAAAGAGAAAGGTCTCCCGCAAGCTGTTCCTGGGCAGCCCGCCCGAAGTGATGGACATCAAGACCCTGGCGCAGTATCTCTCCATGGGCCGCTCCAAGATCTACAACCTCATCCGCCAGAAGAAGATCCCCGCCTCCCGCATCGGGCGTCAGTACCGTTTCGCCAAAGGGCTGGTCGATCAGTGGCTCAAAGAGCAGCTGATCATCCGCCCCGAGGAAGCCCAGATCCCGCTCTTCAAGAAGTAGCTCCGGGACGACGGACGACGGACGACGAGAAAACCCTTGCATCCCGTCGGGGGATAATGTATTCTCGGGATGTCGGTCGACGGTCTCTGCGGTTCCGTCCGACGGAGCGGCAGATTATATCGACGGAGGAATACACTAACATGGCGAAGAAGATCCATAAGATCGGCCTGAAGCGGGAGAAGGGCTACCTGTACTACATCGACAAGCAGGGCGACGTGTCCCGCGCGAAGATGGCCCGCGGCGGCAAGAAGGGCGGAAAGCCGACCAAGGTCCAGAAGGTCGGCGTGAAGAAGGAGAAGGGCTTCCTGTACTTCATCGACAAGCAGGGCGACATCTCCTGCGCGAAGATGGTGAACGCCTAAGGCTCCAGCCTTCGGCGAGAAAGGGAAACCCGGCGCTCCGCGCCGGGTTTTTCTTTCCCCGGACAATTGTGGTACAGTAGCGCCATGAAGCCGGAAAAGGGCGCCGTCGCGGTGGTCGGGCCGGGAGCCATCGGCGGACTCCTGGCCGACAGCCTGCGCCGCGCCGGGAGGCGCGTCATCCTGGTCACCCGGGACGCCCGGGCCGCGGGCGCCCTGCGCCGAGGCGGATTCGCCATCACCGGCCCGAGCGGCCGCACCCGCTCCTTTCCGCGCTGGGAGGCCGCCGCCCCCCGCCTCAAGAAGGGCCGGCCCCTCGACTGCGTCCTCCTCTGCGTGAAGGCGCCGGCCCTGCCCGAGACCCTGCGCCGCCTGCGCGCCGCGGCGCCCAAGAGGGCGCCGTCCCCCGGGCAGCGCCGTTTTCCTCCTGTGGAGGAGACGGTGCCTGCCGGTCCGCCCGTCGTCTGCCTGCTCAACGGGGTGGGCCATGACCGCCCCCTGCGCGCCGCTTTCGGCGGACGCGCGGTGCTGGGCAGCTGCTACATCGCCTCCACCCGGACCGGCCCCCGCGCCCTACGCCACTGGGGCGGCAACCGCATCCTTCTGGCCCGGACGCCGCGCAACGCCCCCGCCGCCGAGGCGGCCGCGGACATCCTGCGCTCGGCCGGCTGGGACGTCCGCCTCTACGCCGACGAAGCCCGCCTGCTCTGGACCAAGCTGGTCTACAACGCGGCCATCAACCCCCTGGGCGCGCTCCTGCGCAAGACCAACGGGGAAGTGGCCTCCCATCCGGCCATGCGCCAGCTGCTGCGCGCCGTGTCGCGCGAGGCCATCGCGGTGGCCCGCGCCGAAGGCCACGCCCCCGCCGTCCCCGGCCTGGAGGGCCGCATCCTGCGGGACTGCCTCCTGGTCCCCGACCAGCGCAGTTCCATGGCCCAGGACCTGGCCGCGGGCCGCCCCACGGAAGCGGACGCGATACTCAAGCCGCTCATCCTGTCGGGCCGGCGCACGGGGACCCCGACCCCGCTCCTCACGCCCCTCTACCGCATGATCAAGAAACTGGAGGAAGAACTGCGATGAGCGCGCGCCTGCTCCGGGGCAAGCCCCTGGCCGAGAAGATGCGTCAGGAACTCGCCGCGCGCGCCGCGGCGGTGAGCGAGGAGCGGGGCAGCCCCCCCCACCTCGCCATCCTCGCGATCGGCGGAAACCCCTCCTCCCAGATCTTCCTGCGCAAGAAGCTCGAAGCCTGCCAGGAAGCCGGCATCGAATGCACGATGGAATCCCTGCCCGAATCAACCTCGTTCACCGAGACTCAGCGCCTCATGCACAAGCTGGCCCACGACCCGGCCGTGGACGGGATCATCTTCGACATGCCGGTCCCCCAACACCTGGATCCGGCCCGACTTATGGAAGAACTCTCTCCAGACAAGGACGTGGAGGGCGTCACGGCCACCAATGCCGGGCGGTTGGTTTCGCACAAGAGCTGGGCCTCCCTGCGCGGATCCGGGGTCATGATCCCCTGCACCCCCGACGCGATCATCCACCTCCTGCTGGAGACCAAGGTCGACCCGCGCGGCGCGGAAGCGGTCGTGATCGGCCGCTCCAACATCGTGGGGAAACCCACCGCCCATCTGCTGTCCAGCCTGGACGCCACCGTGACCCTCTGCCACGCGCAGACCCGCGGCCTGGCCGAACACGTCCGCCGGGCCGACATCCTGGTCTGCGCGATCGGCAAGCCCGGCCTGGTCCGGGGCGATTGGGTGAAGCCGGGCGCCGTGGTTCTGGACGCGGGCACCGGAATGGAAGGCAAACGCATCGCGGGCGACGTGGAGTTCGAGGCGGCCGCCCAGCGCGCGGCCTTCATCACCCCGGTCCCCGGCGGCGTCGGCCCCCTCACCGTCACCTTTCTCCTGCACAACACCGTGCTCGCCGCCGAGCGCCGCCTCGCCGCCCTCGCCGACTCTCACAAACACCACCCCACAGCCTGAGGGACCCTCCCCAGGCAACGGACGCTACCGCTGGAAGCCTATCTGACGACGAGACTTATCGAGGACCAACACATCCCCCCGGATAGCATCGATCAACTCTCCGATCTCGACATCATGCTTGTCGACCCGCCGCCCGAGCTCGTCCAGCTTTACCAGCATCTCCCGATGCTCCGCTGCCATTTCCCGCATCTTGACGAATGCCCGCATGATGCCGATGTTGACGCGCACGGCGCGCCAGCTGCGGAGGACGCTGGACAACATGGCCACGCCTTCCTCGGTGAAAGCGTACGGGTACCCCCTGCGGATGCCGCCCCAACTTGAAGTCACGATCTGTGACTTCAAGTCGGCGAACTCCTCTCGCGAGAGCTGGAAGATGAAATCGGCCGGAAAGCGCCTGCGATTACGCTTGACCGCCTGCACGAGCGCTTTGGGCGCTACCCCGTAGAGCCTGGCGAGGTCCGCGCTCAACACCACCCGTCTGCCGCGGATGCGATGGATGAGCCGCGAAAGAGCGGCCGGTTCCTTCATGCCTATATATACGATTCAAGGGGCCTTTTGGTTCCGTCCGAATGTTTGCCAGAGAAGTTCTTTATCGTCACGGCATTCCCTGAGTGCAGAACGTCGTGGCACCGGTTCTGTTCCGAATCATCACAAAGCTGGATGTCCTTCGTGGTCGTGACCGTAGACTGAAACACATCAAATTGCCCTGCCTCAATATCCCCTGGGGCATTCTGCCGGTCAGGACTCGGCGAGCTCGAACATGCGCTCGATGGAGCGCTTGGCGGCCTCGGCCACGGCCGGATCGACGGTGACCTTCTGCCAGGGCTGGGGATCTTCCAGGGCCTGGAGCACCGACTGCAAAGTGGTGGCCTTCATGTAGGGGCAGAGGCGGCACATGGGGATGAAATGCTTCTCGGGCATCGCGGTGCGCGCGACCTCGCCCAACCCGCACTCGGTGACCAGCATGTAGTAGGGCGCGTCCGTCTCACGCACGTAGCGCAGCATGTCGGCCGTGCCGCCCACGAAATCGACGAGCTCCACGAAGGCGGGATTGCACTCGGCGTGGGCCAGGATCTTCACCCCGGGATAGGTGCGCCGGCAGAGCGCCACCATGGCCGGGTCGAAGTTCTCGTGGACGATGCACTTGCCGTCCCAGAACAGGAGTTCGCTGCCGGGCTTCTTGCCGAGCTGGCGGGCGAGGTTGCTCCCCATCCAGGCGTCGGGCAGGAAGAGGACCCGCTTGTGATCTTCGAACATGAGGCGCAGGATCTTGGCGGCGTTGGCGCTGGTCACGATGACATCGCTCTCGGCCTTCACCTCGGCGGTGGTGTTGATGTAGCTCACCACGGGGACGCCGGGGTACTTGCGCTTGGCGGCGCGGACGTCGGAGGCGGTGATCGAGTCCGCGAGGGTGCAGCCGGAGTCCTTGGCCGGGAGGAGGACCTCCTTGGCGGGGTTGAGGATCTTCGCGGTCTCGGCCATGAAGCGCACACCGCAGAACACGATGCGCTCGGCGCGGACCTCGGCGCAGCGCTTGGACAGGGCGTAGGAGTCCCCCGTGAAATCGGCGACCCCGGCCACGACCTCGGGGCGCTGGTACACGTGCGCGGGGATGACGGCCTTCTTCTCGGCCTTCAGGCGGTTGATCCGCCAGGTCACGGGCGCGACGGCGGCGAGGTCGGCCGGGGCGAAGCCCAGGGAGTCCAATCCCTTCCCGCACAGGCGCCGGACCTCGTCGGCGACCTGCTTGGCGGAGGGTTCGGGGCCGGACTTAATAGGCATCCTGTTCCTGGAGACAGCGCTTCCGGAGGTCCGGAAAATCGGTGAAGACCCGGTCCACCCCCAAAGATTCCATGCGGTCCAGCTCCCGGCAATCGTCGATGGTGTAGACGAACACCTCCATGCCGGCGGCGTGGATGCGCTCCACCCATTCGGGGGTCACGCGCCGGTGGGAAAGGCGCAGGCTCTCGGCCCGGAGCTCGCGGGCGACCGTCAGGCTGTCCTCCAGCGGCAGCACCCCGGGCTGGAAACCCATGCGCACCCGCTCGTCCAGGCCCCGGACCGCGCGCAGGATGGGGGCGTCGTTGCTGGAGAAGGTGGTGTTCTCGCGCCAGCCCGGCCGAACGCAGATGGCGTGGAGGATGCGCTCCGCGAACGCGGGGTAGGGCGGGTCGTCCTGCTTGATGTCGAGGTGGAGCTCGACGCCGCCGTCCAGCATGGCCAGGAGCTCGGCCAGCCGCGGGGCCACGCCGGGGTCGGGCCGCGCCTTGAAATCGAGGTCCCCGATCCTGGCCTCCCAGCCGGCCACCCGGGAGAGGTCGGGGTCGTGCAGCATGACGATCTCGCCGTCCTTGGTCTGGCGGAGGTCGCACTCCAGTTCGCCCGCGCCCAGCCGCAGCGCGGCGCGGAACGCGGGCAGGGTGTTCTCGGGGTGATATCCGGAAGCGCCGCGATGCGCGATCAGTTTCATGGCCGATGACTCCCGTTGCGCGCCGCCGCCGGGCACCGGTCCAGGCGGCTCTCGAAGCGCGCGTAGACCTCGTCCGGCAGGCGGATCCCTCCGATTGTATCATGCTCCGTACGTGGTCCGTGGAAGTCCGAGCCGCCGGTGACGATCAGGCCGTAGCGCTCCGCGGCCTCCAGGAAGCGCCCGGTCTGCGCCCGCGAATGGTTCGGGTAGTAGGCCTCGATGCCTTCCAACCCGGCGTCCACCCAGGGCCCCAGGTCGTGCCCTTTGCGGAGCAGGCCGGGGTGCGCCAGGACCGCCCAGCCCCCGGCTCCGCGGATGCCCGCGATGGCTTCGGGCACGGTCGGCCCGGCCGACGGGACGTAGGCCGGCCCGCCGACCGCCAGAAAGCGCCGGAACGCGTCCTTGCGGGAGCGGACGACCTTCCGGCGGCGCAAAGCGTCGGCGATGTGGGGGCGCCCGATGGTCTCGCCGGACCCGCAGCGCACATCCTCCATGGAGACCGAGACTCCCAGGCCCTGCAGGAGCTCCAGGATGGCCGCCGCGCGACGGACCCGCCGGGTCCGCAGGTCCGCGAGCAGGTCCTTCAGTCTGGGACAGTCCGGGTCGAAGCCGTAGCCCAGGATGTGGACGGAGTCGCCTTCCCGGGTGTTGATCTCGACCCCGCCGCAAAAGGCCTGCCCGACGCGCCGGGCCTCCGCCAGGGCCTCGGGCAGTCCCGCGACCGTGTCGTGGTCGGTCAGGACCAGAGCCTCGACGCCCTCTCGCTGCGCCAGGCGGACCAGCTGAGTCGGGGTGCAGGTCCCGTCCGAGAAGGAGGAATGCGTGTGGAGGTCAACGTTACGGGACACGGCCCCCCGCCAATTCGGCCAGGGAGACCCCGTCCAGATAGCCTTCCACCAGGTGGCCGAGCTTCTCCCACACCGGCCGCATCCCGCAGCCTTCCGGGCGGGGGCAGCGGCCCCTGCCGCTATGGACCGGCAGGGACCGTGCAAGAGGATGTTCTCCGGACGCACGGCCCGGCCGCGAAGCATACCGGGTGCAGACCGGCTCGAACACCCGGGCTTCCACGGCCCGGATCACGTTCCCGACCGAGACCTCCCGCATGGGGCGCGCCAAGGTGTACCCGCCGCGGACCCCGCGCAGGCTGCGGATGAGACCGGCGCGGCGCAGGCGCATGAGGAGCTGGTCCACGTAATCCCGGGGGATGCGCTCCAGGGCGGCGATGCGCTCCGCGCAGAGGGGGATCCCCTCCGCCTGGCCGGCGAGGCGGAGCATGATCCTCGCGCTGTACTCGGTCTGGCTCCCGATGCGCAGCATCCCGGTAGATGTTAGAAAATTCCGGCCGCGGCGCGCGGGCCATTGTGTCGCGCGTTTTTTAATATGTCCTGTTTGAGCCAAGTAGAAATGTCCTGTTCCGCGGTACGATACTCCTCCAGAAAGGGAGG
>Ga0154315_1107_pt1 | contig 52045 bp, 42 predicted proteins | sample RifGroA2_FD_105609 | JGI IMG/M metagenome (GOLD analysis project Ga0154315, IMG submission 105609) | Elusimicrobia bacterium GWA2_69_24
GTTCTTCATTGCGCGGTCCTCCGTGCGGCTTCCGGCTGGCCCTTCCGGCGGGCGATCGCGTGCGACAGGCCGAGGTCGGTGGCCACCCAGGCGTCGCCGCGCCGGTCCAAGTCCACGCTGAAGACTTCGTTAGAGAGAGGGCCCGCGGCGAGGGCGCGGACGGTCTTCGTCCCGCCCTCGACGACCTGGAGCTCGGCGCCCGGCGCGCCGGCTTTCCGCCTCCAAGTGTGCCAGACCCGGGAATCGAAGCGGCTCACGCCCTGGTCGGTGGCGATCCACACCGCTTTGCCCTTGGTTCGGAGGAAATTGATGAAGTCTCCGGCGATGCCGCTGTCGTCCTGGGTGTAGCTCCGCCAGCGTTTCCCGTCGTAGCGGCTCAGCCCGAAATAGGTCCCCGCCCACAGCACCCCGTCCTCGTAGGCGATGGAGGTCGTGATGTCGTGGATGAGGCCGTCGTCGGGGAACATGTCGAGTTCCATCTCCCCGTCGGGGTCGCGGTGTTCGCGGAATGGGGCGCCGGGGGCGTCGCGGACGAGCACGCCGCCGCCCCAGACCGCGGCGTACACGGCGCCGCTGGAGGCGGTGATCGCGTAGCCCCAGGGTTCATGCATGATGGAGTTGGTGTTGTCGAACAGCTCCCATGCGCCGGTGCGCGTATCGTGGCGGCTCAGCCCCGCCGTGGTGGCGGCCCATACGTCCCTGCCGTCCACGGCCACGCCGTAGACGATGTCGTTGGCCAGGCCGCTGTTGAGCTGGGTGAATAGGTCGATGCGGCCGCCGCTCAAACGCGCCAAGCCCCCCATGGTGCCGACCCACAGGTCGCCGGTCAGCGGGCTCACAGCCAGGGAGATGACCACCGGAACGGCCAGCCCTTGGGCCGCGCCGTAGACGCGGCGGACCCGGCCGCCTTCCAGAAGGGCGAGCCCATTCTCGGTCCCGGCCCACACGCGGGGGCCGTCCGCCAATACGGAGAGTACCTTCTTAGAGGGCAGTCCCTGCGCGGTCCCCAGGGTCTCCCAGCGCTCGAAGAACGGGTCGGCGGGAGGTGAGGCGTGCAGCAGTCCCGCGAGCGCCAACCCCACGCTCAGCAGGCCGGTCACAGGCTCCTCAGGAACGTCACCAGGTCGTTGAGCTGGGCCTTGTTCATGTCGCTCGAGATGCCGTGCGTGTCGCTGGAGTTGTGGACGGTCCAGATCTCCTCGAGCGAAGCCGCGCGGTCATCGTGTAGGTACGGGGCAGTATAGCGAATTCCTCCCAGATAGGGCGTGTCGAACTTCCCGCCGGTGCCGACGTCGAAGGGCAGGCGGATCGTGTACAAGGGGGGTGTGTGGCAGGTAGCGCAGCGGTCCTTCTTCGCGATCGGCGCCGCCCGGTTCGTCCGGGTGCGCAGGAACAGCGCCTTCCCGCGCGCCTCGGCCTCGGCCGACTCGGGGGACGGTCCGGGCCGCCTCGGCGGGATGGAGGCGATGTAGGCCACGAGTTCGGCCAGTTGGTCCGGAGGGAAGGGGTCGGTGCGCATGAGCACCCGGGAGAAGCGCGGGCCGCATTGCCGGGCGAGGGTCGGGTTCTTGCCCCGCCACTTGAAAGGAGCCGTGTCGCGGATCCCCGCCAGCGACATGGAGTCCACCACCTCTTTGCCGAGCCCGTCGATCTCGAAATCCCAGGTCAGGCCGTCCATCCCCCCGTCCGGGTGGCAGGAGCGGCAGGAGAACTGTCCCTGGAAGGTCGCCGAGCCGTCGTAAAAGCGCCGTTCCCCCCTGCGCAGGGCCGTGACGACCGTAGGCCCGCCCAGGGGGATCCGGCCTGCGAGGCGCAGGGTCGCTGCGTCGAAGACGGCCACGGAATCGGCGAGGCGCTCGGACACGTAGAGCCGGCGTCCGTCCGGGGACAGGGCCGCGGCGCGCGGATTCGCCGCCGTCCGGACCCGGCCGGTCACATAGCGCGCGAAGGCCCCCAGGTCGTCGGCGGCGTCGTCGAGATCCGCCTGGCTCCGGCCCGCCATCCAGCGCCGCAGAGCCCGGACGTCGACGGCCGTCACCCGGTCCGCCCCGCCGTGTACGATGAAGGCCGTGCGGTCGTCGGGCGTCAGAGCGATCCCGGAGGGGTCCGCGTAGTACGCGTTGGCCTCATCCAGGGGGAATTGGGCGACCCGTCCGGTGCGGAGGTCCGCCAGGACCAGGGCGCTGTTCATGAGCCCGCCCCGGACCACCTCGGTCGTGGGGAGGAGGTTGCGGACGCGGATGGCCGGAAGCAGGGCGAAGGACGCGTCGGATGCCAGGACGACTCCCTCGCTCAGGTGGGCGGAGACCAGCGGGAGGCGCTCGGAGACCCGCCCTGCTTCGGCGTCGATGAGCGTCAGCTCGGACACCGGGACGGTGCCGGAGGATGAGGGGTTGGAGAGCAGGTTGGCGACGGCCAGGACGCGGCCGTCGCGCGAAAGGGCGAGGGCATAGGGGCTGCGGCCGGCCGGCAGGTCGCGGGCGGGCGCCGCCCCGCCCGGTCCGGCGAGGAGGACCGCGTCCGCGCCGCCTTCGGCCGCGAACACCCTCCCGCCGTCGGAAGACAGCGCCACTCCGAGAGGTCCGGCGCCGGTCGGGACCTCGCCCCGGGGCGCCAGGGTGACCGGGTCGAGGAGGACCACCCGGTCGCGGTCGCGGCAGGATACGGCCAGGACGCGTCCGTCGCGCGATACGGCGACCCCGTGCGGACGGCCGGCGAGCTCGACCGAGCCCGTGACCTGCCGGCTGTCCAGGTCGACCTTTAGGAGCCGGTCCGCGCCTTCGGCGGCCACGAACAGGGTCTTCCCGTCGGGAGTCACCGCGAGGCCCTGGGGAGAGAGATACCGCACCCCCGCGGGTCCCGCTGCCGGGCGGGCGGGAGCGGCCGCGGGATGATGGCAGTGACGGCAGGATACGGCCCGCGTCCCGGGGCGGCCGGTGACTTCGTCGAGATGCCTCTGATAGGCTCGCGGCGCGAGGCTCCAGGCCGCCGCGGCGGCGGCCGCGAGCAGAGCCAGCGGCAGGGCGGCCCGCTTCATGGGGGACTCTCCCGCGTCCCCGGGCGCAGCGGGCGGGGATCATGCGTCAGGGCGCGCAACGGCCGGTTGGGCGCCATGCGTTCGTGCCCCTCGTGGCAGCCGGTGCAGGAGCGCACCTCCCCGGGGCGGACCCAGAGCGGTCCTGAGACGGCGATCGCGCGGCCCTGCCGGTCCACGGTGCGCACGCGCAGGGGGCGGTCCGCCGGGACATCCACCAGGAAGGAGCCGTCCTCTTCGACGGGGGAGCCGCCGAGGGCCCCGGACTCCCCGGGCCCGGCCGCGAGGAATTCGACCCGGGCGGCGCGCGGGGCGCCGCGGCGGGGTCCCGTGACGCCGTCGGAGAGATCGGCATCCACGCAGAGGAGGGTGCCGGTGCTCATGCTCATGACTACGGCGCTGGGGCGTCCCTTCCGGGGACCGGACGGGACCAGCGGGACGGCTTCATAGACCGCGGCGCCCGCAGGCAAGGGCTCGGGTCCGCCGCCGGGCCGGAGCCGGTACACCCCGCCGTCCGCCGCCAATAGGATGCTTCCGTCCGGGAGCGGTTCGGCGCTGGAGACGTCCCGGTATCCATCCGCCAGGGAGGCGCGGGCGGCCATGGGACGGCTCATCTCAACGCGGTGCAGGGATCGGCCGTGAGCCGCCGAAAGGAAGAGGACCCCGCCGTCCCCGGTCGGGCGCGGGCGCTGTACCGCGCGTTCCCCGGAGCGGGGGCCATGGAGTCCGGCGAACGCTTCGACCCCCGTGCCGTCGGGGTTCACGGTGAAGAGTCCCCCGCTGCCCGTCAGCAGGGCGAACAGGATGCGGCCGTCGGGCAGGGGGAAGGGGTCCGCGGCGTCGTCGGCCCCGAAGCTTATGCGGCGGACTCCGGCGCCGTCCGGTTCGAGGGAGGCCGTGTGCAGGGCCCAGCCGCCGCCCGGGACGCGGCAGGAGAACACGACGCGGCCGCCCGAGATATAGGCCGGGTCCGCGCAGTCCTGGCCCAGGTCCGCGACCCGGCGCGGCAGGCCCCTCAGCGGCGATTCGTAGATGGCCCAGCGGCCGTCGGGGGACTCCTTGCCGGCGAAGAGGACTCGCAGCGCGTCCGGCGAGACCGCCGGCCCTCCGGCGGCAGACAGTCCCGCGCTGAGCAGGCGCGACCGGTCCGTCTCCTTCAGGATGATGCGCGTCCCGGCGGGATACCGCGCATCCAGGTCCCCCCGGACCGCGGCCAAGGGGTCGGCGGGAGGGGGGGAAGGGAGTTCCGTGAGCACCAGGGGAGAAAGCCCGGGCATCCCTTCCGCGGGGGCATGAGGGCGGCCGCAGGCGCAGGCCAGGGACAGCGACAGCGCCGCGGCGATCGCCCTGCTCATTGACGGATGGAAAGGATCTGCCGCGCCCGGACGCCCTTCAGCTCGCTTACCGACCCGTCGGGCCAGGCGACGCGGATGCGGTCGACCGTGTCGACGCCGGCGCCCAGGCCGAAATGCAGGCGCGGGTCGCTCTGGCCCAGGTAGGTCGAGCGGCAGCGCGATTCGGCGGCGTAGCGGCGGCCGCCGGCCTCGAGGGTGACCTTGGCGCCGAAGGGGTCGCGCGCGCGGCGGCCGGCGAGATCGAGCGTGATCCAGGAGTTCGCGGCGGAGACGTCGTTGCGCAGGAGAACGGGGCGGTCGCCGAGCACGGTGAACAGGATGTCCGTATCGCCGTCGTTGTCGTAGTCGCCGACGATCGAGCTGCGGCCCACCCGGCGGGCGGAGAACGGGGCGCCGCCCTCGGCGGCGGCGTCCGCGAAGCGCAGGCGTCCCTCGTTCTTCAGCAGGAGAGGTTCCCAGCCATTGAGGTGGTGCAGGTCGGCCTGCACGGCGAACAGGTCCAGATCCCCGTCGTTGTCGTAGTCGATGAGGTTCGCGCCCCAGGTGACGTGCGGGGCCAGCAGGACCGCCAGTCCCGAGCGCCGCGCCGCGTCCTCGAACAGGCCGGGCCGGACGCGCCGGTAGAGCGTCCCATAGGCGTTGTCGGACACGACGATGTCGGGCTGCAGGTCCCCGTCCACGTCCCCGACGTCGGCGGCCATGGCCGAGGTCCGCTCGCCCTGTTCCCCGTAGGCGACCTTGGCCAGTCCCGCCATGTCCCGGAACCGGCCCTGGCCGTCGTTCATCCAGAGGAACTTCTCCGTGACGTCGTTGGCGACGAAGACGTCGCTGCGTCCGTCGTCGTCGGCGTCGAACGACGCGAGGCTCATGGCGCGGCCGAGTGCCGCGGTGACGCCGGACTCACGGGACACATCCTCGAACGTCCCGGCGCCGCGGTTCCGGTAGAGGACCGGCGGTTCGGGGTTGTAGACCCCGGGGCCGGGGTAGGCGTCGGGGGCGTAGTAGGCATGGTCGCTGGGGGTGTAATCGAGGTAGTTGGCCGCGAAGAGGTCCAGGTCTCCGTCCGCGTCCATGTCGAAGAACGCGGCGCCGATGCCGAAACGGGCATCCCCGACCCCGGCCTTCCGGGTGACGTCCTGGAACCGGAATCCGCCCTGGTTCCGGTAGAGTCGGTTGGGACCGCGGTCCACGATGTACAGGTCGCGCTTCCCGTCGCCGTCCGCGTCCGCGACGGCCACGGCGACGCCCCCGCGCTCCTGGGGGATCCCGGTCCGAGCCGTGACGTCGTCGAAGCCGCCGTCGCCCCGGTTGCGGTAGACGCGGATCCCCGCGGGATGGCCGGGCATGACCGAGGGCTCCGGGGAGCGGGGGCCGCCTAGGACGACGAGGTCGAGCCAGCCGTCGCCGTCCAGATCGGCGAACGCGGCCCCGGCGCCGACTCCGTCCACGATGTTGCGGAGCTCGGGGGTCGCCAGGATGTGGCGCGCGGTGATGCCCGCCTGGAGCGCGACGTCGCTGAAGCCGCCGGCCGGGGAGGGGGGAGGCAGGGGGGGGCGCTGCGCCGGCGCCTCCCCGCGGTCGCCGCAGCCGGAGCCCAGCAGGACCCAGCCGGCGAGGATGACGGCGGCCGCACCCCGCGCCGTCATAGCGGGCAAGTCTAGAACTCCATCACGACGCCGTCGCGGGCGTACTTGCAGGGGATCACGGACCCCTTCTCCTCGAGCCGGCGGCGGGCGTCGTTCTCCATGGCGTCGAGGACCTCCGGGGTGTAGGAGGGGTCGGGGTGGAAGAGCAGGAGCTGATGGACCTCGTTCTCCGCGGCGAAGGCCAGGGCGGAGGAGAGGCTGGAATGCCCCTCGTTCCTGTGGGCGCGGTGGTCGGCGTCGTTGTAGCGGGCGTCATGGATCAGGAGGTCCGCGCCGCGGACGATCCGGCCGAGCTTCTCGTCGTAGTCCTGCAGCGCCGTGGCGGACTCGCCGTAGAGCTCGCTGTCGGGGCAGTAGACGATGCGCCGGCCGCTGAATTCGAACATGTAGCCCAGCACCGTCCCGGGATGGTTCGCGTAGAACGGCGAGACCCGGATCCCGGGCGCCAGCTCGTAGACCTCCTCGCGGAGCTCGTGGAGCTGGAGCTTGGCGGTCACGGGCGTAGGCTGGGAAGTGAAGGACTTGCGCACGGCTTCGCGGACGAGGTCCGAGAGGCTGCGGTCCGGCTCGCGGGGGCCCGCGATGCGCAGCTCGAAGCCCGGGGAGCGCAGGCAGGGGAAGAGCCCCAGGCTATGCACGTGGTCCTGGTGGAAATGGGACAAGAGCAGCCAGGCCCGCTGATGCTTTCCCTCGCGCAGGATGTCCTCCCCCAGCGCGACGACTCCTTTCCCCGCGTCCAGGACGAAGAGCTGCCCCATGGCTTCGACCGAGAGGCAGGCGGTAGAGTCGGGCTCGCCCGAGCCCCAGACGCGCACGCGCGCCATGAGGTCCGGCGCGGCCTGGGTGGGGGCCGCGCCCTCGGCGACGACGCCGCCATCGGGCGGGCCGATGAGCTCCGCCACCTGCTCGGCGAAGCGCTTCACGTCGTAGGGTTTTTCGATGAAGAGTTCGGCCCCGTACTGCCGCGCCCGTTCGATCTCGGGGGCGAAGGACTTCCCGGAGACCACCACGACCCGGGTCGCCGCGAGCACCGCGTCCTTCTTGATCTGGTGGAGCAGGGTGAGCCCGTCGATCCCCGGCATGAGGATGTCCAGGACGACCAGCTTGGGACGATCCTCCTTGACGGCCGCCATGACCAGGTTGCTGTCGCGGATGAGGCGGGTGGTATAGCCCGCGTTCTGCAGGAGGTCCTTGGACAGCTCTCCGACGAGCGGGTCGTCGTCGACGATGATGATCTCAGCAGGCATCGCGGCCAGTATTCTATAATATCGAGGATGACTATGCGCATCATCGCCGGCAGCGCGCGCGGCCGGCGCCTGTTCTCGGTGCCCAAGGCCATGATGGTGCGGCCCATCTCAGGCCGCATCAAACAGTCCCTGTTCGACATCCTGCGGCCCTACGTCACCGGGTCGTATTTCCTCGACCTGTTCGCGGGCACCGGAGCCGTCGGGCTGGAGGCCCTCTCGCGCGGGGCGCAGAAGGTCTGCTTCGTGGAACGCGACCCGCGCTGCGTGGCGGTGATCGAGAAGAACCTGGTCCACTTCGGGTGGGCCGAGCAGTGCCGGGTCCTGCGCGGGGACGTGCTGGGCGCGCTCTCCTGGATCGGGCATCGCTCCGGGATCACGGCCTTCGACGTCGCCTTCCTCGGCCCGCCCTATAGGGACGAGGAGAACCGGCCTCTGACCTACGCCCACCGGACCCTGCTCAACCTGGCCGGCGCCGGCATGCTGTCCGCCGCGGCGGTGGTGGTGGTGCAGCACCATCAGAAGGAGGAGCCCGGCTCCGCCCCCGGGCTGGAACGCTTCCGGCAGGAGCGTTACGGCGACAGCCGCGTCACCTTCTACAAGAAGTCCCCGGCGCCGGGTCCGCGCCCGTGAGCTGGATCGCGGACTGGCTCGCGGCTAATCCCGCGCCTCCGGCCCAGGCCCGGCCCAAGGGGATCGAGATCAGCTACTCCCAGATCCGGGCCTTCCTCGAATGTCCCTGGCAATGCAAGCTGCGCTACGTGGACTTCCTCCGGACCTCCCTCACGCCGCCCGCGGCGCTGGGGCTTTCCATCCATCGGGCCCTGGAGGCCTTCCACCGGGAGAATTCCTCCAAGCTGGAGCGCCTGCTGGACCTCTACGAGGAAAGCTGGGTGCATGCGGGCTTCCCGACCCCGCAGGCCCAGCTCGAGTGGCATCGGAAGGGCGAGACGATCCTGCGGGTCTACTGGAAGGGCGAGTCCGAGCGCCGCTCGGAGGTCAGGTCCGTGGAGCGCGAGTTCCTCTTCCCGCTGGGGCCGCACCTCATGATCGGGACCATCGACCGCATCGACCGGCGGCCGGACGGCGACGTCGAGGTCATCGACTACAAGACCCATCTCGAGATCCAGACCGAGCTCCAGGCCGCCGACGACCTGCAGATGGGGATCTACGCCCTGGGGGCCAAGGAAGGCCTGGGGATCGAACCGCAGTGGCTGACGCTCTACTACGTGGCCGCGGACCGGCGCGTGAGCGTGCCCTACGATCCGGCGCGCGACCAGGAGATCCGCGGCCTCGCCGGCCGCGTGGCGGACCTCATCGCTTGGGGGAAGGCGTTCAAGCCGGACGAGACCTTCTGCCCGAAGTGCTCCTACCGCGAGCGCTGCGCCCGCGCCGTGCTCCCCTAGACCCGCTCTTCGATGAAGTCGATCGCCTTCTGCAGTACCGCCATGTCCGGGTGGCGCAGGAAGTAGATGTAGTCCCCCATCGCGGCCCGGAACACCCAGGGGAACTCCATGTGCGTCATGAGCAGCGGGGCGGTCTCGCGCAGGACTTCCTCGTGCGTGCGGCGGTAGGCGAAGCCGTGGCGCCGCGCCACGTGCGCCACGTTGTGGGTCCGCCGGTAGTCGAGGAAGGCCTCGCCGCGGACCAGGAGGCGCGCCCACAGGCGGTAGAGGTCCACGTCGCAGGACCAGTTCATCATGTCCACGGATAGGCCGCCGGGCGGGCGCACGTTGACCTCGAGTCCATGGCAGGCGCCGGCCTGGTCGATGAGGAACTCGATGTGGAAGAACCGCTCCCGGATGCCGAAGGCGGCCACGCACTTGCGCCCCAGCTCCTCGACCCCGGGCGGGATCTCGCGCGTGTAGCAGTAGTGGACCGGGCGCCGCTCGGTGAGGATCTCCATGATCCCCGAGGAGACGCGGTGGGAGGCGCAGAACACGATGCGCCCTTCGCGGTCCACGAGCCCGTCGAAAGAGACCAGGTCGCCGGACACGAAGGACTCCACCACGAATCCCGACGGGAGCGCTCCCAGCACCCCGGCGAGCTGGAGCTCGTCGTCCACGCGGAATATCCGGACCGCGCCGACCCCCAGGTCGGGCTTGAAGACCACGGGGAACCCGTGGCGCGCGATGAAGGCCCGGACCTGCTCTGAGGAGACCACGAGCTCCGCGGCGGGCACGGGGACCCCGGCCTTGCGGAAGACCTCCTTCATCCCGGATTTCCTGCGGTTGTGCTCGAGGTCCGCCGGTTTCTGCCCGAAGATGTTGAAGTCGAGGCGCAGCTGCGCTTCGAGTCCCAGCCAGTGTTCGTTGAGCGAGTCGATCCGGTCCATGCGCCCATGCCGGGAGATGAGGTAGGCGGTGGTGCGCAGCAGGTCGCCGTAGTCGCCCATGCCCGGCAGCTGGACGTACTCGGACAGGGAGTCGCGCAGGTCCCAGTCCAGGGAATCGAAGGGCGCGTCCCCGATCCCGAGCACGGAGGCGCCTTCCTCTTTCAGCGCGGCGCAGAACAACCGGAAGTTGGGCGGGAAATGGGGGGACAGGAAGAGGATGTTCATGCCCGTATCGTACCTAATTCAGTATGGTATGCTACATTCCCGGAAGGGGGGAATCGCATGAGAACGAGACGCTTCGGCCTGCCGCTCCTGGTCTTCCTCGCCGGCCTCGGTTGTTCCCCGAAGGCGGAACAGCCGCCCGCGCCGCACGAGGAGCCGCCGCGCCTGTCCCGCCCCTTGGACAAGCCGGCCCCCTCCAGGCCGGTGCCCAAGCCCGGGGACCCTTCCGACCGCATCATGGTGAGCGGGGACACGGGGCCCACGGCCGCGGCTTCCGATCCCCAGGCGGGCGCGGCCGCATGCCGCGCGGCCCGCGGGACCCTCAAGACCATCCGGGAATGCGACGGCTCCAAGAGCCAGTGGTGCGTGGTCTCGGCGCGCGAGGCCTGCTACGCTGACCAGCTCAAGGACGGGAAGTGCACCGTGGGCAAGTACTCCCAGGACCTGAACGCCGTCGTCGGCGTGAAGCCCCGCGTCATCTGCAGCGCCGACGAGCACGAGTAAGCCCCGCCCCGCTCTCCGCCGCGGGCTCTGCCCTGGTCAGAGTCCAACGAGGCGACCTCGACATATCACTGTGCCCGGGCACAGTCGATACTGATTCCCGCCCGGCAGCGATGCTTGCGATCATTCTCTTCAGCCGCAGATGCGGTTCTTGCCCAGGCGTTTAGCCTCGTAGAGGTTGCGGTCGGCGTGGTCCAGGAAGGCCGCGGCCTGGGGCTCGGAGTTCTCGCCCTGCCGGGTGGCGATCCCGATGCTGAGCGTGGTGTGCACATGGCGCTGGGCGTCGCGGAAGTCCACGATGGGGGTCCGGGCCACCGCGCGGCGGACGCGCTCGGCGACCCGCTCCGCGACGGCATGGTCGGCCCCGGGCATGATGACCAGGAACTCCTCGCCGCCGTAGCGCCCGAGGACGTCCTCCTGCCGGATGTTCATGTTGACGGTCTCGGTCAGTTCCTGCAGGACCCGGTCGCCGAACAGGTGCCCGTGCGCGTCGTTGAGGCTCTTGAAATTATCGAGGTCCATCATCAGGATGGACAGGGGGCGCCCCTGGCGGCGGGAGCGCTCCAATTCTATGGCGAGCGTCTCGTGCAGGAAGGCGTGCGAGAAGGCTCCCGTGAGGCCGTCCGTGACCGACTTGAGGTGCAGGTCCGCCATGCGCTGGCGCAGGTCGCGGTTGCGCACCCGCTGGCTCTCGCTGAGGACGCCCAGGACGTAGCCGAAGGCCACGAAGGAGACCGCGGACCCGAGCGCCATGTAGAGGTAGAAGACGGAGTTGTAGCTCAGCTCGCTGCGCATCCAGAGGGGGAAGAGGTCGGGGTCGGCCTCGAGCCAGCGCAGCACGAACGCCCCCACCGGGGTGGCCAGGCCGATGAGTCCGCCGATGAGCGGGTAGAGGCGGTCGTGGGGGAATCGGTCCAGGAAGGAGACCCCGCTCCCGGGGTCCGGTTCGGGGGGGCGACGGTTATCCGGCATCGATGCTCAAGTATATCATTAGAACAGGAACATCGCCCGGACGTTGCCGCCGTCCCACGGGTGGCGCGTCGCGTCGACTAGGTCGAAGTTGGAGTTGAGCCCGATGACGCCCCGCTCCGCGAAAGGGAAATCGACGCCCAGGCCCAGCTTCGCGCGGACGGGGGTCCGGAGGTCGCTGGGCGCCCCCGCGGGGGCGTGCGCGCGGTTCTCCCCGGCGCTCAGGAAGAACGCCGTCTCCGATACGGCCCAGGGACGCAGGCGCCGCCGCCAGCGGCAATAGGGCATCGCCTCCCAGCGCCGGCGGCGGCGGTCCGCGGAGGGCGACGCGGGATGCGTGGAGCGCGCGTCCCGCAGGATCCCGCGGGCTCCCGCTTCCAGCTCGTCCGCCCCGGACCAGCGGGAGCCCGCCAGCGTCAGGGTGTGCGCCTCCCGGCGGAAGTCCTGGGAGAGGTCCGAGGGGTCGGGGAGATAGCGGTCCGTCTCGCGCTGGTATTCGTAGGAGTAGCGCGTCCGCAGGAGCCAATCCCCGGAGGTCTCCGGCTCCTGGCGGCCGCCTTCCTCCCAGAGCAGGTCCAGGCGGGTCCGGCGATAGGCGTAGCTCCGGTCCGCGTCGGGGAACTGGAGGACGAGGGGCGAGTCCAGCTCCAGAGCCGCCCGCAGGCGCCGCGTCCCCGCGCGGTAGGCCCCGGAGAGGGCGTAGGTGTAGGGCTTCCGGTCGTAGCGCGCGTCGGTCTTCCCCCGCGCGTTGAAGTCGAAGTCCACGGCGGCGACGGACCCGGAGCAGGACCAGAGGGGGGCCGGGCTCCAGGCCAGGCGGAGGCCGATGTCGGAGTCCTGCTTGGCGAAGGACGGCTCCCCGAACAGGCCCGCGGAGAGCCCTTTCCAGGGGCCGAGGTCGAGGCTGAGCCGCTGCTGGAGAGCGTCGAGGTCCTTGTCCCCTCGGCGGACCAGGTCGTAGCGGAAGCCCAGCCACTCGTTGAGCCGCTGGGGGAGGCGCAGTTCCTGGTCGAGGAGCAGGTCGGTCCGGTCCAGGCTGGCGGCGTTCATCCGGAGGCCCCGCTCCGAGCGGTCCCAGCGCCGGTCCCAGGAGAGGGGGTAGGAGAACGCCAGCAGGTCCAGGAAATACTCGGCGTCGAACAGGGGCTCCGAGTCCACGAGGTCGGCCTCCTCCCGGACGAATACGGCCAGGGATGGGGGCGGCGCGCAGAGCAGCGCCGCGAGGGCCAGGAGCCCGGCGGCGGCCTTCAGGCGGGGTAGTCGGACGGGTTCGCGGACCACAGCAATTCCGCCTTGCCCTTCCCGTCGGTCTGCACGGCGATGAGTCCGCCGGGCTTGAGGCTGAAGTATTTCCCCGTGAGGTAGGAGGCCAGGTCCCCGAGCTGGGGTTGGTGGCCCACCAGGATCACCTCCGGCGGGAGCTCCTCTTCGCTGAGATGACGGAACAGGTCCATCCCGCTCATCTGGTTCTCCAGCGGGGGGTAGGTGCGGACCGCCGGTTTCGGGACCAGCCGCCCCGCCGCCTCGACGGCGGTCTGCTGGGCCCGGACCAGCGGGCTGGCCAGGATGAGGGCCGGCCGCGCCCCCTTGGCCGCCAGGAACGAGGCGGCCTTGCGGACGGCGTCGCGCCCTTCGGCCGCGAGGGGGCGGTCGAAATCGCTGGTCACGCGGGCTTCCGCGGAACTAGGGGACTTCCCGTGCCGGAGGACGTATAGCTTCACGCCGGGGATTCTATCAAAACCAGTAACGGAAGAGGTAGCAGAAGCGCTCCAGGACCTTCTCCAGCGCCGGCCGGGCCAGCCAGCGGTCCAGGACGATCTCCCGGGAGGCGGCGGCGTCCCGGAGGATGACGTCGTCCAGGCGGCCGGCGAACTCCGGGTCCAGGACGTGCATGTTGACCTCGAGGTTGTGCGCGAGGCTGCGGTGGGTGAAGTTGTAGGAGCCTATGGAGGCCCAGCGCCGGTCGACGGCCGCCGCCTTGGCGTGGAGCACCCGCTTGGGCCAGGCGAAGAGCCGGAGGCCGTGGCGCAGGTGGGATTCGAAGAGCCGCCGGCTGGCCAGGTTCACGGCCTCGACATCGGACACCTCGGGGACCAGGATGGACACCCGGACGTCGCGGCGCGCGGCGTCGTAGAGCGCCCTCCGGATGCCCCGGTCCGGGATGAAATAGGCCGTGGCGATGGTGATGCCGGTCTCGGCGGCGCGCAGGGCGTGGAGCAGGGCGCGGCGGATGCGGCGGCGGAGCAGGAGCTGCTGGTTGGCCGCGACCTGGACCCGGGAGGCGCCGGGGCGCAGTCCGGGGTCCGCCGCGACGGTGAACCAGCGCCGGGTCTCCCGGTACCACACCGTGCGGAACAGCCGGTCCAGTTCCCGGGCCGCGGGTCCTTCGATGGACGCGTCGAGGTCGTGCCAGCCGCCGCCCCCCTCGGCCGGATCGGCGAAGTCATCGGAGATGTTGATCCCGCCGCAGAAGGCGATCCGCCCGTCGACCACCAGGAGCTTGCGGTGGTCCCGGCAGGTCCAGGCCCAGCGGCGGCGCCAGGGCGCCATCGGGTGGAACTCGAGCAGCTGGACGCCGTTGTTGCGCAGGTGCTGGAGGAAGCGCTCGCCCATCCCGATGGAGCCCGCGGAATCGAAGATCACCCGCACTTGGACCCCGGCGCGGGCCCTTTCACCGAGGGCTTCGGCGAAGCGCCACCCGGTCCGGTCGTCTTTGAGCATGTAGGTCTCCAGGTGGACCGTGGCGCGGGCGGAGGCGATGGCTTCCAGCATGGCGGGATAGGTCTCCCGGCCGTCGCAGAGCAGGCGCAGGCGGTTGCCGTCCACCAGCTCCGCCGGGTCCTCGATGTAATCCCCGGGCAGCGTGGAGCGCGTCCTCCGGAACAGTCGGCGCCACTCGCGGAGGCTCATCCCGCATAGATTAATATATCTCCGCCTCGTGACGCGCGCCTCTTGACATGCCGCGCCCTAAGAGGGATAAGTACTTCCATCGTGGACCTCGCCGAGCATTTCGAGCAGCTCTCCCGTCTGTTGGACCGGGAGCGCGAGGCGGAGCGGGAGGAGAACCGCCTGCGCCTGGAGCGCAGGCCCCTGGCCGCCCGGGAGGCCCTGGGGCACACGGTCTCCCGCCTTACCATCGCAGGCGCGGAGTCCGGGCTCGCGGGGACGACGCGTCTCATCCTGTCCCGGGTCTCCCGGGGAGCGGAGTTCACCCCGTTCCACGGGATGAGCCATGGCGACAACGTGCGCGTGAGCTTCCCTCCGGGGACCCAGCCGCCTTTTGTGGACGGCGTCCTGGACCGCGTGGAGGAGAGCCGCGCGGCGGTGTCCGTACAGGCGCCGCTGCCCGAGCCCCTGCCGTCCGGGCGCTGCACGGTGGACTTGATGGGGTCGGACGCGACACATCGCCGCATGAAGAAGGCGCTGGCGCAGGCGGCCCGGGCTTCCGGCGGGGAGTTCGCGCGGCTCCGGGACGTCCTGCTGGGACGGGCGCCCGCGGGGGCGGGACCGCTCCCGGAGGTCGCTTTCTTCAATCCCCGCCTCAATCGCTGGCAGCAGGAGGCCGTGCGGCGGGCCCTGTCCGCGGAGGACGCGTGCCTGGTGCACGGCCCGCCGGGCACCGGGAAGACCACGGTACTCGTGGAATTCATCCGGCAGGCGGTGGCCCGGGGTAAGCGCGTTCTGGCCTGCGCCCCCTCCAACATCGCGGTGGACAACCTCCTGGAGAAGCTCCTGGAAGGCGGAGCGGAGGCCGCCGCGGCGGTCGGCGGACCCCGCGTGGTCCGGCTGGGCCATCCGGCGCGGGCGCTGGAGGGCCTGCGCCATGCGACGCTCCAGGTCCAGGCCGCCGAGGACGAGCAGTTCGCGCGCGTCGCGGAGCTCGACGCCTGGCGCGAGCGCCTGAGCAAGCGCCTGGCGCGCTCCGGGACGCGGGGGATGGACCTCCGGGAGCGGGACGAGGCGCGGCGGGAGGCCGGCCGGCTCTGGGCGGAGGCGCGCAAGCTCGAACTGGCGATCAGCCGGCGGATCGCGCTCTCGGCCCAGGTCGTCCTGTCGACGCACGGAGGGCTCTCGGACCATCTGCTGCGGGGGAGCTTCGACTGGGTCGTCCTGGATGAGGCGTCCCAGGCCACGGAGCCGCTGTCCTGGGTCGCCCTCCTGCGCGGCCGTCGGGTCGTCTTCGCCGGAGATTCCCAGCAACTGCCGCCCACGCTCTATTCGAAGGAGGCCGCCGCCGACGGACTCGGAGTGACCCTTTTCGACCGCTTGCAGAAGACCCTCCCCCGGGAGGTCCAAAGCCTCCTGCGGGTGCAGTACCGGATGCATGAGACCATCATGAGCTTCTCCTCCGAGCAATTCTACGCGGGCAAACTCTTGGCGGACGCGGCGGTGCGGGCCCACCGCGCCTGCGAGCTCCCCGGGGCGCGCGAGGAAGGCCTCACGGGCTACCCCCTGGTCTTCATCGACACCGCGGGGACCGGCTACGAGGAGGCGTTCAACGAGCTCCTGCAGAGCCGGGAGAACCGCGGGGAGGCCGGGCTGGCCGCCCGCCTGGTCCAGGAACTGCTCGCCGCGGGCATACGGCCCCGGGACCTCGCGGTCCTGACCCCGTACGCGGCCCAGGTGAAGGTACTGCAGTCCCTGATCCGCGTGCCCCGGCTCGAGATCGGCAGCGTGGATGGGTTCCAGGGCCGGGAGAAGGAATGCGCGGTGCTCTCGCTCGTCCGCTCGAACCCGCGGGGGACCGTCGGGTTCCTGTCCGACACCCGGCGCATGAACGTCGCGATGACGCGGGCCCGGCGCCTGCTGGTCGTGATCGGAGACAGCGCCACCATCGGTTCGCACCGCTTTTATCGGGATTTCCTGGAATACGCGGAACTCCGCGGCGAATACCGGAGCGCCTGGGAATGGAGCGCGACATGAGACCGACGCGGCGCCGGAAGACGAGGGGATGCGCGGAGGTGTTCCGCGAGGTGGCGGATGCGGTCCAGGAGCCCATCCTGCTGCTCGACGCGAAGGGGACCGTGCTCTACGCCAACGCGGCGGTCGCCAAGGCCCTCGACTATGGCGCCGCCGAGCTGCGCGGCTTGTCTCTCGCCGAACTCGAAGGACCTCAGGCCGTGCGGGGCCTGACGCGGCGTCTCGCCGAGCGGCGAGAGATACGGGACCCGCGGCTCAAGGCCGCGCTGTGGCGCAAGGACGGCGTGGCGATACAGGTCGAGGCTTCGCTCCGGCTCCTGCGGCATGGGGCGCGGCAGGCCTGGCTGCTCTCCTGCGCGGACCGGACCGTCAGCCGCCGCCTCGAGGAGGCCCTGCGCCGGCAGACCGAGCTGCTGCGCCGCACCTTCGACAGCCTTTCCGACGCCGTCATCATCATGGATTGCCAGCGCCCGCCCATGATCCTGGACTGCAACGAGGGGGCCGTGCGGGTCTTCGGCTACCGGCGCGGCGAGCTGGTCGGGAAGACCATCCGCCTCCTGTGCCGGGACGACCAGGCCATCCGGGATTTCCACGGGAAGCTGGAGGCCGATTTCGCCGCCGATTCCCAGGTCTGCGTGGTGCCCGAGTTCCAGTCCCGCCGCAAGGACGGGACGACGTTCGTCAGCGAGCATCGCGTCACCGCCCTGACGGATTGGGACGGCCGGCAGGTCGGCTGGGTCAACATCGTCAGGGACATCACGCACGGCCTCCGCTTCGAGCGGGCCTTCCAGGAGAGCGAATCCAAGTTCCGGGAGCTTTCCGACCAGTCCCCCAACCTGATCTTCATCGACCGGGGCGGACAGCTGGTGTACGCGAACCGGCGCTGCGAGGAGGCCCTCGGCTACACGTCGGAGGAACTTCGCGCGGCGGAGTTCGACTTCATGATGCTCCTGGCCCCCGAATCCCGGGAGGACTTCATAGAGGGCTCCCGCCGCCTCGGCCACGGGATCCAGGTCGCGCCCATCCAGTGCGTCCTGCTGACCAAGGGCGGGCGCCGCATCCCGGTGCTCCTGTCCGCCAAGCGCATCACCTTCGACGGCCTCTCCTCCATCCTGGGGGTGGCGACCGACATCACGGAGCGGGAGCGGCTGGAGTCCGCCCTGGCGCAGAGCGAGGTCCGCTTCCGGACCCTGTTCGAAAACCTGAACACCTGCGTGGCGGTCTATGAGGCCGTCGACGGCGGGGAGGACTTCATCATCCGGGACTTCAACCAGGCGGCCGAGCGGGCCGAAAAGGTGTCCCGGGCCGACCTCATCGGCCGCCGGGTCACCGAGGCTTTCCCGGGCGTCGTCCGATTCGGGATACTGGAGGTGTTCCAGGACGTATGGCGCACCGGGAAGCCCCGGCATTTCCCGGTCGGGCTCTATAAGGACGAGCGGATCTCCGGTTGGCGGGAGAATTTCATCTACCGCCTGCCCAACGGGGAGGTGGTGGCGGTCTACGAGGACGTGAGCCAGCGCAAGGAAGCGGAACGCATCCTGCGCGAGAACGAGGGGAAGCTCAGCGCCCTGCTCGGAGCCATCACCGACCCCATGTGCATGATGGACCGGGACTTGAACATCGTCTGGGCCAACGAGGTGGCGCTGCGTCAGTGCGGACGCGACATCATCGGCAAGAAGTGCTACGAGGCCTTCCATGGACGGTGCTCGCCCTGGTCCGATTGCTGCGCGCCCCGGTCCTTGAAGGACGGCGAGGTCCACGAGGCCGAGATCCTGGTCCAGGACCGGGAAGGCACCCCCCGGTGGGTGCACTGCATGTCCAGCGTGGCGATACGCGACGAGGCGGGCCGGCCGAGCGCCGTCCTGGAGATCTCCCGCGACATCACGGAACGCAAGCGCGCCGAGTCCGACCGCCTGCGATCGCAGAAGATGGAGTCCCTGGGCCTGTTCGCCGGGGGAATCGCCCATGATTTCAACAACATGCTCACCGCCATCCTCGGGAACCTGACCTACCTGCGCTGGGGGCTCGCGGACCAGCCGCAGCTCCGGGCGGCGCTGTCCGACGCCGAGGAGGCGGCGCGGCGGGCCGGCGGGATCGCCCGCCAGCTCCTGACCTTCACCAAGGGCGGAGTGCCCCTGAAGCGGGAGACGGACCTGGGCCGGTTGGCGCGGGATTCCGCCGGCCTCGTGCTCAAGGGCTCCAAGATCCGCTGCGACTTCAGCCTGCCCGAGGACCTGTGGGGGGTGGAGGCGGACCCCACCCAGCTTTCGCAGGTCATCGGCAACCTGGTGCTCAACGCGATCCAGGCGATGCCCGGGGGCGGCCGGATGGAGATCTCCGCGGCCAACGAGCCGGGGGAGACGCCGCGGGTGCGCCTGAGCGTGCGGGACCACGGCGAGGGGATCCCGCAGGAGAACCTGGCCAAGGTCTTCGATCCCTATTTCACCACCCGGCAGAGGGGCAGCGGGCTGGGCCTGACCATGGCATTCCGCATCCTCCAGCAGCACGGCGGGTCCTTGTCCGTGGAATCCCGCAGCGGGAAGGGCGCGGTCTTCGAGCTGGTCCTGCCCGCGCTGGGCCGCGTCCCGGTCCCGGCGCAGGAGGGGGCGCCGGCGCCGGTCCGAGGCACCGGGCGCATCCTGGTCATGGACGATGAGCAGATCGTCCGCGAGGTCCTGACCCGCCTCCTGGAAAGCCTCGGCTACCGCGTCGTCAGCGTCGCGGACGGAGCCGAAGCCGTCAAGGCGCACCATAAGGCCCTGGCCGCGAAGAAGCCGTTCGACGCCGCGGTGCTGGACCTCACGGTCCCCGGCGGTATGGGCGGACTGGAGGCGTTGGCGGCGATGCGGCGGGCGGAGCCGCGAGTGCGCGCCGTGCTCGCCAGCGGCCACGCCAACGACCCGGCCGTAGTGGAACACCGGAAGCACGGGTTCCTGGGGATGATGGTCAAGCCCTACGACCTGGCCGACGTGAGCCGGGCCTTGCGGGAGGCCCTGAAGGGCAGGGCGCGTTAGCGGGCGATGGTGCGCGCGATCCGGGCCGACAGACCGTCGAAATCCAGGGGCTTCTCCCAGTAGTCCGCCGCCCCCAGGAGCAGGGAATCCTTCTTGCCGTCCTCGCTGGGAAAGCCCGTCATGATGATGATGGGGGCCTTGTTGCGGGCGCGGAACTCGGTGATCGCGCTGAAGCCCATCATCCCGGGAAGGCCGATGTCCAGGAGGACGGCGTCGAAGGACTCGGCGGCCAGCAGCGGGAGCGCCGACTCGGCGGCGCCCGTGATGCGGACCTCCCACCCCGCCGCAGCGAGGCAGCGTTCGATCGCGCGGGCGGTCAGGGAGTGGTCTTCGACGATCAGGACTTTCATGGTCGCCTCCGGGAGGGCTGGCAGGACTTGGCCGGTTCCGCCAAGGGGATGAGCGCCAGGAGCTTTTTCCAGATGCTGTGGGTGGCGCGGACGTCCGCCAGCGCGTCGTGCGGGATCAGCGGGACCCCGCAGGCCTGGGCGAGGCTCTCCAGCTTGAAGTCGGGGGGGTCGATGTGCCGGCGCAGGCGCATGATCATGGCCAGGGCGATGAGGTCGGCGGGGACGTGGTGCCACCAGCTCCCGAAGTACGGATCCTCCAGCTCCTGGAAGAAGACGCGCAGGAAGTCCATATCGAAGCGCGGGTTCTGTCCGACCCAGAACAGCTTGTCGTCCTTGTCGTAGCGGTCCACCCATCGGTCCAGCGCGGCGATGAGGGATTCGTAGCCCTGGCGCTTGGGGGGGTAGCTGAGCAGCTCTTCTTTGGTCTTGCGCGTGATGCGGAGCGCGTCCGCGCTGATGGTCTCGGGGCGTTCGGGACGGAAAAGGATGGTCTTCTCCTCCACCACCTTGCCGTCGATCTCGACGAGGAAGGCCAGCTGGAAGATCTCGTGCTGCGCGGGGTCGAGCCCCGTCGTCTCCGTGTCCGCGAAGAACAGCTTCATCGGCGCCATTGTATCGCTTCTCCCGGGGCGAGGGAAGGGCCGGGGCGCGGTCAGAACTCCCGCAAGGCCTCGTCCGCCCCGCGCCGCATCTCGTACCAATAGGACAGCGCGGCCTCCCGGCGGTCCTTCTGGAAGAGGTCGATCCACCGGGAGAGCTCCGCGTCCTTCACGCCCTCCACGTCCCGCAGGCGCTGGAGGGCCGTGGCGACGAAGTCGACGTTGCGCTCCGACTCCCAGAAGACGGCGGCGTTGCGGCTGTGGATCCGGGTGGCGGTCATCGCGACGCGGCGGAGGTACTCCTCCTTCTTGCCGTAGAGGGAGCCGATGATCTCCGGCAGCATCTCCTCGGCCCAGCCGCGGTGGAAGCGGCACATGCCCATGTTGTCGATGAGGAGCTCGCCGTGCATCCGCTCGGCGCATTTGGCCCCCAGCCGGCGCGGAGGCAGGAAATCCCCGTCGTAGAAGAAGTAGTACTTCCCCATCATGGCCATGGGCGCCAGGGCGCCGGGGACCCAGTACTGGTTGGGCGTCATCCAGCCGTTGCGGGCGTTGGCGTTGTAGACGAAGGAGTCGAGGATGCGCTTGTCCTTGGTCCGGGACATGGCGCGCGCGAACTTGCGCGCCCCGCGGGACAGGTCGAGGAGGCCCCGGCGCTGGATGATGGAGTCCAGGAGCTCCACTCCGAGCTCCGCGTTGAGCATGGAGTCCGCCTCCACGCGGAAGCCCTTGGGCGAGAAGCAGGGGGTCCGGCTGACGCCGAGCTCCGCGGGCTTGAGCCAGCCCTCGGCGAGGCACTCCATGAGCCAGGACACGACGCAGCCGCCGGAGATCGCGTCGAACCCGTACACGGCCGCCCGCTCGTTGAGCTTCTCGGCCGCCGCCTGGTCGAAGATGCCGCTCAAAGGCCCCATGGTCTGGTAGGGTTCGTAGTCCTTCTTGAACTCCTTGTTCATCTTCTTGCAGACGGCTACGCAGGGCTCTCCGCAGGTGGCCTGCTGCTTGCCGGCGATGGTGACCTCGTTGAACTGCTTGAGGTAGTGGTCCAGGACGAGCTTGCGGTGGAGCTCGACGCGTTCGCCTTCGTCCATGTAGATGCTGCGGTAGTTGAACGACAGCATCCGGCCCTTGAGGGCCGAGAAGTTCACCCCGAAGGTGCCGCCGGTCTTCACGTCGTCCTTGAAGCGGTACTTGGCGGTCGCGGCCAGGTCCTTGGCCGTGAGCGTCATCTGGTAGCGCTTCTGGAACCATTCGTCGGCGACCTTGCGGTCGCGGAAGTCCTCGTCGACCACGGTCCCGCCGTACACCAGGGACGCGATCCCGTACTCCTGCAGCAGCCGCGACCCCAGTCCGCCGCGGCCGGCCCAGGTGTCCACGAGGGTCAGCTTGCCGTCCCGGCAGGGCGCGGAGGCGATGGCGCCCATGTCGGTCTCGGCCGCGGCCGGGCCTACGGCCAGCACGCGCGGATCCTTCTCGTAGCGGCCCCCGCAGCGGTCGAGCGCGTGCTGCAGGAGCGCGAAGGTGCCGCCCCGCCCCTGGCGCCACACGCTCTCCAGATTGACCGGGATGAGCTCGACCTCGACCTCCTCCCCGTGGCTGCGGTTGAGGGCCAGGATGGACGGGGAGGGGGCCCGGCCCCGGATGGCGAGCATGTTGATCCCCAGATTGTCGAACACCAGTCCCGCTCCGCCCATGGAGGAGACGAAGATGTTGTGCCAGCAGGCGGAATAGCCCACGAAGAAGAGACGGTTCGAGCCCGGCAGGATGGAGCCGGCGAGCAGGCCGGTGCCGATGTTCAGGGTGCCGTGGTTGGCGGCGAGATGGAAGCCGAGGTCGATGGGCCCGAAGAACTCTCCCACCTGGTAGCGCCGCATCCGGTAGTAGCCGGTCTGGGCGTCGATGAACAGCACCTTCAGGGTATTCTCCATGGCCGCTCCCTAATACGCGCGATGAGCGTGTTTTATCACTTTGCGGAGCGCAAGGGAAAGCGGTCTAGGCGGGGTCGGGGACCACCAGCCGCGCGCGCTCTTCGGCGGCGGACACGCGGAGCACGGTCCCGGAGTCGAAGGCCAGGAAGTCGGCCTCGACGCCGTCCGAGAACACCGCGCCCCCGGAGGGCATCAGGGACTCGAGCCCGAGTTCCGTCCCCGGCTCGAGGAGGCCCGCGCCCAAGGAGACCCCGGACTCCTTGCTCGCGAACGGCTCCCGCACCGCGAAGACCAGCCGGGGGTCCTCCCAGCCCAGGCGGACGGGGGGAGGGGGGGTTCCTCCGAAAGCCCGCGTCATGGCGGCGGTCATGTTGAAGACCGAGGAGAGCCAGCCCGTCGAGCCGGCGCCGGTCGAGACCAGCACCCCGCTCGAGCACTGCCGTTCGCGGCGGCCGCCCCAGGACAGGGAGTAGCGCGCCGACACGTGGCTGCGCGCCCCGATGAAGAGGTCGTTGAAGGCGAGGAGGCGCTGTCCGTCGGAGCTTCGGGCGCCGGCCATGGTCACCTCCCGCAGCCGCGCGCGCCCCTCCATGACGCGCGCGGCGGCCGGGCGCGCCGCCCGCAGGGAGAACGGGAGGAGGATTCCGTCGATCCGCGTCGGGTCCGGGTTGACCGCGACGATGGGACGCCCCCCGACGTACTTCGCCGTGTTGGCCACTAGGCCGTCGGGCCCCGCGGTGACCACCAGGTCCGAGTCCAGGAAGGTGAAGCTCGGCACCAGGGAGCGCTCGACGGTCTGGACCGGCAGGCCGAAGTCCAGGGCCTGGCGCAGGCCGTCGAGCGCCCGGTGGTAATCGCCGTGCTCGGCTTCGTAGGCGCTGTAGTCCCGTCCTTCCCGTTCGAGCCAGAAGCGCGCCTGGGCGCGGGTGGGGAAGCGCTCGAGGAGCCCCTCGAGACGCGTGGCCCGCGTCACCAGGACGAGCTTCTCGCAGGTCATGGCTTCTTTTCCTCCCGCAGGAGGCTGCGCAGGAGGTCGGGGGAGATGTTGAGCTCGCCGATCTTCGCCGCGCTGCCGGCCAGGTCCCCGAACGCCGAGGCGATCATGAGCCGCGGGTCGAGGCTCCCGGTGGCCGCCGCCAGCAGGACGCGCCAGTCGGCCCCCTGCAGGGGCTTGAGGGTCGCGGCGAGGGCGTAGGCCCTGCCGTCCGCCGCCTTGCGGTCGTTGAGGGCCTGGCGCTCCACCAGGGAGGCGCGCTGCGCCTCGACCGCGATGTCGGCGGCCATCTTGCGCTCCCGGATCTCGCGCCTTTTGAGTTCCACGGCAAGCTCGGTGTTGAGCTCGCTCTCCTTGATGCGGCGTTCCTGCTCGACGGCCGCGTTGCGCCGCCCGTACACGGCGTCGTCCGCCTCCTGCTTCAGCCGCTCCCGGGCTTCGGCCTCGAGCGCCTTGGCCATCTCGGGATTGGGCCGCAGGGCGAGCACCGAAGCCCCCAGGATCTCGAGGCCCAGCATGCGCACGGAGTCGTCCTCGGGGAGGCCCCGGCGCAGTTCGGCCCCCAGAGCCTCGGCCGCGGCCAGCGCCTGGCGCAAAGACAGCTTCTGGAGCACGGCCCGGGTGCGGACCTGCGCGGCCTGGACCAGGCGGGTGCCGAGCGAGTCGGGATCCTCCGAAGCGTATCCCCCGCGGGCATCCAGGCTGAAATCCAGGAACTCGGCCAGGCGCCGCGGCTCGCGCACCCGGTAGGAGACGACCCCTTGGACGGTGATCTCCTGGAAGTCGGCCGTGACCTCCGGGAAGACGAAGGGCAGGTCTACGCTCTCCTGGGGGACCTCCACCACCGTGGAGAGCGGCGCGAAGTAGACGAAGGAGAGCCCGGCGCCCTCGCGCGCCAGCTTCCCGTTGACGTACTGGAGCACGTACGCCGTGGGGGACGCCTTGTGGTATCTGAAGCCGATCATAACCCCTCCTCGACTAAGTGTACCGGCAACACCAGTATAGTGTCAATGCTACACTATGTCAAGACCCAATCCCCCTCCGGCGCTGCGCGCCACCTCCCCCACTGGCGTGGGGAAGGGTGGGGAGGGGGGTCAGGAGATGCGGACGACGGTGCGTCCGCGGACGCGGGAGTCGAGCATCCTTGCGAACACGCCGGGAAGCTCGGCGAAGGGGACCTCGGCGGCGATCTCGCGCAGGTGCCTGGGCTTGAGCTCGCCGCCCAGGCGGCCCCACAGCCGCGCGCGGTCGCCGGGGGACAGGAGCAGGGAATCGATGCCCAGGAGGCTGACCCCCCTCAGGATGAACGGCATGACCGTGGCCTGGAAGGACGGGCTCGCGGCCAGCCCGATGCTCGCCGCCGTGCCGCCGGGGCGCATGCGGGAGAGGAGCCAGGAGAGGACGTTTCCGCCCAGGTTGTCGACGGCTCCGGCCCAGACCGCCTTGTCGAGGGGCTTGACCCGGGAGAAGTCGAGGCTGCCGCGGTCGAGCACCTCGGCGGCGCCGAGGCGCCGGAGATAGTCGGCCTCCGGGGCCTTCCCGGTCAGGGCCGTCACGCGATAGCCGGCGCCGGACAGGATATCCACGGCCAGGCTCCCGACGCCGCCGGTCGCCCCGGTCACGAGCACCGGGCCGGCGGAGGGGCGGAGCCCGAGGCGTTCCATGCGCTCGAGCGCGAAGGCGGCCGTGAGCCCGGCGGTGCCGAGGGCCATGGCCTCGAAGGCGTCGAGTCCCGCGGGCAGGGGGGTGGCCCAGGCCGCCGGGAAGCGGCAGAGCTGCGCGTAGCCGCCGTCGACGTTCTCGCCCAGTCCGCAGCAGGTGGCCAGGACCTGCTCCCCGGCCTGGTACGCGGGGGAGGACGATGCGACGACCGTCCCCGCGAGGTCGATGCCGCCCACGCAGGGGAAGCGCCGGATGATCTTCCCGCCGGTCGCGGCCAGGGCGTCCTTATAATTGACGCTGGAATACGCGACCCGCACCGTGAGCTCGCCGGGGTCCAGCTCATCGGGGCGCAAATCCACGAAGCGGCCCGCGGCCCGGCCTTCCTCGTCGAATATGCGGTACGCTTTCACCGTCTTGGGAATGACAGCCATCCCGGTATCATACCGAAATGACAGGCGAGACTTGCAATGGATCTTCAAATCGGACATGATATTCCGAAATGCGGGAGGCCTCTATGAGGAACAGATGGACGTTTCTCCGTATCCGAGTTTTCCTCTCCCTGGCGGCGGCGCTTCTGGCCGCGCCGCGCCCCGGCCGTGCCGCGGCCGGCTGCGCGGAGTGCCATAAGAAGCATTCCGCGGCCCTGGTCATGGAATGGGAACGTTCCAAGCACGCGCAGGCGGGCATCGACTGCGCGGGCTGTCACGCGGCGGAGAAGGACAACCCCGGCTCCTGGGTCCACCACGGGGAGCGCATCTCCCTCATCGTCACTCCCAAGGACTGCGCGAAATGCCATGCCCAGGAGGAGGCGGAGTTCTCCCGCAGCCACCATGCGCGGGCCGGAGAGATCCTCGCCAGCCTCGACAACGTCCTCGCGGAGAAGGCCGCGGGCATGCCGGGCAACAACGCGGACGCGGTCAACGGCTGCCTCCAGTGTCACGGCGGGGTGGTGAAGTTCAAGAAGGACGCCGCCGGCTTGATCCTGCGGGACGGCGCGGAAGGGCGGCCGCTGATCGACTCCGACACCTGGCCCAACAGCGGCATCGGGCGCATCAATCCCGACGGATCGCGCGGCTCCTGCAACGCCTGCCACTCCCGCCATGCCTTCGCAGCCCAGACCGCGCGGTCTCCCGAGAACTGCGGCAAATGCCACATGGGCCCCGACCACCCGCAGATCGAGATCTACAACGAATCCAAGCACGGCATCGCCTTCAACGCCAATCGCGACCAGATGGGGCTGGACAAGGACGAGTGGGTCCTCGGCCGGGACTATTCCGCGGCCCCGACCTGCGCCACCTGCCACATCGCGGGGCATATGGGGAAGGACGGCCAGGTCGCCGGCAAGAGTCACGACGTGGGGGAGCGCATCAGCTGGACGCTGCGCCCCGTAGTCAGCGCGAAGCTCAACCTGGTCGTCTTCGAAGACGGCTTCAAGGAGGACTACCCCGAGCCGCGCGCCCTGCCCAAGCCCGGCGATCTGGTTGAGACCGTCGAGAAGGTCCGCGAGGGGGACGCCCTGGTCGCGAAGAAGACGCAGCGCAAGGTGGCCCGGGTCCTGAGTTGGCAGGAGCGGCGGGGAAACATGAAGGCCGCCTGCGTCAACTGTCACGGCGGCAGCTTCGTGGACGGCTTCTACAGGCAGTACGACGACCTGGTCACGCTCTACAACGAGAAGTTCGCCAAGCCGGCCAAGGACATCATGGACGGACTGCTGAAGGACGGGGTGCTCAGCGCCAAGGCGCCTTTCGAGCACGAGGTCCAGTGGGTGTATTGGGAACTCTGGCACCACGAGGGCCGCCGGGCCCGGCACGGCGCCAGCATGATGGGCCCGGATTACACGCATTGGCACGGCATGTACGAGGTGGCCAAGCATTTCTACCAGAAGTTCCTGCCCGCCGTCATCGAGGCGGCCGCCCTGAAAGGGCCCGAAACGGAGGAAAAATGGCAGGCCCGCGTGGCGACTCTGCAGGCTCAGGAAGAGCATGTCTGGCAGAAGGGGCTCAGCGCCAAGGAAGCCGAGGCCCTGCGCAAGTATTCCCAGGACCGGTACGATCAATAGCGGCGGCCGGGGGCGGATGACGGCGGAGCGGCGGGGCGGGCCGGAGGGGGGACTCCGGACGGTCGGGCTGTCGACGCAGGCGCGCCACGCACTCCGGGCGCTGCCCTTTCTGGCGGCCGCTCCCGGGATGGCGCTGGACGCGGGGCGGGCGGCGCGCGGGTGTGGTCTGCCCGCGGCCGCGTTGGCGAAGACCTTCCAGCGCCTGGCCGCGCGCGGCCTGCTGCGCTCCTGGCGCGGCCCCCGCGGCGGTTATCGCCTGGCCCGCCTTCCCCGGAAGATATCCCTAGCCGAGATCGTCTCGGCGCTGAACCCTTCCGGCGCGCTTCCGGCGCGCTGCCTGCTGGACGACCGCCCCTGCCGCGGCGGCGCGCCCTGCATGCTCCATCGCTCCGTCGCCGCGGCGGAGGCGCGCCTGCTGCGCGCCTTGAGCCGCCTGACCCTCGCGGACCTGGTTCGGGGAAAGGCGTCCTGCGGACGGGCGGGCCATAAGGCCCAGAGATAGCCGGGCCTTTCGGGCAGATTCCGCTTGACCCGAAACCGCCAATGAGTTTAAATGTGCTTGGTGGTCGGATACAGTCCGCGGAGGTGGTTATGAGGAAAATCGTCCCTGTCCTAGGAATCCTCGCCGTCCTGGCGCTCGGGTTCTCCCAGACCGTTTCGGCGCAGTCCGGACCTCGCCCCGAGGTCATTTACGGCGATGACAACCGGGTGGATTATTACCAGATACCCACTCCGTACCTGAAGGGCCTGGCGGATTCTACCGTCGGCCTGTTCGAGGGCGGCAACGTGCGGATCGATCCGTCCGGCAAGGTGGCGAACCTGACCACCGAATCGTACGGCGACAGCTACAACCTCTGCTCCGACGAGCCGTTCCGCGACCAGTTCTCCGGCGCGTTCTGCTCGGGCTCCCTGGTGGCTCCGGACATCATCATGACGGCGGGGCACTGCGTCCGCACGGAAGCCGCCTGCCAGGGGACGAAATTCGTGTTCGGGTTCGGCGTCACGCAGAAGGGCGTGAACCCGGACAGCGTGGCGGCCTCGGAGGTCTACGGCTGCACCAAGATCATCGCCCGCGAGGAAGAGGGCGAGGGCGCGGACTTCGCCCTCGTGAAGCTCGACCGGCCGGTGAAGAACCACAAGGTCCTCGCCATCAACCGCGCCGGGACTCCGGCGAAGGGCACCCCGCTCTTCGTCATCGGCCACCCGGCCGGCCTGCCCACCAAGCTGGCGGGCGGCGCCTGGGTGCGCGACCCGTCCCCGAGCGGCTACTTCGTGGCGAACCTCGACACCTACGGCGGCAACTCGGGCAGCGCGGTGTTCAACGCGACGAGCGGCAAGGTGGAAGGGATCCTCGTCCGCGGGGAGAACGACTTCGTGTGGGACTCGGCCCGGAGCTGCCGCAAGTCCAACCAGTGTGAGAACGAGGGCTGCCGGGGCGAGGACGTCACCAAGCTCGATGCGCTATCCTCCTTCATCCCCCAGCAGGGGCTCGCGGCGACGTTCGTGGAGCCGGGGGCGGCTTTCTCCTCCCTGCTCAAGATGTCGAACACGGACCTCCAATAGGGTCCGCTGAGTCCTGAAGAAGGGCCCCCGCGCGGCACGCCGCGCAGGGGCCCTTCGTCTTTTCTCTTAAAATCTTATATCCTACCCCCATGAGCGACGCGAAGAGCACCTGGAGATTCCCCCGGACGTTCTGGTTCGCCAACGTCATCGAACTGTTCGAGCGGGCGGCCTATTACGGCTGCTTCATCTTCCTGGCCGTCTACCTGACCAGCCGGATCGGCTTCACCGACCGGGAGACCGGAGTGGTGACCGGGGTCTTCTCCTTCCTCCTGTATCTCATGCCGACCTTCATGGGGACGCTAGCGGACCGCTTCGGGTTCAAGCGCGCGCTGGCCACGGCCTTCCTCCTGCTCACCTTCGGCTACGCCCTGCTGGGCGCGGTCCCGACCAAGGCGACCGCCATCGTCTCCCTGCTCTTCATCGTCGTGGGCGCCGGCATCGTCAAGCCCGTCGTCTCCGGGACGGTGGCGAAATGCTCCGACGAAGCCAACCGGGCGCGGGCTTTCTCCTTGTTCTACTGGGCGGTCAACATCGGGGCTTTCGCGGGCAAGAGCTTCGTGGACCCGATCCGCCAGGCCTTCGCGAGCGCCGGGGATTCGGGACTCCTGGCGGCCATGCGGCATCTGCTGGGAGACCCGACCGGCAACGGCTGGGAGCTCCAGTTCGTCAACCTTTATTCCGCGAGCATGGCCTTCGTAGCCTTCCTGTTCACGGTGTTCACCTATCGGGACGTGGAGCGGACCGCTGCCGGGGGGGGGAAGGTCCCGCCCAAGAGCCTGGGCGAGCTCGCCCGGGGCCTGGGGAAGGCGCTCGGCAACTGGCGCTTCCTCTGTCTGATCATCATCACGGGTTTCTTCTGGGCTATCCAGGGTCAGCTCTACGCCACCATGCCCAAGTACCTCTTCCGGATGGTGGGGCTGTCCTCCAAACCGGGCTGGATCGCGAACGTCAACCCGTTCGTGGTCATCCTCTTCGTCATCCCCATCACCCAGATGGTGAAGTCCTGGAGGCCCATCAGCTCGATCGCCGTCTCCTTCCTTATCATCCCCCTGTCGGCGCTCTCGGTCGCCCTGGCTCCCGCGATCGGGACGAAGGACGTCGCCATATTCGGGCTGCTCACCGTCAACACCATCATCCTGATGATGATCGTGGGGATCTTCTTCCAGGGCTTGGCGGAGTGCTTCCTGTCGCCCCGCTACCTGGAGTTCGCCTCCAAACAGGCTCCGGAGGGGGAGACCGGCCTCTACATGGGGTACGCCCACCTCAACTCGGCGTTCGGCTGGCTGTTCGGCTTCATCCTTTCCGGCATGCTGCTGGAGAAATGGTGCCCCGACCCGGCGCGGCTGCCCCAGGGGATCACGGAGCTGGAAAAGGCGGCCTACTACGCCCATGCCCATTACATCTGGTACGTCTTCACCGGCATCGGGGTCATGGGCTTCATCCTCCTCATGTCGTTCCGCTGGTTCACGGACCGCCTGGACCGCCGGCGGGGGTCGGCCGCCTAGGTCCCCGCGATGGACTGCCCCTCCTGCGGCGCCGAGAACCCGGAGAGTTTCAGGCAGTGTCCCTCCTGCGGGGCGGTCTTATCCCAGGACCTGGGAGGGGGGGGGCCCGCCCCCGCAAGACCGGAGGGGCCGCAGGTCGGCCTCTGGATCGGGTTGGGCGTCGGACTCATCGTCCTCGGGGTCCTGTGGTCCCTGCTGGGCCCGCGGTCGAACCAGGGACCGGCGTCCTCTCGTGCGGCGGCCCAGGTCCCGGGGCCGGCGCCGCGGCAGACGGGACGGTCCGCCGGCGCCGGGGACATCCCGACCTCGGAAAAGCAGGCCGTCGCCCAGGCCCTGGCCGTCAACGTCGTCGACCCCGCGGCGGTCAAGCGTTCGGTCGGGGGCGCGCGCCAGGCCGCCTCGGGCATGACCGAGGACGCCCAGCGCACCCTCGACCAGGCCGACGAACTTCTGAACCCGAAGGCCGCCCGGTAATGGCCCTCTCCCCGCTGGACCGGCCCCTCCGGGAACTCGCGACCAACGACACGGCGCGCTACGTCGTCCCTTCGCAGACCCACCAGCCCCACCAATGGGCCTGGGACAGCTGCTTCCATGCCATCATACTCGCCTACTTGAAGCCGGAGTCCGCCGCCCGGGAGCTGGAATCCCTCCTGGAGAGCCAGTGGGACGACGGGCGCGTCCCGCACATGGTCTTCAATCCCGCGGTCCCGGCCAACAAGTACCGGCCCAACGCGGAGGACTGGGGCACGGGCCGCCCGACCTCCGGCATCGCCGCGCCGCCGCTCTTGGCCACGGCGGCGAAGGTCATCTTCCGCAGGACGGGCGACCTGGAGTTCCTGAAGCGGGTCTATCCCCGCATCGGCGCCTATCACCGCTGGCTGAAGGGGACCCGGGACCCCAAGGAGCGGGGCCTGGTGGGGATCGTCCATCCCTGGGAGTCCGCGATGGACGACAGTCCCGCCTGGGACGGTCTCCGCGACGAGTTCCTGCGCCGGCGCGGCGGCGAGGCGGCGGCCCTCCCGCGCATCGACCTGCGGGGTGTGCCCAACGCGCAGCGCCCCGGGGATGAGGACCACAGGTTCTACGGGGGCCTCATCCAGGAATTGCAGAACACGGGCTGGGACGGCCGGCGCATGGCGGAGGGTTCGCCGTTCTACGTCGCCGACGTCCTGTTCAACTCCCTCTGGGCCAAGGCCAACGAGGACCTGTCCCAGATCGCCTGGCTGCTGGGCGAGAAGGGCGATTCGTCCCAGTACCGCTTCTACAGCTCCCTGGTGCGCCAGGCCATCCGCGAATCCATGTGGGACGCGGAGGCCCGCTTCTTCTTCCCCATCGACCTCCGGCGCTGGGAGTCCATCCGGGTGAAGTCCGCGGCCGGCTTCCTACCGCTCTACGCGCAGGCCGCCTCGGCGCCGATGGCGTCCCTCCTTGTCGAACATCTTTCGGACCGGCGTTCCTTCCACTACGCGGTGGGGGTCCCCGCCGCCGCCTACGGGGAGGAGGCGTTCGACCCGGGCTGCTATCGGCGCGGCCCGGTATGGATGGACGTCCAATGGCTGCTCGTGAATGGCCTGATGCGCTACGGCTGCTTCGACCTGGCCCACGGCGTGGCGGAGCGGGCCCGGCGCCTGGTCTTCGAGCAGGGGTATTGGGAGTATTACGACCCGTTCACGGGCCAGGGGATGGGCGCCCCGCATTACTCGGCCAGCACCCTGGCCGACATCATCGAGCCGTTCGAGCCTCCCGATGAGCTGCGGGCCGGCGTCCAGGTACTCACGGAGGAGCAGGCGGACCGGCACGAGGAACTGGCCGTCCTCTACCGCCATCCGGAAGCCTGCGAGGACCCCATCGGAATCGAGCAGATCGTCTCCACCCCCAGGCACATCGCCCGGCGCGTCCTTGAGAAGGTGCGCCAGGAGGTCAAGAACGCGCTGAAGCCCGCTCCCGAGCTGTCGGCGGAGACGCTGCAGCGCATGGCGACCTCCCTCAAGGGGGTCATCCAGAGCCAGCGGGGTCTCTGGGCGGAGCATCCGCGCATCAGCGACCTCGCCTGCGTGGCGGGCGAGGCGTATTTCCGGGGGATCGGCCTGCCCGTGCGCATCCTTTCGAACAAGCATCTCCACCGCTACCTGGTGCTCGGCCTGCCGGGGCGCCCCTCCTGGATCGTGGACCTGACGGGGGAGCAGTTCGTGACCCATCCCCTGGCCCGGGTCGCGCTCCTCGTCGAGCGCCTGACCCTGGAGCTGGAGCGGGACATGGCGGGGGGGGCTCCTTCCTGGATGCGCCTGGAGGAGCAGTTCCTCCAGACCCAGTACGCGGTGGAATCCTGCCTGCGGCGGCAAGGGACCGAACGCCCGGACCGGTTCGAACAGGAGTCCCTGGTCGGGGTCTTGAAACGGGATGAGGCGTGCGTGGACCGGCTCCTGCGCATGGCGCTGCCTTCCTCCACTCCGACGCTGCAGTCCTATCAGCAGTGGCTGGCGGGAGTCCTGGTGCAGGTCTCTTCCGCGCCCTGGGGCCCCCCGGGAGCCCGCCTGCGGCGGCCCGGCTCCCGGCCCGCGTCCGGCCGGTAGGACGGAGCGGGGAATGTTTTTTGGTACTATGGAACCCATATGACCGAGACTCCTCTCATCCAGACCTCCGTCCGCCAGGAGAGCGCGGATTTCACCGAGAACGTCCGCTATCATCAGGGACTCCTCGACGACCTCCGGCTCCGGCTGGAACGCGTGCGCCAGGGCGGTTCCGAGGAGTCCGTCAAGCTGCACCGCAGACGCGGGAAGCTCACCGCGCGCGAGCGCATCGCCCGGCTCCGAGACCCGGGTTCGGAGTTTCTGGAGCTCTCGCCGATGGCCGCCTTCGGGATGTACGGCGACGAAGTGCCCTCCGCCGGCCTCGTCACCGGCATCGGCTCCATTGCCCAGCGCCTCTGCCTGATCGTGGCCAACGACGCCACGGTCAAGGGCGGCACCTATTATCCCGAGACGATCCGCAAGCACATCCGGGCGCAGGAGATCGCGCTGGAGAACCGGCTGCCCTGCATCTACCTCGTGGATTCCGGAGGCGTGTTCCTGCCCAAGCAGTGCGAGGTGTTCCCCGACAAGGAGCACTTCGGGAAGTTCTTCTACAACCAGGCCCTGCTCTCCTCCCTGGGCATCGCGCAGATCTCGGTGGTCATGGGGATGTGCACCGCCGGCGGCGCCTACGTCCCGGCCATGTCGGACGAGACCATCATCGTACGCGGGATCGGGACCATCTATCTCGGCGGGCCGCCGCTGGTCAAGGCCGCCACCGGGGAGGAGGCGAACGTCGAGGACCTGGGGGGCGGCGAGATGCACAGCCGCATCTCGGGGGTGACCGACCACCTCGCCAAGGACGACGCCGACGCCCTGCGCATCTGCCGTTCCGTGGTGGAGAACCTGAACATCCCCAAGGCCCCGGGCCCCCTGGAATGCGAGGAACCGGCCTATCCGGTCTCCGAGCTCTACGGGATCGTCAACCGCGACCTGCGCCGGCCCGGGGACGTCCGGGAAGTCATCGCGCGCATCGTGGACGGCAGCCGCTTCCACGAGTTCAAGGAACGCTACGGCTCCACCTTGATCTGCGGGTTCGCGCGGATCCACGGCTACCCCGTGGGGATCCTGGGCAACAGCGGCATCCTGCTCCCGGAATCCTCGCTCAAGGGCGCCCATTTCGTCGAGCTCTGCTCCCAGCGGAAGGTCCCCCTGCTCTTCCTGCAGAACATCACCGGCTTCATGGTGGGGACGCAGGTGGAGCAGGCGGGGATCATCAAGCACGGGGCCAAGATGGTGCAGGCCGTGGCCACCGCTCCGGTCCCCAAGCTCACGGTCATCATCGGCTCCTCCCACGGGGCGGGCAACTACGCCATGTGCGGCCGCTCGTACGGCGGGCGCTTCCTCTTCACCTGGCCGAATTCCCGCGTCTCGGTCATGGGGGCGGAGCAGGCGGCGCAGGTGCTGACGATAATCAAGCGTGAGCAGCTGGCGCGGCAGAAGAAGACGCTCTCCGAGGAGGAGGCCGAGAAGATCGCGGCCCCCATCCGCGAGCAGTACGAGAAGGAAGGGCATCCCTACTTCGGGACCGCGCGGCTCTGGGACGACGGGATCATCGAGCCCGCCGACACCCGGCGCATCCTGGGCTTCTGCCTGCAGGTGGTCTCCCGGACCCCCGTGGCGGAGCACCGCTTCCCCGTTTTCCGCATGTGATGGAATACCGGCACCTGGCCCTGAGCGCGGAAGGCCCGGTCCTGCGGGTCGCCTTGAACCGCCCCGAGGTGCGCAACGCCCTCGACGAGACGACCATCGCCGAGCTGACCGACTGCTTCCGCCGCCTCGGGAAGAGGCCGGTCGCGGGCCGCCGGGCCGTCCTCCTATGCGGCGCCGGACCCGCCTTCTGCGCCGGAGGGGACGCCCGGTGGATGCGGCGCACGGCCGCCTACACCCGCGCCCAGAACCGCAAGGACGCCCTCTCCCTGGCCCGGATGTTCGAGGCGGTGGAGGCCTGCCCCCTGCCCGTCATCGGCAAGGTGCACGGGAGCGCCTACGGCGGCGGGCTCGGTCTGGTCGCGGCCTGCGACCTGGTCGTCGTCGAGAACTCCGCCAGGCTGTCTTTCTCCGAATGCCGGCTGGGCATCTACCCCGCCGTCATCAGCACCTTCGTCCTGCCCAAGATCGGCCTCTCGCACGCACGGCGGCTCTTCCTGTCCGGGGAGGTTTTCGGCGCCGCCCTGGCGGTCCGCATCGGCCTCGCCCACGAGTCCGCGGACACGGACCGGCTGGAGGCCCGCATCGCCGCGTGGGTGGAGGACATCCGCCGCGGGGGGCCCGCCGCGGTCGCCGCGGCGAAGGGCTTCCTGCGCGCGACCGCCGCCCTGCCGACCCGGGCGAAGCGGATCGCCTTCTCCGCGGGCGCCCTGGCCGCGGTGCGCTCCTCTCCCGAGGGCAAGGAAGGCCTGGCCGCCTTCCTGGAGAAGCGTCCTCCCTCCTGGTAGAACCCTATGGCAGATAACCCGACGGTCCGTCATCCCTGGTGGTACGTCCCCACCCTGTATTTCGCGGAAGGCCTGCCCTACATCCTCGTCAACACGGCTTCGGTCATCCTCTACAAGCGGATGGGCGTGGACAACGCCAGCATCGCCTTCTGGACCAGCTGGCTCTACCTGCCCTGGGTCATCAAGATGTTCTGGGGACCGCTGGTGGACGTCTATTCCACCAAGCGCCGCTGGGTCTACGGGACGCAGTTCGCCATGGCCGCCTGCCTGACTTTGGTCGCTTTCTCTCTGCAGACCCCGGCTTACTTCTACATGTCCCTGCTCGCCTTCACCGTAGGGGCCTTCATCTCCGCCACCCACGACATCGCGACCGACGGCTTCTACATGCTGGCCCTCGATGAGAAGGACCAGGCCTTCTTCGTGGGAATCCGTTCCACCTTCTACCGCCTGGCCATGATCTTCGGCTCGGGCCTGCTGGTCTACCTCGCCGGCCGGCTCGAGGTCGCGACCGGGAACGTCCCGCTGAGCTGGTCGGCCGTCCTGGGCCTTTCCGGCGGGATGTTCGTCCTGTTCGCCGTCTATCACAAGCTGGTGCTCCCCAAGCCCGAGGCGGACCAGCCCCGGACCGCGGCTTCAGCCGGAGGGGAGGCATCTTTCGCGGAGATCCTGCGCTCGTATTTCAGGCAGGACAAGATCCTGGCGACTTTGGCCTTCATCCTCCTTTACCGCTTCGGGGAGGCCATGCTCGTCAAGCTGGCCTCGCCCTTCCTCCTGGACGCCCGCGAGGCGGGCGGTCTGGGCATGACGACCTCCCAGATCGGGATCGTGTACGGCACCGTCGGCATCGGCGCCCTGGTGGTGGGGGGCATCCTGGGGGGCTGGCTCATCGCGCGCTACGGCCTGCGCAAGTGCATCTGGCCCATGGCCTTCCTGCTCAACTGTCCCGACCTCTTCTACCTCTACATGGCCTACGCCCAGCCGCCGGTCGTCCAGGCGGGAGCCCTCGTGGCCTTGGAGCAGTTCGGCTACGGGGTCGGGTTCACGGCCTTCACGGTGTACCTGATGTACCGGGCGGGCGAGAGCAGCTACAAGACCTCGCACTTCGCCATCTCGACCGGCATCATGGCCCTGGGGATGATGCTTCCGGGCTTCGTCAGCGGCTGGCTGCAGCAGCGTTTGGGCTACCAGACGTTCTTCATCATCGTGTGCCTGGCGACCATCCCGGGAATGCTGGTGATCCCCTTCATCCCGACCGAGGAACCCCGGACTCCGGCCGCCTAGGGCACGCCCGGCATCTTCTGGCCGGGTCTTTCGATGATGTAGGCCGCCACGCGCGGCGTCATTTTGGCCTGGATGGCCTTCACGGCCGCCTTCTTCTTGGCCAGGACCGCGGCGGCCTTTCGGCGGGAGGGGGTGTCGCGGCCGGTGTTGGCCGCGTCGTAGGCGGCCTGGGCTTCCGACAACTCCTTCTGCGCCGCGGGCAGCATGGCCGCGGCCTTGGCGGGAACGGTCCCGAGCTCCTCGAGGCAGGCGACCTGGAAGGTCCCGCAGCCGTCGCTGCAGGCCTGGGGGGGATTGACGCGGGTGATGATCTCGATGTGTCCGCTCTTGGCGCTGTAGCCGCAGGCGTTGGGCGACCAGACCACGATGGCGCCGATGGGCAGGGGCCAGGCCGGGACCGGGATGCGCAGGAGTTTGCGGTTCACCAGGCCCGGGTTCTTGTCCACGAAAGCGGCGAAGAGCTTGGCGTGCGCCCCGCTGCCGGCCGCGTCGATGTTCTTGCGGTCCACGATGCCCGCCTTCTGCAGGGCCGACTTCACGTAGGCGTAGCAGTAACCGGTGAAGCCGATCTCGTCGCGCACCGCGATCTGGGCGAGCTTGGTCCCGGCGGCCAGATCCGCCGAGTTGAGCGGCGGTTCGCTGGTCTTGAGTCCCTTGGCCTGGGTGAAATCGGGGCTGCTCCGGCCCGCCGCGTCCGCGGCCCGGCGCTGCAGGGAACGGCCGATGCCCCCGGTGTTGCTCCAGGGCACGGGCGCCACGGCGTCGCCGTTGAGGTCGATCAGCGGCATCCCCGAGCCCAGGCGGGTCCGCATGTCGGCCATCTTCCGGCCGAGGTCCTCCGATAGGGTGGGCGCGAACCGGGAGCGGTCGGCCGCTATCGCGGCCAGCACGCGCACGCCGGCCGGGCTGGCGGCCATCGGACCGGAGTTCGCCGCGACCCGGGCCGGGTCGAGGTACACCGCTTCCGCGGCGCGGCGGCCGAGGCAGAACTGGTAGTAGCCCCGGCGGTCGTAGGCCTGGTTGCGCGCCTCGCCCTGGCAGGCCGTGACCAGCGACTTCTCGGAGGCGTCCAGGGACCGGCCCGCGCGGTTGTTGGGGACGAAGTTCCGTTCGACGATGACCCCTACGGCCAGGGACTGGGCGACCTGCCCGACCATGAGCTTGTAAACGTCGGTGGAGATGGTGCTGGGGCCGCCCTGGACGTATTCGGCGTTGCCGATGAGCTCTTCGAGCCGGCGCACGGCCACCGCGGCGCTGGAGAGGCCGGGCTCCTTCAGCCCCTCCAGCAGAGGCTCGAGGATCGCGGGGTCCGGCATCCCCTCATCCTTAAGGAAAGACTGACCGGCCTGCTCGAAGACGAGCATGTAGTTCTGCTCGAAGGCTTGCTTTTCGGCGCCCGCGGTCTTGGGGACCACGGCGACGCGCTTGCGCGGTTTAGCGGAAGCGCTCAAAGGGAGCAGGAGCAGCAGCAGGGCGAGGAGGGGTCGGGACATTGGGGTTCCCCATCCGAATAGTAACCCCGGAAGCTCCGACTTTCAAGGGGTGCGGCCGGTGGGCAGGACGCGGGCGGCCATGGTCCCTTCGGGGACCGACACCGCGGTGTCGCTGAACCTCTCGAGGTCCCAGTACTTCCAGGACTCCCGCCAGCGCAGGGGCGCGACCAGGCCGTGCGTGTCCACCTGCTTCCCTTTGGTCTGCACGGCGTGCCGGACCCTGCGGTAGGAGACGGTGCTCACGTTGGAAGGGTCCTGGGCCCGGTAGCGTTCGTAGAGGTCCACCCAGATCTCCTTGGGCCAGGCGGTGGGGCGGGACAGGATGCCCGCCGCGGTCAGTCCCTTTGAGGCCCAAAGCGCGCAGTTGCCCCATTCCGCGCGCAGGGCCGGGATGAAGCGCGCGAGGAAATTGAGCAGGTTCGGGAAAGCCAGGAAGAACTTCGCCTGCCGGGACTTCGCGCGGGCCGCGAGTCCGGTGTAGTAGCGGTCCAGGGCCATGATCCGCTCCGGGGGAAGGTCCTCGATGCGGACCGAGAACATGCCCCGGTTGTACACCCCACCCTGCTCGGAACCGGTGTCGAAGACGTTGGTGCCGTAGAGATAATCCCGGGGGTCGAGGAAGTTGACCATCTCCCGACCCTTGGCGCCCACGATGTTCATGACTTTCTGGGTGCCGTCCGGCAGGGTGTAGCGCACCACGGCGTGCCCGTAGGGGTTGGTGCCGCTGCCCGAGTCGCGGCTGAGTTTCCAGACCGGCAGGGGCCGCACGAAGATGTACTCCAGGGCGGGGGGCTTGCTGCGGCCCAGGGCCGCGTCCGTCTCGCGCAGGATGCTCGCCTTGTTGGCGATCTCGGTCCCGTGCTTGGCCCCGAAATCCGGGGCCACCGGCCCCGTCCCGGTGAGCCGGCGCAAGAGCGCCTCATAGGCGTCCAGGGCCGGGCCCCAGGAGGAATCCTTCTCCATGGCCGTGCGGCGGGTCCGGGCCAGGGCTGCGCGGTCGCGGAAGAGTCGTACGGCGGCGGCGGCGGCCTCGGCGAGGGCCGGCGCGCCGACGGCCGACAGGAAGAGACCGTCGCCTTTCTCGGGGTCCGAGCGCCAGTCGGTGACGGTGTCCGCCAGGCCGCCCAGCCGGGTGACGAGGGGGAGCGTGCCGAAGCGCTGGGCGATGAGTTGGGAGAGGCCGCAGGGCTCGAAGCGCGAGGGCATGAGCAGGAAGTCCCCGGCGGCGTAGAGCAGGTGTACGAGGACTTCGTCGAAGGGGTGTACCGCCACCCGGCCGGGGTATTCGGCCGCCAGGCGGGCCGCGCTCGCCTCCAGGTCCTGGTCGCCCGAGCCGGTGATGGCGAGCTGTCCGCCCAGGTTCAGGATCTCCCGGGCCGCCTTCATGATGAGGTCGATGCCCTTCTGCTGGGCGAGGCGCGAGGCCACGACGAAGAGCGGCGCGTCGGGCGTGACCTCGAGCCCCAGGCGGCGCTGGAACTCGGCCTTGTTGGCGGCCTTGCCTTCGGCCGCGTCGGCGGTCCCGTAGTTGCGGGCCAGGAACTCGTCCTGGCGCGGGTCGTTGAGCGCCGGATCCACCCCGTTGAGTATCCCGGAGACCCCGCCGGGACGGGCCGCGAGGGCGTCCTCCATGCCCATGCCGAATTCCTTGGTGTCGGTGATCTCCCGCGCGTAGTTCGGGCTGACCGTCGTCACGGCGTCGGCCAGCCGGATCCCGGCCTTCAGCATGTTGAAGCCGCCGAGGTGGCCGAGCGGGCCCCGGTCCACGTCCTCCGCCGAGAACCCGAGCTTGAGCGCCGAGTCCCGGCCGAAGGCGCCTTGGAAAGCGATGTTGTGGATGGTCATGACCGTGCGCGTCGCCGCGAAGAAAGGGTCGGCCTTGTAGACCAGGCGCAGAAAGGCCGGAATGAGGGCCGCGTGCCAGTCGTGGGCGTGCACCACGTCGGGCCGGATCCCCAGGGTACGGGCCGCCTCCAGCGCGGCCCGGGCATAGAAGCCGAAGCGCTCATCCGCGTCGTCGGAACCTCCGGCGCTGTAGGCGTCGTAGGAGGAGTACCCGCTGTAGCTCGAATACGGGCCGCCGTCGCGGTCGAAGTACCCGGGGTGGTGCACCAGCACCACCCGCACGCCGGCGTGCTCGCCGACGAGCAGCAGGCCCCGCTCAACCCGGTCTCCGACCGGGATCAGCACCTCGCCGGCGGGCTGGAGGTCCAGCCCCTGGCGCTTGAGGCCCCGGTAGTTGGGGAGGACCAGGGTGACGTCATGGCCGCGGCCCGCCAGCCCGCGCGCCACGGCGTCCACCACGTCGGCCAGACCTCCGGTCTTCACGAAGGGCACGGCCTCGGCCCCGGCGACCAGGATGGAGAGCGGCCGGCTCTGGGCGGATCCGTCGAAGGCGGCGCCAAGCTCGGCAGCCTTGCCCTCGGGAGGAGCGCGGGAGTCCGCGGCCGCGCCCGGCGGCCCGGCCGAAAGGGCGGCGGCGACGGCCGAAGGCGCCGCGGTCTTGGCGGTCGTCGGTCCAGGCGCGGCCTGGGGCAGGGCGACGGAGAGGGCGGGGCGGAGGGGATCGCGTCGCAGCGCGTCCGGTGAGAGGGCCGGCGCCGGAAGGAGCGCGGGAGCCGCGCCGAGGACGGGAACCGTCAGGGGCATCCCATAGAGTCCGCTGTTCCGCTGGGGGGCCGAGAGCCAGGGGGTGAGGCCGGCGGCGAAGGGCGCGGCGGGGGCGGTGACGGGCCCCGCGACGGGGGCCGGGGTCCGGAGGGCGGCGGCCGGAGCCTCGGCGGGCGCGATTGGGTAGGCGAGGAGGGCGGCCGCGAGGAAGCGGAGTCGTCTGAGCATCGACTATATTATTCCCAAAAGAGGGCTCGGGCGGGAGGGCGGAAGGTCCCGGTTCGGCGGCGGTAGAAGACCTATGCCGAACGGCCCAGGCAGGCGTTATCCCGGCAGGCGCGGAAGCGGTGCAGGAGGTTGAAGCGGTGACGGGCGACCCAATCGTAGACCGGGTCGCCGACCCGGCGCAGGCCGGGGAGGTTGAGCAGCGGCGCCAGGGGCCAGGCCAGGGGCAGTCGGAGGCTCAGCCTCCGCATCACGGAGAAGCCGGAGGAGAGCCGGCCGCCCGCTTCCAGGAGCTGGATGCGCGCGTGGCAGGCCTCGGGCGTGAGCGACGGGTGCAGGCTGGAGACGTCCTGGCTCCGGAAATCCACGGGCTCGATGCGGCCGGACAGGTCCAGGGCGAGGATGCGGGCCAGGGAAGCCCGGCAGAAGCCGCAGGCCCCGTCGAAGACCAGCCGGTCCCGTCCCAGCCGGGCCCGCCGCCGACGCCCGGCCTCGACCCAGCCCAGGAGGGTCTCGGGTTCGACGAAGAGCAGGAGCATGGGCGGGAACAGGAAGAAGAAGATGGTGGGCACGTGCATGGTCGCGAGCAGGAGGACATGGAACAAGAAGCCGAGGGCGATGGCGAAAGGCCGGGTCCGGCGCCAGAATAGCAGCCAGGCCATGTTCAGTTCGCAGATGATGACGCCCGCCCCGATGAGCCAGCAGAGCCGGGGGTGGGCGGCCAGGAACCCGCGTCCGGGGAACTCCTTGATGATCCCGAGGGCCGGACCGTTCATGAGGTACCAGTACGGATTGTCGACCAGCCAATTGCCTCCGGCCGTGATCTTCGCCAGTCCCGTGAAGAAGTACGTGCTCGCGAGCTGGATCTGCAGGAGGCGCTGGATGAAGAAGGGCCTCTTGCGGCGCCAGGGCTCGGGCTCCCCGCGGATGAGACAGTCCAGAGAGAAGCAGTCCCCGGGATAGGGCGTGATGACGAGGAGGAACATCGTGACCAGGAGTATGTCGTAGGAGAGCGTTCCGATGTGCAGGGAATTGCGCGCGTAGAAGTAGTAGCAGGAGAGGTCCAGCAGGACCCCCGCAGGCCGGGTGAAAAGCCCGGCGAGGAAAGCCGCCCAGGAGACCAGGAACACGCCCGCCATGGCCCACACCAGCCAATCCGGGCTGCGGTCCGCCCATTCCAGGGCCCAGGTCGGGAAGAAGGACGGGTTGTACTCCCGGAAGGAGCCGGCGAGGTAATTGTCCCGCATCTGGAAGAAGGTGGGGATCACGTGCAGGCCGACCGTGGCCGCGGCCGCGACCCTGAAGCCGGCCAAGCCGAGGGAAGGCCGCTCCTCCAGGAAGAAGCCGTTCATGGGCACCGGTACGCCTCCTGCCGGAACACCGAATCGCGCGCCCGGGTGACCGACGGCGCAACCACCTCTTGCACCGAAAAGCCGCCGTACTCCGGGAACTTCCGCCGCAGGTAGCGGCAGAAGGCGGGAGCATGCACCGGGTCCAGGGCGGTGACCAGCACGTTGCGCCGGATGTTGTCGTAGCCCAGCCAGCGCGTGGCGAATATGCGGTGCGGGTCGATGGGTTTCGCGCGGCCGTCCCTGAGGCCCCAGACCTCGGCCCGTCCGTCGGCGTCGTCCACCCGGTAGAACATGATCCAGCCTGCGGGCGGGAAGAGGAACTTCACCTTGGGCAGGCGGAACCCCAGCCAGCGGTCGAGATAGGCGTAGCGCAGGGTCTCGTAGCCGAAAAGGGCCAGCCAGAGCAGGACGAAGGCCGAGATCGCGCGGCGCTTAGACGAGGACGGCCTTGTAGCCGTAGCAGAGCACCCCGGCGTCCCCGACCTGGGTCAGCTTGCGGAACTCGACGCGCACCTTGTCCCCGATCTTGGCCTCGTCCGCGCCGCAGTCGGCTATCTGCATGGTGAGCTTCGGTCCGCCGTCGAGCTCCACGATGGCGAGGACGTAGGGCCCCGAGTAGCCGCTCGGGGGGGTGTGGATCATGGTGAAGGAATGGACCGTCCCGGTGCCCGTGAACCGGGCCTTCTCGAATTCGCGCGAGCCGCAGGCGTCGCAGACCAGCCGGCTCGGGAGGAAGGCCTTCCGGCACTTCTTGCAGCGTCCGCCCTCGAGGCGGTACCGGGCGGGGATCTCTCTCCAGTATTTCTGCGGTTGCATGATGGTCTCCTACGCGCCCAAGATGGTGACGATCGAACTGCCGCCGGTGCCGCCCATGTTCTGGGCCAGCCCCAGCTTCGCGCCCTTGACCTGCCGGCCCCCGGCCTGGCCGCGGAGCTGTTCGACGATCTCGAGGATCTGCGCCACCCCGGTCGCGCCCACCGGGTGCCCCTTCGACTTGAGCCCCCCGCTGGGGTTGATGGGGATGCGTCCGCCGATGGCGGTTTCGCCGCGCTCCACCATGGGTCCGGACTGGCCCGGCGCGGCGAAGCCCAGGGCTTCCATGGCCATGAGTTCCGCGATGGTGAAGCAGTCGTGGACCTCGGCCAGGTGGATGTCCGCGGGCTTGACCCCGGCGGACTGGTAGGCGCGTTCCGCCGAGACCTCCACGGCGCGCAGCCGGGTCAGGCTGGCGCGGGAATGGAGGGCGATGGTGTCGGTGGCGTGCCCGATGCCCCGCACGGCCACGGGGGCGCCGCCGGGCGCCAGCTTCTTGGCCAGCTCGGTCGGGACCAGGATCAGGGCCGCGGCCCCGTCGGTGACCGGGGAGCAGTCCAAGAGGCGCAGCGGGTCGGCGACCTTGGCCGACTTCTCCACGTCCTCCGGCGTGATCGCCATCTGGAACTGCGCGTTGGGGTTCTGGAGCCCGTTGGCGTGGTTCTTGACGGCCACCAAGGAGAGCTGGCGGCGCGTGGTGCCGAACTCGTGCATGTGGCGCAGGGCCATCATGGCGTACAGCCCGGGGAAGGTGGCCCCGTTGTAGCCCTCGTACTCCTGGTCCGCGGCGGTGCCCAGGGCGTAGGTGGACTCGGAGCCGTCGAGGTCGTTCATCTTCTCGGCGCCGCAGACCAGCACCACGTCGCTGATCCCCGCGGCGACCTCGGCGTAGCCGGCCTTGAAGGCCAGCGCCCCGGAGGCGCAGGCGGATTCCACCCGCGTGACCGGGAGGGGACCGCGTCCGAGGTAATCCCCCAGGACCGAGGCCAGATGCTCCTGTCCGGTGAAGATGCCGCTCGACATGCAGCCGATGACCGCGGAGTCGACCCGGTCGACACCCGCGTCAGCGATGGCCTTGAGCGACGCCGCGACCGCGAGGTCGCGCAGGGAGTCGTTCCAGAGCTCCCCCCAATGTCCGATCCCGACGCCGACGATGGAGACATCTCTCATGGGTTATTTCTCCGCCATGCGGATCTTGCCGCGATATCGCGCATAGGTGCCGTAGTCCAGATAGCGCTTCTTGTTGTCGAGCTGCTCGCGGGTGCCCGCCGCGAGCTTCTGCACCGAGGCCAGCCGGCCCGTGGCCTGGAAGACGAAGCCGTCGCTGCCCGCGCCGGAGCCGAAGGAAACCACGAGGATCCGGTCGCCGGCCTGGGCTTCGTCGAGCACCGCGGTGAGTCCCAGGGGCGAGGCCCCCGAGTAGGTGTTGCCGAGGCGGTTGACCAGCCACCCGGTCAGGATCTGCTCCTTCTTGAAGCCGAGCATCTGCCCGGCGCGCAGGGGGAACTTGCCGTTGGGCTGATGGAAGACGACGTAGCGGAAGTCGGAGGGCTGCGTCTTGGTCTTCGCCATCATGCCCCGCGCCGCGCCGCAGACGTGCTTGAAGAACGCGGGTTCGCCGGTGAACCGGCCGCCGTGGCGGGGGTAATGCATGTGCTCGCGCCGCCAGAAATCGGGCGTGTCGGTCATGAAGGCGTAGGTGTCCACCAGCTCGGCGACGATCTTGTCCTCCTCCGAGCCGAAGACGAAGGCGGCCGCGCCGGCCGCGGCGGAGTATTCCAGCGCGTCCCCGGGCGCGCCCTGGGAGGTGTCGGCCCCGACGGCCAGGGCGTAGGGGACGCTGCCTGCCTTCACCAGCTGGCTGCAGATGTACATGGCCTCGGTGCCCGCCTTGCAGGCGAACTCGAGGTCGGCGGTGTGGCACTCGGGGGTGGCGCCCAGGGCTTCGGCCAAGACGGTCCCGCTGGGCTTCACCGCGTACGGGTGCGACTCCGAGCCGACGTAGAGGGCCCCGATCTTCGCGGGATCGATGCCGGCCCGCAGGACCGCGCGCCGCGAGGCTTCCACGGCCATGGTGATGGTGTCCTGGTCCGGGGAAGGGACGGATTTCTCCTCCAGGAGCAGTCCCCGCTTGAAGCTCTCGGCGTCCGCGCCCCAGACCTTGGCGATCTCCTCCACCTTGATGCGGTTGCGCGGGATGCACGAGCCGTAGCCGATGATTCCGATTTTCGCCATGGGTTCCTCTCTGACAACGGGTGGAATGGTACTAAATTGCAGATGGGGGGTTTGCGGCATTTTGTATCATTGGGGACGATGCGGGACGCGCTCGGACGCACCATCGATTATCTCCGTCTTTCCGTCACGGACGCCTGCAACCTGCGCTGCGGGTACTGCGTGTCCCGGGGCGAGGGTCCCGCGTGCCCCGGCGGCAGCCCGCTCGACGACGGGGAGGTCCTGGCGCTGGTGCGCGCCTTCGCGCGCCTGGGCGTGAGCCGGGTACGGGTGACGGGGGGGGAGCCTCTGCTGCGTCCCGGCTTAGAAGGGCTCGTCGGGGGCATCGCCGGCGTGGCGGGCGTGCGGAGCGTCTCTTTGAGCACCAACGGGGTCCTGCTGGCCGAGGCCGCGCCCCGCCTGGCCGCGGCCGGTCTTTCCCGGGTCAACATCAGCCTCGACACCCTGCGGCCGGAGCGTATGCGCCGCCTGGCCGGCGCCGACCGCCTGGCCGAAGTGCTGGCGGGGGTGGACGCCGCGCTCGCCGCCGGCCTGCGTCCGGTCAAGGTGAACGTCGTGGTCGCCCGCGGCTGCAACGAGGACGAGGTCCCGGATTTCGTGCGCCTCGCCTCCGAGCGGGACGTCCACGTCCGCTTCATCGAGCTGATGCCGATCGGGAACACGGGTTTCTTCACCCCGGAGCGGCGGGTAGGCGTGGCCGAGCTCCTGGAGCGGGCGGGTCCTTTGGAGCCGCTCCCGGAAGGGGAGCGCCCATGCGGCGCTGGGCCGGCCTCCTATTTCCGTCCGCGCGGGGCGCGGGGGACGGTCGGCTTCATCGGCGCGCTGAGCCGCTGCTTCTGCTCGGCCTGCAACCGGGTGCGGCTTACCTCCCGGGGGCGGATCCTGCTCTGCATCGGCCGGGAAGGTCCGGAGCTGGACCTGGCCGCGCTCCTGCGCGCGGGGGCCTCGGAACCCGAGCTCGACGCCGCCCTCGGCGCCTTCATCCGGCTGAAGCCCGCGCGGCACCGCATGAGCGCCGAGGCCGGGCCGGCGCGCAATTCCATGTGCTCGGTGGGCGGATGACGGGCTCGGTCGTCGCGGTGTGCCGCAGCGACCGCAAAGGCACCGCGAAAACGTCCATCCCTTCCGGCCTCCTGGTGGCGGGGGAGGGCATGCGGGGGGATGCGCATGCCGGTCCCGGGGACCGGCAGCTCAGCCTCCTGGCTTCGGAGAGCGTGGACACGATGCGGGCCAAGGGCCTGTCCGTGGGCCCGGGCTCCTTCGGGGAGAACCTGACCACCCGGGGCGTACTCCCGGCGGACCTGGCGCCGGGACGGCGCCTGCGCATCGGCCGCACGGCCGAGGTCGAGGTCACCATCATCGGCAAGACCTGTCATACCCCGTGCGCCATCTACCGGCAGGCCGGCGACTGCGTCATGCCCCGCGACGGGGTCTTCGTCCGGGTGCTTTCTGGAGGCGAGGTCCGTCCCGGCGACGCGATCGAGCTGCTGGCCCCCGCCGCGCCCGCCTCCTGAAAAGCCCCCTCCCGGGGACCTTCCTTCCGCTGCTAGGCCGATATGTTGCATAATATCCCCGTAGGGCGCGGTTTCTCCGCTCCGCGGAGGACGATCGGCCCTTTCCAGACCAAATCGAAGGCCGGACAGAGAGGCTATGGCGAACAACGATAAGAAGACGATGGACTGCTTGGACGGAAACGAAGCCGCGGCCGCGGTCGCTTACGCGCTCAGCGAGATCATCGCGATCTATCCGATCACCCCGTCGTCCAACATGGGCGAATTCTCGGACGGCTGGTCCGCCGAGGGCAAGAAGAACATCTTCGGCACCGTCCCCCAGGTCATTGAACTGCAAAGCGAGGGCGGCGCCTCCGGCACGGTCCACGGCGCGCTCACGACCGGCGCCCTCACCACCACCTTCACCTCCTCCCAGGGCTTGCTCCTGATGATCCCCAACATGTTCAAGATCGCGGGCGAGCTGACCCCCACGGTCTTCCACATCGCGGCGCGCGCCGTGTCCTGCCAGGGGCTCTCCATCTTTGGCGACCACTCCGACGTCATGGCCTGCCGCGCCACCGGCTACGGCATGCTCTGCTCCAACTCGGTGCAGGAAGCCCATGACTTCGCGGCCATCGCGACCGCGGCCACCCTCAAGTCCCGGATCCCCTTCCTGCACTTCTTCGACGGCTTCCGCATCTCGCACGAGGTGCACAAGATCGCGATGCTCTCCGACGAGCAGCTCCGCGGCCTCATGGACCCCGCCGACATCGCGGCGTTCCGCAAGCTGGGCATGGACCCGGAGCGGCCGGTGATGCGCGGCACCGCGCAGAACCCGGACGTCTTCTTCCAGGCGCGCGAGACCGTGAACCCGTTCTACGACAGGACCGGCGCTGCCGTGCAGAAGGTCATGGACCGCTTCGCCGAGCTGACCGGCCGCAGCTACAAACTCTTCGAGTACTACGGCGCCCCGGACGCCGCGCGTCTCATCGTCATGATGGGGTCGGGGACCGGCGCGGCGGAGGAGGCGGTGGACGCCCTGAACGCGAAGGGCGGCAAGGTCGGGCTGCTGAAGGTCCGGCTGTACCGGCCCTTCGAGCCCAAGCTGCTCCTCGAAGCCATCCCGGCCACGGTCCGCGCCATCGCGGTCCTGGACCGCACCAAGGAGCCCGGTTCGCAGGGTGAGCCGCTCTTCGTGGACTTCACCTCGGCGCTCGCGGAGTACACGGGCGACGGCGGCAATCGCTTCGGCGGGAAACTGCCCAAGGTCATCGGCGGACGCTACGGGCTGTCCTCCAAGGAGTTCACCCCGGCCATGGTCAAGGCCGTGTACGACGAACTTTCGGACTCCAAGCCCAAGCCCCGCTTCACCGTGGGCATCAACGACGACGTGACGGGGCTCTCCCTGAAGTACGATCCGGCGTTCAGCACCGAGCACAAGGACACCTTCCGCGGCATCTTCTACGGGCTGGGCGCGGACGGGACGGTGGGCGCGAACAAGAACTCCATCAAGATCATCGCGGAAGGGACGGAGCTGCACGCCCAGGGCTACTTCGTGTACGATTCCAAGAAGTCGGGGTCCATCACGATCTCGCACCTGCGTTTCGGGCCCCAGCCGATCCGCTCGACCTACCTCATCAGCCAGGCGAACTTCGTGGCCGTGCACCAGGAGGTCTTCCTGGAGAAGTTCGACGTCCTGGAGCGGGCCATGCCGGGCGCGACCTTCCTCCTCAACACCACGACTCCCGCGGACCAGGCGTGGGACAGCCTGCCTCGGGAGACGCAGGAGGGCCTGATCGCCAAGAAGTGCCGGTTCTACGTCATCGACGCCTACAAGGTCGCCAAGGACGCGGGGCTCGGCGGGCGCATCAACACCGTGATGCAGGTCTGCTACTTCTCGCTGGCCAAGATCGTGCCCGACGCGATCGACCAGATCAAAGCGGCCATCAAGTACACCTACGGCAGGAAGTCGCAGGAGATCGTGGACATGAACTTCAAGGCCGTGGACAACTCCCTGGCCTTCCTTAAGGAGGTCCCGCTCGGGAAGGCGACTTCCACCAAGACCCGGCCGCCGGTGGTCTCCTCCGAGGCCCCGGAGTTCGTGCGCAAGGTCACGGCCGAGATCATCGCGGGACGCGGGGACCAGCTCCCCGTCAGCGCGCTGCCGGTGGACGGGACCTACCCGCTCTCCACCACGCGCTGGGAGAAGCGCAACATCGCCCAGGAGATCCCGGTATGGGACAACCGGTGGTGCATCCAGTGCGCCAAGTGCTCGCTGGTCTGCCCGCACGCCTCCATCCGCACCAAGACTTACGCCGAGGGCGCCCTCCAGGGCGCGCCCAAGGAGTTTCAGAGCGTCCCGTACAAGGGCAAGGAGTTCGCGGCCGGTACGCGCTATTCCGTGCAGGTCGCCCCGGAGGACTGCACCGGGTGCGGCATCTGCGTGGAAGCCTGCCCCGGCAAGAACAAGGAGGACGCGGGGAAGAAGGCCATCAACATGGCGGAGCAGGCTCCCCTGCGCCTTTCGGAGCGCGCCTGCTTCTCGTTCTTCGACGACCTGCCGCAGGCCGAGAGCCAGGACCTCAACCTCGCGACCGTGAAGGGGTCCCAACTGCGCACGCCGCTCTTCGAGTTCTCGGGAGCGTGCGGCGGCTGCGGCGAGACGCCCTACGTGAAGCTGGTCAGTCAGCTCTTCGGCGACCGGCTGGCGGTCGCCAACGCCACGGGCTGCTCGTCCATCTACGGCGGCAACCTGCCGACGACCCCCTGGGCGGTCCGCAAGGACGGCAAGGGACCGGTGTGGTCCAACTCCCTGTTCGAGGACAACGCGGAATTCGGCCTCGGCTTCCGGCTGGCGTACGACAAGAAGCGCGAGTTCGCGGGCGAGATTCTCAAGAGGCTCGCGGGCCGCGTGGGCGACACGCTGGTCAAGGGCATCCTGGAGACCGATCAGAAGACGGACGCGGGCATCGCGGCGGTGCGCGCGCACGTCGTCGAGCTCAAGAAGAAGCTGGCGGGGCTCAAGGAGCCCGAGGCGGCCGCCCTCCAGGAGCTCGCCGACAGCTTCGTGCGCAAGAGCGTGTGGATCATGGGCGGCGACGGCTGGGCCTATGACATCGGCTACGGCGGCCTGGACCATGTCCTGGCCTCGGGCCGCGACGTGAACATCCTGGTCCTCGACACCGAGGTCTATTCCAACACCGGCGGGCAGGCCTCCAAGGCCACACCGCGCGGGGCGGTCGCGAAGTTCGCGGCCTCCGGCAAGAAGCTGTCGCGCAAGGACCTGGCCATGCTGGCCGTGAGCTACGGGAGCGTCTACGTGGCGCGCGTGGCGTTCGGGGCCAGCGACGCCCAGACCGTGAAGGCCATGGTCGAGGCGGAGTCCTACCCCGGCACGTCCATCATCATCGCCTACAGCCACTGCATCGCGCACGGCTTCGACCTGAAGAACGGCCTGGCGCAGCAGAAGGCGGCGGTGGACAGCGGCTACTGGCCGCTGTTCCGCTACGACCCGCGGCGGGCCGACAAGGGCGAGAACCCGATGCAGCTCGACAGCAAGGGGCCGAAGATCCCGCTGGCGGACTACGCTTACAAGGAGACCCGGTACCGCATGCTGACCAAGAGCAACCCGGAGGAGGCCAAGCGCCTCATGGTGCTCGCGCAGGCGGACGTGGAGCGGCGCTGGAAGTCGCTGGAAGCCATGGCGACGGTCGCGCCCAAGCCCGCGGCGGCCGTGCCTCAGAATCCGGTCAACGCGTAAGGATCACGCAGCAAAAGAGAGCCGGGCGGCGCCCCAAAAGCGCCGCCCGGCCTTTTTCCGCCCGGAATGCCTGAGTCCTGCTCGCTGTCGCCGCTTAGCGAGACTTGGACGACTTGTCCTGAGGGATGGTATCCGTCGAGTCAAGCGCAAGGCTCGACGGGGCGCACGAACGTCGTCGGTGCTGTGCCCGGGCACAGTCGCAGATGTCCGCGACACCGCCGGCTCAATCCCTGAATGACCTTGGACCGCCTCTCATCAGGCTCGGGCATCGGCGATTCTGGCGGGAGCATGGTTCGGCTAGATGATATAGATGATCCGATGTGCGTATTCAAGCGCGGGCGCGTCGGGATGCAGGGATGAACTTCGAGCGGCCGGCGGCTCCCAGCGCGTGCGCGGCGGCAGTCGCCGTGTTGTTCCTCTATTCGGCGACCGCTCGGATCGCCGGACGCCCCGAGGCCGCGCTGGGGACCATCCTGGCCGTCTTGGTCCCGGGATTCTCCCGTCTCGTCTTCTCGGGTCAGCCGGAGATGATCGGCATCGCGTTGGCAGCCATGGCGTATTGGATCGTCGCCCATCGGCGGGGGGCTGGCGCGTCCCATGACGCTTTCCTGGACGCTGCGGCGCTCGCCGCCCTGGGCCTCTCGGTGTTCGGCCGGCCGGAGATGGCGGGGTTCTCGGGGCCCTGGCGGCCTGGGCGGCGTTCTGGGTCTGGGCCCGGTTCCCAGCCATCCGGTTCCATGCGCAGACGGCCGTTTCTCGGAATCCTGACGCCGCGGAGCTCGCTTTCCTCTTCCGCATGTCGCGCATCCCGAATTGGTTCGGATTCGACTTCCTCCCATTCAACGCGCTGGCGTTCGCCGGCTGGGGAGCGCTCATCCCGGGATTCCTTCCGGCCACGCTGGTCGCGCTCGCCTGGTTCGTGCTGGTCGAGGCGCTAGCGCTATGGGTCGCATCGTGGTTCTACCTCTTTTCCTGGGAGATCGAACGGAATTTCACTTGCGCGCTTTTCCTCGGGATGGCGGCCGTCGGGGCCGCTCTTTGGCGCGCCATCGGCAAAACGACCGGGATGTGGCGGGCGGCAGGGTTATCGACGTTCGCGCTCGCCAGCGCCTTCGCCTTGGCCGCCGGGATCCGGGGCGATCTCGCGGAAGTCGGCCGGTATGACGAGAACAGGCGTGTCGGTTCGGAATTGCGGCGATGGGCGGCGCCTCTCGCGCGAGGGGAGCCCGACGCGGTGGTCATCGTCGAGGCGGTCGACAACGGCTGGCCCGACATCCTGGTATTCTCGGGGATCGCGGATCGCATCAGGCTCATCCCGTCATGCGACCTGGAGTGGGGGAGGTCCCGGAGATGGGACGGTTCGGGCCGGGTCGTGGCGGCGGCGGTCTCTTCCGCCCGCCGGGAGGCGGCGCTCCAGAGCGAGTTCGGTTTTCTCCATGCCGTCGCCGCCACGCGGGATCACCGCATCTACATCGGGACCGGGCCATGAGATCGGTCATCGTCCCCTTGCACAACGAAAGCGCTTGGCTTGAGTCCGGGGCCGAGGCGCTCCTCTCCGATCTCGCGGACCTGCGGGGCCCCTCCGAGATGCTGCTGGTGGAGAACGGCAGCGTCGACGGTACATTGTCCCTCTCGCGGGCGTTGGCCGCGCGCTGGCCCGGCGTCGTGAGGGTGGTGTCCATCCCCGAGCCCGACTATGGGCGAGCGGTCCGGGAGGGGATGATCGCCGCCCATGGCGATCGCTGCCTGGTCATCGACGCGGATAATTGGCAGGCGGGATTCCTGGAGGAGGCGGAGTCCCGCCTGGCCCGCGGCGCGGACATCGTCATCGGCGACAAGAGCTGGGAGTTGGACGAACGGCCGGACTTGCGGCGGCTGGCG
>Ga0154315_1038_pt2 | contig 50685 bp, 46 predicted proteins | sample RifGroA2_FD_105609 | JGI IMG/M metagenome (GOLD analysis project Ga0154315, IMG submission 105609) | Elusimicrobia bacterium GWA2_69_24
ACGCGCGGACAATCCCGCCGTGCTCCTGCAGTTCCGCGCGGAGGACCTCTCGCCGCTGGTCCTCGGCAAGGTCTTCGCGGCCGCCCTGGCCGCGACCGACCGCGGCATGCCCCCCATCCATGCCGCCTATGTCGCGGCGACCAAGCCCGTCCCCCTCTCCCTCATGACCCGGGAGTCGAAGGAATCGCTCCTCGTCTGGCTGCGGGCCAAGGCGGCGCGCCGCCCGGACGAACCCCGCTGGGCCGAGTTCGCCGCGCTCTTCGAGCGCGCGCTCGCGCCCTGAGGCGCCATGCACTCCTGGGCCCTGCTGGCGGCGGCCGTCGCCGCGGGACTCGCCCTCCTGACGTTCTGCGGCGACCAGCTGGTCGATTTCGCGGCCTCCGTCGCCGAGAAAGCCGGTCTCACGCCGGCCGTGATCGGGCTGACCATCGTCGCCGCGGGCACCTCCGCCCCCGAGCTCTTCGTCTCGCTCACGGCGTCGCTCTCCGGCTCCCCCGATATCGCCGCGGCCAACGTGGTGGGCTCCAACATCGCGAATCTCACCCTTATCCTGGGGCTGGCGGCCCTGGTGCTCCCTATTCCGATCGGCGGCAGCGTGGTCCGGCTCGACTACCCCTTCATGCTGCTGTCATCCTGGATCACCCTGCTCCTCTGCCGCGACGGAAGGCTCGACCGGCTGGAGGCCGGCTTCTTTTTGGCCTCCACGGTCGCCTTCGCCGCCTACTCCGTGCTGGCGGCCAGACTCGCGCGGCGCTCCGAATCGCGGGACCTCGCGCACCTGGTGCCGCCGCTCGCCGAGGGACTGCGCCGCCGTCCTATGGGCATCCTTCTGGCGGGGCTGGCCGCCTCCATCGCCGGGCTGGTCGTGGGCGCGCGCCTCCTGGTCTACGGCGCCTCCGGGGCGGCGGCGGCGCTCGGCGTGAGCGAGCGGGTGATCGGCCTGACCGTCGTCGCGGTCGGAACCTCCCTGCCCGAACTCACGGCGTGCATCATGGCGGCCCGCAAGGGCCAGCACGAGATGGCCGTGACGGGACTGGTCGGCTCCAACATCTTCAACGCGCTCTTCATCCTGGGAGTGACCGGCCTCGCGCGCCCCATCCCCATCTCGCCCCGGCTCACGGGGACGGACATGTGGGTCATGCTGGGAGCGGCACTGCTCATCTGTCCGATGGTCTATGTGCGGCGGCGCGTCTCGCGCCTCTCGGGAGGCGTCCTTGTCGCCGGCTACCTCGCGTACATGGCGGTGCTCGCCGCCGGCGGGTGAGACCGCACCGCGGGTTTGCCCGGATCGGCGAAAAGGGCTTGAATATACGCATGGCCCGCGCGCGCGGCGTGTTCATCGTCCTGGAAGGACCGGATAAGTGCGGCAAGTCGACCCAGGCCCGCCTGCTGGTCTCGGCCCTAAAGAAGACCGGCCGCGAGGTCGTCCACACCCGCGAGCCGGGCGGCACGCGTCTCGCCGAGCGCATCCGCGGCCTCCTGCTCGACCCCGGGCCCAGCGTCCACCCCCTGGCGGAGCTCCTCCTTTATGAGGCCGGCCGCGCCCAGCACGTGTCGGAGTTCATCCGTCCCGCTCTCGCGCGGGGCGCCGCCGTGGTCTCCGAGCGCTTCACCTTGGCCACGTTGGCCTATCAGGGCTGCGCGCGCGGCTTCCCCCTCGGCCTGATCCGGAGGCTCAACCGCATCGCGACCGGCGGCCTCGAACCGGACTTGACCGTGGTCCTGGACATCCCCGACTCCGCCTTCCGCCAGCGCGACCCCTCCCGCAAGCTCGACCGCCTGGAACGCGAGGACACGGCGTTCCGCCGCCGCATGCGCGCCGGCTACCGCAAGCTCTCGGTGCCCGCCCCGGCGACCGGCCGCCCCCGAGGCCGCATCCTGCGCATCGACTCCACCCCGCCCCGCGCGGCGGTGCACCGCCGCATCCTCGCCCTCCTCGGGACGGTTCTGAGGATGCCGCTGAAACTGATAAAATCCCCAGCGTGAGCCTATCCTCCATCCTCGGCCAGGAGCGCGCCCTTCAGCGCCTGCGTTCCATCCTCACGACGCGCGCCGTGCCTCCCGCGCTCCTCTTCCACGGACCCCAGGGCGTGGGAAAGGCCACGGCCGCCCTCGAGTTCGCCAAGGCCCTCAACTGCGAAAAGCGGCAGGACGACAGCTGTCCCCGCGAGGGACCCTGCCCCTCCTGCGCCGGGGCCGACAAGGGAATCGACCCGGACATCCGCAAGGTGGACGCGGCCTATCAGGCGAGCCTCCTGGAGCAGGAGGAAGCCAAACAGCGCTCCATCAAGATCGACACCGTGCGCCATCTCATACGGGACCTCGAGATGCGCTCCATGCTGGGCCGCTGGAAGACCGCGGTCCTCGAGGACGCCCATACCCTGGTTCCCGCCGCCGCCAACGCGATGCTGAAGACCCTCGAAGAGCCGCCCTCCCGCACCGTCTGGATACTGGTCACCCACCGGCCCGGGGAACTCCTCGCCACGATCCGCTCGCGCTGCCATCCGGTGCCGTTCGCGCCGCTGGCTGCGGACGTCATCATGCAGGGCCTGCTGGAGCGCGGCATCGCCCGGCCGGAGGCGGAAGCCGCGGCGCCGCTCGCCGAAGGCTCCCTGGGCCGCGCCCTGCAGACCCTGGAACGCGCGCAGCCCGACCCCGAGGAGTGGCTCGCCGCCCCCCTCGCCCCGTTCGAACTCGCCGACGCCCTGCCCACCGGACTGCACCTGGCCCGCCCGCTCGTGGAGGACCAGCTCCACCGGATGGAGTGGCACGTGCGCCGGAGCCTGGGGCCGCGGACCTACGCCTCGGCCGAGGCGCGCGCGGTCCTGCGCGAGCTGTCGGACCTGCGCCGGGCGCTGCGCTCCAACGCCAGCCCGCGGCTCGTCCTCGAGCTGGCCGCCCTGCGCCTGCAGGAATTCCAGACCGCCGGGAGCCCCAAGCCGCCATGAAGAAATTCTTCATCACGACGCCGCTCTACTACGTCAACGCCGCTCCCCACATCGGGCACGCCTACACCACGATCGCCGCCGACATCCTGGCGCGCCATCGCCGGCAGAAGGGGGAGCAGGTCCACTTTCTGACCGGGACCGACGAGCACGGCTCCAAGATCGAGCTGGTGGCCCAGGAGGCGGGGGTCACCCCCCAGGCCTGGGCCGACCGCATCGCCGCGGAGTTCGCCGACCTCTGGAAGCACCTCGACATCCAGTACGACGACTTCATCCGGACCACCCAGCCCCGCCACTCCGAGCGCGTGCAGCAGGTCTTCGCGCACCTCCTGGAGAAGGGCGTCGTGTACAAGGGGATGTACCAGGGCTACTACTGCGTCTCCGACGAGACCTACTGGACCGAGACCGAGGCCCCCCCCGACGAGAAGGGCCGCCGCCTCTGCCCCAACCCGGACTGCCGCAAGGAGCTCAAGGTCACCGAGGAGGAGAGCTATTTCTTCAAGCTCTCCGCCTATCAGGAACCCCTGCTCCAGCACTACCGGGACAACCCCAAGTTCCTCCAGCCCGCGCACCGGGCCAAGGAGATCGTCAATTTCGTGGGCGAGGGCCTGCGCGACCTCGCCGTGTCGCGCACCAAGGTCTCCTGGGGCATCCCCCTCCTCTCCGACCCGGGCCACGTGGTCTACGTGTGGTTCGACGCCCTGCTCAACTACCTGACCGCCACCGGCTACCGCCCCCCGGGGATGGCGGAGGGGCCTTCGGACTACGCGGCCCTCTGGCCGGCCGACGTGCACCTGGTGGGCAAGGAGATCTACCGCTTCCACACCGTCATCTGGCCGGCCATGCTCATGGCCCTGGGCGTGCCGCTCCCCCAGAGCGTCTTCGCCCACGGCTGGTGGACGGTCGAGGGCGCCAAGATGTCCAAGTCCAAGGGCAACTTCATCGACCCGCGCGAGATCACCCGCGAGTACGGCGTGGACGTGCTGCGCTACTTCCTGTTCCGCGAGATGCCCTTCGGCAACGACGGGGACTTCTCCCAGCAGTCCCTGAAGAAGCGCTACAACGCCGAGCTCGCCAACGACCTGGGCAATCTGGTCAGCCGGGTCACCAACATGGTGGACCAGTACCTCGGCGGCGCCCTTCCCGGCAAGCCCCCCCTGGACCGCGTCTCTTTGGTCAAGGAGCTCCGGGAAGAGACCGCGGGCATCGAGGAGGCCATGGAGCGCCTGGCCTTCCAGGATGCCCTCAACCGCATCTTCGCCGTGGTGGGCCGTCTGAACCTGCATGTGGACCAGAACAAGCCCTGGGCCCTGGTCAAGACCGACCCGGAGGCCGTGAAGTGGCTGCTCTTCGACCTGGTCTGCTCCCTGCGCATGGTGGCCGGCTGGCTGACGCCGTTCATGCCGGTGACCTCGGCCAAGATCCACTCCATGCTGGGGGTCCGCCGCGTCGCGGAGCCCCTCACCCCCGAGGAGGTCCTCGCCGGACCCTCCGGGGACCGCATAGCCAAAGGGCCGCCCTTGTTCCCGAGGAAAACGCCATGAACCGCGCCGTCGCCCTCATCGCCCTAGCCGCGCTCTGCTGCGCCTGCCAATCCGTGCCCTACACCGGCCGCAGCCACATCATGCTGGTCTCCGACGGCAAGGAGAAGGACCTGGGCGCCCAGGCCTACAAGGAGATCCTGGCCAAGGCCCAGCTCTCCCCCGACCAGGCCGATACCGAGCTCATCCGCAAGGTGGGCCTGCGCCTCTCCCAAGTGGCCGAAAAGCCGGACTTCCAGTGGGAGTTCAACCTCATTTCGGACGACCAGCAGATCAACGCCTTCTGCCTGCCCGGCGGCAAGGTCGCCTTCTACACCGGCATCCTGCCCGTGGCCCAGGGCGAGGACGGCATCGCCGTGGTCATGAGCCACGAGATCGCCCACGCCCTGGCCCGCCACGGCGCCGAGCGCATGAGCCAGGGCATGATCGTCAACGCGGGCGGCCAGCTCCTGGGCGCGGCCGTGGGCGCGCGCTCGCCGCAGGAGCAAAAGCTCTACCGGGAGTTCTACTCCGTGGGCACGGGCGTGGGCTTCATGCTGCCCTACAGCCGCAAGCACGAGTCCGAGGCGGACAAGATCGGCCTCATCCTCATGGCCAAGGCCGGCTACGACCCCGCGCAGGGATTGCTGTTCTGGAAGCGCATGGAAGAGGCCACCAGCAAGGGCCGCAAGGACGACCCGCTGGCCAAGTTCATGAGCACGCACCCCACCAGCGTGGACCGGCAGAGGCAGATCCAGGACTGGCTGCCCGAGATCAAGCGCCAGTACTACCGCCCCTGACGGTGCCGGGGGCGGCGCTCCGTCAGGGTTCGCCGGGGATGTCGGGCGAGACCGGGGGCGGGGTCTCTTTCGGCCGCCGGAGCAGGCCCATCAGCCCCGAGACCACGTAGAACAGGAAGATGAGGAACACCGCGTTCTGGGGATAGAAGTAGAGCAGGGTCATCGTCACCCCGACGCCGGCCAGCAGCTTCACGTTCCGGGGCCGGAACACCTCCTTCTGCTTGAACGCCCCGTAAGGGATGCTCGAGACCATGAGGAACGACAAACCCAGCACCAAAAACAGCCCCAGGCCGGCCACCCGCGGGATCTGGCTCATCACCCAGCCCAAGGTCTGCCCGGAAAGCCCCTCTTCCTCCAAGGTGTACAGCAGCACGAAGGAAGCCAGGAACCCCGCGGCCGCGGGGATGGGCAGGCCCTGGAAATGCGTCTTGGACCCGGCCCCGGAGTGGGCCACGGCGTTGAACCGGGCGAGACGCAGGGCTCCGCACAGGGCGTAGATGAAGGCCGTGATGAAGCCCACGGGGCCGTAATCCTTGAGGAGCAGGTCGCACATCATGTACGCCGGCGCCACGCCGAAGGTCAGGAAATCCGATAGGGAGTCGAACTCCACGCCGAAGGAGCTCTCGCCCCGGACCAGGCGGGCGACCCGGCCGTCGAGCATGTCGAAGATGATCCCGCCCAGGATGCAGGTCGCCCCGACCCGGAAGTCGCCGATGCTCACGGCCATCAGCGAGTAGAACCCGCACGCCATGTTCCCCATCGTGAAGATGGAGGGCGCCAGGACCTGGCTGGAACGCTTTATCTTGTGGCGGTCCATTCCGCGACCGGAGTGATGCCGCCGACCACGCGGTCGCCGGGCTTGACCAGTGAGCGCGTCCCGGCCGGGAGATGCACGGCGGCCTGGGAGCCGAACTGGATGAGCCCGTAGCGCTCCCCGGCCCTGCCGGAGGCGCCGGCCGTCACCCAGCAGCGGATGCGCCGGGCGATGAGCCCCGCGATCTGCTCCACGACCACCAGGGACCCGCGCCCCTCGGCCGAGATGGTCACGATGTTCCGCTCGTTCTCCTTGGCTTCCTTATCCATGGCCATGGCGAAGGTCCCGGGCACGTACTCGACCTTCTCGATCCGGCCGGCGACCGGGAGCCGCTGGACGTGGACGTCGAAGATGGAGAGGAATATCCGGATCGTGTCCCCCTCCCCCGCCTCCCGTCCCACGCTGAGGACGCGGCCGTCGCCGGGGGAGTAGATCCTGGCCGGATCCGCGGGCAGGGGCCGCTCCGGGTCCCGGAAGAAGTAGCCGCAGAAGGCCGCGAAAAGGAGCCCGGGGGCGGCCAGCGCCCAACCCGCGCCCATGCCCCGGCGCACGAAGGCGAGCCCGATGGCCCCGAAGACCAATCCTCCGATGATGTACGGCCAGCCGACCACCGCTATCTTCATAGATCCCTTGGGCCGGGTGGGACTCGAACCCACATGACCTTGCGGTCGGCGGATTTTAAGTCCGCTGCGTCTGCCAATTCCGCCACCAGCCCCTTAAAGCACCCCTCGCTACGCTCGGGGACTGAAGGCCGGCGCTCGAGAAGTGCCTTGCTCGCGCCGGTGCTTCCCAAGGGGGCTGCCGCCCCCTTCGGCGCCGTCGGCTCGCTTGCGCTCGCCAGGACGGCTGAACCCCCATGCGGTGTCGCGGACCATGCCGCGACATCCCATTCGCCGACCATTTAAGCATTTTATGGTTTCCCGGGGGCTCAGCCGCCGAGCGACTCGCGGACCTGGGCCAGCTCTTCCGGAACCAGGCACTCGGGGTGGTTCTTCTCGATCATGCGGGGCTCCCGGTGAAGGAAGGATACCACAAGCTGTTGCCATCGGGGAACGGACTTTCCATAATGAGGACATGAACATACGCTTCGCCGCCGCCCTCGCCTTCCTCGTCCTCGCATCGGCCGCCCCCGCCCGTGCCATCGACATCGTCCCCGCGCCCACCGTGGCCGACGCCCGGGCCTTCGTGGCCCGTGCCGAGGGCGAGCTGGAAGCGCTCAACGTGAAGTACGCCTTCGCGGACTGGACCTACCAGACCTACATCATCTACGACACCGAGAAGCTCTCGGCCGACACCCAGCTCGCGCTCTCCGCCGCCTCCGCCCGCCTGGCCGAGGAGGCCAAGCGCTACGAAAAACTCGACCTGCCCGCGGACCTGCGCCGCAAGCTCACCCTCCTCAAGCTCTCGGTCGTGGCTCCGGCCCCCCAGGACCCCAAGGAGCAGAAGGAGCTGTCGGACATCCAGGCCTGGCTGCAGGGCGAGTACGGCAAGGGCAAGTACTGCCCCACCCCGGACAAGTGCCTGACCCTGCCGGACATGGAGGACGTCCTGCGCGACAGCCGCGACCCCAAGGCCCTGCTCGACGTCTGGAAGGGCTGGCGCACGGTCTCCCCGCCCATGAAGGCGAAGTACGCCCGCTTCGTCGAGCTCTCCAACAAGGGCGCGCGGGACCTCGGCTACAAGGACACGGGCGATTTCTGGCGCGCCAAGTACGACATGGACCCGGCCGCGTTCTCGGCCGAGCTCGACCGCCTTTGGTCCCAGCTCCAGCCCCTCTACGACTCCCTGCATACCTACGTGCGCTCCCGCCTCATAGAGAAGTACGGCAAGGAAGCGGTGGGCGACGACGGGCTCATCCCGGCGCATCTCCTCGGCAACATGTGGTCGCAGAGCTGGGAGAACATCTACCCGCTCGTGGCCCCGCCCTCGGCCCCCGCCGGCTACGATCTGACCAAGATCCTGGAGTCCCGCAAGACCGACGAGCGCGAGATGGTCCGCTTCGGCGAGCGCTTCTTCACCTCGCTGGGCTTCCCGGCGCTCCCCGCGACCTTCTGGGAGCGCTCGCTCTTCACTAAGCCCCGCGACCGCGAGGTGGTGTGCCACGCCTCGGCCTGGGATGTGGAGAGCCCGCAGGACCTGCGCATCAAGATGTGCATCAAGACCAACGCGGAGGACTTCACCACCATCCATCACGAGCTGGGCCACAACTTCTACCAGCGCGCCTACGGCGAGCAGAGCTACCTGTTCCGGGGCTCCGCCAACGACGGCTTCCATGAGGCCCTGGGCGACACCATCGCCCTGTCGGTCACGCCCGAGTACCTCAAGCAGCTCGGGTTCATCGACCAGGTCCCCGGCCCGGAGGGCGACACGAGTCTGCTCATGAAGATGGCGCTCGAGCGCCTCGCCTTCCTGCCCTTCGGCCTGCTGGTGGACCAGTGGCGCTGGAAGGTGTTCTCCGGCGAAGTGAAACCCGAAGGCTACAACCAGGCCTGGTGGGACCTGGTCGAGAAGTACCAGAAGGTGAAATCCCCGGCGGCGCGCGCCGCGACCGACTTCGACCCGGGCGCCAAGTACCACGTGCCGGCCAACGTGCCCTACACGCGCTATTTCCTGGCCCATGTCCTGGAGTTCCAGTTCTACCGGTCTTTGTGCCGGCAGTCGGGCTACCAGGGCCCCCTGCACCGCTGCTCGTTCTACGGCGACAAGAAAGCCGGGGACAGCCTGCAGAAGATGATGGCGCTGGGCATCAGCCGCCCCTGGCCCGACGCCCTGGAGGCCATGACCGGCTCCCGGAAGATGGATGCGGGCGCGGTCGCCGAGTACTTCGCCCCCCTGAAGGCCTGGCTCGACGCCGAGAACGCCCAGCGCGCCAAGTAGGCCCGGGCTGTGCCCGGGCACAGTTGCGGCGCGCGCGCCGGCAGGCAACTGGCAGCGCACGCCGCAGACCGTGAGCGTTGGGCAGACCTGAAGCAGAGCGGAATAGAAGAGCCTTGACATTCCCGTTATTACTGTTATAATAACAGTGTACTAACGGAGGCGGTCATGGTAAAATTCCTCACCAGAGTCGGCAATAGTGAAGCGCTCGTCATAGACAAGGCCATACTATCCCTTCTTCATATATCCGAGACCACGCCCCTGGAGATCACGACGGACGGCAAGAATCTGGTCATCTCTCCGATCTCGGAACCCGGCCAGGTCAAAGAAGCGCTCAAAGCGTATCGTACCGTTAAGAAGAGGTTCGGCCGCGCCTTGAAGCGACTGGCAGATTGAATGTCGCCGCGTTTCCTATCACTCGCGGAAGTCCTCGAGTTCCACGAGGATCTGCTCCGCTCTTTCGGAGGGAAACCCGGCATCCGAGACCTGGCGCTGTTGGAATCCGCAGTGGTAATGCCGCAGAGCGGATCGGGGCAAGAGTACTTTCACGAGTTCCCTTTCGGAATGGCGGCGGCCTACGCATACCACATAGCCCAGAACCATGCTTTCGTCGATGGGAACAAGCGGACTGCGCTGGCAACCGCGCTGGTCTTCTTGGAGATCAATGGGCATCCCGTGCTGGGCGGTGAAGCTGAGTTGGAGGCAGCCACCCGAAGAGTCGCCTCAGGCAAGCTGGACAAGGACGGCTTTGCAAGCATACTCGAGAAGACCTACAAACTCTGTAAGGGCGGAACCTAAGTTGCCAAGGGCATACCCAAGAATGGCTAGATGGTCAAGCACAAGAACTCGCCCCACATCGACTTCTGGTGGAATCTGAAAGAGGGATATGATTTCTTTGAGAGGTCGAAGACGCCGCCCAATGCCGAGGCCTCACGCGGCCGATATGTTTTCAGAGCGGAAGCGGACTGAGACGGCTGACATCGGGGACGGTTGGTTCCAGTTGCGGAGCGACAGACGGCGCGACGATCGTAGTCGGGACTGTGCCCGGGCACAGTCCTCGGCCCGCCCGGGGGGATCAGGCGGTCGCGTCGAAGCGGTCTTCGAGTTCCTTCACGGCGCGCGCCTTCTCTTCCTTAAGCTTCTGGCTGAGCATCGGGAGCATCATCTTGTACATGACGCTCTTGGGCTCCATGCAGACCTCGGCGGTCAGGCGGGTGCCCCCGACGCACTCCTCGAACTGGAGGGAGACCGTGGTGGGCAGGTCCTTGATGTCGAGGCGGAAAGCGGCGAGCCGCGGCGGCTCCCACTCCGTGGTCTCGCAGCGGATGGGCTCCACGGCGGCCATGGTGGTCTGGATCCGGTAGGCGGCCCCGACCCCCTTCTTGGGTGAATCCGGCACCCGCTCGACCGTCACCTTGGACTTCACGACCTCGGCCAGTTTCTCGAAATCGGTCAACGCCTCGAAGGCGAGGTCCCGCGGCCGCTGTATCGTCAGAGTCACGCTTTCTTTGAACATGGGGTCGAGATTACCATTTTCCTGCGGCGGCGTTAATAATGGATAATCGGGCACCATGGAACCCAAGACCGCCCCCGGCCGCTGCCATCCCCTCGGCGCCACCCTGACCCCCGACGGGGTCAACTTCACGCTCTACTCCCGCCACGCGGAGGGCGTGGAGCTGTGCCTCTTCGACCGGGTCGACGCGAAGCCCGCGCACGTCATCCGCATGGAGGAGCGCACGCGCTACGTCTGGCACGTGTTCGTGCGCGGGGCCAAGGCGGGGCAGCTGTACGGCTACCGCGTGCACGGCCCCTTCCAGCCCGAGGTCGGCCTGCGCTTCAACTCCGCGAAGCTCCTCATGGACCCCTACGCCAAGGCGGTGACGGGCAAATTCCGCAACACGGACAACCGCCTGCTCGCCTACGCGCCCCACTCCCCGGGCAAGGACCTCTCCGTGGACGGCCGGGACAACAGCCGGGAGGTCCCCAAGTCCGTGGTCGTGGACGACGCCTTCGACTGGCAGGGCGTGGAGAGCCCCGCCTACCCCCTCGAGGAGCTCATCATCTACGAGGTGCACGTCAAAGGCTTCACCGCCAACCCCAACTCGGGCGTGAAGCACCCGGGAACCTACCTGGGCTTCATCGAGAAGATCCCCCACCTGAAGCAGCTCGGCGTGAACGCGGTCGAATTCCTCCCCATCCACGAGTTCTACATCGAGGACTTCCTCGCCGACAAGGGGCGCACCAACTACTGGGGCTACAACACCATCGGCTTCTTCACCCCCGAATCATCCTATTCGACCGGCCGCGCCCCGGGCTGCCAGGTGACGGAGTTCAAGACCCTGGTGCGGGAGCTGCACCGCGCGGGCATCGAGGTCATCCTGGACGTGGTCTACAACCACAGCGGGGAAGGCAGCGAGCTCGGGCCCACCATCTCCTTCCGGGGCATCGACAACCCGACCTATTACTCCCTGACCGGGCCGCAGGGGGAGCCGGGACGCTTCTACCACAACTACACGGGCTGCGGCAACAGCCTCGACGCCTCCAACGCCCCCGTCGTGCGCCTGGTGATGGACTCCCTGCGCTACTGGGTGGAGCAGATGCACGTGGACGGCTTCCGCTTCGACCTGGCCTCGGTGCTGGGCCGCGACGAGAACGGCGGCTACAAGCGGACCTCCGCCTTCTTCACGGCCGTGGCGCAGGACCCGGTGCTGAGCCGCATCCAGCTCATCGCCGAGCCCTGGGACATCGGCACCTATCAGGTGGGGAACTTCCCCGTGGACTGGTCGGAGTGGAACGGCCGCTTCCGGGACACCATGCGCCGCTTCGTGAAGGGCGACCCCGGCATGGCCAAGGAGATGGGCTGGCGCGTCACCGGTTCGGCCGACCTATATGGGGACGACGGCCGCTCCGCCGACAACAGCATCAACTTCATCACCTGCCACGACGGCTTCACCCTCTACGACCTGGTCGCATACGACGGCAAGCACAACGAGGCCAACGGGGAGCAGAACCGGGACGGCACCAACGACAACTCCTCCTGGAACTGCGGCGCCGAGGGCCCCACCGACGACGCCGGGGTCCTGGGCCTGCGCCACCGCCTGGCCAAGAACCACGTCTGCTGCCTGCTCTTCTCCTGCGGGACGCCGATGCTCCTGGGCGGCGACGAGTTTTTGCGCACCCAGCACGGCAACAACAACGCCTACTGCCAGGACAACGAGCTCAGCTGGTTCGACTGGGAGGCCGCGCGCCGCCACGCGCACTTCACGGAGTTCGTGCGCAAGGCCATCGCCATGACCCGCGACTACCCCATCCTGCAGAACCGCCGCTTCCGTACCGGCGAGGATCCCGACGGGAACACGATCCCGGACATCGCCTGGTTCGGCCCGGACCTGAAGCCCCTGCGCTGGAACGACGCGGACTGCAAGACCCTCTGCTACATGCTGGACACGCCGCTCCTCTTCATCCTCAACGCGGCGCACACGATGCAGCCCGTCACCCTGCCGCCGACCCCGCGCGGCTGGAGCTGGTACCGCATCATCGACACCAGCCTCCCGCCCCCCCAGGACTTCGCCGAGAGGGGCCGGGAGATCCGGCTGGACCCCCAGGACGCCTACCTGGTGAACCAGCGCACCACGGTCGTGCTGGTGGGGAAAAAGCCGCCGCCTCTAATGTAGTGAGTCATAAGTCCAATGACATTCGTCACCCCGGCGAAAGCCGGGGTCCAGGCGCCACACGTCACCCCGGCGAAAGCCGGGGTCCAGGCAACAGAACAGGATTCTTGAATCCGTTCCACACGCTGGCTACCGGCTGGCGCCGGTATGACGGCTAGCCCGAACCTTCTGGGCGACTGTGCCCGGGCACAGTCCGGGGGGGACCGTCGCTAGATGAAATGGACGAGCCAGGCGCCAGTCGTCACCCCGGCGAAAGCCGGGGTCCAGGCAACAGAACAGGATTCTTGAATCCGTTCCACACGCCGGCTACCGGCTGGCGCCGGTATGACGGATTTTTAAATGCAAAGAAGCGTTGCGTACACTAGTCCTTGATGACGAACTCGTCGAAGACCCGAAGAGCCGCGCCCGGCTCGGCTGCGACGCGGCTGCCCTGACGGGCCGGGACGCCCCAGGTCTTGACCGCGACGGAATCCGCGTGGACCTCGAGGACCGAGTAGCCGAAGAAATTCCCGCCCACGAAGTCGTTGGACGCCTGGCACTTGTCCCCCTTCCCGTGCGGGTAGCCCAGGGCTTTGTAGTAGCGTTTCGCGGCCCCGAACGTCAGCCACTCATGCGGCAGCTGCGGCAGGCCGCCCTTGGGCTCATGGCAGGGCGCGAGGGCGTAGAGGGGAGCCCCCGCCGTGCCGGTGACGATCTGGTAGACCCCCTGGATGGATTGCCGGCCGTAAGCGTGGTCGTCGCCGCAGAAATAGGCGGCCACGCGGTTGTCGGCGAGTATCTTCCAGAACGCGTCGCGCAGGCGCAGATACTTGCGGTCGGAGCGGCTCCAGAAGAAGCGCTTCCACCCGACGTTGGGCAGGGCGCTGATGAGATGCCCCTCCGCCACGGGGAAGGCGGGCTGATGCCCGAACACGAACAGGTGGCGGGCGCCGCGCCGGCGCGCCGCCTCCAGGTCCGCGCGCAGCCAGTCCAGGTCCCAGACCTGATGGGTCATGGACTTGTCGTCCTTGGGGTCGGCGGGGTCGCCCAGGTCCCAATGCTCGGTGTTGACCACCGCGAAATGGGAGTCGCCCCGGTCGAAGGAATAGGTGAAGCCTTCCTCGCCCTTCGGGCCGTTCGCCGGCAGGCCGGGGAAGGCCTGGCGGTACGCCGCCACCCCCTCGGCCCGCCGCATCTCGTGGTTTCCGGTCACGGGCCAGACCTTGAGCGGGGCCATGATCTCCTTCCAGCGCGCGAGCTCCCGGGGCAGGACCTCAGGGTCCTTGCCGCTCCCCGACACCATGTCGCCCGGGAAGACCGTGAACGCCGCGCTGGAAGCGGCGATGTGGTCCACCAGCAGGCGCAGCACCGGCTCATTGACCCCGCTCTTCTCCCCCCGGCTGTCGCAGAACACCGCGAACGAGAAGTCCTCCGCGCCCAACGGCAGGCAGGGGGCGGCGGCCAAGAGGATGCCGGCGAGGGAGGTTGCGGCCAGGCGCGAGTGTCTCATAGGTAGTTCCATGATATCAAACAAGTTCAGAGTGCTATAATCGGGAGACATCCCAGGGGGGATTTCATGCTGAAGACCACGGAAGGGAGTACCGGGCGTCTCATCCAGCTTTGCAGCGGCTACTTCTTTTTCTACGTCGTCTTCGGCGTAGCCACCAAGTACTTCACCGGCAAATCCGCGCTCATCGTCCCCCCGATGACCGACATGGAGTATCTGGTCTGGACGACCCTGGGCGGGACCCTCATCTGCCTGGCCGTGGTGTTCGCAGCGGGCTGGTACAAGACCAAGACCGACCGCTTCGTGCAGCTCGGCCCGCTGCGCGTGCCGGCCGAATACCTCTACATCATCCCCTCCGGCTTCTGCACGGCCGTGGTCATCCCCACGACCACGCTCATGTACATGCTGCTCAAATCCGTCATGGTCGCCATGGTGATCATGCGGGCCAGCGTCATCGTCATCAGCCGGCTCGTGGACGAGGCCCAGATCCGCCAGGGGATCCTCCATAAGAAGGTGTACTGGGAGGAGAATGTCGGAGTGGTCTGCGCCGTCGGCGCGGCCGGGACCCAGATCTTCCTGGCCAAGAGCGGCGACTTCGATTTCCTCCAGAACCCCGCGGCCATGGCGGTGCTCTCCGCCTACATCCTGGCCTATTCCTTCCGCATCTACATCATGAACTACTACAAGAACACCCGCCCCCAGGGCACGCCGCTCGACAACAAGTGGTTCTTCTCCATCGAACAGATCGCCGCCAGCGTCGCCATGATCGCCGCCGCCCTCATCATCTACCACAGCGGCTCCGAGCTGAGGCCGGTCGCGGCCTTCCACGCGGCCGTCGCGACGGTCCACGACCAATGGCTCCCGGCCATGCTGGCCGGGGCGGTCTACGGAATGGTGGCCTTCTTCTCGGTCTTCATCTTCATGTTCAAGGGCCGCACCGCGACCTTCGCGGGCCTGGTCAACCGGCTCACCTCTCTGGTGGCCGGGACCACGGCCACCCTGATCTCCTATTTCGTATACGGCGGCCGGTTCCCGAGCACCGCGGACTGGGCTTCCCTGGGACTCATCTTCGTCGCCGTCGGGTTCCTGACCCTGGCCGAGAAGAAGCGCACCCAGGAGCTGTCGGCCGCGCAGGAGATCAAAGCCGGAACCTAGGAGGCCGCACCCATGGCTGACAAAGTCCTCGATACGATACTGCTGCTGGCCCTGCCCGCCTCGGGCAAATCCGAGGTTCGGCGCTACCTGGAGCTGCTCTCCCCGGCGGACCGGAGCAAGGACTTCCACATGGGGCCGAACGTCCAGTTCGACGACTTCCCCTACGTCCACGTGATGCGCCGCATCGACGACGAACTGGCCGCGCGCCGCAAGGGCCGCATCTTCTTCAACTCCTCCGACAAACCCTTCCAGAACCCGCGGGATTGGGGGACGCTGACGGCGCTCCTCAACGACGACTACCAGGACCTCCTGTCCGCGAAGACCGCGGCCCCGGCCTCCGCCGCGGAGCATCTCTGCGACCGCATCGACGCCGCCCACAGCGCGGTCGGCGGGGCCGAGCGCCTGAAGCTCCTCGACGCGGCCACGCGCAAGGGCGTGAGCACCGCCCTGGAGAAGGAGTGCCGCGATCTGCTGGACGAGCGCCGCTCCATCCAGGGGCTGGACCTCACAGGCAAGACCGTGGTCATCGAGTTCGCCCGCGGCGGTCCCCACGGCTCCCCCCTGCCCCTGCCGGAGTTCTACGGCTACCGCTACTCGCTGTCCCAGCTCTCCGACGCGATCCTGCGCAAGGCCGTCATCCTCTACATCTGGGTCACGCCCGAGGAGTCCCGGCGCAAGAACGAGGCCCGCAACGACCCCAACGACCCCGGCTCCATCCTGCACCACGGGGTGCCGCTGGAGGTCATGCTCAACGACTACGGCTGCGACGACTTCGAGTGGCTGGAATCGGAGGCCGACAAGCCCGGGACCGTGACGGTGGAGGCGCACGGGAAGAAGTACTCCATCCCATTCGCGCGCTTCGACAACCGGGTGGACAAGACTTCGTTCCTCCGGGAAGACCAGAAGCTCTGGAAGCCCGCCGACGTCAAGGCCGTGCACGACGGGATGAAGGGCGCCCTGGACAAGCTGGCCGGCCTGGCCGCGGCGGTCTGACCGGTCAGCCGGTCAGGCGCTTCGGGTCGAGCAGGCGCTCGAGCTCCGCGCGGGGGATGTCCGTCATCTCGGCGGCGACCTCGACCACGCTCCGTCTCTCCCGTGACGCCTTCTTCGCCACCTCGGCCGCCCGCGCGTAGCCGATCCGCGGATTCAAGGCGGTGGCCAGGACGGGGTTGCGCCCGGCCTGCGCCGCCAGGCGTTCCCGATGCACCGTGAACCCCCGTATCGCCTTGTCGGCCAGGAGCTCCGCCGCGCCGGCCAGGAGCGCGACCGCTCCCAGCAGGTCGTGCGCGATCAGCGGCAGCATGCCGTTGAGCTGGAAGCTGCCGGATTGCCCGGCGACCGTGATCGCCGCGTCATAACCGATCACCTGGGCGCAGGCCATGGCGACGGCCTCCGGGATGACGGGATTGACCTTCCCCGGCATGATGCTCGAACCCGGCTGCAGCGCGGGCAGGGAGATCTCCCCCAGTCCCGCCTCCGGGCCCGAGTTCATCCAGCGCAGGTCGTTGGCGATCTTCATGAGGCTCAAGGCCGTCGTCTTGAGCTGGCCCGAGAGCTCGACCGCGGCGTCGACCGCCGCCAGCTTCTCGAAGCGGTTGGGCGCGGCCTGGAAGGGGAAGCCGGTCCGGCGCCGCAGGCCCCGGATGACCCGGGGCGCGAAGCCCGCGGGGGCGTTCACCCCGGTGCCCACCGCCGTGCCCCCGATCGCCAGCTCCGCCAGCCGGGACAGGGCCGAGCGCAGCCGGGCCTCCGCGCCCCCGGCCTGGGCGGACCAGGCGGACAGCTCCTGGTCCATCCGGATGGGCAGCGCGTCCATGAGATGGGTGCGCCCGGTCTTGACCACCCCGCGCAGGGACCGGGCCTTGCGGTCGATCGTCCGGCGCAGGTGCGCCAGCGCCGGGAGGAGCCGGCCCGAGACCTCGAGGCAGGCGCTCACGTGGATCGCGGTGGGGATGACGTCGTTGGAGGATTGGCACATGTTGACGTGGTCGTTGGGATGCACCTGGGTCCCGGTCCGGCGCGACGCCAGGGCCGCGATGACCTCGTTGGCGTTCATGTTGGTGCTGGTGCCGGAACCGGTCTGGAACACGTCCACCGGGAAATGCGCGTCGTGGCGCCCCCTCGCGACCTCCAGGGCCGCAGCCGCGATGGCGCGCGCGGCGCGGACCGGCAGCAGGCCCAGCCCGCGGTTCGCCTCCGCGGCGCAGGCCTTGATGAGCCCGAGGGCCCCCAAAAACGGCCGCGGCAGGCGGGTCCCGCCCAGCGGGAAGTTCTCCACCGCCCTCTGGGTCTGCGCTCCGAAGAGGGCCCGCGCCGGGACGCGGACCGGCCCCATGCTGTCGGTCTCGATGCGATAGCGTTTCATAGAGGCAGCTTCCTCCGCTCCGGGCCGACGAGGCGCAGTTTTCCCGCCGCGCCCTCCGGGTGCACCACCCCGGCGCGCAGCTCATGGAAGAAGCGCTGGGCCTGCTCCTTCCAGGCCCACCAATCGTGCTGGTAGCGCTCGCCCCACACCGAATACCAGGTAGGAAGGCCCTTCTCCGCCATGACGCGGCAGACCTCCCGGGTGACGTCGATGTCGATCTCCCAGGAGCCCAGGCCGTGGCACACGATGAAGTAGCCCCGGCGCAGCTTCGCCAGGAGCGCCTCGTCGCTCAGGCCGGACAGGTAGGCCGAGGGGTCGTTGAAGTAGACGGAATCATCGTAATAGTTCCCGATCACGGGCCGCAGGGAGTAGATGCCGCTCAGGCAGACGCAGGAATCGAAGCGCTCCGGGAACTTCATGCAGAAGTTCAAGGCGTGGTAGGCCCCGAAGCTGCAGCCGGTGGCCAGGAAGCGCTCCTCCACGCCGAACTCGCGCCGCATATCGGAGGCCGCGTCCTCCGCGATGGCCAGCTCGTAGGCGCGGTGCCTCCGGCCCATCTCCGTCCCGCGCCAGGGGCCGTGCCAGCCCTCCTCGTCGCGCCCGTCCACCGCGAAGACCCGGAGGTCGCCGGCGTCGATGAAGGACTCCAGGGCCGCGACCATCCCGAAATTCTCGTAATCGAAGAAGCGCCCGCAATAGCTGGGGAAGGCCATCACGGGCTTGCCCCCGCTCCCGTAGACCTTGTATTCGAGGTCGGTCCCGAGGCTCGGGGAGTGGAACTTCCGGGTGTGGGTTTCCAAGGCCCTATTTCCGCATCTCGTCCTGGAAGTAACGGCCCAGCCGGTAGGCGGCCTGCTTGAAGGCGAAGTACTTGTCCGCGCCGAACATGGCGCCCGCGATCTCCTGGTCGATGGTGACCTGCGCGACGGTCTTCTTGCCGTCGTAGCAGAAGACGTCGAAGACCACCCGGCCCCGCCCCGCGCCCACCAGGAAACGGGCCGCGGCGCTGCCGGGGTCGTAGCTCTTGAGCACCGGCCGGCAGGCGAGCGTGCGCTTGGGGTCGTCTCCCTTCCACTTGGCGTCGAGCCATTCCTGGGTGGTGTTCTTCATGATGGCCACCCCGTCCTTGGCGAGCGACTCGTACTTCTTGCGGTCCTCGTCGTCGCGCGCCTTGACGTTGGCCAGGAATTCCTTGGCGTCGCCCTCCATCATCTTGACCTTCCCGAAAGTCTTGAGCGGCGTGGCGGGCTCCTGGACGACCAGATACATCTTCATGCAGCCCATGGCGAGCACGATCCCGGCCAACGGCAAAAAGACCCCGGCTTTCTTCATAAGACCCCCAGGCGCGCCCGGCATCGACGACATGGCCGACTATAGCAAAACGCGGGGGCTTCGGGATTTCTTCGTGGTTCGCATCGGGACCCGCGCTACAGTTAGGGTGAGCAGGGAGGCCGAGCCATGAACGATGAGCACAACCAGAACGTCGCCGGGTACTTGACCCACGAACTGCGCGCGCCCCTCACCGCGATGAAGCACGCGCTGAATATCCTTCAGGACGAGCTCGGCCCCGGCGCCTCGGAGCGGAGCCGGCGCATCCTGAAAGCCGCCCTCCTGACCGCGGAGCGGGTCAACCGCACCGTGGACGACATCCTGGACCTCTCGCGCCTGCAGTGCGGGCGCATGCCCCTGTCCGCCCTCCCCTGCGACCCCGCGCGCCTGGCGGCGGAAACGGTCGAATCCTTCCTCCCCTGGGCCGAACGCCAGGAGGTCCGGCTTTACGCCCGCATCAGCCGGGACTGCCCCTCGGTCTCGGGGGACGGCGCCCGGATCATCCAGGTGCTGACCAACCTCATCTCCAACGCCCTCAAGTTCACCCCCCCGGGCGGCGAGATCGCGGTCCTGGTCGAACCCGGCCGCCGCGACGACGCCGGGAGCGTGGTCTTCTCGGTGAAGGACACCGGCCGCGGCATCGCGGCCCAGGACATCCCGCTGGTCTTCCGCTACTTCATGCAGGTCGGCCCGGCTTCGGAGCGGGCCCAGGGGTCGGGACTGGGCCTGCCGCTGGCCCGGTCCCTGGTGGAGCTGCACGGCGGACGCATGTGGGTGGAGAGCGCGGAGGGAGCGGGGTCGACCTTCTCCTTCACCATCCCCGTCAACATCGGGGCCCCCGCGGGCGCGGAGAAGCCGCCGGCCGCCGACGCCCTCACTCTGTAGGATTTCCCCCGGAGCCCCCGCCCTGCGGCATGTTGGGGATCATGCCGGCCATGCCGGGAGGCATCCCGGGAGGCATGCCCGGGGGCGCGCCGGCGCCTTTGTCGCCGCCCCCCTTGCCGTCCCCTCCCTTCCCCTCTTCCTTCCCTTCGCCGCCGTCCTCTTTGCCGCCCCCGCCGAAACTCTTCACGCCGCCGGAGGGGAGGCTGCCCTTCCGGAACGGCTTGCGCTTCCGGCCCCCGGCGACTTTGGCCTTGCCCGACCCCTCGCCGCCGGAATTCTCCTCGACGATGGCCTCCTCCACGGTGTCTCCGCCCTCGGATTCGGCGGGAGGCTCCTCCTCCGCGGACTCTTCGGCCGCGACCGCGGCCTTGCGGCCCTTCTTGGCCGCCGCGGGCGAGGGGCGGCGCTTGCCGGGCTTGCGGGAGAGCTTCTTCTTATCCTTCTTCTTCTTCTCCTTCTTGGCGGCCTGCTTCGCCTCCTCCTTCTCCACGGGGTTTCCGCGCGCGTCGAAGATGTAATAGCGCTGGGTGTCGTTGGAGGGAGCGATGTACTTGGATTTTCCGAAGACGGCGTCATCCTCGTCCACTTCATCCTCGCCTTGGGCCGAAACGGCCATGGCGCAGGCGGCCAGGAGGGCGGCGCAAACCATGAGCCTGGGAAGCCGGGGGGTCTTCATCTCCTGAGAGTATAGCCGAGGAGTTGTTGCGGCTTCAATACCGGGAGACCCTGATCCGCATCAGGTCCTCGGCCCGCCGGAAACGCCGCTTCCCGCGCAGAGCGGCGGCCAGCCCCCTCTCGGACGCCGGCGAGAGATGCGTCAACAGCACCTGACGGGCGCCGGAAAGCCGCCCCAATTCCAGGGCCTCGGAGACCCGCAGATGCCCCTCGCCGCGCTCCCCGTCGGCCAAGGCGCACTCGCTCACCAGCAGATCCGCCCCGGCGGCGAAGCGGGCCAGGCCCGGATCCCACGAGGTGTCTCCCGTGTAGCAGAGGCTGCCCTCCTTCGCCTCGAAGCGATAGGCCAAAGACTCCGTGGTGTGGGGCACTTCCCGGCAAAGGACCCGCCACCCCGAGCCGCGGACCACGCTGCCTTCCTCCAGGGTCTCGAGCTTCAGGTCGAACCCCCGCGGCCGCAGCCAGGGGTGATGCGCCCGGAAGAGCCGCTCCACGAACCCGGCCGTGCCCCGCGGTCCGCAGACGCGCAACCGCTTCCCCTGGGGCTTCCCGTCATAGCGGTAGTAGAAGAGCAGCGCGGCCAGGTCTCCCGTGTGGTCCGGATGGCGATGGGAGAGGAATACCGAGCTCACCCGGTCCGGATCCAGCCCCGCCCGCACCATCTGCCGGAAGTTCCCGAAACCCAGGTCGAAGAGGAGTATCTCGTCCTGGCAGCGCAGGGCGTAGCCCGCCGGATTGCGGACGCCGCCCCGCCCCGGCCCCTCCGGAGGCCGTCCCGGAGTGAAGGTCCCCGAGCCCAGGACGACGAATTCCAGCGCCCCTCTCCCCTCGGTCATGGCGCCGCGCCCGCGGCAGCGGCGCGGTCCTGCGTCGCCTCAGGAAGGGCGTCAGACGCATGGGCCGCGCCCGCGGCAGCGGCGCGGTCCTGCGTCGCCTCAGGAAGGGCGTCAGACGCATGGGCCGCGCCCCGTTCCGGAGGCGACACCGCCAGGATGCGCACCCGGATCTCCAGGGTCTTGCCCGCCAGCGGCGGGTTGAAATCCAGCGTCACGGTATCCTCTTCCACCCCGACGATGCGGGCCTCGGCCGCCGTGCCGCCGAGCATCCCCTGCACCTTCATCCCGGGGCGGAGCCCCTGGCCCTGGGCCCCGAACCGGGCCCGCGGGATCTTCTGCAGCGCGGCGGGATCCGGCTCCCCGTACGCCTGCGCCGGAGGCAGCTTGAACTCGACGTCGTCGCCCGCCGCCAGGCCCAGGAGCCGCTCCTCGAGGGCCGCGAGCAGCTGCCCGCTCCCGATCCTCACCGTGAGGGGATCGAACCCTTCCGTCGTATCCACCAGTTCCCCGTCCGCGCGCACCGTGTAGTCCAGCCGCACCAGCGCGCCCGCCTGGACCTCGGGAGCCTTGCCGCCGCAGGCCGCGGCGCCGCAGAGGACGAACAGGACCGCCGGAGCGAGGCGGCGGCTCATGGGACGGAGCGCAGCCAGGCGTTCACCCTCTTCGTCAGGTCTTGCTGGGCGGCCCCGCGGAACGGCCCCAGCCGCTCCTCGACGCGGGCCAGGCCTTCCCGGTCGCGCACCGCGGCCGCCGCCCGGGCCACCCGTCCAGGATAGACCCGCCCCTCGACCACGGCCAGGCGCCCGTCGGCCCGGTACTGCACGCGGGCGGCGTCCGCCCCATGCAGGTCCAGGAAATCCTTGAGTTCGGTGAGCGTCACCGCCTCCGGCCCCAGTCCGGCGGTGTCGACGGCCGCGGCGTACACCGCGTAGGGGTCCTCCGAGAAGAGGTAGAGGCCGAACGCGATCCGCGCCAGCGGATCCTTGGGCGGCATCCCCGGGAAGAGCACCGGGTCCTGGTTCCCCTGGCCGCGGGCGCTCTTCTGCATGCGGCGGCGGGATTCGACGAGCTCCCGCGCCCCCGCCGTGGCCTGGCGAAGCTTGGCCGCGAACTCCTTGTCCGCCTCGGCCTTCTGCAGGGCGTGCTCCAGGACCGACTGCTCCGCCGCCATCTCCTCGTCCGCCAGCTCGATGGGCAGGGCGCAGAGGGCCTTCCAGCGCGCGCGCAGGAACAGGAGCTCGAACTCGAGCGGCAGGAGCCGGGGCGCGCGCTCCGCGTCCACCTCGATGACCGGCTCCGGCGCGAGCACCGCCCGCACCGGGCGGCCGTAGGTCTGCCGCCGCTCGACGATGGGGACCTGCGCCGTCAGGGTCAGGAGGTAGCGCCCGTACTCGGTCCCGGACAGTTCCCGGTTGACCCGCCGCAGGGCTTCCCGCAGCGGCTCGGAGAGCTTGCGGGTGCCGGGGTGGGTCGTGACCGGGGCCTGGACCTCGGGCGCGGCCTGGGCCGCCGCGGCAAGGAGAACGGAGAGGAGAAGCGCTCCCATGGCTTTCCGGAACGGCCTAGTAGAGATGCATCCTCAGTCCGCAGACCGAGGCGCCCGACTTGAGGAACTCGGAAGTGTCCACCTCGAGGATCTTCATCCCGATGGCCTGGATGTGGCGGGCCGCGGTGACGGCCCCTTTCTGGATGATCGCCGTCGAGTCCACCACTCCCGCGCAGCAGGGGAGCTTCGAGGACACCTCCCGCTCGTCCGCCGCCAGCACGATGGGGAACATGCGCAGGATGAGCTCGAGGCTGTCGGGGTCGAACGCCGGCGGGTAGATGAGTACGGCTTCCGGGGTCAGGGGACAGAAGCAGGTGTCGAGATAGAAGAAGCGCTCGTTGACCAGCTTGAGCAGGACGACCGGGGTCTCGAAGGCCTGGGCGACGTGCTCGTACACCTCGGGGTCGGACCGGAAGCCGTGCGCGCCCCAGAGCAGCCGCTTGCCGGGATGCCACAGGCAGTCCCCCATCCCCTCGAAGCGGAACGCGGCGTCCTTCAAGCGGACGATCTGATAGCCCTCCTGACGGAACCAGCGCTCGAAGAGCGGAACCTCGCCCTGCCGGGCCGGATGACACATCTGACTGAGCATGCAGACGCGCTCCATGCGCGTGGTCAGCCCCGTGAAGGTCTGCGCGGAGGCGAAGACCATGTCCTCGAAGCCCGCGGCCGCGTCGATCAGGCGGACGGGCTTGCCCAGCGACGCGAAGGCCGCCCGCACGGCTTCCCACTGCTGGCGGGCCGTCGCCTTATCCACGCGGCCGATGCCGGCCGCCATGTAGGGGTTGCGGATCTCCGAGATGTCGTAGAAGTCGGGAGCGCACATCAGAGCCCCGCTGGGCGCCGGCATGGAAGGGCAGTTCTTGACCGAAAAGCCCTTGAGGTCGGCCGCGTGCGCGTAGATCCGAGTATTCATGCTCCGCCGAGTGTACAATATTGGACCTAGGCAGTTATCGACAAGGCAGTCATCGGCTCTTGTCGATGGCGGCCGATTGCGCTAAGCTTGGGAAATCCCAGCCATGGAAAGCGACGCCAATTCCAAACTCGCCCACCGCTACGAGATCGCGGTCTCGGTGTTCCTGCTCGCCCTGACCTTCCTATGGCGGGACAACCCGGAATTCGTGTTCCCCGAGATCCTCTACGTCATCGTACTCCTGCTCGGGGTCAACCTGGGGACGGGAGTGGTGATGCGGCGCCTCCCGGTCGGCTCCTGGTTCTTCGCCCCCATGACCATGGCCAACTGCGCCGTCATCACCGCGGCCCTGCGCTGCTCCGGGGGGGCCGAGTCGCGGCTGTGGGTCCTCTATCTCCTGCCCATCTTCACGAGCTGCCTCCTCCTGACCGGGCGACAGGTGCTCTGGGTCCTGCTGGGGACGCTCACGTTCAATGGAGCCTTCCACGCGACCGCCGCCGCGGTGTTCGGACGCCAGGAGCTCTTCGAACTCGTCCTCAAAAGCGGCGTCCTGGTCTTCAGCGGCGCCGCGGGCTGGAAGCTGGCCAGCCGCCAGCGCGCGGCCGCGGAGCGCGCGGACCGGCAAAGGCTCGACCTGGCGCGGCTGGAGGCGCAGGCCGCCGAGCGGGAGAGCCGGCATGACGCGTCGGACGGGGAGGGCGACCTCGGCCTCATGGTCTCGCGGCTCACCCACGACCTGCGCACCCCCGTCGCCATCATCCTGGGGAGCACGGAACTCCTCCTCCTCCAGGACGAGCTCCCTCACGACGAGCTGAGGCGGGACCTTGAGCGCATCCAGCGCAGCGCCAAGAGCTGCTCCACCCGGCTCGACTGGATATCAGGCATCGCCGGACGCAAGGAGTTCCACCCCGTCCCCTGCGACTTCCCCGCTCTGCTGACCGCGGCGCTCACGGAAGCGGGGCCGTCTTTGCAGCGGCGCCGCCTCTCGGTCGAGACCGTCTGCGGCGACGGACTGCCGCAGGTGTCCCTCGACGCCCCGCAGCTCGAACGGGTCCTGCGGACCCTCCTGGCCGCCCTGGCGGAGAACCTCCGCGATGACGGCCGCCTCACCGTCTCCACGGAGGCGGTCCTGGACGAAGGGATCCTGTCCCGGATCCGCTGCGCGTTCCGCTCCGAGGACGCAGTTCCCGGGAACCGGCTGGACCTGGACTCCACCGTCGAGCTCTGCCTGGCCCGCGAGATCGTCCGCCGTCACGGCGGAGAACTGGTAGCGGAAGAGACTCTGGGGACCCGCATCGGGGCCTTCTTCACTTTGCCGGCCCCGTCGCCCTCTCCCACGATCTAGTGCAGTGAGTCATCAGTCCAATTACATTCGTCACCCCGGCGAAGGCCGGGGTCCAGGCGCCAGAACAGGAATCTTGAATCCGTTCCACACGCTGGCTGCCGGCTGGCGCCGGTACGACGGCTAGCCCGAACCTTCTGGGCGACTGTGCCCGGGCACAGTCCGGGGGGGCCCGCCGCTAGATAAAATGGACGAGCCAGGCGCCAGTCGTCACCCCGGCGAAAGCCGGGGTCCAGGCGCCAGAACAGGAATCTTGAATCCGTTCCACACGCTGGCTGCCGGCTGGCGCCGGTATGACGGCTTTTCAAATTTAAAGAAGCGTTGGACTCACTACACTAGGGGAAGCTTTCCGCGGCGAACGCTCGGGCGAAGTCCCGCAGCCCGCGTTCGGACTCGGCACCGGTCCGGTCCAGGACCCGCACCCTGCGGTCCCGGCCCGCGGACAGGAGCGCTACGGGAGCGCCGAAGGAGAACTGGACGCCGCTGCGGTCCCCCCAGCGCAGCGGCAAGAGCAGCACCGGAGTCCCCTGCCGCACGACCCGCCCCGCCAGGAAGCCGAACAGGCGCTCCCGGTAGGGCGTCTCCCGCGCGAACTCCGAGCGCAGGTCCGCGGCCGCGACCTCCGCTTCCGCCTCGGAGAGTCCCGCCGCCAGGGCGACGGCCCGGACCGCGTCCCCGGAGCGCGGCGGCAGCACCCCCTCCTTGGCCCACGGGAAGGCGTCCGTGGCGCAGAGCGTGGAGAGCAGCCAGCTTTCCGCGAGCCGCCAAGCGCTGCGGCCCAAGGGTCCGGCTTTCACTCCGTTCAAGTACGCCGCGAATTCCGGGGCGGACTCCGCCAACCTCCGGCGGAACTCGGGGCCCGGAACGCCGCCCCGGCACAGCCGTCCCGCCCACTCGCGGGCGCAGTAGTAGAGCCGCGCGGTGGCAGGCATCCCCCCGCCGAGGACCATGATGACCTCCTCGCCCGCCCCCAGGCTGCGCGCGATGCGGAAAGCGATGGACGGCCAGACGGCGTGGCGCAACAGGAGCCGCGCGGTCCAGGCGCGCCCCCGGGGCAGGCGGTCGAAACCCAGATGCGCCCGCGACATGAAGCCGGCGTATCCTCCTTCCCGGTGGAGCCGCAGCATGTCGATCCCGAAAGGGTCCACCGCGACGACCATGCGGGGCCGGCAGGGGCGGCCGCGGACCTGGTTCAGGCCCTTCAGCGCGTGGCGCATGAGCTCCAGGTTCAGGTAGAGCGCGTCCGAATCGATCGGCGGATGGGACTCCAGGCACAGGAGGGCGCAGCGGCGGCCGGTCCGCTCCTCCGCCCGCGCCGCCAGGGCGGCGGCCTCCCGCAGGCCCGCGCCGTCGGGCGCGAAGGGGATGGTAGGCTTCCCACCGCCCAGGAAATGGTAAAGACGGTCCTGCAGCGCCATGTCCGCCGCGGCCGGGATGGCTTCCAGGAACGCGGCCGCGGCCGCTCCGAGCAGGTGGAACCAGGGCTCCACGCAGAGGCGGCCGAACGGGGTCTTGCGGGGCAGGAGGGCCTCGCGTCCCCGGGTATCGGCCCGGGCCAGGAAGGCGAGCAGGTCCGAGACGTCGCCGCGGGGAGGGTAGAGCACTGGGCTCAGCCGGGTGCGCCGCCGCCGCGGATGGCCTCAATCCCCTGCCGCGCCAGGACGTCGGCCCGCTCGTTGAGCTCCACTCCGGAGTGGCCCGTCACCTTGTGGAAGGTCACGGGGAGCCGCTCCACCCGCTCGAGGAGACGCTCCCAGAGGTCCCGGTTGTCCACGGGTTTCTTCTGGGCGTTCTTCCAGCCGTTGCGGCGCCAGCGCTCGTACCACTTCTGATGCATGCAGCTGACGAGATAGGCGCTGTCCGAATGCACCTCGATGGGGGTCCGCACGGCCTTCACCGCCTCGAGCGCCCGGATGCAGGCCAGGAGTTCCATGCGCTGGTTCGTGGTATTCGGCTCCCCGCCGCAGAGCTCCTTCACCTGGCCGCCGCAGCTCAGGACGCAGCCCCAGCCCCCCCAGTTCTTGCCGAACTGGTTGCCGGAACAGGCCCCGTCGCAGAAGATCACGATCCGCCGCTCGCTCATGCCGCTTGGGAATCTACAAACATTCCGTCCGCGGGGCAATAAGCCCCATGGGCCCTTGGACCTACATGGGCCCAGGCCTTAAGGGTCTACTGGAGCCGGACATCCCCGTCTACCCTGGATAGTGATGATCCGCCCGGCCCACCCTGGAAGACCGGCCCTCCTAAGCCTCTCGCTCGTCGCCCTCCTGTGGAGCGGCGCGGGCGCCCAGGAGTCCGGGAGCGTCCTGGACGGCCTCCGGGAAGACTCCCAGGGGATCGTCGACATGGACGCGCCGTCCGTGGAGAGGGAAGGGAGCCTGGGAAACACCTATGACGGTACGGGCGCCCGGAGCGGCGCCGTCGGCCGCGAGTCCGGCAGCGGGTCCGTGGTGGACGCCTCCTCCATGGGGGACCCGGACACCGCCCTGCGGATGCGCGCAGTCCTCCTGGAAGCCAAGCGGACCCCGGACATGAACTGGCACAGCGGTCTCGTCATCCGCCCGGTCCCCGTGCCCCGGGTCAGGAATCTCAGGCCGGAGCGCAAGAATGTCCCCATCCGCTCCGGCGCCCAGCAAGGACTCGAGGGCGCGGCCCTCATCATGACCGCCTTCCTCCTGCTCCCGGCCGCCAGCGAACTCAGCGCCCGGGCCATCGGCACCATGGCCGGCCTCGCGAGCTCCGAGGACCGCCCGGCCCTGGAAGGCCCGGAAGCCTACCAGAACGACGAACGCTCCCTTTGCTAGTACCCACTCCGTCTCAACGAAAGCCGGAATCCACTCGTCGTCCCGGCGAAGGCCGGGACCCAGAACTTGCCGTTGAACTGGACCCCGGGGTCAAGCCCCGGGGTGACGGTGCGGGGTCAAGCCCCGGGGTGACGAATCACGGAGATAGAGCACGGGCCGGGAGAGACTCCCGGCCCGTGCTTTTTGCGCGCCCCGCGGGCGCGATTCCTTAGAACCCGATCCCGGCCGAGACCGCCCCGGTCACGTTCTTGCCTTCCCGGCCGTACCTGAGCTGCGCCAGGGTCAGCGAGCCGTCCACCGACACGACCCAGATTTTCAGGCCCGTGCCGAGGAACACCGAGGTGGCCTCTTTGTTGTTGAAGTTCGTGGAGTTCTTGACGTCGCTCTGGAAGCCCGCCCGGATGGGCAGGAAGGGGATGATCCGGGTCTCCACGCCGGCGCGGACGAGCGCCGCCTCGCGGTCCTTGATGTTCACCCACTCGTAGTCCACATCCAGGAGGAGGAGCTTGCCGAAGTCCAGGCCCACGCCCCCGGTGTAGGTCGGGGCGAAGCGGTTGTAGGTCTTCTCGGTCGCCCCCGGGTCGTAGACCCAGAAGTTGCCGGCTCCCACCGCGAAGTCGTCGCGCCAGAGGTAGTCCTGCGTGACCTTGACGTTGCCCAGCATGTTCTTCGCCGAGAAGCCCAGCTTCAGGAACCCGAACTTGGCCAAAGCTCCCAGGTCGCCGGTGTAGCCGCTGAAGTCGGCCCGGTCCTCGGAATTGAACTGGCTGTTGAACCCGGTGCCCTCGCGGGAGCTGACCCGGCCGCGGACGTAGCGGAACACCGTGCCGTCGATGGCGTTGAAGTTCGCGCCCACGGCCAGATGGCCCATGTCGAGAGCGGCCGAGACCGTGTAGGTCTTCAGGTTGTTGACGTCGATGCGGTCGCTGAACCGGTCGTACTGCATGACATAGCCGTCCGGAGCCCGCACGTTGTTCTGGATCGCGCCGAAGCTCTGATAGACGTTGTCGAAATGCGGCCTGCGCATCGCGACCCCGGCCGTAATGCGCCATAGCTTGAAGGCCGCCGCCGCGAAGCTCGGGTCCGTCTCCCATTTCTGCTTCTTTTCGAAGTCGCTGGTGGCGCCCAGCTCCGTGTTCCGGCTCATCACGCCGAGCATGCTGACCTGCAGATGCTTGACGTTCGCGAGCCCGGCCGGGTTGTACTCGATGGCGGCGAGGTCGTCGCCGATGGCCGTGTAGGCGCCGGCCATGCCCATGGCCCGGGCCGATCCGCCCGACCGCCAGGGCAGATAGTCGTTGACATTCACGAACACGTTCTCGGTATGTACGTTGGTGTCGTGACCCGTATACGTGTAATCAAGAGCCGCGGCCGGAGCAGCCGCGAGCGCGCAGACCAGGGTGAGCAACGCCAGATTACGGATGACCTTCATCGAACCTCCTTTACGGTCAGGCGGGATAATATCAAATTCCGGCGGAAAGGCAACTGGAATCCCGGTCAGGCCAGGGATTGCTTTTTGGCGCACTCGAGGCAGATGCCGTGGCTGAACTTCCGGCCGCCGGCTTCCTGGAAGTACTGCTCGAACTGGATGTAGGCTCCGTCCGGACGGCGGATCCTGCGGCAGGATGAACAGACCGGGACGAGGGACTGCATGTCCCGCACCTGGTGCGTGAGGCGCAGGATGCGCTCCGCGACCACCAGGCGGACCCGCAGGAGCTCGGAATCCACGGGCTTGGTGATGTACTCGTCGGCTCCAGCCTCCATGGCCCGCAAGTAGTCCTCATGCGTGGTCTTCATCCCGGTCAGGAGCATGAAATAGACGTAGTCGGGCCGGTTGGAACGCCGCACCTTGCGGCAGAATTCCAGCCCGTCGATCTCGGGCATCACCCAATCGGAGAGGATGACCTGGGGCTCTCCGGCCAGGAACTCCGTCAGCGCGGCGGCGCCGCCCGCCGCGGGGATCGCCTCATGGCCCAGGTAGCGGACCATGGCGGAGATGATCTTCACGTAGTGGGGTTCGTCGTCCGCGATGAGGATCTTCATCCTCCCGATGATAGATTATCCGGACTCCCTCGCGCCAGAGCGGGAAAATGATATGCTCCAACGCGTGAAACGCCTGCTTTTGTCGCTCTCTTTCGCCGTTCTGTCCGGCGCCCCGGTCCTGGGAGCCGACGCCCCCCGCGACGGGGTCGTGGTCCGCACCGAAGGGGGCCGGCTCTTCTTCGACCTGGGCCGGGAGTCCGGGATAACCCTCGGCCAGCGCTTCGAGGTTTATAAGGAAAAGGGCGAGCTCAAGCATCCGGTCACGGGCGCCTCCTTGGGTCCCATCATCGAAAAGCTGGCCGCGGGGACCATCACCGAGATCCAGGAGAAATACTCCGTTGGCACCGCCGCCGGGGACCCGGCCGCGGTGACCCCGGGCGACAAGGTCCGCATGCTGCCGCGGGCGGACCCCGAATCCGGCCGTCCCTCGACTACGCTCGGGACGGCGCCGGCTCCTGCAGGGCAGTCGCGGGTGCCGCTGTACCGCAGTCCGCTTGTGCCCCTGGAGGCGGTGGACATCGCGGCGGGCGACCTCGACGGCGACGGCGCGGCCGAGGTCGCGCTGGCGGACCCGGACCGGGTCCTGGCCTACCGCTACTCGGAGACCGCCGCCGAATGGACCCCGCTCTGCTCCGGCGACCTGAAAGGGACGGGCAGCCGCTACGTCTCCCTGGAAGCCGCGGACCTGGACCAGGACGGCCGGGCCGAGGTGTTCGCCACCCTCCACAACGGGATGCTCAAGCGCATGGAGACGCAGGTCCTGGACTGCGGCGCGGGCGTCTTCTCCGTCCGCGCCGTGATCCCCTGGATGGTGCGCTCCTTCGACTCCCAGGGCGTCCGCGCCCTCGCGGTCCAACAGCTCGAAGACGACCGCAATTCCCCCCTCTCCAACGCCTACACGCTCGACTACTCCGACGGAAAATACCGCCCCAAGGACTCCCTGCGCAAGCTCGGGGTCGATTGGATCTACGCCTTCGGAGCCGCTCCCGGGCCGGACGGCCCCCTGCTTCTGGGCTACACCGAGGCCGACCGCCTCCGCGTCCGCTTCCGAAAAGGCGGGTGGCTGCGCAAGGGCTCCTGGCTGTCCAAGGAGAACTACGGCCAGACCTCGACCCGGCTCGAATGGCAGGGCCGCATGCTCCGCTTCAATCCGCGCCTCTACGCCGACGGCGGGGTCGCCGGGCTGGCCGGCGTCTACACCCTCCGGAACATCCCGCGCTTCGGGTCCCTTGCCGGCTCGTTCGGCCTCTACGGGAAATCCGAATTCCACCACCTGGCCTGGAATGGCCTCAGCCTGGAACCGGACTGGCAGGCCGAGCTCGGAGGCTACGCGGCGGGTCTGACCGAACTCCCGGGCGGGGACCGCCGCTTCGCCGTCGCCGTGGTCGGGGCCGGGGGCAAGACCTCGGTCTGGACCTTCGGCCGCTGAGCCGGCCGTGTCCCCCCGGCGCTCCGGCTCCCGGACACCCCGCCGCGCGAAAGCGGTGCGCTCCCTGCAGCTGCTGGCCGGCTTCGCCGCGGCCGGACTCGCCATTGTCGCCGGCATCATGTTCTATGCGGAACGGAGCATCGCCCCGCTCTTCGACACGGATTGGCGCGGACAGTACACCACGCGGATATACTCCGCGCCCTTCCGCCTCCGGGTCGGGGATGCCCTGGCTCCCGGCGAACTGCGCGCCCGTCTGAAGCGGCTCGACTACCGCCCGGCCGCCCCCGACGCCCGTTCTTTGTCTCCGGGGGAATTCGCCGCGGAGGGAGAGCGCCTGCGCATCCACCTGCGGGACTTCCGTCACCCCCTGGTCCCCGCGACCCCGGTCGCCGCGGAGATCGAGCTCGACCAAGGCCGCGTGCACTCGCTCCGCCTGGCCGGGACCGGAGCGCCGCTGGTCTCGGCCGCGCTCGAGCCCGAGCTCCTCTACGAGGTCTCGGGCAAGCGCCGCGTGCGCCGCGCCCCCCTCCGGGCGGAGGACATCCCGCCCCGCATGCTGGAGGCGCTGGTCGCGGCGGAGGACCGCCGCTTCTTCGCGCACCGGGGCCTGGACCTGCGCGGCATCGCCCGGGCCGCGTGGCGCAACCTCCTGGCCCGCCGGATCACGGAGGGGGGCAGCACCCTGACCCAGCAGCTGGCCAAGAACCTCTTCCTGAGCCCCCAGCGCACCTTCTCCCGGAAGTTCCGGGAAGCCCTATGCGCCTTCTACCTCGAGGCGCGCTATCCGAAAGAGGAGATCATCCGCATCTACCTCGACAGCGTCTATTTCGGCCAGGACGGTCCGGTGAACATCATCGGTCTCTCCGCCGCGGCCCAGCACTACTTCGGACGCCCCCCCTCCGCCCTCTCTCTGGCCCAGAGCGCCTTCCTGGCCGGACTCCTGCGCTCACCCGGCAGATACAACCCCATGCGCGACCCCGCGGCCGCGCTGCAGCGGCGCGGCGTGGTGCTGGCTGCCATGCGGCAGGAGGGGTTCATCACTTCCGCGGAGGAGGAGGCGGCGGCGCGGGAGCCTCTCGGCGCGCTCCGCGGGAGCCGCCGGCTGCCGCACGAATCGGACTACTTCCTGTCCTACGTCCAGGGTCTGCTGGAGGAGCGCTACGCGGACGAAGCCTGGCTGACGCGGGGCATGACGATCCACACCACCTTGGACCCCTGGATGCAGGAGCTGGCGCGGGCCGCGGTGCAGCGGGCCAAGTATCAAGCGGCCTTCGTCGCCCTGGACCCGCGCAGCGGGGCCGTGCGCGCCATGGTCGGAGGCAAGGACTACGCGGCCGCCCCCTACAACCGGGCGGCGTTGGCCCTCCGCCAGCCCGGCTCCGCCTTCAAGCCGTTCGTCTACGGCGCCGCCCTGCACGACGCTCCCCGCTGGACCCTCGCCTCCCTGCTCTCCGACGCCACCGCCTCCTACTCCATCCCGGGCGGGACCTGGACGCCCCGCAACTACGACCGGCATTACCGGGGCCCGGTGCCCCTGCGCAGCGCCTTCGCCCTCTCCCTCAACGCCGCGACCGTGGGCCTGGCTGCCGAACTCACCCCGGCCCGCGTCATCGCCTATGCCCGCCGCCTGGGCATCCGCAGCCCGCTGCGGCCCGAACTGGGCCTGGCCCTGGGCGCTTCCGAGGTGACGCTCCTGGAACTGGTGGGGGCTTACTGCCCTTTCGCCAACGGGGGGCTACGCGTCGAGCCCTACGCCCTGGAGGCCGCGCTGGACGCGGAAGGGACCGCTCTCGACGTCCACGCCTCCGAGCCCCAGTCCGTGCTGGATCCCGGCGAAGCCTATCTCATGAGGTCTTTGCTCCGCGAGGTCGTCATGACCGGGACCGCCCAGCCGCTCAAGCGCTGGGACCTCAACACCCTGGCGGCCGGCAAGACCGGCACCACCGACGACGGCAAGGACGCCTGGTTCGTCGGCTTCACCCCGCGCATCGCGGCCGGAGTCTGGACGGGGACCGACCTGCCCGCCCGCCTCGGCCTCTCGGGTGCGACGGACGCGCTCCCGGTGTGGGCGGAGTTCGCGCGCTCGGTCGAGCCGCCTCCCGGGGCCCGCGAAGGTCTCGAGGGCGACGCCGCCTGGCCCCGTCCGGAGGGCGTCGTATCCGTCCGCATCGACCCCGCCTCCGGCCTGCGCGCCCGCGCCGGGTGTCCGGAGTCCCGCACCGAGCTGTTCCTGGCCGGCACGGAACCCCTGGAGGACTGCCCGCTCCACCCGGGAGGGATCGTCGGCTGGTTCAAGAGCCTCTTCCGAGGCAAGTAGCGGCCGGTTACTTTGTTAGAATAGGACCTCCATGCTCCGGCCCCTCCTGCTCCTCTCCCTCTGCGCCTGCGCCGCCGGCGCGGTCCCCGCCCAGGCCTCCCCCTGGGGCAAACAGCCGTACGGGCTGGTCATCGTCGGGGAGGGAGGCGGCGCGGACGCGGACTGGGACAAGTTCGTGGCCGAGCTGCGCAAGGCCTTCGGCAAGCGGTACCCCATGGAGACCTTCTCGGGCCCCGTCGCCACCCGCGACCTCCAGCAGTCGCTCGACCGCCTCAAGGCGGCCAAGGTGCAGAAGATCATCGTCGTCCCGGTGTTTTTGAGCTCCCAAGACCCCGCGCTGGAACAACTCCAGTACCTGCTCGGCCTGCGCCAGTTCCCGTCCGAGGCATTCCTGTCCTCCTGGAAGATGAAGGCGCAGATCGTGCCCCGGGTGAAGGTCCCGGCGCCCCTGGTCCTCACCTGGGCCCTGGACGACGACCCGGTGATCGCCGAGATACTCTACAGCCGCGCCAAGGAGATGAGCCGGGAGCCCCGGAAGGAGTCCGTGGTCATCGTCGGAGAAGGGCTCGCCAAGGACGCGGACAACGCGGTCCTGCAGCGGCGACTCGACGGGCTCTCCCAGAAGGTCGCCAAGCAGGGCGGCTTCTCCGCGGTGCGCGCCGTGCTCCTGCGCCCCGATGCCGAGAAGGCGCCCATGCAGGCGGAGAGGACGGAGCACGCGCTCACCAAGACCATCCGGGGCCTGAGCTACACGAGCCGGGTCATCGTCGTGCCCTATCTCCTCACGCGGGACGGCCGGGCCCGCGCCTGGCGCAAGAACCTCGACAACCTCTTCTTCCGCTGGAACGAGAAGGGCCTCCTCCCCGACGCGCGTCTGGGCCGCTGGGTGGACGCGCAGGTGGGCAGCTTCCGGGATACTGCGGACATGGTGCGGTTCAAGGACGCGGGGCAGGCCCTCCCTCCCCCGGAGCGGAAAAGAAACGTAAAATAGCTCTGCCTCCAGGAGGCTTCTCATGCGCGACATACCGGTCCTCGACAAGGGTTTCGTCCGCCTCATCGAATCCATGGGCGGGGACGCCGGCGTGCTCCAGGCGGCCCGCGTCTCCTTCGCCGGGTCCTCGAAAGGGGAGGTCGCGGACCGCCGCCTCATCGAATACCTGCTCAAGCACCAGCACCTGACCCCCTTCGAACACGCCGTGCTGAAATTCCACGTGAAGGCCCCCATCTTCGTGGCCCGGCAGTGGTTCCGGCACCGCTTCGGCGCCTACAACGAGATCAGCTTCCGCTACACCACGCCCTCCGAGGATTTCTACACGCCGGAATCCTTCCGGGCGCAGGACCAGAAAAACAAGCAGGGCTCCGTCGCGGCCCCCTCCCTCGACCAGGAGGGCCTGCGGCGCTCCTTCGCCGCCTCGGTGGACCTGGCCTTCAAGACCTACCACGGGATGGTGGAGGCCGGAGTCGCCCGCGAGATGGCCCGCATGGTCCTGCCGGTGACCGTCTACACCGAGTTCTTCTGGACCGTGAACGCGCGCAGCCTCATGAACTTCCTCTGGCTCCGCGCCGACGCCCACGCCCAACCGGAGATCCAGCGCTACGCCGAGGCCCTCTCGGAAGGCTTCGCCCAGACCTGCCCCTGGACCTACGCGGCCTTCCTCTCCCACCTGTGGACCGGGAAGAACGCGAAACTCGACGCGGAAAAGGATCGCCTATGCTCGGCCTCATCCTGATCCCCCTCCTGAGCGTCCCCCTCGCCGCCCAGGGCGTGGGCCAGGCGAAGCGGGGCACGCTCCGGGTGCTCATCCACACCGGCGGCACGGTGCGCACCGAGGACGTCTTCCAGATCAGCTCCTCCATCGAGGGCCGCGTGGAGGAGGTGCGCCCCAAGCCCTACTTCTGGGCCACGGGTCGGACCGCCATCGGCTACGTGCTGAACCAGGAGCTCTCCGCCCTGATGGACTCGCGCCAGACCACCCCCTCCCAGATCCTCGAGGAGCGCTGGCAGCGCATGTACAAGCCGACCCCCATCCGCTGCCCCGGGACCTGCTTCGTCCTCAAGATCTTCGCCCGACCCACCAAGTGGGTCAAGCCCGGGGCCCTGCTGGCGGAAGCGGCCTCCCGCCTGCGCCTGGTCGGCCGCGTGCGGCCCGGCGACACGCACTGGATCCGCGACGGGCAGATCCTCACCTTCTGGGCCAAGAACGACCCGAAGAAGCGGCTCCAGGGCCGCGTGGAGCAGTTCAAGCTGGACGTCCAGGGCGAGCTCATCGAACCCGGCGGGACCTTCACCTGCCTTCTCGACGAAAGACACTACCTGGAGCCGGAGACCGAATGGGAGGGAGAGATCACGGCGCTGGTGCGCAAGGACGTGCTGCGCGTGCCCACCGAAGCCCTCATCTCCTTCAACGGGGAGACCTTCCTCCCGGTGCGCGTCTCCACGGGCATCACGACCTACGACGAGACCGAGATCTCCTCCGGGATCACGGAGCGGTCCCGGTTCCTGATCCTGAGCACCGCGAGCGTCAGCTCGGTCGGCTTCCACCGCCCGTCCGGCACGGCCCGTCCGCCGGAAGCGGTGCTCCCGGAGGACACAGCCCCCCGGGCCCGCGGCGCCGGCCGGCAGCCGCAGGGCGCTCCCGTCGGACCCGGCACCCGCGACAACGAGCGCGGCGCGGCGCGGCCCAAGAAGTCCACGCCGTCCCAGATCGACGCGTTCCCCGAAGACTCGGAGGTCTCCCGTGATGAACGTTACCCGAGCGATATCGATGCCGATTGAGAAGGAGAAGGCCGCCGGCGTCCTCTTCTCCGCCCTGCAGTTCTTCCGGCTGGACCCGTCCTTCCACTCGCTGATGAACAACGAGAAGCTCGTGGCCAAACAGGATTTCCTGGGGGTGTTCGACCGCTTCCAGGAGCGCAACCGCGTCGCGGCCTACACCCTCACCGGGCTGAGCGCGGACTGCGACATCCTCCTGTGGTCGGTGAGCCCGCGGCTCGAGGACTTCATCGAGATGAGCAATCGCCTGCAGGAGTCCGGGTTCGGCAAGCACCTGGTCCTGGTGCGCTCCCACCTCGGCACCCTCTCCGCCCCCGGGAGCGGGTCCCGTATGCTGTTCGTCCAGCCGTTCCCGGAAGAGGCCCTGGCCGCACTGACCGCCCCAGCCCCGGACGCGGGCGGGAAGCTGCAGGTCCTGGACGGACGCGGCCTCGGAGAGCAGCCCCTGGTCGCGCTCTTCGAATCGGACGACCCTCTCGCCTTCCGGAGGGTCCTCGCCCGCTCGCCCGAGACCGCCGGAGCTCCGGTGCACGTCTGCGTGCTCCGCGACATCCGGGACCTGGTCGACGGGATCGCGTGAAGAATAAGTTCTACTGCGTCCACGCCCATTTCGACGTCCCCTTCCGGGAGGACCCCTGGACCGAGGAGTGCGGGGAGGAGCCCGGGCGGCTCTTCCGCGACTGCATCGGCCCCAACACCGCGGCGGCCCTGCTCGACTGGCCGGGAAGCATGGCGGGGGTCCGCAACAACTTCGAATCCCTGAGCTTCGACTTCAGCCCCGCGCTCCTCGAATGGCTCGAGCGCCGCGAGCCCCGCGCCTACGCCGGCCTCCTGGAGGCGGACCGCCTCTCGCGGGCCCGCAACGGCGGCCACGGCAGCGCCCTGGCCTCGCCCTGCCCGAGCCTGATCCTGCCCCTCGCCTCCGAAGCGGACAAGCGCGCGGCCATCCGCTGGGGACTCCTGGATTTCGAACGCCGCTTCGGGCGCCCCGCCGAGGGCCTCTGGCTCCCGGAGAACGCGGCCGACGAGGAGACCCTCGCCGCCGCCGCCGAGGCCGGGGTCCGGTTCACCCTGCTGTCCTCGGCGCAGGCCGCCCGGGTCCGGCGCGCCGGCTCCCGATCCGAGGAGGAATGGGCGGAGGCGGCGCCCCGGACCCTGGCTCCCACCCGGCCCTACCTATGGCGTTCGCAGTCCCGCCCGGCGCTGTCCTTGGCCGTGTTCTGCTACCGCGCCGACCTCTCCCCGGAACGTCTCCTCGGCGCCCTGCCCCTGACGCTATCGACCGTCAGGGACCGCGCAAGAGAATGTTCTCCTGACGCGCGGCCGTCCGCGGGGACGCCCCCGGAACAGGCGCGGGAGCGCATCCTGGAATCCGGCGAACGATTCGCCAACCGCCTCGTGGATTCCCTTACCGCCAACGACGCCGCGGAGCTCGCGCACGCGGCCCTGGACGGGGACTGGTTCGGCCTGCGCCAGCCCCACGGGGAATGGGCCCTGGCCGTCGCCCTGGAGCTGCTGTCCCGCGACGCCCCCGCGCGCAGCGTGAACTACGGCCGCTTCCTCGACTTGTTCCCCCCGCCCCAAGAGGTCGAACTGCGGCGTTTGAGCTCCCGCAGCTGCCCGCACGGCGTAGGCCGCTGGAGCACCGACTGCGGCTGCGGCCCCGAGGCCAGGTGGCGCGCCCCCCTGCGCGAGGCCCTGCACTGGCTCTCCGCCGAGGCCGACCGCCGCTTCGAGGGACTGGGCCGCAAGGTCTTCGTCTCCCCCGCCGCCGCGCGCGAGGACTACGGACCCCTCATCCGCCTGCCCGGACCCGCCGCCCCCTTTCAGGCCTTCCTCGACCTCCATGCCAAGCGGCACCCGACTCCCGGCGAGGCCCGCCTGGCCCTGCGCCTGTGCGAGATGGAGCGCTGGCGCCTGACCATGCTGGCGCGCTGGGGTTGGGAGGGGTCCTTGCTCACCGACCCGGGGCCGGTCTCGGCCCTCCTCGCCGCGGCGCGGACCATGGACCTCATGGCCCTCGTGGAGGACGACGGCGCGCTTGGAAGCGCCGTCCCCCGGGGGGGACCGGCCGCCTCCGAGGCCCTCCGCCAGGGACTGCTCTCCCGCCTGGCGCGGGTTCCCGCGGCGGGAACGCCCTACACCGACGCCGCGGAGGCGTTCGTCCGCCTGGTCCAGCCGTCGCGCCTGGAGCTCCGCCGCGGCGCCGCCCACTACGCCGTCGCCGACCACCTCCGCGACCTCGGCCTCCTCGACGAAGACGCCGGCGCGGGCCCCGCCCGGACCCTGGACTTCCGTTCCGCGGCCCTGTGCCGCCGGGGCTTCGCGTCCCGGCGCCGGGAGCGCTCCCTGTCCGTGAGCCGCTTCTCCCTGCGCAGCCTGCGCACCTGCGAGAGCCTGGACGGCTGCGCCGCCGTGCTCCACTGCGGCGGCACCGACCTGCGCTGCTGGATCCTGCCCGGGGCGGACCGGGCGCGCTGCGAGGAGATCGCCGCCGCTCTGGACGAAGCCCTGCTGCGCGCCAGCGCGGCGGCCCCGGAGCCCGGCGCCGCCGCGCTCGACGAGGCGCTCGACCGGATCTTCGGCCGCGACCACTTCACGCTCGACGCGCTCTTCCCCGCGGCGCGGCGCGCCGCCGCGCGGCGGCTCCTCCCCCGGGGAGACTCGCGCAAGCGCCGGGCCCTGGAGGAATGGGACGCCTTCATCGCCCGGCTCCGGACCGCACCGGCGGAAGTCCCCTCCGGGGAACTGGCCCGGCTCCTGGCCGAGAACGCCGAGCTGGGGACCGTCGTCGACGCCCTGCCCGGGGCGGAGGTCCTGCGCCGGCATCTGCGCGCCCTGGCCGCGGCCCTGGAGCGCGCCCCCGAACCGGCGCGCCTTTCGGGACTGGTGTCCTTGCTGGAGACGGCCGCCGGAGCCGGCCTGCACGTGGACCTATGGGAACTGCGGGCCCTGGGCTGGCGCCTCGCGTCGGAGCGGACGCTGGCCCCGCTCCCGCGGGAAGCGCTCTCCCGCCTGGCCCGCCTGCTGGGACTCCCGGAGCCCGTCCTGCCGCCGGAGGCGGCCGCGGGGACGCAGGAGCCTGAGCTGGAGGAGGCATAGATGGGGACCCGCAAACTGCTCCTCAGGAGCGATCAGGAGTCCTTGTACCTTCTGGGCGAGCAGGACTCCCACCTGCGCCGAGTGGAGAACGAATGCGGCGTCGAGATCTTCCTGCGCCACGAGGTCCAAGGCGACGAATTGCACCTCACCATCCGCGGCGTCTCCTCCCGCGTCCAGAAGGCCTACCGGCGCCTCAAGGAGCGGCTCGACGGGATCCGCTCCGGGGCCCTGCCCGACGCGGAACCGGCGGCCCCCGCCGCCCCCCCCGCGGGCGGTGGACGGCGCCGCCCAGGGGACGGCGGCCCCTGGGCCGCCGAGTTCCCCAACGGCCCGGCCCCCATGCCCGAGGACGCCGTCCTCCTCTCAGCATACGGGAAGGCCATCCGGCCGCGGACTCCGCTTCAGAAGGAGTACGTGGAGACCATCCTGGCGGGGGACATGACCTTCGGCATCGGCCCCGCCGGCACCGGCAAGACCTTCCTGGCCGTGGCCACGGCCCTGCGCCTGCTCCGGGCCCGCGAGATCTCCCGCATCATCCTCACCCGCCCGGTGGTCGAGGCCGGGGAGAAGCTGGGCTACCTGCCGGGCGATTTCTACGACAAGGTGAACCCCTACCTCAAGCCGCTCTTCGACGGCTTCGTCGCCTGCCTCGGCCCGGACAAGTTCCGGCTCCTGCGCAACGAGGAGATCATCGAGATCGCGCCGCTGGCCTACATGCGCGGCCGCACCCTCGAGGACGCCTTCATCATCCTCGACGAGGCCCAGAACACCACGATCGGGCAGATGAAGATGTTCCTCACCCGCATGGGGACCGGCTCGCGCGTGGTCGTGACCGGGGACGTCACCCAGATCGACCTGGAGAACCCCCGGCGCTCGGGGCTGGTGCTCATCGAGAAGATCTTCGGGCACATCCCCGACATCCGCTTCGTCCATTTCAGCGAGCGTGACGTGGTCCGGCATCCGCTGGTGGCTGAAATCGTCAAGGCGTTCGACGCCTGGGAGAAAGAGAAATGAAAGTGACCCTTCTGGGAGCGGGAAAGCTGAAGCCGGCCCAGCGCCGCCTGGTGACCGCGGCCGTGCTCCAGGGGCTGGGCGCCCGGCGCCGGCGCCGGGGCGAGCTCTGCCTGGCCCTGGTCACCGACCGCGGCATCCGGTCCCTCAACCGGCGCTTCCTGGGCCAGGACCGTCCGACCGACGTCATCGCCTTCCCTTATCCCGAGAGCGGACCCGGAGCCGCCGCGCCCTCGGATGAATCTCCCTTCGGGGACATCGCCGTCTCCCTGGGGGCGGTGCGCCGGCAGTCCCGCGCGCTGGGGCATCCCCCCTTCAAGGAGCTCCTGACCCTGGCGGCCCACGGGGCCCTGCACCTGGCCGGCTACGACGACGGCCGCGCCGCGGACCGCGAGCGCATGTTCCGCCGGCAGGAACGCATCGTCGCTTCCCTCTTCAAGGCCTGAGGATGCGCGACCCCGTCTGGACGCTGCTATGGTGCGCGGCGTTTTTGGCCCTGGCCGTGGTCCCGGACCAGAAGATCCTGCGCTGGAAGCTCCTCGCCGCCGAGGCGGGGGTCGGCGCGGTCCTCCTGTCCGTGCTCGCCTCCTGGCTGTCCGCGGCGGGCGCCGCCTGGCTGCGCACGCCCCTCGACCTGCCGGTGGCGCTCTACGCCGCGGGCGGGATATTCTTCTACGCCCTGTCGCCGGAACGGGGCGCCTCCGCGCTGGAACTCAACCGGATCCTGTTCTCGGCCGCGACCTTCTTCGCCGCCTCCCAGACCATCCCCCGCCTGAAACGCCCCGCGCGGGTGGCCGGACTTTGGACGGCCAGCGCGGCCCTGCTCGGCGTCTACGCCCTCCTGCAGACCCGGGGCGGGTTCTGGGTGCTCGCGGTGCCCGAGCTGGAGCGCCCCATCGCGACCTTTGGAAACCCCATCTTCTTCGCCGCGTACCTGGCCGCGTCCTTCGCGGTGGCGCTGTCCATGACCCGGTCCGCGTCCGCCGCATCCAAGGTCTTCTTCGGCGTCTGCGCCGCCCTCATCGCCGCAGGGCTTCTGACCACCCAGACCCGGGCCTCCGTCGTAGGACTGGGCGCCGCCCTGGCGGCAGGCGCCGTCCTCCTGGGCCAGGGCCGCGCGCGCTGGGCGGCCCTGTTCGGCGCCCTGGCCCTGGGCGCCGCGGCGGCTTGGTGGTTCCGCGACCGCCAGTGGACGCACGGCCTCATCTGGCGGGACACGGTCGCCCTCTGGCTGTCCCGGCCGTGGTTGGGCTGCGGATTGGGACGCTTCCACATCGAATTCCCCGAGTACGCCACGGCCGCCCTGCGCGCCCTGTGGCCGGAACAGAAGGTCATCATCAACTATGCCCACAACGAGTACCTCCAGGTGCTGGCGGAGACCGGGATCGTGGGCTTCGCCCTCCTGGCGAACCTGGTCGTCGCGGCGCTGATCGCGTTCCGCCGGACCTTGCGCCTGGACGGGGCCGGCGGCCCCTTGGCCGCCGGCCTGGCCCTGGCCGCCGCGGCGCTGCTGGCCCAGAACCTCTTCTCTCCGGACCTGCGTTTCGGGGTGTCCGCATTCCTGGCTTTCTTCTGCCTGGGCTCCGCCCTGGGACTGAGCGCGGAGCCCTCCCTCCGGGAGAGCCCCCTGCCCGAGTTCCCGGGCCGCTACGGCCTGGCGGCCCTGGGCGCGGCCGCGCTCCTGGCCTGGGGTTCCCTGGCCGCGCAGCCGATGCTCGCCCAGCGCCGGCTCAGCCGCCAACCCGGCTTCCACGTCCAGCCGTCGCAGGAGCTCTCCGAGGCCCTGCGCATCCTGGAGGAGCGTCTCCGGGCCGAGCCCGGCAACGCCGACCTCGCCGAGAGCCTCGCCTTCGCTTACGCCAAGGAGAAGTCCTGGGATCTGGCCATGGACCGTTTCGAGCTCGCGGCCCGGCTGGCCCCGGCGCGCCCCGGCCCGCTCAACAACCTGGGCAACATCCAATACTCCCTGGGGAACCTGCCCAGGGCCATCGCCTACTGGGAGCGCTCGGTGGTGGTCGCGCCCGACCAGATCGACGCGCACCTCAACCTCGGGAAGGCGCTCTACGAGACCGGCAAGCTCAAGGAATCCTCCAGCCACCTGCAGGCCGTCCTGCGCCAAGACCCCGCCAACGAGAAGGCGCAGATCCTCCTCAAGAAGATGATCGAATAGGATAGGCAACATGATCGAATACCACGAAGCCCGCCGCGCGGTTGCAGCTCGAGCCAAGCCCCTGCCCGCCGAGTCCGTCGCCCTGGCGGCGGCCCTCGGCCGGTCCTTGGCCCGGGACGTCGTGGCCCGCAGGCCCGTCCCCCCTTTCGCCAAGGCCACCATGGACGGCTACGCCCTGCGGGCCGCGGATGTCCGGCTGGCCGGGCCGCACCGCCCGGCGGAGCTGGAAGTCATCGGGGACCTCCCGGCCGGCCGCGTCCGCCGCGGGGCCGTCGGCCCGGGGCAGGCGCTGCGCATCATGACCGGCGCCCCGCTCCCGGCCCGCGCCGACGCCGTGGTCATGGTCGAGGACACCGAACCCGCGGGCGACCGGGTCCGGATCCGGCGCGCGGTGCGGCGGGGCGAGAACGTCGGCGCGGCGGGGGAGGACCTCGCCCGCGGGGAGCGCGTCTTGCAACGAGGCTCCCTGCTCGGTCCCGCCGCGGTGGGGATACTGGCCTCTTTGGGGCTGGCCTCGGTGCGGGCCGTGCGCCGCCCCCGGCTCGCCATCATCGCCACAGGCGACGAGATCGTCGAGCCGGGCACGGAACCGGGCCCGGGACGGATCTGGAACTCCAACGGCCACGCCCTCACGGCCCTGGCCCGCCAGGCCGGGGCCGAGGCCTTCTACCTCGGCATCGCCCGCGACCGGGCCGCCTCCCTGCGCCGCAGGCTCCAGGCCGCCCGCTCGGCCGACATCCTCGTCCTCTCCGGGGGCGTCTCGGTCGGGGACTACGACCTCGTAAAGGAGGGGCTCCGGAGCTTCGGGGTCCGGACCGTCTTTTCCGAGGTGCGCATCAAGCCGGGCAAGCCCGCCTTCTTCGGCGTGCGCGGCCGCCAGCTCGTGTTCGGCCTCCCCGGGAACCCGACCAGCGCCCTGGTGACCTTCCACCTCTTCGTGCGGCCCGCGATCGAGGCGATGCTCCGGCGGCCGGGGCCCGATCTCCGCGTCGGCCGCGCCATACTGGGGAGCGCGCTCACCCTCAAGCCCGGCCGCCTGCACTTCCTGCGCGGCATCCTGGCGGGGACCGGCCCCGCCCTGCGCGTGGAGCCGTTCCCGGACCAGCAGAGCGGGGTGCTCAAGTCCATGCTGCGCAGCCAGGTCCTCATCGTGGTGCCGGCCGCCGCCGCGCGGGTGCCCAAGGGCCGCGTGGTCGACATACTCCGCCTCGACTGAATCCTCCCCCCAATGTTATAATCGGGGCCTATGCGGGCCACCGCCGAAGAGTCGATCCCCTACGCCGAGATAGAAGGCAAATGGCAGGCGCGCTGGGAAGAGGCCGGCCTCTTCCGCGCCCCTGAGACCCCCCGACCGGGCCGGAAGTTCTACTGCCTGGACATGTTCCCCTACCCCTCCGCCGACGGCCTCCACGTCGGCCATCCCGAGGGCTACACCGCCACCGACATCCTCTGCCGCTACAAGCGGATGAACGATTTCGACGTGCTCCACCCCATGGGCTGGGACGCCTTCGGCCTGCCGGCCGAGAACTACGCCATCCAGACCGGCAAGCACCCCAAGGATATCACCGAGCGCAACGTCCACAACATCCGCCGGCAGATCAAGGCCCTCGGGTTCAGCTACGACTGGAAGCGCGAGATCGACACGACGGACCCCGAATACTACCGCTGGACGCAGTGGATCTTCCTGCAGCTGGTCAAGCGCGGGCTCGCCTACGAGAGCACGATCCCCATCAACTGGTGCCCCTCCTGCAAGACCGGCCTCGCCAACGAGGAGGTCTACGGCGGCTCCTGCGAGCGCTGCGGCACCTCGGTCGAACGGCGCGACATGCGCCAATGGATACTCAAGATCACGGCCTACGCGGACCGCCTCCTCGCGGACCTGGACGGCCTGGACTGGCCGGAGTCCACGCTCCAGATGCAGCGCAACTGGATCGGCCGCTCCGAGGGCGCCGAGGTCGACTTCCTCGTGGGCGACCAGAAGATCACCGTCTTCACCACCCGCCCGGACACGCTCTACGGCGCCACCTACATGGTCCTGGCCCCGGAGCACCCCCTGGTCCACCGGATCACGGACCCCTCCTTCCGCTCCCGGGTCGAGGAATACGTGGCCGCCGCGCGCCGCAAGTCGGACCTGGAGCGCACCGAGCTCCAGGTCGTGAAGACCGGCGTTCCCACCGGCGCCCTGGCCGTCAACCCGGTCAACGGCCGCAAGATCCCGGTCTGGATCGCCGACTACGTCCTGGCCAACTACGGCACCGGGGCCATCATGGCCGTCCCGGCCCACGACCAGCGCGACCTCGATTTCGCCGTGAAGTACGAACTGCCGGTGCGCAAGGTCGTGGAGCCCCCGGCGGGCTCGGGGGGCGACCCGGACCTGTTCAAGAAGACGGCCTACACGGGCGACGGCGTCGCCGTGAACTCAGGCGTCATCGACGGCCTGTCCACCCCCGAGGCCAAAGAGCGCATGAACGCTTACCTGGCGGAGCAGGGGCTCGGCAAACGCGCCGTCTCCTACCGCCTGCGCGACTGGGTGTTCTCGCGCCAGCGCTACTGGGGCGAGCCCATCCCCATCATCCATTGCGGCAAGTGCGGCAACGTCCCGGTGCCCGAATCCGAGCTCCCGGTCCTGCTGCCCGACGTGCTCCACTACAAGCCCACCGGGACCGGGGAGTCGCCGCTCGCCGCGGTCACCTCCTGGGTCACGACCCGCTGTCCGACCTGCGGCGGCAAGGCCCGCCGCGAGACCAACACCATGCCGCAGTGGGCCGGCTCCTGCTGGTACTACCTCCGCTTCCTCGACCCCAAGAACAACGTGGAGTCCTGGGACGCCGACGCCGAGAAGGGCTGGATGCCGGTGGACTGCTACGTGGGCGGGGCCGAGCATGCCGTGCTCCACTTGCTCTACGCCCGCTTCTGGCACAAGGTCCTCTTCGACCTCGGGCTGGTATCCACCCAGGAGCCCTTCCAGAAGCTCCGCCACCAGGGCATGATCCTCTCATCCTCCTACCGCGACAAGCGCGGCATCTACCACCACTACGACGAGGTCGTGGTCCGCGAGGACGGCAAGGTCCTCCTGCGCCAGGGCAGCGAGGAAGTCGACCGGCAGATCGAGAAGATGTCCAAGTCCAAGCGCAACGTGGTCAACCCCGACGAGGTCCTGCAGCGCTACGGGGCCGACGTGTTCCGCCTCTACGAGATGTTCATGGGGCCCTTCGCCGACTCCAAGCCCTGGGACATGAAAGACATCATGGGCCGGGTGCGCTTCCTGCGCCGGGTCTGGACGCTCTTCTCCGACCCCGCCCTCCTCGGGGACGGCGACGGCGCCGCGCCCCTGCGCAACCGCACCATCAAGAAGGTCGGCACGGACATCGAGGATTTCCGGTTCAACACCGCCATCAGCGCCCTCGACATCTACCTCAACGAGATCCAGGCGGCCGAGAAGCCCGCCCGGGTCGACGCCGAGGCCTTCCTGTCTTTGCTCAACCCCTTCGCCCCGCACACCACCGAGGAGCTCTGGGAGCGCCTCGGCAACAAGCCTTTCCTCTCCGCCCGCCCCTGGCCGAAGTACGACGAGAGCCGCATGGCCGAGGCCCTGGTGGAGATCGCGGTGCAGATCAACGGCAAGGTGCGGGACCACGCGCAGGTGCCCCCGGGGACCGCGGCGGAGGCCCTGCAGAAGGCGGCCCTGGCGCTGCCCCGCATCCAGGAGCTCACGGCGGGAAAGCGGATCGCGAAGGTCGTGGCGATCCCCAACCGCCTCGTCAACATCGTCGTCGCTGAAAGTTGAGGTCGTCATGAAGCAACTGAATGTGCGCAGGGCATTGCCGGGACTGCTGTTCTGTCTGGTGTGGATGGGGTGCGGCGGGGGCGACGACATCCTCTACAAGCCCGCGGCCCAGATCCTCCCCCAGCACATCAAGAAGATCGCCATCCGTCCCGTGGTCAACAAGACCCAGCAGTTCGGCCTCGAGGACAAGCTCACCCTGCGCATCCGCGACGAGTTCCTGCGCGACGGCCGCTATCAGATCCTGCCCGAGTCCCTCGCGGACGGGGTCGTGCTGGTCACCGTCACCCGCTACATCCTCACCCCCACCCAGTACGACTCGGTGATGACCAACACGGCCTACAAGCTGCGCGTCATGGCCGACCTCCAGTTCATCGACCGCTCCCGCAACCAGATCCTGTGGACCGAGCCGAACCTGGAAGGCATCCAGAGCTACACCGCCTCCACCTTGGCCGGCGGCATCACCGAGGAGCAGGCGCGCGAGCTCATCTGGGAGATCCTGGCGCACGACGTCGTGAAACGGACGATCGAAGGCTTCGGCTCGGTCTCGGGCACCTCCCAGCGCGGCATCAGCTCCGACACGCCTCCCAGCGAGGGCACCCCCTCCATGCCCAACCGCCCGGTCAACCCGAACCCCTACTGAGCGGAATGCCGGAGTTCACCCCCCAGGCTCTCGCGCAAGAGTGGAAGCAGGGCCGCTTCCGCCCGGCCTACTACCTTTTCGGCGAGGACGGCCCGGCCAAGGCGGCCGCGGTTGACGGGCTCAAGAAACTGCTCAAGCCCGACGACTTCAACCTCAGCGAATACTCCGGGAACGAGGGCGAGGCGGCGGACCTCGTCGCCACCTGCCAGACCCCGCCCATGTTCGCCGACCGGCGCCTGGTGATCGTCCGGGACGCCAAGTTCGCGGCGGAATCGCGGCGCCTCATCGCCGACTACCTGCGCGACCCCCTGCTCAGCACCACGCTCTGCCTGGTCTCCTCCGAGAAGAAGCCGGACGCCAAGGACGCGCTGGCGGCCGCGGTCCGGGCCCTGGATGGGATCGCGCTCTTCAAGGCCCTGCGCCAGGGCGAGGCCGTGGCCAAGCTCTGCGAGGCGGCCCGCCAAGCCGGCTTCGAGCTGCCGACCGAAGCCGCCGAGTTCATGGTGGAGGAGGCAGGCTGCGAGTGGGGCATACTGCGGGCCGAGCTGAGCAAGCTCCGCCTGTTCCTCAAGGACCGCAAGAAGATCACTCTCTCGGACGCGGCCGCCTGCCTGGGCTATCATCAGCAGGCCAGCCCCTTCGAACTGCCCCGCAAGCTCGAGAAGCGGGACGCCGCCGGTTCCCTGGCCCTGCTCCGGCGCATGCTGGAGGAAGGCGAGGACCCCTTCAAGCTCCTCTACGACGTCTCCCGCGCGGTCAACCGCCAGCTCCGGGCCAAGCGCCTGCTCAAGAGCGGGCAGCCCCCGGACCGGATCTTCCAGCTCCTGCGGCTGAACGCCTACTACGACCGGGAATACCTGGCGACGGTGGGACGCATCCGCGAAACCAGCCTCATCCGGGCGCTCCGCTCCTGCGTGGAGACCGAAGTGGCCCTCAAGTCCAAGACCTGGCTGGAGCCGGCCATCGAGCTGGAACAGCTGGTCCTGCGGGTCTGCGGCAAAGCCTGACTAGAACGTCACGCCCACGAACGCCCCGCTGACGTTGTCCAGGTAGTTGAACTGGGCGCTCTGCGTGGAATGCTTCTCCTTGTGCGAGTAGGAGAGCCCGACGCTGAGATAGTCCTGAATGTCGTAGGTGAGGGACGCGAACTGCGTGTAGATGTCATCGCGCCGGTTCGCCTCGGTGTCCGAGACGGCCTCCGGGTATTGGTCGAATCCGATGGCGCCCCCCAAGGCGATGACGAGCTTGTAAGGCAGCTTGTGCTTGATGCTGAGGGCCGCGAGGTTCGCGATGTAGAACCGGTTGCCCGCGTAGGTGGATTCCTGGAGTCCGCGGCTCAGGCGCAGGTTGACGTCCGTGCGCGCGCCGGGCTTCCACTGGCTCTGACCCATGATCACCCAGTTCCTGGTCGAGCCGGTGCGGCGGGCCGTGATTTCGGCGCGGTCCGTCTCGGGGCCGTCGTACGTGCGGTGCACGACGCCGGTCTCGATCGAGCCCTGCACCTTGGGCAGGATCCGCCCTTCGATGCCGGCGACGAGGAGGTCCGCCTTGTTGTTCTTCGCGTCGTAGGTGTTGCCGCCGGCCGCGTACTCGTCGATCGTATAGTGCACGATCTGGCGCTTGTAGCCCGCAAAGACCCGGGTCTTGGTCATGATCCGCAAGCCCATGCGGCCGCCGACGGTGAGTTCGTAGCGGTCGAGGGCCGCGGCGAGGCTCTCGTTCTGGTAGCGGTGGACGAGATGCTCACCGTCGGCCGCGATGTAGAAAGCCCCCCCGCCCGGCGCGTACTCGATGACGCCGCCGGCCGAGTTCTGATAGCGCTGTTCCCGGTCCACGAGCTCGGAGCTGGCCGGGTCCTGGGTGTTCACGTAGGTGTCCTGCGCCTTGAGGGAGAAGCCGGCCGGGCCCTTGAACCCGTAGCCCAGGTTGACGTTCTGCTGGACGGTGTTGTTCCGGCTCGGGTGCTTGGAGTACGCCAAGGACTGGCCGGCGTAGCCCCCCTGGAACTGATGCCGGCTCGTCGCGGGAAGCTTCAGGCTCACACCGAAACTGTTGTCGATGATCATCGAGCCGAACACCTGCTGGGAGTCCTGCGAGCGCAGGTAGATGTTGTCGTCGTAGCTCGCGGTGACCCTGTAGTACGGGTGGAACTCCAGCTTGCCGAACTTCAGGTTCGGCTTCTTGAACTGGGTGATGGACTCCTTCAGGTTGAAGAAGACGTCCAGCAGGTCGCCCCCGCGCAGGAAGTCGTCGGCCGAGGCGGCTTGCGGGATGAGCAGCGCTCCCGCCAGCAACATGGTCAGCGATCGAAGCATGGACTTATCCCCCTTAAGCACTTGACCCTCCCCGGAGGGAAGGGTCAAGCAGCCGAGCCGGAACCGAAGAGGCCGTTAAGCCGCTGCGGTCTTCGCGAGTTGGGCGGCCAGCCGGGATTTCCGGCGGGAAGCCGTCTTCCAGTGGATGGTGCCCTTCTTCGCCATCTTGTCCAAAGCGGAGTAGGCGGACGTCAGAAGCTTCTTGGCGTCCCCCTGCTTCTCTTTCGTGCCCACCGCGGTCATATACTCCTTGGTGGTCTCGCGCATCTTCTTGCGAAGGATGCGGTTGCGGAGCGCCGCTCTCTGCGACTGCCGGTGAGCCTTCATGGCCCCCGTGTGCCGTCCGGTCTTCAGTTTCGCCATAGGGGTTGATTATAGCCTTTCCCGTCGGAATCCGTCAACGACCCCCGTTCGCCGACTGTGCCCGGGCACAGGTGCGCCGGACCGAGCATGCTCCGGAGCATGCCCGACGCCCAGCGCAAAGGCCGACCGGCCGGTCGGCAGTTCTCTGCTTTCTTGCCTGATCCACCTCCCCAGGATTAATGAGGATTAAATGGACTTTTGCCATGCTATGATTGGTTTTAGTACCCCGCGAATTACAGGTCAGCCCACTCTATCGTTAGACTCACGATGAATCTAAAACGAGGTTTGGCGGGACTTTTGGCAGGGCTCTTCCTGGCGAATGCCTGCGAGTATTATGTGGTGCCAGAGCGCGGGAAGACATTGCTTCAAGTTGACGTCGACACAATAACGCGAGGCACAACAACGAAGAAGGAGGTTGAGACACGATTTGGCAAGCCCGACGCGAGACAACTCACCCCTTCAGGGGAGCCATTCTGGCAGTACTGTCATTCACCAGGTGGGCGAGTGGAACACCTAAGCATCCAAGGCCAGTCCTCTGACAATCGCCGATGGAAATGCTTGAGCATCGTGTTTTCGTTGGATGGCATTGTTAAGGATTACGTGTTCCGCGAATTTAGCGCTGGGCTGGATCAGTATGATAAGCAGGGTGGCCTTTGGACGCCTGGGCGAGTTCAGTTATACCCATAGATTATGGCAAGCGGAGTCTAACATTCGGTACTGCGGGCGCGGGCCTCGAATAGGAACAGACATGCCGGGACCGGTTACCGTCGGCACCCAC
>Ga0154315_1044_pt2 | contig 48488 bp, 40 predicted proteins | sample RifGroA2_FD_105609 | JGI IMG/M metagenome (GOLD analysis project Ga0154315, IMG submission 105609) | Elusimicrobia bacterium GWA2_69_24
GCAGATCGGCTCTTTGATCGCGGGTGTGCGCTCCCTCGGCGACTTGAAGAACAGCGGCAGCGTCTATCTCAACGAGCTCCACCTCTCCAACCCGCTCACCCGCAAAGGCACCGCCTACCGCGGCCAGGCCGACTTCACGGTCCCCGGCTGGATGAGCTTCGGGGGGAAATACCGCTACGTGGACCGCAACTACGAGACGCCCACGACCTTGGTCTCCAACCAGGACAACCGCCAGATCAACGGCTACCTGAGCTTCTCGCGCCTGTCGTTCTTCCCGATGAACTTCAACTACGCGCAGTCCCGGGTGGAGACCCCCAACGTCAACGCCGTGGGGAACCTCTCCAACACCGTCAGCCTCCTGTCCGCCGGCCGCGTGGAGACGGAGAGCCTCACCGCGTCCGGGAACTTCAGCCTGGGGGCCTACCCCAAGCTGACCCTGAGCCACGAGCGCAACAGCATCGACTACGCCCTGGCCCGGCGCCTGGACGCCCGGCGGACCTACCGCGGGGGACTGACCTACAGCGTGCCCTGGAAGAGCCGCCTCCTGCCCCGCAGCGTAGAGGCCAACTACAGCCGTTCGAGCTACGATGTGGAATATGCCGGGTTGGAGACCCGGGTCGGGGAGACCCTGTTCAACACCAATGAGCTCACCCACGCCTACGGGGGCCGGCTCGTGTTCGAGCCCTGGAACGGGTCGAACTTCAGCCCCAATTTCAACGCCACTCAGGTCAAGGAGGACCGCCGGGACTTCCTGACCGGGCGGGAGACCCGCCAGACCTACCCGAAATCATACAACCAGAGCGTCGGCTTCAATTCCACCTGGAAGCTCCTGCGCTGGTTCGTCCCGACCGTCAGCTACACCGTCAACACCATCGAGAACAACAACCTGCAGCCCACGACCGTGACCGTGCGGGGCACGGACCACCGTTTCGACATCGGCGAGATCAAGACCTTGAACCGCAACTCCAACGGGAACATCTCCCTCACCCTCAACGCCGCCGAGATAATGACCCGCACCAAGCTGTGGCGCTCGTTCTCTTTGACCAACGGCTACCAATTGACCGACGGCGACGTCTGGAACAACGTAGAGCGCGACATGGACACCCGCACGCGGTTCTGGCTGCGCTCGCCCCTGCGCCCCAGCGGGCCGGCGGCCCAGCGGGCGAACCTGACCCTGCGCGACAACTTCACCTCGAGCCAGCGCTGGTCCCCCCTCGAGGCTTACGAGCTGGGGGGCCGCGGGGCCGCCCTGCAGACCCTGTCCATCAGCAACAATTTCACCAAGAGCGTGCAGCGCAGCGAGACGACGGGAACCCCCTCCAAGACCATCTCCACCACCCTGCCCGACCTCATCGCCTCTTTGAGCCAGATCGAGAAGCTCACCTTCACCGAGCGCTGGCTGAAGAACTTCCAGATCAACCTGAAGTACTCCCTGCGCGAGACCCTCAACGTGTCGACGAGCCGGGAGAAGAACGACAGCTTCGGCACCGACCTGCGCTCCATCGTCAAGGACCGCTTCGACACCTCCCTGAGCTTCAACCTGCGCTCCACGAAGAACGAAGACCTGCGCATCGGACTGGTGACCCAGAAGAGCAACCACAAGGACGCCACCCTGCAGTCCACGTTCGACATGAACAAGTTCCGCTTCACCCCGAAGGTGGACTACTCCCACGACGTGGCGGCGCTGGGCTCCGGGCAGAAGACCGCGGACATCCAGGTCGTCACCCCCAGCATGCTCATCCGGGCGGACATATCCATGCCCCAGGGCCTCAAGCTCCCGTTCCGCGACAAGCCGCTGCCGTTCACCAACCGCATCATCTGGACCACGACCCTGTCCATGGCCATGCGCTCGTCTCCGGTCACGATCACGGACAACTCCAAGCTGGCGAACTTCAACACCAGCGCCGACTACGAGATCTCCAAGAACCTGCGCATGACCCTCAACGCCTCCGCCTCCCGCCTCTGGCACAAGTACCTCAAGGAAGAGGACTACCTCGCCTACCAGTTCGGCACCGTCCTCACCCTGCAGTTCTAATTTTTCTCCCCAAAATAGGCAGCCGGGGCCAGCCCATCCGTCACCCCGGGGCTTGACCCCGGGGTCCAGACTCATGGATCCCGGCTTTCGCCGGGATGACGGCTGAAGGGGCGCGACCGCGGTCCGGACGGGGGTGCACCTGGGGCGAGCCGGAGCCTATCCGGATGTGCTGCGGGATGATGAGGGAACCATTGGGCGGGCTCGGTCGTACATGAGGGCATGTGGGGACTGACCTGGGACGAACGCCTGCTGGACCTCTTGCTGCCGCGGACCTGCGCCGGCTGCCGGGAGGACCTCCCCCCGCCCATGCAGGGCCCGCTCTGCGGCCCCTGCCTGGGGCTCCTGGCCCGCCGACGCCTGCCGCCCCCGCGCCGCCGCAACGGCCGGCTGCTGGGCCCGGTGAGCGCCGCGTTCGCCTACGCCCCGCCCCTGCCCGCCCTGGTCCACGCCTTCAAGTACGGCCGCCGCCTGGCGGTCGGCGACGCGCTCGGAGCCTGGATGGCGGGCGCCTGGGGCCTCGGGGAGGGGGGCGCCGCGCCGGACGCGCTCGTCCCCGTCCCCCTCCATCCCCGGCGGGAGCGGGACCGCGGCTTCAATCAGGCCCGGATCCTCGCGCGCTGGGTGTCGGGCCGCACCGGGGTCCCCGTGTGGGACGCCCTGCGGCGGCAGACGCACACGCCCCCGCAGGCGCGGGTGCGCCGGAGCCGGAGAGCCCGCGCCATGACCAACGCGTTCCGGGCCGACCCGGACCTGGACCTATGGGCACGCCGGATCGTACTCATCGACGACGTCTGCACGACCGGAGGCACGCTGGAAGGCTGCGCCCTCGCCCTCTTCGAAGCCGGCGCGGCCGCGGTGGACGCCTTCGTCCTGGCCCAAGCCTGAGCGGCTATTTGAGGCCGAGGAGGCGCTTCCAAAACGGGAGCGGGCCCTCGGATTTCTGCGGCGCGGCGCGGTTCTCGACGGGGGCCGCCGTGGAGAGCGGCAGGGTGAAGCAGAACTGCGCCCCGGCGCCCGGCGCGCTCGAGACCCACATCGTCCCCTTCTGCAGGTGGACCAGGGCCTTGGCGATGGCCAGGCCGAGCCCGGTGCCGCCGACGTGCCTCTCGCCCGCCGCGATCTGCACGAACTTCTCGAACACGGCGTCCTGCTTCTCCTTGGGGATGCCCGGCCCCGTGTCCCTCACGGCCAGCAGGATCGCGCCCGGATGCTTCTCCCCTCCGGGGCGGACGCTCACCTCCACCTTGCCGCCGGCGGGGGTGAACTTGATCGCGTTGGAGAGCAGGTTCACCAGGACCTGCACCGTGCGCTGATGGTCGGCCTCGACGCGCAGGCCGGCGGTGGGGGCGAAGAACTCCATGCGCACCCCCTTCTTGCGCGCCCAGGGCTGCAGGCTCTCGGTAGCCTCCCGGGCGATGGCCTCCGCGTCGCAGGGCTTCACGTGCACGGTCATCTGCCCGGCTTCGATCTTGGAAAAATCCAGGATGCTGTTGATGAGGCCTTCCAGACGGTCGGTGTTGCGCAGGGCGTTATCGAACACGCTGCGCGTGTCCGCGCTCATGCGTCCGGCGGCGATCCCGTCGATGATCTCCAGCGCGGCCCGGATCGCGGTGAGGGGGGCGCGCAGCTCGTGGGTCACGTGGGCCACGAACTCCCGCTCCATGTGCTCGAGCTCGCGCTGCTTGGCCTTGTCCGAGAAGGTCGCGACCATGCCGACGGGCTTGCCGGCCTCGTTCTGGATGACGGCCGTGGAGTTGCGCAGGGTCCGGCGAACGTCCTCGCTGCCGCCGACCTGCACCGTCTTATCCACATCACGGTCCCCGCTGACCTGAAGCTCCTTGGCCATGGAGACCATGTGCTCGTCCTTCGCCGTCTCGCTCAAAGGCTTGCCGGCCGCGGCGGCCAAACGCGTCCCGAAGAGGGCCTCGGCCTCGGGGTTCATCATGAGCACGTTGCCGTGGTCGTCGATCGTGACCACGCCCTGGGCCATGCTCTCGACCACCGCCGTCGTGCGCACGGCCTCGTTCTCCACGGCGCGTTTCTGGAAGGTCAGCTCCCGGGTCGCCTCCCGCACCTCTTTCTCCATGTCCTCCCGGACCCTCTTGAGCACCGCATCGAGGAGGATCTGCTGGTCCTTGGGATCGGTGACCGCGCAGCGCACCAGCGCCTGGAGCGTCTCGTCCAGGGACTTGCCCTTGAGCTGGTCGGCCAGCGCCTGGCCGGCTCCGGCCCCCCCGCCGCCGGGAACCGCGCCGCCGGCGACGATCTCCTCGTCCTTCTGGATCTTGGCGTAGACCGCCTCGTTGGCCTGGATGCCCGTCACACCCTTGGACGCGAGGAACTGCTCGCAGGAGACCCCTTTGGCGGCCTCGGGCCGCAGCCCGGCCAGCTCGCAGAGGGCCGACAGCCCCTCCGTCGTGACCCCTTCCCGGAATGAAAGGCTGTTCAGATGGAACCGGGCGAAGAGCTGGGGCACGGCGTTGGGGACCGCTCCCGCCTGGCCGATGATCCGGCCGTTGGCGAGGAGCTTGTCGCGGTCGATGGAATAGACGATTTCGCGCTCGGGGGTCGCGTCCACGATACGCGCCAGTAGGGCCGCGGTCTCCGCGATCATGGCCTGCACCGCGGGATGCCGGGCGCTGTACAGGGTCATCTGGCTCAGGGTCTTGCCGATCGCCTTCAAGACGTCGAGGCAGAGCGCGTCGAAGGCGGGACCTTGTTCCTCGGCCATATCCAGGGTCAGATCCTCCGGATGTTCTTCCTTTTCATCCCGACGGTGGCGTTGCGCGTGTCGAACACCAGCCGGGAGTGCTTCACCACTTCCTGGTAATCCACGCAGCGGTGCGCGGTCAGGATGGCGGTGAGGTGGGCGGCGCGCAGGGCCGCGCGGGTCAGGGGCCGGGACCGGAGACGCAGGGGCTGGCGGCCCGCGCCCAGCTCGATCTCGACCGCCGGCACGAAGGGGTCGTGGTAGGAGACCGCCGCCCCCCGCTCGGACAGCAGCTTGATGACGTCCAAAGACGGGGATTCGCGCATGTCGTTGACGTCCGGCTTGTAGGCGACCCCCAGCACGAACACCCGGCTCCCCTTCAGGGGCCGGCGCATCGCGTTGAGGAGGTCGCCGACCCGGGAGACCGTATATTCCGGCATCTGGCTGTTGATGTTCGCCGCCAGCTCGATGAGCCGGGGCTCGAAGTTGAGGGACTTCATCTTCCAGGCCAGGTAGGAGGGGTCCACCGGGATGCAGTGCCCCCCGAGACCGGGACCGGGGTAGAAGGGCATGAAGCCGAAAGGCTTGGTCGACGCCGCCCGGATGATCTCCCAGATGTCCACGCCCAACCGGTGGCACATGAGGGCCATCTCGTTGGCCATGGCGATGTTCACCGCCCGGAAGGTGTTCTCCAGCAGCTTGACCATCTCCGCGGTGTCCACGTCCCGCACCGGGACGACCGTCTCGATGAACTGCCCGTAGAACCGGGCCACCAGCGCGGAGCAGGACTTGGTCACCCCGCCCACGACCTTGGGGGTGTTGGCGATCCCGAACTTCTTGTTCGCGGGGTCCACCCGCTCCGGGGAGAAGGCCAGGTGGAAATCCCGCCCTACCTTGAGCCCCCGCGCCGCGAACATGGGCAGGACCAGTTCCCGCGTGGTGCCGGGATAAGTGGTGCTCTCCAGCACGATGAGCTGTCCCTTGCGCAGGTGCGCGGCCACGGACCGGCAGGCGAGGATCACGCAGGTCAGGTCCGGCTCCTTGGTCTTGCGCAGGGGCGTCGGGACGCAGATCACCACCACGTCGCAGCGCCCGCAGGCGGCGAACGAGGTCGTGGCGGAGAACCGGCCCGCCTTCACCCCCTCGGCGACCGCGGACCCCGGGACGTCCGGGATGTGCGAACGCCCGGAGGCCAGGACCCGGACCCGCACCGGATCGATGTCGAATCCGGTGACCCGGAACCCCTTGCGGACCGCCGCGATGGCGAGGGGCAGGCCCACGTAGCCCATGCCCACCACGCCGACGCGCGCGCTCCGGTCCGTCAGCTTCTTCTCCAAAGCGGTCATGATGGGGATTCTATGTTTTACCCGGACGGGGTTGCAATCGGCACGCGCTCCGCCCGTCCATCATCTTGCACGCCGCTTCCCGGAAGTCCTATCATGGGTCTGCGCACCCGCGAGAAACCCATGAAATCACACAGCATCTGCGTGGTCGGGACGGGCTACGTCGGCCTGGTCACCGGCGCCTGCATGGCCGAGGTCGGACACCGGGTCGTCTGCGTGGACTCGGACCGGAGCAAGATCAAGCTCCTCAGATCCGGCCGCTGTCCCATCCACGAGCCCGGGCTCCTCCCCATCATAAAGAAGAACGTGGCTGCGGGCCGGCTGGTCTTCACGACCTCCATCGCCCAGGGGATGCGCCGGCGCGACGGCGACGCGGACGTGGCCTTCATCGCGGTGGGGACCCCCCCCAAGCCGGACGGCTCAGCCGACCTGACCTTCGTCGAGGCGGTGGCCGCGGAGATCGCGACCTCCATGCGCGACTACGCCGTGATCGTGGACAAGTCCACGGTGCCGGTCGAGACCGGCACCTGGGTCGAGAAGACGGTCCGCCGGGTCAACAAGCACCGCGTCCCGTTCGACGTGGCTTCCAACCCCGAGTTCCTGGCGGAGGGGACAGCGGTCCACGACACCATGCATCCGGACCGCATCGTCTTCGGCGTCTCCTCCCCCCGCGCCGAGAAGGTCCTGCGCGAGGTCTACGCCCCCTTCCGGGCGCCGGTCCTGGTCACCGACGTGAAGAGCGCGGAGCTCATCAAGCACGCCTCCAACTCCTTCCTGGCCACCAAGATCTCCTTCATCAACGCCGTCAGCCGGGTCTGCGAGGCCGTCGGCGCCGACGTGTCTTTGGTCGCCCAGGGCATGGGACTCGACAAGCGCATCGGCTCCAGCTTCCTGCGTCCCGGCCTCGGCTTCGGGGGTTTCTGCTTCCCCAAGGACCTCGAGGCCTTCTACTGGATCGCGAAGCAGAAGGGCTACGATTTCGGGCTGCTCCGCGAGGTCACCGAGGTGAACAAGACCCAGAAGGACTGGGTGACGCGGCACCTCGAATCCGAGCTCTGGAACCTGCAGGGCAAGCGCGTCGCCATCCTCGGCCTGGCCTTCAAGCCCAACACCGACGACCTGCGCTTCGCCCCGAGCCTCAGCATCATCTCGGACCTCCAGGCCCGCAAGGTCCGCATCGCGGTCCATGACCCCATCGCCATGCCCAAGGCCCGGGGGCTCCTTAAGGGCGTGACCTTCGCCAAGGACCCCTACGCGGCGGCCAAAGGCGCCGACTGCCTGATCCTCGTGACCGAGTGGGGCGAGTACCAGGACCTCGACCTGCGCCGCATCCAAAAGCTGATGGCCAACCCCTTCATCCTGGACGGCCGAAACCTCTTCGACCCCATCCTGGTGCGCGGCCTCGGCTTCGTCTACCGCTCCGTGGGGCGGCCATGAAGAAGCGCGGGCGCACCATCCTCGTCACCGGGGCCGCGGGCTTCATCGGGAGCCACCTCTGCGAGCACTTCCTCGGCCGGGGCGACCGGGTCATCGGCATCGACAACTTCATCACCGGCCGCATCGAGAACATCGACCACCTCTTCAAGGACTCGGGATTCAGCTTCGTGCGCGCTGACGTCACGAACTTCCTGCACGTGCCCGGCCGGCTCGACGCCGTGCTCCACTTCGCCAGCCCGGCGAGCCCCGTGGACTACGCCCGCTATCCCATCCCGACTTTGAAGGTCGGCGCCCTGGGCACGCACAAGGCCCTGGGCCTGGCCAAGGCCAAGGGCGCCCTGTTCATGCTCGCCTCGACCTCCGAGGTCTACGGCGACCCCCAGGTCAACCCCCAGCCGGAGACCTACTGGGGGAACGTCAACCCCATCGGCCCGCGGGGAGTCTACGACGAGGCCAAGCGCTTCGCCGAAGCCATGGCCATGGCCTATCAGCGCTACCACCGGATGCAGGTGCGCATCGTGCGCATCTTCAACACCTTCGGTCCCCGGATGCGCAAGCGCGACGGGCGCGCCGTCCCCAACTTCATAACCCAGGCCCTGCGCGGCACCCCCATCACAGTGTTCGGGAAGGGCCGGCAGACCCGGAGCCTATGCTACATCTCCGACCTGGTGGACGGGATCAGCCGCCTGGTCGACTCCAACGCGGACTCTCCGGTGAACATCGGCAATCCCCACGAGGTGACGATGCTGGAACTCGCCCAGACCATCCGCCGGCTGGCGGGCTCCCGTTCGAAGATCGTGCACCGCCCGCTCCCGGTGGACGACCCGCAGGTCCGGAGGCCGGACATCTCTGTGGCCCGGAAGCTCCTGAGCTGGAAGCCCAAGGTGTCGCTCGAAGACGGGCTCAAGAGCACCATCGCCTACTTCAAAGCGTGAGCGGAGCACCGTGCTCCTCTCGATCCTGATCCCCTGCCTCAACGAAGCGGAGAACCTGCCGCGCCTGGAGGGGGAGCTCTTCCCGGTCCTGGAGCGCCTGGACGTCTCCTGGGAGGTCCTGATCGTCGACGACGGCTCCCGCGACTCCACCCCCCCCCTCCTGGCGGCGCTGCGCCGGCCCGGCCTGCGCGTCCTCACTCATCCCGAGAACCGCGGCCTGGGCGCCGCGCTGCGCACCGGCTTGGCGGCCGCTGGAGGTGACTGGATCGTCCCGCTGGACGCCGACCTCACCTTCCACCCCGGGGCCATCGGCGACCTCCTCGAGGCGCAGCGGCGGACCGGCGCGGACTGCGTCTGCGGCTCGCCGTTCTTGGGCGGGATGCCCGGCGTCCCCTTGTCGCGGCGCCTGCCGAGCCTCCTTCTTAACGCCTTCTACCGGGGATTCTTCGACCGCCGCTGCACCGCCTACACCCCCATGTTCCGTCTCTACCGGACCGCGGCGCTCCGGGAACTCGCCCTGTCCTGCGACGGTTTCGAGGTCTCGACCGAGATCCTGGTCGGCCTGCTGCGCGCCGGGCGGAAGGTGACGGAGATCCCCGTCCCCCTGACCGTGCGCACGGCAGGCGTGTCCAAGCTCCGCCGCCTGCGGGAGCTGCGCAATCATGCGGCGCTCGCCTGGCGGCTCCTGACCGGGCCCGGATAGGGACCGGATGCTCCGCTCGCCGGCGCGGACCTTCCTCGTCCTGGGAGCCCTGTTCGGGACCGTCTTCGTCCTGCTGACCCCCCCGCTCCAGGCGCCCGATGAATGGATGCACTTCCGCCGGGCCTATGCCGTCTCGGAGGGGAGCCTGCGCGCGGAGATCCGCCGGTCTCCGGTCACCGGCCAGGACAGCGCCTGCGGGGAATTCCCCGACCGCCTGCTCGTCGCGGAGAAAACCGCTCTGTTCAGCCTGCCCTACGCTCCGGACCGTGAGGCGGAGATATTGAGCCTGCAGGGGCTCACCGAGGACCCCTTCGTTGCGGGCCGGACCTTCAACGGCTGGCGCATCCTCTCCCTGGCGAAACAGTCCGCCGACGATGGGAGGCGGTCCGTCCTCTGCTTCCCGAACACGGCCCTGCATCCGCCCCACCTGTACTTCCCGCAGGCCCTGGGAATGGCGCTCGTCTCGGCCCTGGACGAGGACGCGGGGATCCGTCTCTCCACCCGGGACCGGCTCAAACTCGCGGCCATCACCGCCATTTCCTCCTTATGGATAGTGACCACCCAATACCTATCCTGGACCGAGGTGGGAGCCGGGCTCATCGAGGGCGTTTATGGGAGATACTTCATCCCGATAGCACCGCTCTTCTTCCTGCCGTTCCAAGGCCTCGCCGCCTCCCGGGGCCGGCGTTTCCCCGCCCTGCCCGCCGCCGTGGCGGCCTATGCCGTCACCCTCCTGGCCTATGCGGCGCACGCGCTCACCGCTTATTGGGGGAGTTGAACCCAACCCGCGGGATTTCGCTATACTAGGATGCCTATGAAGAAGATCCCTGCCGTTGCCGCGCTGTCGGCGCTCCTGCTGCAGCCCCTCGCCGGGTGGTCCTTCGAGGCCCGCCGGGCCATCGACCTGGAGACCTACTCCCGCATCTCGAACTGGCCCGGTTCCGGACTGCTCCTGGCCCAGGCACCGTCCGCGAGCGCGGCGGCCGGAGACCAGCTCTCCCTCGACGAACTCGGCCTCGTGGGAAAACCGGCGGCCGCCGACCCGGCGCTGCAGGCGCTCCTGGAGCGCCGCACTCGGATGCTCCAGAGGCACCAGCGGCTGGGGCTGGCCGCCGCCGTCCCCCTGCTGGCCGCCCTCCTCACCGGGAACTCGGCCAAGAGCTCACCCTCGGGCCGCGGCCTGCACGCCGGCCTCGGATCGGCCGCGACCGTCCTGTACCTCGCCACGGCCTACCACTCCATCCGGGCGCCGAACATCCCGGGCGCCGGACCGAAGAAAGGGGCGACTCGCATCCACCGCGCGCTCGCCTTCGTCCACTACCCGGCCATGCTCCTCACCACCGCCGCCGGCTTCTCCGCCAAGCGGCAGGTCGAACGGGGCCGGGACGCCCACAGCCTGGGCAAGCAGCACCCGACTATCGCGACCACGGCGGCGGTCTCCTTCCTGCTGGCCATGGGCGTCATGGTCATCAACTTCTAGGTGACCGTCATGCGGCCCATCCCAGCGGCGGTCCTCGCTGCCTTCTGCTCCTTGGCCGGGCTGAGCGCGGCCGCTTCCGACTGGATCCTCGAACGCTCCGAACTGACCTATACGGTCACCCACCCCCTGCACACGGTGCGGGGCAGCAGCAGGCAGGCGCGCGGGAAAGGGATCTGCGATGCGGCCGGCTGCCGCTTTCTCGTGGCCGCTCCGGTCAAGTCGTTCGATTCCGGCGACTCGAACCGGGACCTGCACATGCTGGAGGCCACACGCGGCGGGAAGTTCCCCGTGGTGTCGGTCCGCGGCACCCTGAAGCGCCTGCCGGAGCGCGCCGACAAGGCATTCGAGGCTGAAGTGAGCGTGGAATTCGCCGGACGCACGGCCGTCTACCCGCGGGTCCGCTTCGAGATCGTTGAGACCTCCTCGGCCACGGCGCGCGTCCATGGCGTCCTTCCCTGCGGTCTCAAGGAATACGAGATCAAGCCTCCCTCCCTCCTGTGGATCCCGATCCGGGACCACATCCCCGTGAGCGTCGATACCTTCTGGCGCCTGCAGGAAACACCGACCGCCGCCAAGCCTCCGAACTGATCCATTCCGCCTAGTGGTAGAGTCATAAGTCCATTTACATCCGTCACCCCGGCGAAAGCCGGGGCCCAGGCAGCAAACAGGTTTTTGAATCCGTCCCACACGCTGGATACCGGCTTTCGCCGGTATGACGGCCACTAGCCGCCGCTGATTGGGTCTTGACAAAAACGGGCCTTGGGTCTATAATCCTACTGTACTAGTACACTAGTACAGTATCAGCGAGGACGGGTTATGATCCAGATAGACCAGACCTCACCCATACCGATCTACGACCAGATCAAGGCCGGGCTGAAAGGACTCGTCACCAAGGGCCTGCTCCGCCCCGGTGACCAGGCCCCCTCCATCCGCAGCCTCGCGCTGGAACTCAAGGTCAATCCCAACACCGTGGCCCGGGCCTTCCGCGAGCTCTCCGGGGAAGGGTTCCTGGAGTCCCGCCGCGGGGATGGGAACTACATCTCCGAAGCCGCCCTGGGCCAGGCCAAGGACGGCCTGGCGACCGTGCGCCAGGCCTTACGGCATGCCCTGCTCGGCGCCCGGCTGGCGGGCCTGCCCTGGAACGATATAGAGGAAGTCGTAGGCAAGACGAAGGAGGAACAGCCATGAACCCGGCAATCGTCCTCACGGATGTGCGCAGGTCTTTCGGCTCCAAGGCGGTGCTCCGCGGAGTGACCGCTTCCGCCCTGCCGGGCAAGGTGATCGGCCTCCTGGGCCGCAACGGAGAAGGCAAGACGACTTTGTTCAAGATCCTGCTGGACATGCTGGCCGCGGATTCCGGCTCGGTCCAGGTCCTGGGGCAGTCCCCGGACGGAACCGGCTCCCTCCGCCAGAGCGTCGGCTACGTCCCGGAGCGGCCCGCCTTCCACGGCTTCATGACCGTGGGAGAAGTCCTCGCCTTCCGCTCGAGCCTCTTCAAAGGATGGCACGCGGGCAAGGCGGACAAACTGGTCCAGGACCTGGGACTCGACCCCGCGACTCCGATCCGCGGCGCCAGCAAGGGGACACTAGGGAAGGTCGCCTGGGTCTGCGCGGCGGCGCACGACCCGTCGGTGTTCCTGCTCGACGAGCCCACCTCCGGGCTCGACGCGCTGGTCCGCGAGGATGTCTTGAACCACCTCATCGGGGAGCTCCACGACGGGTTCAAGACCCTCCTCATCGCCAATCACCGGATGGAGGAGCTGGCCGGAGTCCTCGACGAGGTCTGGCTGCTCCAGGGGGGAGTGATCCGGAGCGTCCACCCCGTCGAAACGCTCCGCACCCAGGCCTGCCGCCTCACCGGACGGCTGAAAGAGGGCGCCGTCCTGCCCGCCGGGCTTCCCGTCGTGTCCCTGCGCACGGACGGTCCCGTACTCGAACTCGTTGTCTTCGAGCGCTCCCTCGCCGACATGCTCGCCGCCTCCGGATCGTTCGAGAGCCTGGAGCGCGCACCGCTCGCTCTCGGGGAGTCCTTGAAATACCTTCTGCGCCTGTCCGAGGGAGGCCGCCATGATTGAATACGCCAAGCTGGAACTGCGCAAGAACCGGGTCCTCTTCATCGGCATGGCGCTGACCTTTCTCGGCTCCATCCCGTTCGCCGCGGCCATGACCGCCCTCAACCGTCAGGGGGCTCTCGCGGGCTTCAACGCGGTGCTCCTGTTCTGGACCATCCTGGGCCTGCCCCTCATCGCCATCCTGTTCGGCGCGTCCTCCGGAGCCGGACTCCGCGCGGAAACGGCGCAGGAGGCGGAATCCCCCCTTCCCGTCTCCCCCCGATGCCGGGCAGGCGGAGCGGTCGCCGCTTGCCTCGCCCACGTTCTGCTGCTGGGCATGCTCATCCTCCTGACCTCCGCCGTGATCAGCCCGGCTTGGCGGGAAACCCTGTTCTCCGGAGCCCTGGCGAGCACCTTCGTGCGGGCCTTCTTCACATTGACCCTGTTCACCCTGGCCACACTCCTCCTGTCGAGCTTCATCGCCGCCTACGCCATCGGCCAAGGCATCGTCGGCGGAGTCCTGGGAGCGCTCATCGGCGGCACCGCCGCGGGCGCCCTGTCCTTGGGCCTCGGCCTCCAGGCTGTCTTCGAGGTCCGCGCGGCGTTCACGACGCTGGCCCTGTTTTCCATGGCCGTCTCTCTACCGGCGGGGCTGTTCGCGCTCGACCGGCTCGCCGCCTGGGTCGAGCGGCGGCCGAAACGGGGCTGGCGGGAAGGCTTCCTCATCGCTCTGGCGACGACCCTGGGAAGCCTCGCGGCCTGCGCGGCCTTCGCCCACGCCTACCATCGCCTCACCCGCTCCCTCACCATCGCCGCCGCGGGGGACGCCTTCTATCCCTGGATCAGCACAAGGAACGACGATGTCCTTTTCCCGGGAGCGCGGCGCGTCTCCCGGAAGGGAGTCTTGCTGCATTCGTTCGAGGGCGGTCTCATCTGGATGACGCCCGAGGGGGACCGGGCGCCCCTGATCCCGGCGCGGCCGCGCTCTTTCACCGAGCTCCTGGGCTATCTGTATTTCTGGGACCGCATCGAATCCGTGCTCTGGGACGCGGACGGCGGCCTGTGGGTCCTGGTCGCTCCGGACCAGGCCGATCCCGTCCACCAACTCTGGCACGGATGGATCGGCCGGCCTTTCTCGCTGCACTCGCGGCTTGAGGGACGACGCCCTTATCAGCTCGTGCGACGCGGGTCGGAACTGGGGATGCTGGCCTGGGGTGACGCAACGGAGGACGGCTCCTACGCGCCCATCCCGCCCAGAGGAGCCAGGCCGCGCTGGGTCACCCTCGGGATGAAGCGCTCCGACTTCCTGCTCCGCGGCTGGGAAGAAGCCGGCCTGGCCGCGCGCCTCTCCGCCGACGGCCGGACCCTGACGCGCCGGACGCCGGACGGAAGGACCCGGCGCTGGACCCTTCCCGGCAAAGGACCCGCCGCCGCGGTCGTAAAACCCACCGCGCTGGGCGGCCAGACTCTGTTCGCGCTCCAGCTCAGACTCAAGGACGGCGGTTACGCGCTGGCCTTGTGCCGACCCGACGGCACCGTCACTACCCATTGGCCCAGCGCCGACGGCGCCAGCTATTGGCTGGAGACCGCCCCGGACGGAAGCGCCTGGGGCTGGCGGAACGGACTGACCCTGCACCTCGCCGCCCCGGACGGCGCCCTCCTGCCCCCGCTGGACCTCGAGCCCATCGCCCGCGCGGCTCTCGGCGAGAAGACTCGTCTGGAGCGCTGGGGCAACCGCCTCCTGCGCCGCGAGGCGTTCGGCGCGGGCAGGACGCTCACGCGCTGGGGCACCGGCGCGGTTCGGATCGAGGGAACCCGGGCCTGGCTGGTGCTGAACCATCGCCTGCTCGTGGTCGTGGACGCCGCGACGGGGAAGCTCCTGTCCCGGTGGGAACTGCCTGCCTACTCCGATGCTCGGCGCTATAGCGACACGACGTTCCACATCGCCGAAAGCGGATTCTTCCTGCATACCGGCCGCCGGCTGTATTTCATCGATTGGGCGGGGACCCGGAGGGACCTGGGAGCCGCGTAATCCATTCGCCATCCGGAAACCAAAATTTAACAGCAGCCTGTTAGACTCTTTAGGGTAGGCGCCGAGCCGGCCGCAGGGCAGTTGATCTGCCGCGGAACGGCTCGTTCTTTCCCAGGGAGCCCGAAATGGACAACAAGTTCCTCGACCCCACCTCGGTCAACGACGTGGAGACCGCGCGCCTGGCCCTGCGCTGGTCCCTGGAGAAGATCCACGCCCTCCAGGACGAGCTGAACAAGGCCAAGGAGACCGCCACCGACGCGGTCGACAAGCTGCGCCTGACCACCGAGCAGATCGCCCAGAAGGACGCGGCCATCCTGCGCTGGCAGAGCACCATCAAGGCCTGGGAAGCCAACTACAAGGACCAGGCGAAGCTCGAGGCGGAGATCCGCGCCCGCCTGGCCAAGGAGATGACCTTTGAGGAGGACGCCGGGCACAAGGAGGCCCGCCGCCAGCTCGAGCTCCACATCGAGGCCTTCAAGACCGAGATCCGGGAGAAGGAAGCCGCGATGGGGGACCTCCGCCGCCAGATCATCGACGCGGTCAAGACCGCCCGCATCGACAAAGAGAAGGAGATGCTCGCCACTCTCGCGCACCAGGAGCGCGCCTTCGAGGAGACCAAGGAATCCCTCCTGGAGCGCCTGCGCATCCAGCAGGAGGTCATCCGCGCCAAGGAGCGCGACCTCGAGGAACAGCAGCGGCTCCTGGACGAGAAGATCCGGGCCAAGGAGACCGAGTTCCGCCGCCGCTACGAGCGCCAGGAGGAGGAGCTCCTCAAGCACAACCGGGAGGCCATCCAGCGCGAGGAAGTGAACGTCGCCCAGCGCTTCGAGTCCAAGCTGGCGCACCAGGAAGCCCTCCTCCGCCAGAAGGAGGCCCAGATCGAGGGCCGCCGCTCCCAGCTCGAAGCCGAGCACGCCAAGCGCATGGAGGAGCTGGAGGCGGCCTACCAGCACAAGCACGAGAAGGAGTGGGGCCGCCTGCAGGAACGGCTCGAGGTCGAACGCAAGCTCCTCGAGGAGCACTACCGGCAGAAGGAGGCCAAGCTCGACGAGGACATCCTCCGGCGCAACGAGGAGGTGCAGACCCATTACCAGCAGACCGAAGAAGCCCTGATCGCCAAGTACCAGACCATCCAGAAACAGCTCATAGAGAAGGAGAAGCAGCTTTGGGCCGGGCATCAGAAGCACCTCGACGCCTTCCTCGAGAAGAACCGCGCCGAGATCAACCAGCAGCGCGAAGAGCTGGAAGCCTCCTACGAGAAGCGCGAGAAGGACCTGTTCGAGAAGCAGAAGACCCTCGAGGCCGACTATCAGAGCAAGGAAGCCGACGTCTTCACCCGCCAACAGCAGCTCGAGGCGGACTACCGGGCCAAGGAAGCCGCGCTCACCGACAAGCGCAACCACCTCTACGCCGAGCTGGCGGACCGTACCCGCGAAGAGTGGGAGGCGCAGAGCCGCAAGCTCTCCGACGCGCTCGAGGAGCAGCGCCGCAAGCTGGAGATCGAGCGTCAGACCATGTCCGCGAACCTGCTCAAGAAGGAGGAGGAACTGCTCGCGCGCGCCCAGCAGATGGAGGCCGGGGCGGCCGAGCACTGGGCCCAGCGGGAGCGCGAGCTCCAGGCGGAGCACCAGAAGTCCTTGACCGCCGCCCGCGACCGCTTCGCCGCCGAGATCGACGCCGAGCGCCGGCAGAACGACGCCGTTCTGGCCAAGCGCGAGGAAGAGCTCTCCCACGCCTTCCTCACCCGGGAGACGGATCTGCAGCGCACGCTGCAGGGGGAGCAGACCGGCTGGCTGCGCCAGCAGGAGGGCGCGTTCGACGCCCTGCGCAAGCAGCTCCTCGAGAAGCACATGAAGGAGGCCGCCGCTTCGCGCACGGAGTTCGAGGCCCAGGCCCAGTCCCTGGAGACCCAGAAGCACCACGAGCTCCTCGAGGAGCGCAAGAACCTCAACGCCGAGTTCCGCAAGCTGTCCGCGGACCTGGAGTCCCGGAGCCAGGCCCAGCGCAAGAATCTGGAGACCGAGATGGCGCGCCGGGAGGCCGAGGCCGCCGCCGCCGCGCGCATCGCCCTCAACGAGGAGATCGCGGGCTTCAAGCTGGCGGATGCCGAGCGCCAGAAGGCGCTGGAAGCCGCGCAGGCCAAACTGACCCAGGACCGGGCCGCGCTGGAGGCCCATTACCGGGAGCTCCAGGAGAAGCTGGAGTCGACCAACACGGATAAGGAGCGGACCATCCGGGAGGAGTTCTTCGCCCGGGAGAGCGCGCTCAAGGGCGAGATCGCCAAGAAGGAGGAGCAGTACCGGGAGACGTACGAGCGCGCCGTGACCCAGGAGAAGCAGACCCAGGCCGCCCGCCACGCCGAGCTGGAGAAGCGCCTGCGCGAGCACCTTGCCGAGCGCGAGCGCCAGTCCCAGGAGACCTTCACCCGCCGCGAGCAGGAGTGGCTCGTCCAGCGCGAGGACCTCATCAAGACCGAGCGGGACCGGCTCCAGCTCGCCTTCCAGGACAAGGAGGCTGCCCTCGAAAAGCTCCGCCAGGGCCTGGAGGAGCGCTATCAGAACCGCGTCGCGGAGATCGATTCCGCCATGCAGCTCAAGACCCAGCGCCTCGAGGAGGCGACCCAGCGCCAGCAGGAGGAGGTCGAAGCCACGCGCCTGCAGATCACCATCGAGATGCGCAACCGGGAAGCCCAGCTCCAGGACACCTTCCGCCAGAAGGAGGAGGGCCTCCGCCGCATCCTCGACGAGCGCAAGGCCGAGCTCTCCCGCATGGAGGCCGAGTTCCAGGCCAAGTGGGTCCAGCGCGAGGCCAAGCTCCAGGAGGAGCTCACGGCCCGGGAGACCGCCTGGCTCAACACCCAGCGGGAAGCCCTGACCCAGGAGCGCCGCGAGATGGAGACCGCCTCCCAGGGTTCCTGGGAGGAACGCCGGCGCGAGCTGGAGATCTCCTATCAGCAGAAGGAGAAGCTGCTCGAGGAGACCATCATCCGGCGCCAGCGCGAAGTCGAGGGCGGGCTGGCCCAGAAGGAGAAGGACCTCATCCTCTCCTACGAGGACCGCATGTTCAAGGCCCGCACCGAGCTCGACGCCGGCTACCGGTCCCGCGAGGAGGCGCTCGACCTCAAGTATCTGGAGCTCGAGAAGAAGCTCACCACCGAGCGCGTCTCGCGCGAGAACCAGTGGAACCTGGCCAAACAGCAGATCGTGGAGCGCGAGATCGGGGTCCTGCAGAAGGAGTTCGAGGACAAGCAGGCCGAGCTCCAGGAGAAGTCCGCCGAGATGGCCCGGGTCTTCGACGAGCGGCGCAAGGACCTCGAGGACCAGATCGACAAGCGGCGCAAGGAGCTGGAGCACTCGGTGACGCAGGAAAGGGACGGGGTCCGCGCCTTCCTCGACCGCCGCGCCAAGGAACTGGAGGACGCCTACCGGGAGAAGTACGCGGAGCTGGAGAAGGAGAAGAGCCGCGCCACGTCCTGGATCCAGCAGAAGGAGGAGGAGCTCCTGGAGGCCCACCAGCGCCTGGAGACCGAGTCGCGCAAGGCCTGGGAGCTCAAGCAGCTCGAGCTCTCCCACGCCTACGAGGAGAAGCTGCGCAAGATCTCGGAAGAGCGCGAGAGCCTGCGCAAGGACTACGAGCGGCGCATCCGCGAAGTCGAGATGCGCGGCACGCAGCGGCCCACCACCAAGGACGACTGACCAAAGATGACGTTTCTCCCGCGGCGGGCCGTGATGCCGCACGTCCGGACCGCTCGGCCCGGCGGCCTCGCTTAGCGCTCGCGGCGCTGAATGTGGTCTGCGCCGCTCGCGAAATCCGGCCGCACGGCATCACGGCCCACCGCTTGTTTTCGTTACCGATAGAAGGCAACCCTCCTTCCCCGATCGCTTTTCCCATCCGCGAGTCGTCACCCCGGGCTTGACCCGGGGTCCAAACTCATGGATCCCGGCTTTCGCCGGGATGACGGCGTGAAGAGGTACGCCTGGGACGAGCCGGCGCCTATCAGGGTATGGGGATGCGGCTGAAGAGAGCGGGCTACTTGGAGGTGGCGGTGAAGGTGCCGTCCCAATCTACAGCGGGGGGCTCGGCGCGGTAGGCGGCGATGCGGCCGAGGTACATCTCGTAGAACTTCTCCAGGTGGAAGGGCGCGGTCCGGCACTCGGCGATGAGGCGCTCCGTCTCGTCCCACTTCTGGGCGCGGTAGGCCGCGATCAGGGCCGCGTGCTTGGGGGCCAGGGCCTGGAACTCCGGCGTCTTCGCCGTCTCCGCATCCCCGGCCAAGGTGTAGATGTGCACCGGCACCGTCTTCCCCTTCACGCGGATGAGGTCGAGCTCCAAAGCCGCGAAATCCTTGACGTACTCCTTGGTCTTGGGGCCGATCACCAGGTCCAGGCCGTAGTTCTTGGACTGCCCTTCCAGGCGCGAGGCCAGGTTCACGTCGTCGCCCAGCACGGAATAGTCGAAGCGCTGGTCCGAGCCCATGTTCCCCACGCAGGCGGGCCCGGTATTGACGCCGATCCCCGAGCGGATGGGAATGAACTTGCGGCCCTCCGCCTTGGCATCCGCCTCCCACTCCAGGTTCAGCTCCGCCAGGTCCCGGCGCATCTGCAGGGCGGCCCGGCAGGCGTTGAGCGCGTGCTCCGGGTCTTCCAAGGGCGCGTTCCAGAAGGCCATGATGCAGTCGCCCATGTACTTGTCGATCGTGCCTTTGTTGCGCAGGACCAGGTCGGTCATGGGCGTGAGGTAACGGTTGATGAACTGGGTCAGGCCGGCCGCGTCGAACTGCTCCGAGATGGTGGTAAATCCCCGGATGTCCGAGAACATGAAGGTCAGCTCCCGGGTCTCGCCGCCCAGACGCAGGCGCTTGGGGTCCTGGGCGAGCTGTTCGACCAGGGCCGGAGAGAGGTAGCGGCTGAAGGCGCCCCGCACTTGCCGCTTCTCGGACTCGGTGCGGAGGAAGTTGATGAGCGAGGTGAGGATATATACCACCAAAACGACGATCCCGGGAGTCACGGGGTCGAACAGGAACCCTTTCGCCGTATAGGAGTACCAAGACCCGCCGAAGGCCAGACCCATCGCGGCCGCCGCGAGCAAGGCGCCCCAGGCCGCTCCCAACCGCGGCATGAGCGCGATGAGCGCGAAGCAGGCGGCCAGGAGGCTGAAGAATTCGGCGCGGTCCGCCCAATCGGGCCGGTAGAGGAACTTCTGAAGAAGGGCCTGCTCGCAGACCTGCGCATGGATCTCCACCCCAGGGGCGATCGGATCGAGCGGGGTGGCGCGCAGGTCCTTGAGCCCCGATGCGCTCGTGCCGATGAAGAGGATCTTCTCCGCCAGGACCGAGGCGTCGAAGCCCTTAGCGAAGATCTTCCAGGCGGGGATGAAGCGCTCCGAGCGGAAACCCGTGTCAAAGAGGACGATGCTGCCTTCCCCATCGGTGGGGATGGCCAGCGGGCCGATGACTACGCGCGCGATCCCCCCCCACCCCCCCATATCCAGCTTGCCGCTGCCGCCGGTAGCCATCACCTTGAACCCGCGGGACCCGGTCGCCACGCGCAGGGCTTCGGACGCGAGGGACGGATAGGCCTCCCCATCCAGGCGGTAGAGGAGGGGCACGCGGCGGTTGATGCCATCCGCGTCGGGGACGATGCTGAAGGCCCCGGCCCCGGTTGCGGCGTTTTCCAGGACGGGAAGATTGTTGACCGCGCCGTGGTAGAGGGCGGGGAGGTAGTCCTTCGGATCCTTGGCCTCGACGCTGCCGCCCGTCCGCTGCAGCTCTCCGACCGACAGCTTCTTCGCCCCGGATTGTTTCGTGGAAAACAGGAAGCCCGCCTTGACTTTAGGACGGACCCCGTTCGCTTCGCCCACCAGGGAATACCCGGCGACGACGGGGACCTTCCCGAACGCCCTGGCCAGGATAACATCGTTGTCGGGAAGACCCTTGAGCTTCTCGCGCAAAGCCGGCGGCGCGTCTCCGGGCAGGACCTCGGCGATGCGCCGGGGGGACATGCGGTCCGGCTCCGCGAATACCGCGTCGAAAGCCACCGCCGCGGCGCCGGCGGCCCCGAGCCGCCGCACCAGGTCGGCCAAGAGCGTCCTCGGCCACGGCCACTGCCCGAGCCGGGTCAAACTTTCGTTGTCTATGTCGATGATCCGGACCGGGGCCTCCGGATCGTACTCCCGGGGGGCGAAGGTCTGGTAGGTGTCGAAGACCCGCAGCCGGAGGGCCCGGAGGACCGACGCATCCATCCACCAGAGGGCCACGAAAGCGACCAGAAAGGCCATGGGCAGAACGGCGTAGGCCAATAGCCACCCCAGATCGCTGCGGCGGTCCTTGAGGCCGGACACGCGCGCGCGCACGCCCTTGATCATTAACCGATTCTTCCTTATATCGCGCCGCGGATGCAACCGGATGGGCGGCAATCTTGATTCGAGTTCCCAGATGTGCGAACATTGCTTCTTGAGAAGAGGGAGCCCCATGACCAGATCCTTCGGATTATCGTTGACCATCCTGTCCATCCTCGCCCTCCCCGTCCTGGCCCAGGACCTGCCCAAGGAAGTCACCCGACCCGGCGACGCCCTGAAAAACGCGGATTCCGCGGCGCGCGCGGCGGAGGCCGCGAGGCAGCGATCCCTCGAGAGCGGCGCGGACATCACCTACGAGCGCATCCTGGAGAACCCGGATGACATCGAGTTGAACTACCGCTACGCGCAGAGCCAGGTCCGCAAGGGCGACCTGCGCGGCGCGGCCGCTACGCTGGAACGCATCCTCATGGTCGATCCGGCCCTGCCCAAGGTCCGGCTCTTCTACGCGGTGGTGCTCTACCGCCTCGACAGCCTGCCCGAAGCCCGCAAGGAACTCCTGGCGCTGAAAGGTCAGCGCATGCCGGAGAGCCTCCGTTCGGAGATCGAGGACTACCTCGCGCGCATCGACCGGCGCACCAAGCGCACCCTGCTGAGCGCGCTCCTGGGCATCGGCTACGAATACGACGTCAACCGCAACGCCGCCCCGGCGAGCAATTCCCGCCTGTTCGGGGGCAACGAAGTCACCTTGGCCAGCGGCCGCCGCGTGGCCGACCACAGCGCCATGTTCCTGGCCAAGCTCGGAGCCGAGCGCGACCTGGGGCTGCAGGCCGGACACACCCTGAACACGGACTTCACCTACTACCGCTCCGAGCAGAGCATCGTCGACAACCTGGACCTCCAGGCCTATTCCTTATCCCTCGGCGGGGTCTACAAGCACCGGCTCGGGAACCTCTCCCCGACGCTCTTCGTCGACCACGTCCGCCTCGCCCAGGAGACCTACCTGCGGACCCGGGGGCTCGGCCTGCGCTACGACCGGCCGATCACCAGCCGCCTCTCCGCCTTCGCGGAGCTCAAGAACGGGTTCCAGGACTTCCTCAACACCAGCATCGTCCCCACGGGCCGCGATCGCCGGGGCGCCTACTGGGACTTGGGCTACGGCGGCGCCTATGTGCTCAACCCGACCCATCGCCTGAGCCTGTCCATGGGACACGAGCGCAAGGACTCCGAGGCTGACTTCCAGGATTACTATCGGCACCGATGGGACCTCAGCCACGCCTGGCTGCTCGGCCAGGGGCGTTTCCTGCTGAGCTCCGTCAACTACAACTGGGACCGCTACGACGCCGCGGATCAGTCGGTCTGCTCGGTCAAGCGCGTGGACCACGCCTACCGGCTGAGCGGGACCTTCGGCACGCCGCTGGGATTCATCTATAAGCCCCTGAAGGACCTCCTATGGACCTTTACCTACGAATACTTGAAGTCGCGCTCGAACATCGTCAACTACGCCTACTCGAACAACCGCATTTCCACGATGCTGACCTATCAGTGGGGAGGTGCCTTCTGATGAAGAAATCACTCGCTCTGGCGTCCATACTCGGGATGCTTTGCGGCAATCCGGCCGCCGCCGCTCTGACCCGCATCGGCGCGGCCGGCGGCGTCGGCGGCAAGGTCCTGGCCCTGGCCCCGGAGGCCGGGGCGGTCGGCCGCATCATGGCCAGCGGGCAGACGGTCTATTTCAAAGACCAGGTCTCCACGGGACCCGGCGCCCGGATGCAGGTGCTCCTCCTCGACGAAACGGTCTTCACCCTCGGGCCCAACAGCGAGCTCATCCTCGATGAGTTCGTCTACGACCCCTTCACCCAGACCGGGAAGGTCGCGGCCAAGATCACTCAAGGGGTGTTCCGGATGGTGACGGGCAACGTCGGGCGCAAGCGGCCGTCCGACGTCAGCATCAAGCTCCCCACCGGCACCATCGGCATCCGCGGCACCATCGTGGGCGGCCGCGTGGACGGGAACACGGCCCTCGTGGCCCTGCTCGGCCCAGGCGGCCAGAACGACGCCAACGAGCGGCCGGGCAGCATCGCGGTGCAGAACGCGGGCGTGACCGTGGACATCACCCGGCCCGGCTACGCCACCAAGATCGAGGGCCCGGGCATACCGCCCACCCCGCCCTTCCAGCTCACCCCCGCCCAGTTGGCCCAGCTGGGCACCGCCCCGGCGCCCGAAGCGTCGAAATCCGGGGAGTCGGGGGCGAGTCCGGCGGAAAGCGGAGAGAAATCCCTTTCCGAGGAATCCGGCGAGACCACCGCGTCCGCCCAGGGCGACCTCTCCCAGACCGTGACCACGGGCGGCCTGGCCCAGGATTTCAACCAGACCACCGTCGTCGCGTCCCAGACCGGAGGCGGGATCGTGGACGGCCCCTCGACCTGGGACCAGGTGCGCAACTCGGTGATCACCGGGAGCGGATACTACACGATCAGCGGCGTCTGCTCCATCCAGGGATTCCAGAGCGGGAGCTCGAACTATTCCTTCTTCGTGGACGTGGACTTCGGGAACAAGGCCGTCACGAACTGGTCGCTCGGCCTGAACGGAGGAGTCCTGGGGAACCTGTCCGCCAGCCGCAACAGCTCCACTTGGCCGAGCGGCATCCCCTTCGGGGCCGGCGGCGCCGCCGCCTACGTCTTCACGGCGAGCGACCTGTCGGGCGCCACCGGTTTCGCCGGCTCGAACTTCACGTTCCAGAACGCGGGCGGGGTGGCCGCCCAGCAGATGCAGATGAACCTCGTCTACACCGACGGTTCCTCTTCGATCGCCCCCGGAACGGCCTCGGGGACCGCGCCGTTCCAATGAACGAGCGGAGCGACCGGCGCCCCTGGGGACGCTGGGAGATACTCCGGGAGGAGCCGGGCTACAAGGTCAAGCGCATCACCGTTCTTGCGGGAAAACGCTTGAGCTACCAGAAGCATCGGCGGCGGCAGGAACAGTGGACGGTCGTGCGCGGCTCGGGGCTCGTGACGCTGGAGGGGCGGGAACTGCGCCTGGGCCGCGGGGAATCCGTGCGCATCCCCCTGGGCGCCGCGCACCGCATCCGGAGCACGGGGCGCTCGGAGCTCGTATTCATCGAAGTGCAGACCGGCTCGTACCTGGGGGAAGACGACATCATCCGGCTGGCCGATGATTTCGGCCGGGCCGACACGACTCAAGGAGGACGGAGACCATGCTCGAAACCTGCGCGCAGCACCCGAAGATGAACCCAGCCGCGGCCCCCAACCCCGAGTGGGAGAGCTTCTACCGCAAGGACATCACCGAAAAACTCCCCACCTTCAGCCGCGACGGACGTCTCTGCGACTGCCTCTTCGCCCAGCAGTTCGACCGCGATCTTTTGGACCGCCTTTGCCGCCTGGCCGACCACATGCGCGACATCACCAAGACCCGCCACGGCGACGACTTCCTGCGCGGCCTCCTGGCCAACAAACGGGCCATGCTCTTCTTCTCCCAACCCTCCACCCGGACCTTCCTCTCGTTCATGAGCGCCTGCCAGATCCTGGGCATCCGGGTCCTGGAGATCCGCGACCTCAAGACCTCCTCCCAGGTCAAGGGCGAGTCCATCGAGGACACCATCCGCACCTTCGCCGCCTACGTGGACCTCATCATCATGCGCCACCACACCCCGGGCTTCGTCGAGAAAGCCTCCTGGGTCCTGCAGACCGGCCACCGCCCGGTCTCGGTCATCAACGCGGGCTCCGGCGCGGACCAGCACCCGACCCAGGCCCTGCTCGACATCTACACCCTCAACCGCTACCTGCCCGGCGGCCTCGACGGCAAGCACCTGGTCATGGTGGGCGACCTCAAGCGCGGGCGGACGGTGCGCTCGCTGTCGTACCTCATGAAGAACTACCAGGGCGTCCGGCTCACCTTCGTGGCCCCGGAAGCCTTCCGCATGGAGCCCGACATCCTCGCCTTCCTCAACCGCCACCAGATCCCGCACCGCGAGACCGACGACCTGGCCTCCACGCTCAAGGAAGCCGACGCCGTCTATATGACCCGCATCCAGGACGAGCACGACGCGGGCGGCGAATCCCAGCGCGTGGACTACAGCCCCTTCCATATCGGGACCGCGCAGATGGCCAAGCTCCCCAAGCACGCCGTGCTCATGCATCCCCTGCCCCGGCGCGAGGAGATCCACCCCGACGTGGACAAGGACCCCCGCGCCGTCTACTGGCGCCAGGAGCGCAACGGCATGTGGATCCGCACGGCCCTCATCGCCTATCTCTTCCGGATGGAGAAGGCCGTCCTGGGGCATCACTCGGAAGGCTGATGAGCAAGGCTCTGCGCCGGGCCGTCGCCGCCGTCCTCCTCGCGGGGGTCGCGCTGTCCGACGCCGGCGCCGTGCGCCCCCTCCAGCCCCCGGCGCCCCCCTTCCCGGAGCCGGCGGCCTGGGTCAACTCGGTCCCCTTCACCCTGCGCGACTTCCGCGGCCGCAAGGTGGTGCTGGTCACCTTCATCAACGCCTTCTCCGTCAACTCCATCCGCACTTTCGGCCAGCTCATGCGCTGGTGGGACCTCTACGCGCTGGAGGGACTCATGATCGTGGGGATCCACACCCCGGACTTCGACTTCGACCGGGACCCCCTGCAGGTGCGCCACGCCGTGCGCCGCTTCGGCCTCCCCTTCCCCGTGCTGATCGACAGCCGCCGCCTGGCCTGGAAGGCGTACGAGAACAACGCCTGGCCCTCGCATTACCTGATCGACCACCGCGGCAACATCATCCACGACCGCATCGGCGAGGGCGGCTACAACGAGTTCGAGAAGGAGATCCTAGGCGCCCTGGACCGGCTCAACGGCTACCATCCGCCCGAGGACTACCTCGTCCCGAAGGACGCGGAGAAGACCGACTGCGGGATGCTGACCCCGCCCTTCTTCCTGGGCTCGCGCCGGGGCAAGTCCGTGATCCGGAGCAAGAGCAAGATCCTCCTGGACCTGGCCGAGAGCCGCAGCGGCGAAGCCTCCGTGATCGGGGAGTGGCGCACCGAACCGGAGGCCCTGCGCTACGACGGCGACGCGACGGGGATGCGCGACCACTTCCAGCTCATCTACGCCGGCGCCGAGGTCATGGCCACGGTCTCGCGCTTCGGCCGCGACCCGGTCAAGCTCTTCGTCAAGCAGGACAACCTCTGGATGCACTCCGGCAACGCCAACTCCGACATCAAATGGGACGACGAGGACCGCAGCTACGTCCTGGTGGACGAGCCCCGGCTGTACTTCCTGGCCAAGGACAAGAAGAAGGACCGCCTGCGCGAACTGCAGCTCATCCCGGAACGGACCGGGATCGGGTTCTCGAGCTTCGAGTTCTCCGACCACTGCGAGTCGGAATACCTGCACCACTGACATGGGCGCCTCCGCTCTCTCCCGCCCGGACCGGGTCGCCGACGTGTCGGCCCGCCGCCTGGACATCCCTCTGCGGCGCTCCTTCGACATCGCCGGAGGCTCCCACGCCCGCGTCGCCAACGTCCTGGTGACCGCCGTGCTCGAGGACGGCACGCGGGGCTACGGCGAGTGCGCGCCCATGCCCGCCTTCAACGGGGAGACCCAGGACGAGGCCCTCGCGGCGGTGCGCCGGGGTACCCTCGGCCTGCGCGGCCTCCCCGTCGGAAGCTCGGCGCTATGGTCCGCGGCCATCGGCGCCCGGACCCGCCGCTGCCGGTCAGCGCTGGCGGGGATCGAGATGGCGCTCCTCGACGCCGGCGCCCGGAGGGCCGGCATCCCCCTGCGCGCCCTCTTCGGCGGAGCGGGCGACCGCGTCACGACCGACGTGACCATCCCCATCGTCCCCCCGGACGAGGCCTGCCGGACCGCCCGGCGCCTCTGGCGCTGGGGGATCCGCACCCTCAAGATCAAGGTCGGCCGCGACCTGACCTCGGACCTGCGCCGCATCGAGGCGGCCGTCGCGGGCGCGCCCCGGGCCCGCCTTATCCTGGACGCCAACGCGGGCTATCGGGCGCCCCACGCCCTCGAATTCCTGGCCCGCCTGCGGCGGCTGGGCATCCGGCCCGCGCTCTTCGAGCAGCCGACCGCCGCGCGCGATTGGGCCGGCCTGCGCGAGGTGCACGCCCGCGGCGGCGTGCCCGTCGCGGCGGACGAGTCGGCCTCCTGCCGGGCCGACGTCCTGCGCCTGGCCCGGACGCGCTCGGTGCAGGTGGTCAACATCAAGCTCATGAAATACGGCGTCCTGGAGAGCCTCGAGGTCGCGCGCGTCGCCCGCGCCGGGGGCCTGGGGCTCATGATCGGAGGCCTGATCGAGTCCCGCCTGGCCATGTCCTGCGCCGCGCACCTGGCGGCCGGGTTCGGCGGGTTCTCCTTCGTGGACCTCGACACCCCCCTCTTCCTGGCCGCGGACCCCATGCGGGGCCCCCGCATCCTCCGGGGCGGGGTGTACGACCTCTCCGGCGTGCGCGCGGGCATCGGCGTCACGCCGAAGGACGGGACCCGGTGACCGCGCCCCACGCGCCGCGGCGCGGCCTCCTCTATGCCGGGATCGGCCTGCTGGCGGCCGGGCTCTTCGCGGCCCTCCTGCTCACCCCGGGAGGGAACGGCGGCCCCCGGATCGGCGCCGCGGCCCCCGATTTCCGGCTGATGGACCTGTCCGGAAACCCCGTGCGCCTCAGCGAGCAGCGGGGCCAGGCGGTCCTGATCGATTTCTGGGCCACCTGGTGCGCCACCTGCGTCGAATCCCTGCCCGAGATGGCCGAGCTCCACGAGAAGTTCCGGGGCCGGGACTTCCTCATCCTGGCCGTCTCCATGGACGAAGGGAGCCCGGAATCCGTCGCCTCCTTCGCGGCGGAACGGCGTCTGCCGTACCGGATCCTCTTCGCCGACGCCGCGGTCGCCGACGACTACCGCGTCTCCGGACTCCCGGCCCAGTACCTCGTCGACCGCGACGGGATCATCACGCAGAGCTATCTCAGCGATACCGATTTCGCCAAGCTTTCCGAAGACATCGCCGCTCTACTGGACAGGAGGACTCCATGACGCCCCTCATCAGCGCGACCCTTCTCGCCGCGCTCCTGGCGAACCCCGCCGCCGCGGGCCCCGATCTGAAACGCCTGACCGACCACATGCACAAGTCCTTCAGCACCCCGCTCTCCATGAAACTGGAGGTCAAGGACCTGGTACCCGCCGAGATCGCGGGATTCCTGTCGGGATCTTTGGTGATCACGGAGGAGGGCAAGTCCCAGTCGCAGCCCATCCTCGTCTCCCAGGACGGGCGCTGGTACGTCGTGGGGGCCCTCTACCGCGTCGCCGCCTCCGCGGTACCCGGCTTCCGCGAGGTCCAGCCCTCCGAAGGACTCCCGCCCCCCCCGCCGCTCCTGCTGTCTCCCGACGGCAAGCACGCGGTGGCGGGCAAACCCCAGGACGCCTCCATCGATCCCGACCAGGACGCGCTCTCGAAGATCAGCCTGAAGGGGGTGCCCTTCACGGGGCCGGCCAACGCCCGGGTCACGATCGTCGAATACTCCGAGCTCCAGTGTCCCCACTGCAAGCTCGCCGCCGAGGTCCTGGAGAAGGAACTCCCCGCCTACGCGGGGAAGGTGCGCTTCGTGTTCAAGCATTACCCGCTCAAGGACATGCATCCCTGGTCCTACAGCGCCGCCATCGCCGCCGCCTGCGCCGAGACCCTGGACGAGAAGAAGGCCCCGGCGCTCCGAGCCGCCTTCTTCCGCGCGCAGACGGAAGTGAATGCGGAGAACGTGCGCGAGAAGGCCGGCGCCTTCGCGGAGTCGGTCGGGCTGCCCAAGGCGGCGCTCCTCGGCTGCTACGACGCGAAGGGTTCCCGGGCCCGGGTGGACGGGGACATCGCGGAGGGAGACCGGGTGGGCGTGATGGGAGTCCCGGCCATCTTCATCAACGGCCGCCGCACGCGCAGCTACCAATGGCCTTTCGTGAAATCCGTCATCGACGAGATGCTGGAAAGCGCCGGCAAAGGGAAGTAGCTACTCGTCGCCTTCCGCCAACAGCCTGGCCGCGACCTTCAAGTCGTTGGTGGGAAGGCGGCAGGCGAAGCGGACGCAGATGTAGGCCGTGGTCTTCCCCGCGATGGGCGTCATGCCCTTGAGGAGCGGCAGCCGCTTCACCATCCGCTCCCGGACCGGCCCCTCGGGGAGCACGATCACGGTCTCACCGGGCGAGAAGCGGCTGCGCGCCAACCGCAGCAGCTCCCGCGTAGCCGGATCGTCGAGCTCGCCGGCGAGCACGATCTGCCGGGGCTTGGCGAGGGCGAGGTCCGCCGCGGACAGCAGGGCGGGGTGGGCGCGCGGAAAGTCGCGCATCGCGTCCCGGAACTGCAGCAGCGCCGCCTCCGCGGCCTGCCGGTATTCCGGGCGCTCCGAGAGATGGGCCAGGCGCAGGAAGCCCTGCACCGCCACGCCCCGCGCCGCGAGGAGGGAGGGCTCCGCCTCCTGCAGCCCCCGCAGAGGCAGCCCGCGCCGCAGGACCCGCGCGAAGGCATCGGCCCGGTCCAGCCAGTCCGGGTCAAAATCGGCCGCGTAGAGGTCCAGGAAGCCCTGCACGAGGAAGGCCGCCTCCCGGAACCCCAGACCGGCGGGCGGCCGCGCGGGCAGGGCCCGGGCGGCTTTCTGGGCGGCCGCGAGGTAGCGGGGCTCCTCCAGGACCGCGAAGCCCTTGGCCAATGCCGATATCGCCGGCCCCTGCGCGTCCCGCCTCATCCGGGCGAGGTCGAGCGGCAGCAGGGCGTCGAGGCGCCGTCCGGCGGCGCGCGCCGCCTCCAGGTCCTTGCCCGCCTGGTACGCCTCGACCGCGTTCGCCGCCGACCAGGCCTCGGAGGCCGCGTCGCAGGCCTCGCGCTGGGCGGCCAGGGACCTGGCCGCGAGACGGAAGGCTTCCCGCTGCCCCGTGCGGGCGGCGTAGCGGAGAAGGAAGGATTCCGTCTCCGGCGCCAGGGCCGCGGGCCGGCGCGCCGGAGAGACCGAATCGGCGCGCAAAGCCTCGAAGAGCCGGTCCAGGAGCGCGGCGTCGACGCCGGCCAGGGGACCCTCGGCCCCGGCGGCGCAGAGGCGCGCCGGCGGCGCGGCCGCGGCCGCGGCCAGGATCAGGACCCGGATCAGCCTCCGGATCCGGCTAGAGCTTGCCGTGCTTGCCTTGCAGGGATTCATCGATGAGCCGGCGGATCTCATCGTAGTCCGCGCCGTTGACGGCATGGCCGTTGACGAAGAACGCCGGAGCCCCGTTCGCTCCCAGGGCCTCGGTCTCCGCCAGGTCCCGCTGGACCTTGGCCAGCGTCTTGCTCTCCTTCCGGCACGCCTCGAGTTTCTTGAGGTCCACCTTGGCCGCGCCCGCGAGCTCCTTGAGCTTCTCGTCGAAATTCTGCAGCCGGATCTCCTGCTGGTTGTCGAAAATGAGGTCGTGCAGGGCCCAGAACCGGTCCTGCGATTGGAGCAGCGCGCACTCCACCGCGACCGCCGCCGGCTCCGCCCAGGGATGCATGCCCTTGAGCGGATACGACTTGTAGACCCAGCTCACCTTGTCAGGATAGTCCTTCATGATCTTCTGGGCCATGATCCGGTAGCCTTTCTGGCAGAACGGGCACTGGAAATCCGTGTACTCGACGACGCTGACCGGGGCGCCCGCCTTGCCGCGGACGGCCGCGCCGCGCAGGTCCATCTTCTTCAGCCGCTCGTCATCCGGGGTGGAGGCGAGGTCCTTGAAGCCCCCCATGACGTAGTGCTTCTGGTCGCTGGAGAGGAAAAGGGTTTCCACCTGCTCCATGCCCCGGTGGACGAAGGTGACCTTGATCTTCTGGAAGCCCGGCACCACCGACGCTTCCGGGGCCCCCAGCTTCACCGCGACCATGGCGGGGATGTTGTAGCTCTCGCGCACGTGGTCCTCGAGACCTTTCGGCGCCGGAGCCTCCGCCGCGCTCGCCGCGACCGCCAGGAGCAGCGCCGCCGGAAATCCCGACCCTAACCGCCTCGTTCTCGTCATCGCATGCCTCCGCCCAGGTCCCTTAGGTTACTATATCTGATGCGGGTATTTCCGCGGCCCGATAATTAGATATAATCCCGTGTCGGGGCAGTCCGATCATTCGCGCTCGTAGCTCAAAGGATAGAGTACCAGCCTGCGGAGCTGGTGATACAGGTTCGATTCCTGTCGAGCGCATTCCTTTGAACCTCCTCCTCCCTTTCCTGATCCTCCTCGCTCCACCGGCGCTCGGCGCGCCGGGAGCGGACCCGGGCTTCGGCCTGGAGCCGGCCGCGGGCTGGGAGAGCCGCAAGCCTCCCCCGGGTTCCCTGTTCGCCCTCGGCCGCGGCCCCGCGGTCCTCACCGTGAACCAGCTCGCGGAGGCGCTGTCCGCTCCGGAAACGGCGGCGCGGATGGAGGACGACTCGCGGAGCCTGACGCGCAAAGGCCGGAAGGTCGGGAAGACCGTGCCGTACCGCTCGCCGGCGGGCATCCTCTACCTCATCGCGGGGTTCGGCCCCCCGGGATCCGAAACGCTCTTCGGCTATTTCACGGTGGAGGAACGGTCCTTTTCCTATCTGGCCAAGCAGGCGTCCCGCGACGAAGTCCTGGCCATGCTGGACACCCTCGCTCCGCCCCCTCTGCGAAGGGAAAAAGACTGCGCTCCGGGGACGGCGCGCCCTTGCGCGTCGCCGGGAGCCTCGGCGGAGGAGTTCCCCGGGCAGCGCACGGCTCCGCAGACCCCCGTCTCCTTCCTGTCGGGCCAGGTCACCCTCCCCAGGGTCCCCGGGTGGCGGGTCGAGGCTCCGACCCCCGAGGAACTCGCGGTCTCGGGGCCGGATTGGACCTTCGCCCTCAGCGCCGCGGCCATGCGGGAGATGGGGATCGGCCCCGGCAAAGACGTCCAGACCCTGGCCGCCGCGTACCTCGCCCAGCGGGAGACCCGGCTCATCGACAAGGAGGGCTGCCGCGGCCGCGACCTCCTGGGCGACCAGCTGACCAACGGCTGGAAACTCCTATATAAACAGTATGAGTGCGGCGGAAAACTCCAGGGGAAGCTCACGGTCATCGGGGTGCTCCTGCCCCGCGAGGCGCCCTTGACCGCGTGGTCCGGGACCTACGCGGCCGCCCGCCAGTTCGACGCCTTCCGCTCCTGGCTGGCCGAGGGACAGGAAGCGGCCGCTCAGGAGCGGCCGTCCGCCGAGACTCCCGCCGTCCGCCTCCCGCCGGAGGAGGCCGCCGCGCCCGCCGCGCCTTCCGCCGGCCCAGGCCCCGATCCGGAGCGGCCCCGCTTCATCCTGCTGCCGATCCTGGCCGGCGCGATCCTCGCCGCCGTCATCATGATCCTCACCTTCATCCGCAAACGCCGGAGGCGCCCATGAAGAGAGACCCATTCCTGGATGCCGCCATCGCCGAAGCCCGGCTGGGGCTGGCGGAGGGCGGCATCCCGATCGGCTCCGTCCTGGTCAAGGACGGCCGGATCCTCGGCCGGGGCCGCAATCGGCGGGTCCAGAACGGCGATCCCACGGCCCACGCCGAGATCGACTGCCTCCGCGACGCCGGCCGCGTCGGGAGCTACGCGGGCACGGTCCTGTATTCGACGCTCATGCCCTGCTACCTCTGCTCCGGAGCCGCGGTGCAGTTCGGGATCCGCTCCGTCGTCGCGGGGGAATCCCGGACCTTCCCGGGCGGGGCGGCCTGGCTGCGCGCTCAGGGGATCGCGGTGACCGACGCCGACGACGAGGAATGCGCCGCGCTCATGCGCCGCTTCATCGCGGAGCATCCCCGTCTGTGGGACGAGGATATCGGGAAGTAGGGACCTCGGGACTCCCCGATTTCATCATCAGGAGCGAGCCCTCGAACATGAGGATCATGGGGACGGCCAGGGCGACCTGGGAGAACAGGTCCGGCCCGGGAGTCAGCACGGCCGCGGCGACGAAGGCGGCGAGCCAGCAGACGCGGCGCCGCTCCCTCAGGGTCTCCGGGGTCACCACCCCCGCCTTGGCCAGGAAGACCAGGACCACCGGGAGCTGGAAGACGGCGCCGAAGGCCAGGGAAAGCCACACGACGAACTCCAGGTAGTTGGCCGCCGACAGCAGCGGCCGGACGTCGGCCGAGCCGAAGCCCACGAGCACCCGGACCGTCGCCGGGACGACGACGAACACGCCCAGCGCGGTCCCGGCGAGGAAGAGCGCGTACGACAAGGGCAGGATGGCGGAGAGCGACCGGCGCAGCTCCGCCGCCAGGGCGCAGGCGGTGAAGGACCACGCCTCGTAGAGGATGACCGGCAGGGAGAGCAGCAGCCCGCCGAAGAACGCCGCCCGCATCCGGGTGAGGAACGCCTCGGTGGGGGCGGTGAAGACCAGCCCTCCGGCGGGCCGCGCGAGCCAGGAGAGGATCTCCCCGGACCACGCCCAGACCAGCGCCGTGCCGATGGCGAGCGCCGCCAGCGAGACGATGAGCCGCCGCCGGAGCTCATCCAGGTGCTCGGCGAGCGTCATCTCCCGGTCGGCGGGCTCCAAATCAGTGGCCTTCGCCCGCCAGCATCAGGAGCGCGTGCGGCACGAGGCCCGCGACCGTCTCCAAAGACTCCACGCACCCGCGCGGGCTTCCGGGCAGGTTCAGGATCAGCGTGCGGCCGCGGGCGCCGCACAACCCGCGCGAGAGCGCCGCGTGGGGGGACGACTTCTCGCCCTCCCGGCGCATGCGCTCGGAGAAGCCCGGGAGCTCCTTCTCCAGGACCTCGCGCGTCGCCTCCGGCGTCACGTCGCGGGGCCCGAGCCCCGTCCCGCCCGTGGTCAGCACCAGGTCCACCGCCGGCGGCCCCTCGCACCAGCGCCGCAGGCACGCGGAGATCGCGGCGGCCTCGTCGGGGACGGTGGCGCGGGCCGCCACGCTCCAGCCGCGCCGCGCCGCGGCCTCCGCCAGGGCCGGGCCGCTCGCGTCCGGCCGCTCGCCCCGGGAGGAGCGGTCGCTGACGGTCAGGATGCCGACTCTCACCATGCGCGAAATTATACCATGGGACGGATGTCCGCTCCCTCCTTCCGGCTCCTGCCGGCGCTCCTGACGGGCCTGGCGCTGCTCGGCGGATCCGCGGCCGCTTTCGAGATCCGGGTCCTGCCGGAGGCTCCCCTCCCCGGGGACATCCTGCGGGTCTCCGTCACCGGATCCAACGCCCCCTCCCGCTTCTCCGCGACATTGGACGGGACCGCCTACCGCCTGCATCCCGACGGGGCCCGCGGGCTCCGGGCGCTGATCGGGCTCACGGCTCAGGATCCGCCCGGCTGGCGCTCCCTCCTCATCGTACGCCGGCGCGCCCTCCTGCCCGACCAGCGGAGGACGGCGGGATTCCTGGTCGGCAAGCGGACCTTCGCGCACCAGAGACTCCGCATGCGGCGATCGAAAGCGAAGCTGCTGGAAGATCCGGAAGCGCGGGACGCCCTGCTGAAGATACGCGCGGTACTCGCCCTGGAGAGCGACCTGCAGCTGTGGGAAGGGACTTTCGTCCGTCCGGCCGCGGGACGGAAAACCTCGTCCTACGGCTTGCGGCGGACCATCAACAAAGACGTCCCCTGGGATTGGCACAAGGGTCTCGATTTCGCGGCCGCCGAGGGCTCCCCGATCCTGGCGCCCAACTCGGGACGCGTCCTGCTGGCCGGCCGCTTCCCCCTGCAGGGCGGGACCGTGCTCATCGACCATGGGCAGGGACTCGTCAGCGCCCTGCTCCATCTGAAGTCCTTCAGCGTCCGCGCCGGCGACACGGTGCGCAAGGGCCAGCGCATCGCCGAAGCCGGAGGGGGCGGACTCTCGACGGGCTCCCACCTGCATTGGGGGGTCTACGTGCACGGCGCGCCCGTGGACCCGGAACCCCTGCTCGGACGAGCGCCGTGAACGCGGAGACTACCAGGTGACCTTAATGTCCACTTGAGTGCCGTCGGTGATGTCGGTACCGGGGCAGGAGACGGTGACGTTGGAAGGACCCGGGGGAGTATCCGCGGAGAAATCGCAGGTCACGGCCGGAGTGCAGCGGGTATCCGTCCACACTGCCATAGCTCGGGCCTGGCAGGCCTCCACCCAATAGCGGTATTGGTCGCTGGTCTTCACGTGGGCGATCAGCACGTGGTTGGAGAATACGATCTTCATCACGCCGGTGGCGAGGATGATGAGCAGCACGGCCATAATGAGCACGTGCACCAGCACGACGCCCGCCTCGCCGCGCGGAAGCCGCGGGAGCCTCATCACTCCAGCCCCATATTCAACTGCGTCGTGCTGTCCACCTCGTAGACCAGGCGGCCGTGGTTGGGCCCCTTGTCCTTGCGCAGGACGAAGGCCGTGCGCACGACGTTCCCTTCGACGGCGCCCGCCCCGGTCCGGTTGAAGTAATTCCCCACGCCCGTGGGCAGGACGAGATTGGAGGCCAGCTGTTGCGGCAGGATCCCGCCGACGCTCGTCCCGCAAGTGCTGTCGTCCACGGCCGGGCCGGGCGGGGAGTTCGGCTGGTTGCGCCACGCGACGGCGACCAGGCCCGATTCCGGCCGGTAATAAAAAAGGCAGGGCGGCGGGGTCTGCGACCCCGTGAGGCATTGGCTGCCGACGAGCTCGGTCGGGCGCACGCAGAAGCGGAAGCAACCGAACCCGAAGCCCGAGGAAGCCCCCTCCATGTACGCTTTGGCCGAGGATTCGACGATCGTCCCGTCCGAAAGCAGGTTCCGGCACCCCGCGAGATGGTTGCTGCTGGAGCCGAGCGCGGGCACGGTGAGCATGGTCGCCTGACCGATCTCCTGCTTGATGGCGCGCATGGCCACGGTCGCCTGGTTCTTGAGCATGTTCTCCGACATGACCCGGCCGGTCTGCTTGAACAGGGTCGCATAGATGGTGGCCAGCCCGGCGATGACCATCGCGAAGAGCAGCGACGCCACCATGAGCTCCGCCAGCGTGAATCCCTTGTCGCCTCGTGTGTTCATGGTCGGAGGGGTTCCTCATCCCAGCGGATGCTGAACGTCACCTGCTGGCATCTGCGAGTCCCGCAGGGTTGGTCGGTAACCGTATAGATCAGGGACGCTCCCGGGAGTTCGTCCCGGAAGCTCGAAGGCAGGGAGTTGGTGATGTCGTGGATGCCCGGGGACAGGGCATAGGTGTTGGACGCATCGCCGGGATAGATCCAGCTGGCCGTGGGCCCGAGCCCGGGGCTGGTGGAATCCGCGGTCACATACGACTTGAGCCGCTCCATCGCCTGGCGGGTGTAGTAGAGGCCCTTGGCGCGGCGGCCGGATTTCTTGGAGCTCACCTGGGTGGTCAGCGTCAAGGCGAAGATGGCGGAGACGATGAGCGCCACCAAGAGCGTCCCGACCATCACCTCCACAAGGGTATAGCCGGTCCGGGGGACCGCCAACCACCGACGCAAAGGGCGCAGCATCCATTCAGACATGGCGTGTCTCCCCTCAAGGGAATCGGGTCGAGGGAGTATCCTTCCCAGTGTAACAGGGCACCCCCCGTTCGTCAATAGAAAGAAGCATATTATTTTTCTGCACAAAATCCTGCCTTGGATTGTCAAGAGGGATCCCAAATGTTAGAATCTGGATCTCGGTGCGGTAGCCAAGTGGTCCAAGGCGCGGGTCTGCAAAACCCGTATTCATGGGTTCGAATCCCATCCGCACCTTCCCTTTTTCCTCACCTCTCGCGTTCCAGACGCCCGACCAGTTCCGGAGCGGTCCGCCGCAGGACCGCGAGCACGCGGTCCGCTTCTCTCCGGTCCCCGGCCCGACGATGCGCCAGGACCAGATAATAAAGGGGGGATGGGTTCTTCCAGCCGCTCAGCGCCGCGGCCCGCTCCAGGCAGGGGACGGCCTCCCCGGGACGCCCGAGGCCGAGCAGCGTCAACCCCGCGGCGAGAGGCGCCTCCTGGAACCGAGGCGCCTCCTCCATCACCGCCCGGAACTCCTTCAGGGCCAGGTCCTGGCGCCCCGTCTCCTGATACTCTATGCCGAGGTTCATGCGCAGCCAGGGATTCCGGGCCGACAACTTCAGCGCCGCGCGCAGCTGCGCGATGGCCTCCAGGTGGCGGCCCTGAGTCGCAAGGAAGAGCGCGTACTTGTTCCGGCCGCGCAGGGACTCCGGCCAATGACTGAGCGCGTCGCGATACTCCGCTTCGGTCTGTTCGGGAGAGCCGGACAGCAGGTGCAGCCCGGCCAGGTTGAGATGGGCGCGTCCCACGGACGGATCCACCCGCACAGTGGCCGCGTAGAAGCGCTCCTCGTCGCTGTAATCTCCGTTGCGCAGGACGGTCAGACTCCCGTAGGCGACGGCCAGCCCCCCCGCCAGAGCCAGCCCCAGCGCCCGAGCCCGGCGCCAAGGCCGCAGGCGCAGTTCCTGCAGGAGCCCGGCCAGCAGGAGGCAGGCCCCCGCCGAGGGGATATAGAGATAGCGCTCCGCCTGCGGATTCAGGAGGGTGAACGCCCCGCTGACGGGCACCAGGCTCACCGCCATCCAGGCGGCGCCGAAGGCGATCAAGGGACTGCGGCGGCGCAGGGTCCAAGCCGCGAGCAGGAGGGCGCCCCAACCGAGCCACGCCAGCCAGACCCCGCCGCCCGGGGAGTCCACGAGGGCCGGCGAATAGTCGCCCTGGAGCGGATGCGGCCAGAGGAACAGCTTCAAGTACGAGCCCAGGACCTCGGACATGGTGAACAGACGCGTCCAAGGTTCCTCATAAATCCGCCGCCAGGGCGGGATTTCCGTCCCGATGTCCAGGGTCGCCTGGGAGGCGAACTCGGGAGATACCGGGGCGCGCAGCCAGACCGTCTTCGCGCGCCACTCGCTGAACAGGTCCATGTGCTCGGCCATCACGTACCCGGAACGCGGGGTCCGGAACCACAGGAACAGCAGGAGCACGGCGGCGAACGCCGCGTAGATCCGCCACCCCGTCCATCTCCGTCGTCCCCCTCCGACCGGAGAGGGTGGGCGCCCGGGAGGCCTCAGGAGGTCCGCCGCCAACATGAGGGCCGGCAGGACCACGGCCATCTCCTTGGAGAGCATGGCCAGGGCGTAGAGCCCCGCGGCGGCCGCCAGCCCCAGGACCCTCCGCCGCCCCCGCTCCGCGCGCGCGTCGAGGTAGAGCAGCAGGGCGGGAACCATGAACACCAACGCCAGCACGTCGGTCCGGAAGGTGATGATGTTGACCGATTCGGTGTGCAAAGGGTGGCACACGAACAGCAGCCCCGCGGCCACGGCCGCGAAGCGGCTCCGGGAGAAGCGCCAGGCCAGCGGGAGCATCATCGCGGCCCCGACGGCGTGCAGCAGGATGCTGGTCATCCGGTAACCCGGGACCTGCCCCCCATAGACGCAGGTGTCGGCCAGGACCGAGGCCAGCCAGGCCGGCCGGGCCGCGTTCTTCACCGGGAGGACCCACAGGAAATGCTTGGGCGCGAGCACGGAGGCCAGGTTGCCGCATTCCATCAGGAAAGGCTGGCCGAAAACGAAGCCGTGGTCGTCCCATACGGGCAGATAGAAGAGCGTGCCGGCGTAGAGGCCGATGCCCAGGACCAGCAGGGCCCAGACGGCCGCCATGTCGGAGCCCGCCGCCCGGGATAGCGCCTGCCGCAGGCCTTGACCCGGGCGATGCTCGGTCATCGTGGCATTGTAGCCCATTTCGCGGCCGCGCACCGCGCTCCCGCGGCGACTTCCTTGCGCCCCATCTCGCAAATTTGATATAAAGTTTGTCGACGGAAAGACGCAAAATCGCCGAACAATCGGAGGCCGGGGCAAAGCCTTGATGATGCCCAATCCGAAACCGACCGCCGGTGGCTCCATATCCTGCAGCAGCGCCGCCGTGCGGGTTTTTTATAGCCTTTTGAAAAGGGGGAACCATGCCTGTTTTCATCGGCCGTGACCGGGAAGTCCGCCGCTGCTACGGTTTCGACGAGATCGCGCTCGTCCCGGGAAACGTCACCGTGGACCCGGATGACACCGACACCAGCATGAATCTCGGCGGGATCCGTCTGCGCATCCCCTTCCTGGCCTCCGCCATGGACGGCGTGGTGGACACCCATTTCGCCGTGGCCATGGGGAAGGCGGGCGGGCTCGGGGTCCTGAACCTCGACGGCATCAACACCCGCTACGAGAAGCCCCGCGAGGTCGTCGCCCAGATCGCCGCGGCCTCCCCCGAGGACGCCACCTGCCTGGTCCAGGAGCTCTACCGCGAGCCCACCAAGGAGCATCTCGTCGTCGAACGGATCAAGGAGATCAAGAAGGCGAAGGTCCCCTGCGCGGTCAGCACGATCCCGCAGAACGCGGCCCGGCTGGGCCCCATCGCCCAGAAGGCCGGCTGCGACGTCTTCTTCGTCCAATCCACGGTGGCCACCGTACGCCACCAGTCCTCCCGCTACACCCCCTTCGACCTGGCCGCCTTCGTCACGAAGATGAAGATCCCGGTGGTCGTCGGGAACTGCGTCGGCTACGACGTGGCGCTCGAGCTCATGGAGACCGGGGTCCAGGGCCTGCTCGTCGGGGTCGGGCCCGGCGCGGCCTGCACCACCCGGGGCGTCCTGGGGATCGGCGTCCCCCAGGTGACCGCGACCGTGGACTGCGCCGCGGCCCGGGACTTCTTCTACAAGAAGACCGGCCGCTACGTCCCCATCATCACCGACGGCGGCATGAGCACGGGCGGCGACATCTGCAAGGCCATCGCCTGCGGCTCCGACGGCGTCATGGTCGGCTCGGCCTTCGCGCGCACCAAGGAAGCGCCGGGGCAGGGGTTCCACTGGGGCATGGCCACCCCGCATGCGAACCTGCCGCGGGGCACCCGGGTCAAGGTCGGCGTCACCGGGACCCTCGACGAGATCCTCTTCGGGCCCTCCCGCCTGGACGACGGCAGCCAGAACCTCGTGGGCGCGCTCAAGACCTGCATGGGCTCGATCGGGGCCGCCAACATCAAGGAGATGCAGCTGACGGAGATCATCATCGCCCCCTCCATCCGGACCGAAGGTAAGCTGTTCCAGCGGGCCCAGAACATCGGGATGGCGAAGTCCTGATGATCGTAATCCTGGACTTCGGTTCCCAATACACCCAGCTTATCGCGCGCCGCCTGCGCGAGCTGGAGGTGTTCACCGAGGTCCTGCCCTACGACGCCAGCATGGCGCGCATCCTGGAGGGTAAGCCGCAGGGGCTCATCCTGTCCGGCGGCCCCTCCAGCGTGCACGCCTCCGGCTCCCCGCGGCCCAGCCCCGAGGTGCTCCGCTCCGGCCTGCCCATCCTGGGGATCTGCTACGGGATGCAGCTCCTGGTCGAGCTCCACGGGGGGAAGGTGCGCCCCGCCCGCAAGCGCGAGTACGGACACGCCCGCATCCAGGTGCGCCGCGCCGACCCGCTCTTCGCCGGACTGCCCCGGAAGCTCGACGTCTGGATGAGCCACGGGGACTCGGCCAAATCGCTGGGCAACGGGTTCAAGGTCCTGGCCAGCACCCCCTCCGCGCCCTACGCCGCCATCGGCGACCCCGGCCGCCGCTGGTACGGGGTGCAGTTCCACCCCGAAGTCGTCCACACGCGGCACGGCGCCCGTCTCCTTGAGAATTTCGCCCGCCGGGTCTGCGGCATGCGGCAGCGCTGGAACATGTCGGGCTTCCTCGAAGAAGCCGTGGCCCGCATCCGCGCGACCGTGGGCTCGGGCCGCGTGGTCTGCGCCCTCTCCGGCGGCGTGGACTCCTCCGTGGCCGCCGCGCTCCTGCATCGCGCCATCGGCAAGCGCCTCCACTGCATCTTCGTGGACACGGGGCTCCTGCGCGAAGGGGACCGTAAGCGGATGGACGACCTCTTCCGCGGCCGCATCCGCATCAATCTGCGCGTCGTGGACGCCTCCGCCCTCTTCCTCAAGCGTCTCGCGGGCGTCGCCGACCCGGAGCGCAAGCGCAAGGTCATCGGCCGGACCTTCATCGAGGTCTTCGACCGGGAGGCCAAACGCCTCGGCGGCATCGACTTCCTGGCCCAGGGCACCCTTTACCCGGACGTCATCGAATCGGTCTCGGTGCACGGGCCCTCGGCGGTCATCAAGAGCCACCACAACGTCGGCGGCCTGCCCAAGCGGATGAAGCTCAAGCTCGTCGAACCCCTGCGCATGCTCTTCAAGGACGAGGTGCGGCGCCTGGGCCGCGTCCTGGGCCTGCCCGATTCCGTGCTGGGCTGCCATCCCTTCCCCGGCCCCGGGCTCGCCATCCGCGTGCTCGGCTCGGTCCGGGGCCCGGAGCTGGCCCTGCTGCGCAAGGCGGACTGGATCTTTCAGGAGGAACTGCGCGCCTCCGGCTGGTACGACAAGGTCTGGCAGGCCTTCGCGGTCCTCCTCCCCGTGCGCAGCGTCGGCGTGATGGGCGACGAGCGGACCTACGAGAACGTAGTGGCCCTGCGCGCGGTGGGCAGCACCGACGGCATGACCGCGGACTGGTCCCGCCTCCCCTACGACCTCCTGGCGCGCGTCTCCGGGCGCATCGTCAGCGAGGTGCGGGGCATCAACCGCGTGGTCTATGACATCAATTCCAAGCCGCCGTCCACGATCGAATGGGAATGACGACACAGAACCCTCCCGCCCCTGAAGCCGTCAGCGGCCTCCCGCTCTTCCGCCGGGGGAAGGTGCGCGACGTCTACGAGCTCGGAGCGGACCTGCTCCTGGTGGCCACCGACCGCATCTCGGCCTTCGACTGCGTTCTGGAGCCCGCCATCCCGGGCAAGGGCCGCATCCTGACCGCCATCTCCGCGTTCTGGTTCCGCAAGACCGCCGGCCTCGTCCCGAACCACGTGCTCAGCACGGAGTTCGACGAGATCCTGCCCCGCCTGCCCGCCGGCGCCCGCGTCGACCGCCAGTCTTTGGAGGGGCGGGTGACCCTGGCGCGCAAGGCCCGCCGCGTGGACATCGAGTGCGTTATCCGCGGCTATCTGGCGGGCTCGGCCTGGAAGGAATACCTCCAGACCGGCTCCGCCTGCGGCCACGCCCTGCCCCAGGGGCTGGTCCAAGCTCAGCGCCTGGAGACCCCGATCTTCACCCCGGCGGCCAAGGCCGACACGGGACACGACGAGAACATCTCCCGCGCGGAACTCGCCCGCCGCGTCGGGCCCGAGCTGGCCCGCCAACTCGAGGACCTGAGCCTGGCCCTGTACGCGGAAGCCGCCCGCCACGCGGAGCCCCGGGGCCTGATCCTGGCCGACACCAAGTTCGAGTTCGGCTTCATCGACGGCCGCCTCAGCTTGATCGACGAAATGCTCACCCCCGATTCCTCGCGCTTCTGGGACGCCGCGGCCTACCGCCCCGGCGCCTCGCCGGAAAGCTTCGACAAGCAGTCCGTGCGCGACCATCTGGAGCGCGTGGGCTGGGACAAGCGCCCCCCGGCGCCCCGCCTCCCGGCCGAGGTGGTACAGGGGACGCTGCGCCGCTATCAGGAAGCACTGGAGAGGTTGACCCAATGAAAAACCACGGCGGCCGCAAGGACGGGAATGGCTCCAAGGCCGGCACCGGGATTCCCGAGCTCCGGAAGCCCGCCGCCGCGGCGGTGAACGCCGTCCTGGAACGCCCCGCCTCAGCCTCCGTCCCGGGGAACGGGACCCTCCCCCGCCACCTGGTCGAAGTCACGACCAAATACGGCACGCCCGATTCCACCGGCACCGCGCTCCTCGGCCAGCTGCCCCTCCTGGGCATCCAGACCGCGAAGGAGATCCGCGTCTCGACCCTTTACGAGATCACGGGGAAGCTCTCTCCGAACCAGATGCAGCAGATGTCCCGCGACCTCCTCTCCGACCCGATCACGCAGGAATACCGGGTGGAGCGCGACACCCCCTCGCGGGCCTTCCTGATGGGGCCGCACTGGCGCGCGGAGGTCTGGCTCAAGCCCACCGTCACCGACCCCGTGGGCGAGAGCGTCTGCAAGGCGGTCAAGGACCTCGGCCTCCCGGAGCCCGCCGCCGTGCGGACGGGCATGGCGTATCACATCATCGGGCGCCTCAACAAGGCGCAGGCGGAACGGATCGTGGAGAAGCTGCTCTCCAACCCCGTCATCCATCGCACCACCCTCATCCAGCGATGAAGACGGAAACCCCTCGGCAGGACCCGACGGACGCCCCCGGCGCCGAGTTCGCGCTGCGCGACTCGGGTCCCGAAGAGCTCGGGCGCCTCAATTCCCGGTTCGGCTGGTCCCTGGACGCCCACGAGCTGAAGGCCGTCCAGGACCACTTCCGCTCCCTGCGCCGCGAGCCGACCCGCGCGGAGATCGAGTCCATCGCCCAGACCTGGTCCGAGCACTGCAAGCACAAGAGCTTCACCAGCCCCATTTGCTACCAGGAAGGGAAAACGACCCGTCGCATCAAGAACCTCCTTTCCGAGACCGTCATGGAGGCGACCCGGAAACTGAAGAAGCCCTGGTGCCTCTCGGTGTTCGAGGACAACGCCGGCGTCGTGGCCTTCGACAAGAAATGGGCGCTGGCCTACAAGGTCGAGACCCACAACCACCCCTGCGTCCTGGAGCCCTACGGCGGCGCCGAGACCGGCGTGGGCGGGGTGGTCCGCGACGTCCTGGGCGTGGGCCTGGGCGCCAAGCCGGTCCTGAACACGGACGTGTTCTGCTTCTGCCCGCCGGACTATGCGAAACCCCTTCCCGAAGGCATCCTGCATCCCCGCCGGACCATGACCGGCGTGGTCGCCGGGGTCCGGGACTACGGCAACCGCATGGGCATCCCCACCGCGGCCGGGGCCCTCTGGTTCGACGAGGCTTTCCGCTTCAACCCGCTGGTCTTCGTGGGCACCGTGGGGCTCATGCCCGTGAGCGCGGTCCGCAAGAAGGTGCTCCCGCGCGACCTCATCGTGGCCATCGGCGGCCGGACCGGCCGCGACGGGATACACGGCGCCACCTTCTCTTCGGCCGCCATCGACGAGTCCTCCTCCATCGCCGCGGTGCAGATCGGACACGCCATCCAGGAGAAGCGGGTCCTGGACGCCCTCCTGCGCTCGCGCGACGCGGGCCTCTTCCGGGCCGTCACGGACTGCGGCGCCGGCGGTTTCTCCTCCGCCGTGGGCGAGATGGCCGAGCGCTCCGGCTCCAAGGGCGGCGCCCGGGTCGAATTGGATAGAGCCCTCCTCAAGACCACGGACCTCGAGCCCTGGGAGATCTGGCTCTCCGAATCCCAGGAGCGCATGGTCCTGGCCGTGCCCCCCGAGAACCTGCCGGCCCTCTCCGTCATCATGGAGCGGGAAGGCGTGGAGTTCTGCGTGCTGGGCGAGTTCACCGATTCCGGCCGGCTCGAAGTCGCCATCGCCGGCAGGCCCATCGTCGACCTCGACCTCGCGTTCCTCCACAAGGGTCTGCCTCGGCGCGAGCGCCGCGCGGTATGGAACCCGCCGGCGCCGGCCAAGGCCTCCGCCCGCAAGACCGACCGGGCCTTGCACCGGTCCCGGTGCCCCGAGATCCTGCACTGGATCCTGAGCCACCCCAACGTCTGCAGTCGGGAGTGGATCATCCGGCAGTACGACCACGAGGTCCAGGCCGGGACCGTCATCAAGCCCCTGCAGGGTCTGCACCACGACGGCCCGGGCGACGCCTGCGTCATGTGGCCGATGGCGATCACCGGCGACCCCGAGTATTTCCGCGGCTTCGCGGTCGCCCACGGGCTCAACCCCGCCTTCGGCAAGCTGGACCCGTACGCCATGGCGATGGCCTGCGTGGACGAGGCCCTGGGCAACCTCGCCTGCGTCGGCGCCGACGTCACCCACGCGGCGCTCCTCGACAATTTCTGCTGGGGCGACCCCGAGGATCCCGCGGCCCTGGGGGCCCTGGTCCGCGCCGCGCAGGGCTGCCGCGACGCCGCGCTCGCCTTCCAGGCGCCCTTCATCTCGGGCAAGGACAGCTTCCACAACGTCTTCACCGACGAGAAGGGCAAGAAGACGTCGATCCCGGGAACCCTGCTCATCTCCGCCATCGCCCCGGTGCCCGACATCCGGCAGGCTTTGACCATGGATGTGAAAGCCCCGGGCAACCATATCTACCTCATGGGCTGGACCTCCGATGAGCTGGGCGGGTCGCTCTATGAAGCCTGGAGCGGCCAGCCGGCGGGGAACGCGCCCCTGGTGGAGCCGCATTCGGCGCGGGAAGCGCTGTGGTCCTTGAGCGCCGCCGCGCAGAAAGGCCTCATCGCCACGGCCCACAACCTGTCCGAGGGCGGCCTGGCGGTGGCCGCCGCGGAGATGGCCATCGCCGGCGACATCAGCATGCACATCGACCTCGACGAGGTCCTCCGGACCAAGGGCGTCGCCGACCCCGTCACGATCCTATTCTCCGAGTCGCCGAGCCGCTTCCTGCTCGAGATCGCGCCCGACAAGGAGCGCGCGTTCCTGCAGGCCATGAAGGGCGTCCCCCTGGCGCGCATCGGCGCGACCATCGCCAACCCGGTCCTGCGCGTCACGGGCCTGGACGGCTGTCCGATCATCGAGGAGAGCCTGCACGACCTCCGCCACTCCTGGCGCGAGACCCTGCCCCGGCTCCTCGACGGGGTCCCCTGCGACGACGGGAGGCGCTCGTGAAGGTCCCCAAGGTCCTCATCCTCCGGACCGCGGGGACGAACTGCGACGTGGAGACCGCGACGGCGTTCAAGCTCGCCGGGGGCGACCCCGTCCTCGTCCATGTCCGCGAGCTGATCGGCGGCAAGGTGCGCCTCTTCGACTACGCCGTCATCGCCATCCCCGGAGGCTTCTCCTACGGCGACGACATCAGCGCCGGCCGCGTGCTGGCCAACGAGCTCCGCGGGCATGTCCGCGACCTGCGCAGCTTCGTGCGCAGCGGGCGCCCGGTCATCGGCATCTGCAACGGCTTCCAGGTGCTGGTGAAGGCCGGCCTCCTGCCCCAGACCCCCTCCGGGGAGCAGACCGCGTCGTTGACGGTCAACGACTCCAACCGCTTCGAATCGCGCTGGGTGCGCCTGCGCATCAACCTGCAGAGCCAGTCGCTGTTCACCCGCGACCTCCCGGAGATGATCGAACTGCCGGTCGCGCACGGCGAGGGGAAGTTCGTCGTGAAGTCCCCCAAGGTCCTGGAGACGCTGAAGAAGACCCGGGCCATCCTCATGCAGTACGTCAACGAGGAGGGCAAGTTCTCCTCCTATCCCCACAACCCCAACGGCTCGCTCTTCAACATCGCCGCCATCACCAATCCGGAGGGGAACTGCCTGGGGATCATGCCCCATCCCGAGAGGTACCTGACCCGCTATCACCATCCGAACTGGACGCGGCAGACCTTCTGCAAGGAAGGGATCGGGCTCGAGATTTTCCGCAACGCCGTGCGTTTCGTCAAAGACTGACACGAGGACGCAGCCATGTGCGGGATAATCGGGATCGCCGACCATCAGCACGCCGCCCAGAAGGCGTACCTCGGGCTGTTCGCGCTCCAGCACCGGGGTCAGGAGGCGGCCGGCATCATCGCCGCGGACCGGGGCCGTCTCGCCGGCCGCACCGCCCTGGGACTGGTGGCCGAGGCCTTCCCGGACCGGGTCCTGCGCGAGATCCGGGGCCGCGCGGCCGTGGCCCACGTGCGCTACGCCACGGCGGGCGGCAGCGACCTGGTCAACGCCCAGCCGCTCCTCTTCGAGACCGTGCACGGCCCCATTGCCATCGCGCACAACGGCACCCTCACCAACGCCCTGCACCTGCGGCGCAAGCTGGAATCCCAGGGCGCCATCTTCCGGACCTCGGCGGACAGCGAGGTCATCGTCCACCTCATCGCCCGGCTCCCGGGCCCCATCGAGGGCGCTATCGCCGGCGCGCTCAAGCAGATCGACGGCGCCTACTCCCTGATCTTCCTCACCCCGGGCAAACTCATCGCCGTGCGCGACCCCCGCGGCTTCCGGCCGCTCTGCGTGGGCCGGCTGGGCCGCGCTCCGGTCTTCGCCTCCGAGACCAACGCCATCCACCAGATGGGGGCCCGCTTCGTGCGCGAGGTGGAGCCCGGCGAGCTGGTGGTCGTGCATGACGGGCGCCTGCGCTCCCTCAAGCCCTTCGGCCCCCTCCCGGCGCCGACCCAGTGCGTGTTCGAGGAGATCTACTTCGCGCGCCCCGACTCGCGGGTCTTCGGCCTCAGCGTCCAGGCCACCCGCCGGGCCCTGGGCCGGGAGCTCGCCCGCGAGATGGCCCCGGTCAAGGCGGATGTGGTGGTCCCGGTCCCGGACTCCGGCGTCCCCGCGGCCCTGGGATTTTCCCGGGAGTCCGGCGTGGACTTCGAGATGGGCATCGTGCGCAGCCACTACATCGGCCGCACCTTCATCCAGCCGGCCCAGGTCCTGCGCGACAACTCGGTGAACCTAAAACTCTCCCCGATCCCGGAGGCCCTGCGGGGCAAGCGCATCATCCTCATCGACGACTCCATTGTCCGGGGCACCACCTCGCGCCGCATCTGCCGGATGCTCCGCCGCGCGGGCGTGGCCGAGATCCACATGGCGATCTGCTCCCCGCCCATCGTCTCCTCCTGCTACTACGGCATCGATACCCCCCGCCGGGAGGAGCTGATCGCCGCGCGGGGGCCGGTCGAAGCCACTCGCCGCTTCATCGGCGTGGACTCTTTGACCTATCTCAGCACCGAGGGGCTGCTGCGGGCCGTGGGCTCGCGCGACTTCTGCCTGGCCTGCTTCACGGGACGCTATCCGACCCGCATCATGGACTTCGAAGCCGCGCTCCCGTCCCGGGTGAAGACGGCGCGGCCCGCGGCGGCCAAGTCCCCGATGGGGGTCGCATGAACGTCCTATTGGTCGGCTCCGGAGGCCGCGAGCACGCCCTGGCCTGGAAGCTGGCGCAGAGCCGCAAGCTTACGCGCCTCTTCGCCGCGCCGGGCTCGCCCGGCATCGGCGAATACGCGGACTGCGTCCCCATCGCGGCCGACGACCACGCCGGGCTCCTGCGCTTCTGCGCCGAGAGCCGGATCGCCTTCGCCGTGATCGGTCCCGAGGCCCCCCTCGCGGCCGGACTCGCCGACGCCCTCTGGGCCGCGGGCGTCCCCGTGTTCGGGCCCAAGCAGGCGGCCGCGCGGCTGGAATCCTCCAAGGCCTTTGCCAAGGACTTCATGGCGCGCCACGGGGTGCCGGCGGCTCGGAGCGCGGTCTTCACCGACCCCGCCGAGGCGCTGAAAGCCCTCCCCGCCTTCGGCCTGCCCGTGGTGGTCAAGGCCGACGGCCTGGCCGCGGGCAAGGGCGTGCGGGTCTGCGCGACCGCGGCCGAGGCCGACGCCGCCGTGGCCGACTTCATGGAGGGCGACGCCTTGGGCGGCGCCGGCAAGACCCTGCTCCTCGAGGAGTTCCTCGTGGGTCGCGAGACCACGCTCATGGGCTTCTGCGACGGCATCTCATTCTTGGCCCTGCCCCCGAGTTCGGACCACAAGCGTCTCTTGGACGACGATAAGGGGCCCAACACGGGCGGCATGGGCGTCATCGCCCCCACCCCCGAGGTCACCCCGGAGGTCCTCGAGCGCATCCGCCGGGAGGTCACCG